>Ga0134122_10000880_pt1 | contig 21097 bp, 18 predicted proteins | sample KB302_FD_96461 | JGI IMG/M metagenome (GOLD analysis project Ga0134122, IMG submission 96461) | Terrestrial soil microbial communities without Nitrogen fertilizer from Kellogg Biological Station, Michigan, USA - KB3-0-2 | ecosystem: Environmental > Terrestrial > Soil > Unclassified ... | reverse complement strand
ATGGAATGTTTTGACAATGCTCGTTGTTTGCGCACTCTACGCGTCCCAGCTCAGTGTTTACCCTCCCTTTGAAATGTGCCGCGACCGATGTCGACGCAGCTCCGCCGCGTGCTCAATACGCTCGATGCCACCCAGAGCGAAGCGCTCGATCGGCTGTTCGAATTCATCCGCATCCCCAGCGTTTCCACGGATCCGGCCCACAAGGTGCATTGCCAGAGGGCGGCCGAGTGGTGCGCCGGCCAGCTCAAAGCCATGGGCTTCGATGCCCGCGTGGTAGCGACCCCAGGCCACCCGATGGTGGTCGCCCATGACACGCCGCAGGCGCTGAGCGCTGGGCCGCACGTCTTGTTCTATGGTCACTACGATGTGCAACCGCCCGAACCGCTCGAGCTGTGGAAAACGCCGCCCTTCGAGCCGCGGCTCGCCAACGATAAGGCGAACGGCAAGGTCATCACGGGGCGCGGCGCGGAAGACAACAAGGGCCAACTCATGACCTTTCTCGAAGCGGTGCGGGCCTGGAAGACGGTGGCCGGCTCGGCCCCGCTGCCGATCAGCATCCTGTTCGAAGGCGAGGAGGAATGCGGCTCGGCCTCGTTGCCGGGCTTTCTCGCCAAGCACGGCAAGGAGGTGAAGGCCGACCTCGCGCTCGTCTGCGATACGGGTCAATGGGACAAGAAGACACCTGCCATCTCGACGCAGCTGCGCGGCATCTGTGCCATCGAGATCGTGGTGGCGGGGCCCAGCCGCGACCTACATTCGGGCAGTTTCGGTGGCGCTGCGCAAAACCCCATTCGGGTGCTGGCCCGCATCCTGGGCGACATGCACGACGGCAACGGCAAGGTGCGCGTGCCCGGTTTTTATGAGGGCATAAGACCGCCGTCGGCCAAGGTTCTCAAGCAGTGGCAGGGGTTGGGCTTCGACGCCGGCGAGTTTCTGGCCGAGGTCGGCTTGAGCGCGCCCGCCGGCGAGCGGCGCTATAGCGTGCTCGAACAGATCTGGGCCCGGCCGACGCTGGAGTTCAACGGCATCACTGGCGGCTACCAGGGCGTGGGGACCAAGACCGTGATCCCGGCGCGCGCCTCGGTGAAGATCACCTGCCGCCTGGTGCCGGGACAGGACCCCGCGAAAATCCTGAAAGGCATCCAGGCCTTCGTGCGCGATCGCTTGCCCGAGGATTGCCGGGCCGACTTCCAGGCGGGCCAAGGCTCCGCCGCGATCGCCTTTGATCCGGAGGCGCCGTTCCTCGCCCGCGCCGCCGAGGCCTTGGGCGAAGAATGGGGCCGACCCGCGGCGCTGGTTGGCGTCGGCGGCTCGATCCCGATCGTCACCGCCTTCAAGACCGCGCTCGGTATGGACAGCCTGCTCGTGGGCTTCGGCCTCGACGATGACCGCATCCATTCGCCAAACGAGAAATATAACCTGTCGTCCTTCCGTAAGGGCGCGCGCAGCTGGGCCCGCATTCTGGACAAGCTCGCGGCCTGACGGCAAAGCGCGCCCGACCTGAGCCCTCGCCCCGGACCGGCAAGACGGCGGCGGGGACAGGCGCAAGCGGCGGGGCGACGGTTTCGGGCCTCGAGCTCATCGCCATGGTGGAGGTTTGAGATGGCAATCGCGCCCGTCTTTTTGCGGCCTGCGCCGGTCCTGCGACTGGCGGCCGCGCTCATGGTCTTGGCCGGCTGCAACGGTGATGCCCTCGCCCAGGGTGTGCCCTACCGCGAGCGGCCCGATAGCTATCAGCGCGACTATCAGCGCGACTGGGGGGCAGCTGAGCACCGCGCCGGGGTCTTCGACTATTACGTGCTGGCGCTTTCGTGGAGCCCGACCTACTGCGCGCAGTTGCGCGAAACGCGCTATGACCCTCAGTGCCACGCCGGCGGGGAACGACGTTATGCCTTCGTGCTGCACGGGCTGTGGCCGCAATACCAACGGGGCTGGCCCGAATACTGCCGCAGCCCCGACCGCGGCTATGTGCCGAGACCCGTGGCCAATCGCATGCTCGACATCATGCCGAGCGACAAGCTCATCTTCAACGAGTACCGCAAGCATGGCACCTGCAGCGGGCTTGGCGTCGACGGCTACTTCGCGCTCGCCCGACGGCTCTATGACAAGATCACGATTCCGCAGCGCTTCGTCGGCTTGACGGACGACCGCCTGATGCTCTCGCCAGGCGAACTCGTGCGCGACTTTGTCGAGGCCAACCCCGGTCTCACGCCGCAGATGCTGGCCATAGAGTGCGGCGGGCCGGGGCAGCGGCTGCGCGAGGTGCGCATCTGCTTCGACAAGAGCGGAACCTTTCGCGCCTGTGGCAGCAACGAACATGGGCGCCGATTGTGTTCGGCAAACCGCATGTACGTGCCGCCGGTGCGCCCCAGCGCGACGGGAGCTCCCCCGCCCGCCGCCCCGCGCGAAATCCTCCCCGGTCCCCGCGACGAGCGCCGGTTTTGAGGCAGGGCCTGCTGGCCGCGCGCGCAGGCCTGTGGAAAGCGCGAATATCTTTAAGGGTGGCGCGGGCGGCATTGCTGCCGCCCGGGGACGGCCGCTAAAGCCTCGGGCGCAGCGGCTCTCGCGCCAGTTGCGAAGCTTAAAGGCGGTTGGGCAAGGAGTGATCGTGGAGTGATCGTGCAGGGGCAGCGACGCAAACCAGGACGCTTGCCGGGACGCTTCCCGATCGTTGGCCCACGGCGGGCGGCGGTCGCGGGTCTTTTGCTCGGCGCTGGCCTGTGGAACCTTGCGAGCCTTTGGCAGGTGGCCGGCCTCCTGCTCGGCACACCCGCCGCTCCCAGCCGGGGACCGCCCGGGGAGGGCGGCTGCACCTCCCTTTTGCTCGATCGGCCGAGCGGACGCACGGTGGCCTGGCCGTGTCCGGAACCGGCGGCGTGGATGGAATCGGCAGTGCCGGCCGCCCGCGTGGCCTCGGCCGCCCGCCGCTAATTGCGGGCTAGCGCATCGCTTGCATGCGCTCGAGCAATTCCGGCGTCGGGTAGGAGTCGGCCGGCAGGCCCAGTTTCAGTTGCGCGGCCTTGACGCCCGCGCGCGTGGCCGCGCCGATCTTGCCGTCGACCTCGCCGCTAAAATAGCCGCGCTTGGCCAACAGCATCTGCAGCTCCTTGACCTGCTGCTGGCTCATTTCGGCCACCGTGCCATTGCCTTTGTCCATTGCCGGCGCGCCGTCGAGCCGATCGGCCAGGTGCGCGGCCGTGATCGAATAGTTGAGGGACTGGTTCCACTTCAGGTAGACCTGGAAATTGGAATAGGCGAGGAAAGCGGGCCCGTGTCGCCCCATTGGCAGCAGCAGCGAGGCGGCGGGCGCGCCGGCGGGAAGCGGCTGGCCGCCCACCCGTTTCACGCCCCAGGCCGCCCATTTCTCGATTTCGTGCTGGATGGCGAGGTCGGCCTCTTGCCACGGCAGCTCCCGGGTCAGACGCACCTCCTCCAGCCACGGCTGGCCGCGCTGCCAGCCAAGAAAGGCGAGAAAGTTGGCCGTCGAGGCCAGCACATCCGGTACGCTCTGTAAGAGATCACGGCGGCCATCCCCGTCATAGTCGACCGCGTGCTGCATGTAGTGGGCCGGTAAAAACTGCGTTTGGCCGAGCTCGCCAGCCCAGGACCCGATCATTTCCTCGGGCCGCAAATCACCGCGATCGATAATGCGCAAGGCTTCCATCAGCTCGCCGCGAAACAGCTCGGGGCGGCGGCAGTCGTAGGCCAGCGTCGCCAGCGAGCGCAACACCGGTAAATTGCCCATCATCGAGCCGAAATCGCTTTCCAGTCCCCAGAAGGCGACGATCACCGGTCCCGGCACGCCCCACTGCTGCTCGATCCTGGCGAGCAGATCACGGTGCTGCCGCAGCCTGGAGAGGCCGTTCTGGATGCGGTTCGGCGTGATGAGCTTGCCGGAAAACGCCGTGAACGTCTGGGCGAAGAAGCCCTGCCGGCGGTCGCGCTGGATGATGCCGGGATCGAGCGTCATGCCGCCAAGCGCGGTGGCAATGGTGGTATTGGAAATGCCGTTGCCGCGTGCCTCCTGACGGAATTGATCGAGCCAGCCTGCGAAGCTGCCGCTGTTGCGGCAGTTGGGATCGCTGGGTGCTGCCGTCTTGGCTTGCTCGCCGGCTGCCGGTCGCGCCTCAGCCCCGACCCACACCAGGCCCGCCAGTAAAAGCCGACCGAAGGTTTTCCACATCGCGCGCTGCCGTCCGTTAGCTTCGTTTGTCGGGCGCCGGGGCAACCTGAGGCGCGCCCCGGAGCTTTTAGCCGCTTTCGGCGCCGCCGGCATCCGCGCGCCGGCACGCGGCACCGCTGGCGTCGCCCAGCTCTCATGCGGCAATTGCGGCGCCACCATGGCGTTGGCTCGCAGAACGCCGCCGGCGTCGCGCCGGGGGCGCACGCCGAGGCTTGCCGCGGGGCGCTGAAGGGGTCGTGGTCCGGGGGGCTGGGCGCGCCCGCCGGAGCGCGCTTTCCCGCGCCCGCGCCTAGCCTTCCGGGCAGAGCTCGAAGGCCTTTTCGAGCGCCTGCGCTTGACTGCCGAACTGGCCGGCGATGGCACCGTTTTTGGCGTAGGCGGAGATGAACGCCTCGGCCTCGCGCGCTTCGGAACCTTCGTTGACGTCGAGCACGGTGTAGTTCACCACCTTGTCGATCTGGGACTTGATGAGCATCGCCTTTTGCCCACCGTAACTGGCCGTCCAGACCCGACACTTCTGGGCGGCGGTGGTGGGCGGGGCCGCGAGCGACTTGGCGGCAGCGGCCATCGAGGCCGTCTGCAGCGGCTTGTCGGCGCCGGTGCTTTTGTCGGCTTTGCCGCTCTGGCCGGGAAGCTTTGCCATGCCGGCCGCGCCGGCGGGCTTTTCGCCGCGATCGAGCTTGCCACCGCCACCGTCGTCCGCGGCGGTCCCGGATCCCGGTGCGACCTCCCCTTTCGCCTCCGCCGCCGGCTGATTGAGCAGCCGCAACGGCAGGGAGGCCGACGCCGCCGCTTGGCTCGGAGCTGGCTGCAGACCCAGCGCCGAGCGCTTCTGGTCGCTTTCTGTCTTGCCGGTATCGATCGCTCGCTGCGCCAATTCGGCGCCGGCCGAACGCTCGGGCTTTGCCTCCGTGGCCTTGGCCTCCGTGGTGCGCTTGTCTTTGCGAGCTTCCTGGACCAGCTCCGGTCTGGGATCGGGCTTGGCGCAAAACTCCTCGAACCGCTCGGCGATGCCCTCGATCATCCGACGATAGGAGCGCGTGCCGGGTGCCCACTTGGCGGCGAGGTCGCCGAAGGTCACGGGTCGCGCGAAGCCCTTATGCCAATCCGTCAGCACGCCCCACTCCTGGACGTTGCGCGTGCGCTCGGCCACCGGATTGTCGACCCGTTCGCCGGCGTAGAGCAACAGGTGCTCTAAATGCGCGCGCACGCCGCTGGCGATGTCCTTGAAACTCTCGCCGTGCGCGCCGCGACCGGTGGCGCCGAGACCGGCAAAATTGTTTTGCGCCGGCTTCACATCACCGGAGCGGTTGCCGTCGCGAAAGCTGAGCGATCCGGTCTCGAGCAGCATCTGATAAAAGGCATAGTCCCAGCGCACACCCAGCGTTTCCCCGAGCCGCATGTATTCGCTCGCGATGGCCTGAAAGCGCGGGTCGAGACGGGGGTTGCGGCTTTCGAGGTAAGCGAGCAAACGGCCGGGCGTGACACAGGCGGGCACGGTGTTGTTGCGGGTGGTTTTAATCGCCGGCAGGTCGGCGGCGGCCAGCGGAATTGGGGCAGCAAAGAAGGCAAAAAGGAAAAACGCTCCGACGCGGCGTTGCATGGAACACCCACCCTAAGCTCACCCTTGTGCCCCCGGCTTGAAGGCGCACGCGGATTTTCGATCTGTTGATAGGCCCTTAACGTTAAGGGCCGGTTAGCGTCCCCGCAGGCGATGCGCTGTTGCGGTCGCTCGACCCTCCGACTTGGCCCTGATGCCCATTCCGCGATGTCCCATTTTCCCCCAGATCCCCCGTGCGGTTTCGCCTTCGGCTACGAATCGCGGCGAACCGTAAGCTTCAATGTGCACTACACTTTTGGGCGCAAATTTGGCGGTGGGCCGCCGCCGGCACGGGCGCGCAGGGGGCCCGGTCCTTAAGCCCGCGACCGCTCGATCTCGACGCCTACGGAGCGACACATCGGCAGCGCGTCGGGTTTCTCAATCCGTACCCTGACGCTCTCCACGCGCCGATCGGCCAGGCAGTGCCAGGCGATGCGCTCCGCCAAGGTCTCGAGCAGATTGACGTGCTCCTGTTGCACCAAAAGGGCAATGCCCTCAACCAGGGTGCTGTAATCCAGGACGTCCTCCAGCCGGTCGGAGACCCCGTCATAGTCGTCGCGCACCGCCAAATCCGCCGATAATAAGATGCGCTGCTCGTAACGCTTTTCATGTTCGAAAACGCCGACGCTGGCGACGATCTCGAAATCGCGCACGAACACGCGGCGGAGCCCAGATTGGCGCGGCGGCTTGCCGCCGGCGGGAGGTGGGGGCATCGACATGGCGTTCAAGGGCCGCTCGAGGTGGCTTCGGGGGTCTGCCAGGCCAAGTGCTGGCCGCCATCGAGGGCGAGCATCTGCCCGGTGAGCGCCGGCGCTTCCAGAATAAAGCGGATGGCGGCGGCAATTTCCTCGGGCGCGGTGCTGCGGCCGAGCAGCGTGGCCTGGTATTCGGCGCGGAACTCCGCCTCGGTCTGATAGGTGCTTTGCAGCACCGGGCCCGGGCCGATGGCATTGACCCGGATGCTCGGGGCAAGGGCCTGCGCCAGGGTGCGCGTTACCGCCCACAGTGCCGCCTTGGACACCGTGTAGGAAAAGAATTGTGGCGTGGGCTTCAACACGCCCTGGTCGATGATGTTGATGATGTTGCCGGCGGCGCCGGGCGGCAGGTGCTTGGCAAAGGCCTGCGCCAGGAACACGGGGGCCTTGAGGTTGACGGCGAGCTGGGCGTCCCAGAGGCCCGACTGGAGCCCCCCGACCGCGTCGGGGGCAAACATGGCGGCGTTGTTGATGAGGCAGGTCGGCGGCCCCAGCAGGCGGGCGCACTCGGGCAGCAAGCGCTCGACGTCGCCTGGGACCGCCAGATCGGCCGTCAAAACGGCGGACGGGGTGCCGCTGCGGCCTAGCTGCTGGGCTAATTGCTGGGCCTGTTGGCGCGACGAGTGGCAGTGGATCGCCACCCGCCAGCCCCGTTGCGCAAATTCAGAGGCGAGCACGCGGCCGATGCGCTGGGCCGCGCCCGTGATGAGAACGGTCGGGACGGCGTCGCCTGACACCTAGATCCTCCCGATGCACCCCAGGCTCGTCCGATCGGCGCGGGGCCGGCCGGGGGTTCTTAGCGCATTGGCCGCCTATCGGCAAAAGCGCGCTCGGTCCTCCCGGCGGCAGGGCGCGGGCGTGAGGTGCTGGCCTGCCCACGGGAACAGCAAAATTGGCGCGCGCAACCGCCCGATTAATAGGCAAATGCGCGCTAAAAAATCCCATTGCCGGCCGCCTGTTGCGCGCGTGGCACGTAGGGTCTTTGACCGTGGCCGCGCGCCCCCTTTTTCGTTGCATCCGCGGTCAAATTCGCCAGATTGGCGAGACAACGAATCGCTAGGGAAGCAATCATGAACGTCAGAATTCCGGCCCTTGCGGCCCCAACCGCGGCAGCGCTTGCGCTGGCACTCATGGCCGGACCGGCCCACGCCGATGGTATGCGCCGCGGCAGCGTCAAGGATGCGCCGCCGCCGCCCCCACAGGAGCGCTGCAAGCTCTCGGCCAACATCGGGCTCGCAACGGAATACGTGTTCCGCGGCATTTCGCAAACCTCCGAAGGGGCGGCTGTGCAAGGTGGCTTCGACGCGACGTGCGGCATGTTTTATGCCGGCGTGTGGGCCTCCAATCTCGACTGGGGTGCCAACGACGGCGGGAGCGGCAGCAATATCGCCAACATCGAGATGGACTGGTACGCCGGCGTCAAATTCAACACCGGCCGTATCGCCTGGGACCTAGGGGTCATCTACTACACCTACCCCAGAGGGGCGGACATTGGCACCTCGTCCACCGGCGTCTTCCCGGTGAACGCGGAATTCAACTACGTCGAACTGAAAGTCGGTGCCAGCGCCGAACTCTGGAAGGATGGGACGCTGGGGGTCACGGGCTTCTTCTCGCCCGACTACCAGTATGAAACGGGCAACGTTTGGACCGTGGAGGGCTCCTTCACCCAGAACCTGCCGAAGTTCATGCTCTTCGGCCGCGAGTGGTCGCCAAGCGTGAGCGCGCTCCTCGGCTATCAGGGCGCCACCGGCAGCGACGGGGACAAAGCGCGTTACGTCAACAACGTTACCGGCGACGCCGACCACTACCTTTATTGGAACGCCGGCTTGACCCTCGGCTTCCTCGACAAATGGTCGATCGATGTGCGCTACTGGGATACCAACATCGACCGGGCGGACAACTGCAAAGGTCCCCTGTTCGCCTGTGATGAACGGATCGTGGGCACCCTCAAGTTCACCTTCTGAGGCTTGCGGCTTTCCTGACGGCAGCGGGCCCCGGACGGGGCCCGATTGCTTTGTGTGCCAAGCCTGGTGTTGATGCTGGCGGTGATAGGTTAAAGCGCCTCGGCGGCTGGCGTCCGGGCTCGGCGGTCAAGGAGTTACTCCCCCCACCGGCAAGGGGCGCCAAATGCGGTTAAGCGCCGTGGGGCCCACAATCGTGGCCGCGCGCGGGTGGGTGTGGCAGCGCCTCAGGTTTGACCCCGGGGCGGCCAGGGCCAGCAAGAACGGTGCGGTGGCGCGGCGCTTGGGGCAATAAGCCCCGGCCGTGGGCCGCCTAATGCTTCCTTCCTCCTTGTTTCCACCTTGTTTCCACCTTGTTTGCTGGCGGGGCCGGGGAGCACTGGACCTCGGACGATAGCCCCCTTAAGTCACTGCCTATGTCCGATGAGACGGCCCCCGAACGACCTGACGGTGCGACCGCTGCGCCCCCGGCGCCGGTGCCGGAAAGGACAGTGACCGGGGCCCTCCGCATCGCCGGCTACCTCAAGGCTTTGCCCAGCGGTCCCGGCGTCTACCGAATGATCGATGCCGCGGGCACCGTCATCTATGTGGGCAAGGCGCGCAATCTGAAGGCGCGGGTGACGAACTACGCCCGCGCCGGCAATCACCCCGCCCGCACCATGCGCATGATCGCGGCGACCGCGGCCATGGAATTCGTGACCGTGCGCACAGAAGCCGAGGCCCTGCTGCTCGAGGCAAACCTGATCAAGCGCTTTCGGCCGCGCTATAACGTGCTGCTGCGCGACGACAAGTCGTTTCCCTATATCCTGATCGCCACCGATCACCGGGCGCCGCAAATCCTCAAACATCGCGGCGCCCGTAATCGCAAGGGCGAGTACTTCGGCCCCTTCGCCTCCGCCGGTGCCGTCAACCGCACCATCAACATGCTGGAGCGGGCGTTTCTTTTGCGCTCCTGCTCGGACGCTGTGTTCGAGAGCCGGACCCGCCCGTGCCTGCTTTACCAGATCAAGCGCTGCTCGGCGCCCTGCACGGGCCTGATCGGTCTTGAGGACTACAACGGGCTGGTCGAAGAAGCGCGCCGCTTTCTGCGCGGCGAAAGCGAGAACGCGCGCCAGATGTACCAGCGCCTGATGGAGGAGGCCTCGGCCAATCTCGATTTCGAGCGGGCCGCGGCCTACCGCAATCGTCTGTGGGCGCTGGCGCACGTTACTTCCGACCAGACCATCAACCTGGACGGCATCGAGGAGGCCGACGTCTTCGGGGCGCATCAGGAGGCGGGGCAGACCTGTATCCAAGTGTTCTTTTTCCGCTCAGGGCAGAACTGGGGCAACCGGGCCTATTTCCCGCGCGCCGATCGCACGCTTGGCCTCGAGGAGGTGCTGGAGAGCTTTATTGCCCAGTTTTACGATGACAAGCCGGTGCCCTCGCGCATCTTCGTCTCCCACAAGCTACCCAACGAGGCGCTGCTGGCCGAAGCGCTATCAACCAAGGCCGAGCGCAAGGTGGAGGTCAACACGCCGCAACGCGGCGCCAAGGTCGGCATCGTCGCCCATGCCGCCCAAAACGCCCGGGAGGCCTTGGCCCGCCGGCTGGCCGAGAGTTCCTCGCAGCGCCAGCTGCTCGGGGGGCTTGGCCAGCGTCTCGGCCTCGCGCATTCCCCGCGCCGGATCGAGGTCTTCGACAATAGCCATATCATGGGGACCAACCCGGTCGGGGCGATGATTGTTGCTGGCCCGGAGGGCTTCGTGAAGCCGCAGTATCGGCGCTTCAACATTAAATCCGCCGACCTCGTGCCCGGTGACGACTACGCCATGATGCGCGAAGTTCTGAGCCGCCGCTTGAAGCGGCTCGTGCTCGATGGGGTGGGCGGCGAAGCCCCGGCCCCGTCGGCAGCGCCCGCGGCGGCAGCGGAGCCCGCCGGCACCGTCTCGCGGCTGGCGCCACCGGAACCGCCGCCGATCGATCGGCGCGGCGGCAGTGCGCTGGCCTTTGGGGTGTTGCGCGTCGACCCGCAAACGGGCGGTCCACCCACTCCCGCCGATGAGGCGGAGGGCGAGGACGCCCAGCTTGCGGAATTCCCCGCCCGGCCCGACCTGATGTTGATCGATGGCGGCTTGGGCCAGCTCGGCGTCGCGCGCGAGGTCCTCGCCTCCTTCGGCCTCGATATCCCCGTCGTTGGCATCGCCAAAGGTCCAGATCGCGATGCCGGGCGCGAACACTTCCACATTCCCGGCCGCGACAAGCCCCTGTTGCTCGAGACGCGCGATCCGGTGCTTTACTTCGTGCAGCGATTGCGCGACGAGGCCCACCGCTTTGCCATCGGCGCGCATCGCGCCAAGCGCAGCAAGGCGCTGGGCGTCAACCCGCTCGACGAAATTGCCGGTATCGGCCCAACACGCAAACGTGCGTTGCTCAAGCACTTCGGTTCGGCCAAGGCTGTGGCGCGCGCCAGCCGCGAGGATCTCGAGGGCGTGGCCGGCATTAGCGCCCAGATGGCGCAAACCATCTATGATTTTTTTCACGAACGCCGTGACTGACGCAGCCAATACCTTCATCGCAGGTTGGGCCGCGCGCATGGCGGTCAGGCCCCATTGACGCTCTGAGACCCAAGTGCTCTTGTCTGCGGAATGGAACGCGCGGTGACTACGCCAGGGCTTGCCAGCCTGCCCAACGTATTGACGTATTTGCGCATTTTGGCGGTGCCGGCGGTCGCGCTTTGCCTGATGGCAATGGAGGGCAGCGGCGCCCGCTGGTGGGCATTGACCGTTTACGTGGTGGCCTGCCTCACGGACTGGCTCGACGGCTTTTTGGCCCGGGTCTGGCACCAGCAGTCGGCGCTGGGTCGCATGCTCGATCCGATCGCCGACAAGCTGCTGGTCGGCACCACGCTGTTGATGTTGACGTCCGACAATACCATTAACGGTGTGCACATGGTGGCGGCGGTCATCATTCTCTGTCGCGAGATCCTGGTGTCGGGACTGCGCGAGTTTCTGGCCGAGCTCAATATGCGCGTGCACGTGACGCAGCTCGCCAAGTGGAAGACGACCGTGCAGATGATAGCGCTGGGCGTGCTGCTCGCCGGTCCGGCCGGCGACAAGATCCTCCAGGGCATTACCTCGGCGGGGCTGGCGATGCTGTGGGTGGCTGCGCTGCTGACCTTGTGGACGGGCTTCGACTACCTGAAGGCCGCGGTGCGCACCGCGATCGACAATTAGATGGGCCGCCGGGCACGCCGATGCGGGTAAAGCTTTTGTATTTCGCCTGGGTGCGCGAGAAGACCGGCAAGGCCGAGGAGCACGTCGACCTGCCGGCGGGCATCGAGACCGTTGCCGAGCTGATCGCCTGGCTGAAGCAGCAGGGGCCCGAGTACGCCGAGGCGTTTCGGCGCTCCGAGGTGATCCGCGCCGCCGTCGATCGGACGCATGCGCCGCCAGGGACGAGCATCGCTGGGGCCTCGGAGATCGCCTTCTTTCCACCGGTGACGGGAGGCTGACCCTGAGCGTGCGCGTGCAGGCCGCCGACTTCGAGGTTGGCGCGGAGATCGCCGGGCTGACGGCCGGCCGCAGCGATATTGGCGCCGTCGTCACCTTCACGGGGCTCATGCGCGCCGACAATGCGGGCAAGGCGGTTGCCGGCATGACGCTCGAGCACTATCCGGGCATGACCGAGAGCGAGCTTGAGCGCGTCGAGGCGGAGGCGCAGGCGCGCTGGCCGCTGCAGGCAAGCTTGATCGTGCATCGGGTCGGGGCCCTCAAGCCGGGCGACAACATCGTGCTGGTCATCACCGCGGCGAGGCATCGCCAGGCGGCGTTCAGTGCCGCCGAGTTCCTGATGGACTATCTCAAGACCAAGGCGCCCTTCTGGAAGAAGGAGATCGCCGCCGACGGCCGCGCCGCATGGGTCGATGCGCGCGCGAGTGACGATGCGGCCGCCGGCCGTTGGCAGCGGCCATCGGCGAGCGAGGACTAGGCGGACGCCCGCGGTCCTGGCACCATCACCTCACACGATAGTGCGTAAAGAGTGGGCACGGGCCCGCGCCGTCGCCCAGCGCAGGAGGAAGCATGTCTAGCAACAAGCCGCAGAGCACCGTTGCCACGCGCATGTCCGGTATTCGTGAAGACTGGTTGGCACAAATGCGCGAGGAGATCCTCGAACCCGATCTGCCGATCGTCGATCCGCACCATCATCTTTGGGATTTTCCCGCGCACCGCTATTTGCTGCCGGACCTTTTGGCCGACACGGGCAGCGGCCACACCATCGAAAGCACGGTCTTCATCGAGTGCACGGCCTGCTACCGAGCCGATGGCGCAAGCGAGCTGCGCCCGCTGGGTGAGACCGAGTTCGCCAACGGCATTGCCGCCATGGCGGCGAGCGGCACCTATGGGCCAACGCGCGTGGCAGCCGGCATCGTTGGGCTGGTCGACCTGACGATCGGCGGGCGCGCCGAGGAGGTGTTGGCCCGGCACATGGCCGCGGCCGGGCCGCGCTTCAAGGGCATCCGGCACGCGGCGGCGTGGGAGGACAAGGCGTCCGAGATTCACAATTCCCACACCAATCCGCCGCCGCACCTGTATCGCGATCACGCCGAGTTCCGCGAAGGCTTCGCCGCGCTGGGCCGGCTGGGACTGAGCTTTGACGCCTGGCTCTACCATCCGCAGATTTCCGACCTCACGCATTTGGCGCGCGCCTTTCCCTCGCAACCAATTGTGCTCGACCATGTCGGCGGGCCGCTGGGTCTTGGCTGGTATGCCGACAAGCGACAAGAGATCCTAAGCACCTGGCGGCGCGATATCCGCGAGCTGGCGGAGTGCGCCAATGTCAGCGTCAAACTCGGTGGCCTTGGCATGCGCATCAACGGCTTCCGCTTCCACCATCGCGACCGGGCGCCCTCCTCGCAGGATCTGGCCGACGTCTGGCGGCCCTACGTGGAGACCTGCATCGAGGCCTTCGGCGTGTCGCGCTGCATGTTCGAGAGCAACTTTCCGGTCGACAAGATCTCGGGCGCCTACGCCATCTACTGGAATGCCTTCAAACGGCTGGCGGCGGGTGCATCAGCCCAGGAGAAGGCCGCCCTCTTCCGCGATACGGCAAAGCGCTTCTACCGCTTGGATTGAGGCGGCGCGCTCGGCTCCCAATCCCAGCACGACAGGCGCGCCAGCATCGCCGCTTTGACTTGGCGCGCGCCGTCGGACCAGGGCGCAAGCTTCGATGCGATCAGGTTGGCTTGCGACTTGAGGATCACGCCGTCGCTCAGCACCTTGAGCCCGTTGGCGCGCAAAGTGGCGCCGGTGGTGGTGATATCGACGATAACTTCGGCCAGATCGGCCGCCGGGGCGCCTTCGGTTGCGCCCAGGCTGGGCACAATGCGGTAGCCGGCGACGCCGCGCTGCGCGAAAAAGCGGCGCGTCAGGTTCATGTACTTGGTGGCGACGCGAATGGGGCGGCCGTGCACGCGCCGGTAGATCAGCGACGTCTCTTCGAGGTCGGCCATGCTGCCGACATCGATCCAGCAAATGGGAACGGCGACGACGACGTCGGCGTGACCGAAGCCGCAGCGCTTGAGAAAGCTGACGCGTGCCTCGCAATCGGGGATCGTCTCGCGCACGAGGTCCTCCCCCGTGATACCGAGGTGTACCGTGCCCTGCTGCAGAAAGTGGGCGATTTCCGAGGAGGAGACGAAATTGACCTCCACGTCCGGTAGCTCGGCGATTTCGCCCCTGTAGCCGCGCACCGAGCCCGATTTGGCAACCGAGAGGCCGGCACGCGCCAGGGCTGTCGCGCACTGCTCCATCAGCCGCCCCTTCGAGGGCAACGCAAGAATGAGCTTCTCGCTCATGCCGCCGTTCCTTGCAGCGCCGCCAGCAGGCGCTCGGTGTGAATGCAGGACCCGACGGCGGCTACCGCCACGGGGGCGCCGACCTCCGCCAGCAGGCTGTCGTAGCGTCCGCCGCCGGCGAGCGGGCTCTTGGGCCCCAGTTCCGGCACCACGATCTCGAATACGAAGCCGGTATAGTATTCGAGGTTGCGCCCGAACTCGGCGGAAAATTCCGCCTCATCGGTGATGACGCCGGCGGTGTCGAGATCATCAAGCCGCCGCTGGAAGGCCTGCAGCGGCTCGCTGAGATCGATGCGATGGCCGCGCAGCAACCGATTGAGCTCGCGCACGGCCGCGCGTGCGGGGGCCTTCACCGCCACATAGCTCTCGATGGCATTGGCGGTAGCCGCGGGCAGCGGGCTTTCGCGCGCGTCGGCCGCCGCCGCGAGCAGGCGCTCGGTGATCTCAGGCAGGGTGCGCGTGCCCAAGAGCGTCAGGCCGGCCCGCTCCAGATAGGCCTCGACCTCGCTCTGCGCCCCGGCCGGCTGGTCGGGATCGAGGCGATCGATCACCTCGGCCTTGAGCGCCGGCGCCCGCAAGGCTGCCGCCGAGGTCAAGCGATTGAGCTCGGCGCGAAAGGCGTCAGGTCGCCAGAACTGATGCTGCAGCCGTCGACGCCAGCGCTCCGGCAACGACAGGGCGCCGAGCAGCGCGCGAAACAGCCCAAGATCGCCGAAGCGGAGCTGGAAGCTGGCAATGCCGGCGTCGCGCACGGCCTCGACGATTATGGCCAGAACCTCGGCGTCGGCCTGCTCGCGGTCGGCGGCCGCGAAGGATTCAACGCCGGCCTGCCGGAACTCGCGCGGGTGCGCACTGGTATCCCCGCCTTGCTGGTAGCGGAAGGCGGAGCCGTTGTAGCAGTAGCGTGCCGGCACCGCGCCCTGGGGATGGCGCGCCAGGTGCAGGCGGCAGGTCGGCACGGTCAGGTCGGGACGCAAACACAGCTCGTCGCCGCCGGGGTCGGTGAAGACGTAGGTGCGCGCGCGCAGCGATTCGCCGACGACGTCGAGGAACATGTTGGCGGGCTGAATGATCGACGGGGCAACGTGCTCGTAGCCGGCGCGCGTGAAGCTCGCCAGCAGGCGCTGCGCCTGGGCTTCGAGGGCTTCGAACCGTTGTGCGCTTTCCGCGATCATGGCTGCCGGCGGCGGCGTGCGCGGGGCGGTGGCATGCGAGCGCCGGCGGCGGCGTTAGCCATGGTTCAGTCCTCTTGGCGGGCGAGCAGATCGCGCACGGCTGCAATCAGGTTGTCCTCGGGGATGGAGAATTGTGCCGGACGGCTGGAGCGCCACTCCTTGGCATCCTTGATGCCGGCGGCCGCCTTCGCGCCCGCCACCAGGTCCTTGATCTCGACCTCGCCCTTGGCGCGCTCGTTGCTGCCCTGGATCACGACGCATGGGGCCCCGCGCTTATCGGCGTATTTCATCTGCGCCTTCATGCCAGCGCTGCCGAGATACATCTCGGTGCGAATGCCGGCCTGGCGCAGCGACTGCGCCATCCTCTGGTAGCGCGGCAGCTCGGCCTTATCCATGACGAGCACGACGACGGGGCCATTAGCGGGGGCGCGCCTGTCCTGGTTGAGGGCGGCGAGCGCCGCCTGCAGGCGCGAAACGCCGATGGAAAAGCCCGTTGCCGGCACCTTGCTCCCCAAGAAGCGCTCGACCAGACCGTCGTAACGCCCGCCGCCACCGACCGAGCCGAAGCGGACGGTCTGGCCGTCCTCGTTTTTGACCGGGAAGCTCAGTTCGGCCTCGAACACGGGGCCGGTGTAGTATTCGAGGCCCCGCACCACCGAGGGGTCGATGCGGATGCGTTCTTCGCCAAAGCCGCTGGCGCGCACGAGCTCAGCGATCGCATCGAGTTCTTGAAACCCCGCGGTGAGCATCGCATTGGGCTTGAGCGTGAGACCCGCGTCGCGCCCCTCGAGGCGGCGCAGGGCGCCCGTCACCACTCCCAAGACGTAGTCGCTCTGCTCGCCAGTAAGACCGGCGCCTTGGGTGAAGTCGCCGCTGTCATCGGTTCGGCCCCGGCCGAGCAGGTCACGCACGGCCCCGTCCCCCAGGCGGTCCAGCTTGTCGATGGCACGCAACACGGTCAGGCGACGTTTGGCATTGTCCTCGCCGCCAAGGTCGATGGACTCCAGCACCCCGTCCAAGACCTTGCGGTTATTGACCTTGATCAGGTAGTCGCCGCGCTTGATGCCCAACGCCTCCATCGTGTCGGCCGCCAGCATGCAGATTTCCGCATCGGCGGCGATATTGTCGGTCCCCACCGTATCGGCATCGAACTGCATGAACTGGCGAAATCGTCCTGGTCCTGGCTTTTCGTTGCGCCACACGGGACCGACGGCATAGCGCCGGAAGGGTTTCGGGAGGCGGTCGAAGTTCTCGGCCACAAAGCGGGCGAGCGGCGCGGTTAGATCATAGCGCAGGCTCAGCCACTGCTCGTCCTCGTCTTGAAAGGAAAAGACGCCGGCATTGGGTCGCTCTTGATCCGGCAGAAACTTACCGAGGGCGTCGGTGTATTCGATGGCCGGCGTTTCCAGGGGCTCAAAGCCGTAGCGTTCGTAGGTGTCCCGAATGGTTGCCAGCATGCGGGCGGTGGCCCGGATGTCCTCGGCGGGCGTATCCTGAAAGCCCTTCGGCAAACGGGCCTGCGGGCCAGCAGTCTTGTTCGATTTGGCCATGCAAGTTTCGCAACAGTTGCGGGGAGAGTGGGCGGCTGCGGCGGCTTATAGCGGATGCGGGCCGGACCGCAAAGCCGGCGCCGCCGCCATGGCAAAGCGCCAGCATAAAGCTTTCCAAGCGGGCGACCGATGGCGCCAGGGACGCGGGCGGCGGTCACCGTACCAACACCTGCGGCTGTGCTCTGCGGTGGGTGGCGCGGCCGCGGCCCCAGATCGACTGTCAAATCGTGTCAGCTATCGCGGCAGGATGAGCGTTGAAGTGATGGCAGGCGCGGCGTGGGCGTTTATAGTCGTCGGTCGTCACCTGCAGGAATGGAGCACCCCATGCCGACCGTATCGGAGAAGCGCAAGGAGTTTCGCCGCTTGCACCAGAGCGGCTGCTTCGTCATCCCCAATCCCTGGGATGTCGGCACCACGCGCTACCTTGAGAACGCCGGCTTCAAGGCGCTGGCGACGACCAGCGCCGGCTTCGCCTGGTCGCACGGCTTCGGCGACGGGGCGGTGCCCCGCGATCTGATGTTGGCGCACATCGCCGAGATCTCGGCCGCTGCCAAGGTGCCCGTAAACGCCGACTTCGAGGGCGGCTATGCGCACGAGCCGGCCGGCGTGGCCGAGAGCGTGCGGTTGTGCTGTGAGACCGGTGTATCTGGCCTCTCCATCGAGGACTACACCGGCGACAAGGCCAAGGCGCTTTATGATTTCGAGCTGGCGGTTGCGCGCGTGCGCGCGGCGCGCCAAGCGATCGACGAGGCGGGCGGCGACGTGCTGCTCACCGGGCGCAGCGAAGGCTTCATCCGCGGCCTGCCGGATCTTGAGGAGACCATCCGACGGCTCAAGGCCTATGCGCAAGCGGGTGCCGATTGCCTTTATGCACCCGGCATCAGCACGCGCGAGCAGATTGCGGCCGTGGTGCAGGCCGTAGCGCCCAAACCCGTCAATTTTCTGATGGGTGGGCCGGGCGAGCTGACGGTGGCCGATTTCACCAACCTCGGCGTGCGCCGCATCAGCGTCGGCGGGGCGCTGGCGCGCGCCGCCTGGGGCGGGATCATGCGCACAATCAAGCTGATCACCGAGCAGGGCAGCTTCAAGGGTTTTGCCGATGCGGCCCCGGGCGCGGAGATCATGAAGGGTTTGGCGAAGTAGCGCGCCGCCTCGCCGGTACGCAGAGGCGATCGCGCCGGGCCGATTGCGAGCCGCAAGGGTCAGGGCGCAATCACGATCGGCTCGAGCGCGGCGTGGCCGCGGATCAGGTCGGAGGCCTTCTCGGCCAGCATCAAGGTGGCGGCGTTGAGGTTGGCCGACAGCATGGTCGGCATGATCGAGGCATCGACCACGCGCAGGCCGCCAAGGCCGTGGAGGCGCAGCACGTCGTCGACCACCGCCCCGGGGTCGCTTACGGGTGCCATGCGGCAGGTGCCCGCAGGGTGGAAGGTGGTGGTGCCGCGCTGCTTGGCCGCCGCCAACAGCTCCTCGTCGGTCTTGACGTCGGGACCCGGAAAATCCTCCCGCTCGTAGTAGGGCTCGAGCGGTTTGGACGCCAACAGGCGTCGCGCCAACTTCATGCCGGCGAGCAGCACGCGTCGGTCACTGGGCTCGGCCAGATAGTTGGGCTGAATTAAAGGCGGATCGAAGGGATCGGCCGAACGGATGCGCACGTAGCCCTTGCTGTCGGGCCGCTGCTGCCAAGAGGCGACCGTCATGCCGGGCTCGGTTTCGAGCTGACCCTGTACGCCCTCCCGATAGCTGGCCGGCGTGAAGGTCAGCTGCAGGTCGGAGTTGGCGACGTCGGGCTCGGAGCGCCAGAAGCAATAGACCAGCGTCGGGTTGAGGGCGAGGATGCCCTCGCCGCGGGTGGCCCAACGCAACACCTCGCGCGCCAGCTTCAAGCCCCGCGAGCGTTCGTTGATAGTGTCGCAGTTCTTCACCCGTGCCACGAAGCGGGGTGCGTAGTGGTCCTTGAGGTTCTCACCGACGCCGGCGAGCGCATGCTTGACGGGAATGCCCAACGACTGCAGCAGCCCCGGCGGACCGATGCCGGATAGCTGCAGCAGCATCGGCGAATTGTAGGAGCCGCCCGACAAGATCACCTCGCGACGCGCCTCCACCGTGCGTTCGACACCGCCGCGCCCGCCGCGACTGAAGCGCACGCCGGTCGCGCGCTTGCCCTCGAGCACGATCTCGGTGACGTGCGCGTGCGTCAGCACCCTCAGGTTGGCACGCTTGCGGGCGGGATGCAGGAAGGCGGTCGCGGCGCTGACCCGCCGGCCGCGGTGAATCGTGCGCTGGACGTAGGACACGCCTTCCTGGATCGCGCCGTTGTAGTCCGCATTGCGCGGAATACCGAGCGTGACGGCACCCTCGATGAAGGCCTCGCACAGGGGGTGGTGCCAATCCATGTCGGTGATGGTGAGATTGCCGGTCCGTCCCCGGAGGCGGTCGTCGCCGCCGCCAAGCCGACGCTCGAGCCGCTTGAAGTAGGGTAGCACGTCGGCATAACCCCAACCGCGGTTGCCGAGTTGGGCCCAGGTGTCGAAGTCCATGGGCTGGCCGCGATTGAAGACGTTGCCGTTGATGGAGCTGGAACCACCCAGCGTTTTGCCGCGCGGCGCGAGGATGCGCCGGCCGCCGGTCCACTGGCTCGGCTCCATGCTGTAGAGCCAGTTCACGCGCGCATCGTGAAAGGTCTTGATGAAGCCGGCGGGCAGATGAATGTAGGGATGCCAATCGCTGGGCCCGGCCTCGAGCACCAGCACCGAGCTGGTGCCGTCCTCGCTCAGCCGACTAGCGAGCACGCTGCCCGCCGAACCCGCGCCGATGATCACGTAGTCGTAGGACTCCAAGGCCATCGCCTTCCCGATCGTGCTGTCGTTCATGCCAGCTGATTTTTCTGCTGAGGGGCAGGCAAATCAAGGCCTGCGGCCGCCGCGTCTCCGTTTAGGCCGTCAACGCCTTTCTCAGCATGTTGAGCAGGCTGATGACGGCGAAATCGCGCAGCCGGCCGCGATCGGCGGGCAGAATGATCTCCTCGTGCTGCCGGCGATCGCCGATGCGCGCGGCCAGCACGACGGGCGCCGTGACCGGGCCACCGGCCTGGCGCGCCGGGCCGGCAATGGCGGCGGCACCCACCGTGCTGTTGAACGCGCGCCGCGCCGCGTCCGCCGCCGCGGCGGCGCGAGCTTCGAGCCCGGCCGTTCCCTCTTCGCTGGGCGCAGACGCGATGCGTGCCCCCCGAAAGGTCGCCATGGCCGGATCGACCGTCGTCATGCGCGCCGCCAACAGTCCGCCCGTGACCTCTTCGGCGACGGCAAGCGTCAGGCCCTTGGCCTTGAGCGCCGTCAGCACGGCCACCTCCATCGACTCCTCGTCGATGCCGAAGATCACGTCGCCGAGCAGCCGGCGGATCAAGGCTTCTTCGGCGCTTAAGACTTGTGCCGCGGTTGCCTCATCCTTGCATTTGGCGACCAGGCGCACCTTGATGCCGTCGATGCCGCTGGCCTGGTAGGCGATCGTCGGATTGCCAAGCTGGTCGAGCTCCGCCATGCGCTCGGCCAGCACCTCCGCCAGCCCCGATTCGCTCATGCCCCAGGTGCGCAGCACCCGGCTGCGGATCACCGCCGATTGCCCCGCGCGTTGCCTGAGGTCGGGAAGGATGGTGCCCAGCATCATTTCGCGCATTTCGCTCGGCACGCCGGGCACGGCGTAGATGACCTTGGTTCCCACCGGGCAGACGAGGCCGGGGGCGGTGCCGGGCATTTGTGCGATTGGCCGGGCGCCGATCGGGACATCGGCCTGCCGCAGATTGTTTTGCGACATGACGCGCCCGCGCGCTTCGAAAATGCGCCTGATTTTATCGGCAATGGCCGCCTCACGCTGCATGCCGACCCCCATGACCTGCGCGATCACGTCACGGGTAATGTCGTCCTGCGTCGGCCCGAGCCCGCCGCAGCAGATGACGGCATCGCTGCGCTCCAGCGCCTGGCGGATCGAGGCTTCGATGCGCCCGAAGTTGTCGCCGACCTTGACCTGAAAGTAGGAGT
>Ga0134122_10000879_pt1 | contig 21101 bp, 16 predicted proteins | sample KB302_FD_96461 | JGI IMG/M metagenome (GOLD analysis project Ga0134122, IMG submission 96461) | Terrestrial soil microbial communities without Nitrogen fertilizer from Kellogg Biological Station, Michigan, USA - KB3-0-2 | ecosystem: Environmental > Terrestrial > Soil > Unclassified ... | reverse complement strand
GGAGATCCTCAAGCTCTCCAACAAGATCGACTCCGCCGTGAAGGGCGAGATGTCGAAGACCCAGCGCGAGTACTACCTGCGCCAGCAGCTCAAGGCGATCAAGGAAGAGCTGGGCGAGATGGGGGAGGAAGAGGAGGAGCTGGACGAGCTGCAGGAGCGCATCAAGAAGGCGGGCCTGCCGCCGGACGTGGAGAAGGTCGCCCAGAAGGAGCTCAACCGGCTCAAGACCATCCCCGCCGCCTCCTCCGAGTACACGGTGGCGCGCACGTACCTGGACTGGATCGCGGACCTGCCGTGGTCCAAGACCACCGACGACAACCTGGACATCGAGAACGCGCGCGGGATCCTCGAGAACGACCACTACGGCATCAAGAAGGTGAAGAAGCGCATCCTCGAGTACCTGGCGGTGCGCAAGCTCAAGAACGACATGCGCGGGCCCATCCTCTGCCTGGTGGGACCGCCGGGCGTCGGCAAGACCTCGCTGGGGCAGTCCATCGCCCGCGCCACGGGGCGCAAGTTCGTCCGGCTCTCTTTGGGCGGCGTGCGCGACGAGGCGGAGATCCGCGGCCACCGGCGCACCTACGTGGGCGCCCTGCCCGGCCGGTTCATCCAGAGCATGAAGAAGGCCGGGACCAAGAACCCGGTGATGATGCTGGACGAGATCGACAAGCTGGGCGCGGACTTCCGCGGCGACCCCTCGGCGGCGCTTTTGGAGGTGCTGGACCCGGAGCAGAACAACTCGTTCTCGGACCACTACCTGGACGTGGCGTTCGACCTGTCGAAGGTGATGTTCATCGCCACGGCCAACCAGCTCGACCCCATCCCCGGGCCGCTCCGGGACCGCATGGAGATCATCGAGCTGTCCGGCTACACCTTCGAGGAGAAGCAGCACATCGCCCGGCTGCACCTCATCCCCAAGCAGCTCAAGGAGCACGGGCTGACCGGGGACCACATCACCATCGAGGAGGCGGCGCTGCTGGTGATGACCACCTCGTACACGCGCGAGGCGGGCGTCCGTAACCTCGAGCGCCGGATCGCCGACGTGTGCCGCGCGGTGGCGGTGGAGGTGGCCTCGGGCAAGACGGAGAAGCAGAACATCACCCCGGACCGGGCCAAGGAGATCCTGGGGCCCGAGCAGTACTACTCCGAGGTGGCCGAGCGCACCGAGGTCCCGGGCGTGGCGACCGGCCTGGCCTGGACGGCGGTGGGAGGCGACCTGCTGTTCATCGAGGCGACCAAGATGGCGGGCAAGGGCGGGATGACGCTCACCGGCCAGCTGGGCGACGTGATGAAGGAGTCCGCCCAGGCGGCGCTCTCGTACCTGCGCAGCAAGGCCGAGGGGCTGGGGATCAACCCCAACTTCATGGAGAAGACCGACCTGCACCTGCACTTCCCGGCCGGCTCCATCCCGAAGGACGGCCCGTCGGCGGGCGTCACCATCCTCACCGCGCTCACCTCGCTGCTCACCGGCATCCGGGTGCGGAGCGACACGGCGATGACCGGCGAGGCCACCCTGCGCGGGCTGGTGCTGCCGGTGGGCGGCATCAAGGAGAAGGTGCTGGCGGCCCACCGGGCGGGCATCAAGCGGATCATCCTCCCCGAGCGCTGCAAGAAGGACCTGGTCGACGTGCCGGACCAGGCGCGCAAGGAGCTGGAGTTCATCTTCGTGGGACGGATGGACGAGGTGCTCCAGAACGCGATGGAGGAGGACCCGTTCAAGAAGGCCGCGGCGTCCAAGCCGCCGGACGGATCCGGCGGGGAGAAGGCGCCGGAGCTGCCGCCCAAGCCGGCCGAGCCTCCCGCTCCGGAGATCCGCGCCTAGAATCCGGCGCTGATGAAGACGATCCTCAAGGTCGGCGGCCTCCTCCTGCTCATCGGGTTGGTGGCCGTCGGCGTTCAGATGGCGCGGGTCCGCTCGCAGATGCCCACGCCGCAGGGCGCGCGGATCGACGCGGAGCCGGTGGCGATCGGCGTGCTGGTGAAGTTCTCCTACGCGTGGATCGTGAAGACGCCCCACGGCGCCTTCTTGATCGATGCCGGGCCGGACGCGACGGCGGCGGAGATCCTCACCGAGCTGAAGGTCCAGGGCATCGCCCCGGAGGCGGTGCACACCATCCTGCTCACGCACGGGCACGAGGACCACTGGGGCGGCGCCTCGGTGTTCCCCAACGCGAAGCTGATCGCCGGCCCCGGCGACGCGTCGCTGGTGCGCGGCGAGCGCAACGCCATCCCGGCACCCGTCCTCTTCCTGATGCACACCTTCGGGGAGCCGCGCCCGCCGATGCCGGCGAAGCTCGAGGAGCTGAAGGGGGACACCCGGTTGGACCTGGACGGCGTCTCGGTGCAGGCGTTCAGCCTCCCCGGCCACACGCAGGGCTCGATGGCGTACCTGGTGGGGGACGTGCTGTTCACGGGCGACTCGCTGATGGCGCGGCCGGACCACACCCTGGACCTGGGGCCGCGGATGTTCTGCGAGGACGCGGCGCAGAACCGCGCTTCCTTGGCCAAGCTCCGAGAGATCGAGTTCAGCCGGATCGCGGACGGCCATGCCGGGTTGACGGTCGACGCCAAGCAACGCGCGGAGACGTTCCTGAAGCAGCCGCAGGGATAGACTCCAGGCCGTGGGTTTCCTCCGCGGCGTGATCGTGGGCGCGGTGATCACGCTCAGCGCGGGCGTGGGGCTGGGACTGGTGGGCATGATGGCCCGCGAGTACTGGCAGCAGGAGCAGCGCGAGCGCGCGGCGGCGGCGCTGGAGCCGGATCGGGAGCCGGGGCATCGGGCGCCGGTCACCGGCGAGCCGGGCGACCTCCTCTCCGAGCTGTCCGCGGCGCAGCGGGCGGAGGCGGAGAAGCGCGCGGGCCCCTCCCCCTCCGTGCCGGTGGCGGGGTCCGGGGCGGTGGCCACCCCGGAGCTGCTGGCCGGGCAGAGCGAGACCAAGCGCAACCAGATGCTGGTGGTGGACCTCTACCTCCAGGTCACCGGGCGGTACCCGACCACCAAGGAGCTGAAGACCTGGCTGGACCCGGAGGCGCCGCTGCAGCTGAAGCTGCGGAGCTTGCGGCTCGTCGGCGAGGAGGACGTGGGGGTGGCGAACTTCATCGCCGGGACCTTGATGGAGGCCCCGGTGTACCGGCAGCGCTTCCCCGCCCCGGCGGAGGCCCTGCTGGCGGAGGCGAAGGCGGGCGATGGGGCGGCGGTGGTGGGCGCGCTGTTCGCCCGCGCCATCGGGGCGCTGCCGGAGGCGAAGGGCGACGACGCGACGCTGCTGAAGGCGCTGCGGGCGCGGTTCGGGTTGACCCCGTCGCAGGTGACGTCCGCGAAGGTGATGACGGAGCTGCTGCGGATGGCGAGCGAGAGCACCGACGTGGGCGAGCACTGGCTGGAGCCGGGCGAGCCGCTGGCGGTGGAGCTGGACGCGATCCGGACGTCGCTGCGGAGCGGGCGGGTGGTGGTGGCGCGCGGGCACGACCCGTCGCCGCGGTGGGTGCTGGTGGCGGGGTTCGACGCGTCGGGCGCGTTCCTGGTGCGCGACCCGCGCGGCGGCATGGGCGAGAAGACGGAGCCGGAGCAGCTGCTGGCGTTCCTGCGGGGCTCACCCGGCGATGCGGGGACCGTGGTCGCGACGGGAGGGGTGTGGCTGGACGCGGCGGCGAAGCCCAGCTCGAAGCCCTGCCCGCCGCCGCCGGTCGCGCTCGCTCGCGGGGTGCCCATCCCCTCGGACCAGTCGCTCCCTGGGTTGACGGGGGTGATCGAGGGCGCGCAGGTGAACCTGACCCGGCTGCGCATCCCGCCCGGGCAACACACGATGCGCGGGACGATGAGCGCGACGGCGGAGGAGATCGACGCGGTGCTGGCCGCGGCGCACTCGCCCGCGGCGGGGACGGGGAAGGCGTTCGTGAAGTTCGGGCAGTACTACAACCTGGACCCGCTCTATGCGCTGGCGTTCTTCAAGCACGAGTCGTGGTTCGGCACGCACCCGAAGTGGGTGGGCTGGATGGGCGACGGACGGAGCACGAAGAACATCGGCAACATCCGCTACTTCGCCGCGCCGGACCCGGAGCGCCAGCCCCAGTTCACCGGGTTCAACGGCTTCCGCGCGTACCGGAGCTGGGAGGACGGCATCGAGGACTGGTTCAAGATCCTCGCGTTCGATTCGCACTACGCGGGGCTGCACACGGCGGAGGCGGTGCTGCCCATCTACGCGCCGACGTCGGAGAACGACACCGGCGCGTACGTGAAGGACGTCATCCAGTTCGTGGAGAACTGGCGCACGCAGACCGCAGCGCCGCTGAAACCACGGCCGGCGCTGGCGCAAGGTGGGTGCCCCTGACCCAGTGACCCTTCGGACGGCACGGCCATCGGGCGCGAGCAGTAAATCCCGTTACACGCGACCGCAGCGCACATCGTGCGACAACGCAACGCATGAGCGCCTCGATCGTCCCCCCCGCCCAGCCCCGCCAGTACGTCGTCGAGCTCCCGTCTTCTCAGGAGTCGATCTCCGGTCTCTCGAACCTCAAGCAGAGCGACCTCGAGAAGAACCTCTCCACCGGCAACCGCAAGGTCGTCACCCTCGACGAGTTCCAACTCGCGGAGCTCAAGCGCCAGAACCCCAGCGCCATCGTCTTCGAGAACGCCCGCGTCCGCGTCCCCACCCCCGAGGAGCTGGGCGCCAAGCCGGTGTTCGACGTCCGCGACCCCTCCGACGTCGTCCAGCCCACCGCGGTCACCGACGGCATCCAGGTCCACGGCGCGGACCAGCTCCACGCCCAGGGCGTCAAGGGGCACAGCTCGCAGTTCTCGCCCATCATCGTCACCGTCGACACCGGCGTCGCCCCGCACAAGTTCCTCGAGACCGACCAGCGCGGCCTGAAGTTCTGGGACGTGTTCGACGCCAAGGAGGAGGCCTGGAAGGACGGCGAGAGCCACGGCACCCACGTCTCCGGGATCATGTTCGCCGACGGCGCCAACATGAAGGGCATGGCGCCGGACGCCAACTTCATGGGCATCAAGGTGCTGGACGACACCGGCAACGGCACCATCGCCTCCGTCATGTCCGGCCTGGAGAAGGCCGCCCAGTACTACGACGAGGTCGCCGCGCCCGCCGGCCGGCCCATGGTGCTCAACATGTCGCTCGGCGATGACGCGGTGCCGCCCGTCGCCCAGGACGAGATGCATAAGAAGCTCAAGGAGATCCTCGACGCTCGCCCCGGCATGATGATCAGCATCGCCGCCGGCAACGCGGGCCCGGGCTCCAACAGCATCGGCACGCCGGGCAACTTCCAGCACCCGCAGGCGATCACCGTGGCCGCCGCCAACACCCGCAACACCGTCGGCATGGACGACGACACCGCGGCCAGCTTCTCCTCCCGCGGCGGCAACGACACCGACAAGGGCCAGGACGCCCTCCGCAACGGCGGCATCATGGCCGACGGCAGCAACGTCATCTCCACCGTGGGCAGCGGCAGCAGCCTCCAGTCCATGTCCGGCACCTCCATGGCCTCGCCGCACGTCGCGGGCGCCGCCGCGCTCCTCTACGACCTCGCCGGGAAGCTGCAGGCGGAGGGCAAGCTCTCCGTCCCGCTCACGGAGATCAACCCGCTCAAGCTCCTGCGCGAGACCGCCTTCGACCACTCCGGCATCAACGCGGACACCGAGGGCGCCGGTGAGCTCGACGTCGCCAAGGCCGCCAAGCTCCTGGTGGAGCGCTACGGCAAGGCGGGCCCCACGGACCCCACCCCGGTGGAGACCCGCAAGGCCGCCGAGCCCAACCTCCCCATCCAGGACCTCCAGACCACCTCCTCCACCCTCGACGTGCCGGAGAAGATGAACCTCACCGGCGCCACCGTGGACCTGGACATCGCCCACACCTGGCGCGGCGACCTCGTCGTCTCCCTCGTGGCCCCCTCCGGCAAGGAGGTCGTCCTCGCCAACAAGGAAGGCGGCTCCGCGGACGACATCAAGCAGAGCTTCGACGTCTCCGAGGCCCTCAAGGGCGAGAGCGCCCAGGGCACCTGGACCCTCAAGGTCTCCGACACCGCCCGCCAGGACGTGGGCACGCTGAAGAGCTGGGCGCTCAACCTGAAGGGCACCGCGCCCCAGCAGGCCCAGTAGCGAAGGGCGCTCTTCAGCCGCGGCCATCGACCGGCGCCTCCGCCGCACACCTCGGCGGGGGCACCGGCCGCTCTGCCTGCTCACCTGCAAAGGTGCCGGTCATGGCCGCCGTGCCGCCCAACTCGCACACCGGCAGCGACAGCCCCCCGCGGTCCACCTCAGTTGCTGGTCACCGTCACCAGCCCGGTGGCGGCGTCACGCGTCCACGTCACCGCCCCCCCGCCGCGGGTGACGCCGGCCGGAACGGTCGCCGCGTAGAACTTCACGCCCAGCACGCCCGCCGTTCCGGAGAGATCCGCGTTGCCCGCCGCGTCGAAGGCGACCTCCAGCGCGCCCCGGTTCGCGCCCAGGTCGACGAGCGTGCGCGCGCCGCCCTGATCGGACAGCCGGCCGCCGGCCGTGGCCAGGAGCATCATGCGGGTGATCCGCCCGCTCTCGGTGCGCAGCACGGCCACGTCGCTGCTGGACGCGCCGTCGATCTGCAGCCCGCCCGCCGCGCCGGGGCCGCCCGACGCGCTGACCATGCTCTCCCCCGCGCCGGGGCCCACGGGCAGCGAGAAGCCGCGGTCCGGCTTCGCCGCGTCGAGCGAGGTGGCGTTGGGGCGGTTGGCCCACTCGGTGGTCGTGGTGGGCCAGAGCAGCTCCAGGAAGCGGACGCTGTTGACCTTGGCCCCGGTGGACACCACCGCGTGCGCATAGGCCCCGTTGGGCGACATCCACTCGGTGAACTGGTTGGACTGGTGGGTCCCCACGCTCATCGCCGGCTGCGCGGGCGCGAGCACCTTGATCCCCAGCACGGTGTTGCTGGCGTTCACCGTGCCCGCCGCCGCCTCGGCCGGGTCGGCCGAGTTGTCGAGGGAGATCCACGGCGCGCTGGCCCAGCTGGTGGCGGCCTTCACTCCGTGGAAGTGCTGCTCCACGGCGTGGGTGACACCCGCGGCGAACGCGTACTCCTCGTTGAGGGCGATCATCGAGGTCTCGCGGTCCATCACCACCATCCGCAGCGCCCGCGTCAGGCCGAGCGAGGCCGGGTAGAGCCGGGACCCGTCGGCCTGGCCGACGGCGAAGTGGGTGGTGGACGCATGGATCGGCACCGCCGGCTGGCGCTGGGCGAACCACGCGGGCACGCGGCCGCAGTCGACGCCGTCGCTGCCGGTGCTGGTCTTGTCGTCCCCCAGTTGGCCGACGCCGTCGAAGGTGACCGAGTTGTGCCAGACGGTATCGTGGTACGCGTCCGGGTCGCTCGAGGTCCCGGTGCCGCAGCAGTTGTACGCGGTGGCCTCGGGGAGCAGCCAGCCACCCTTGCCGTATAGGAACAGCCCGAAGTCGTCCTCGTGGTCGTGGCCGATGTTGAGCACCCCGCCCGGGGCGATGGAGCAGCTCGACATGCGCTGGGCGTTGCCCTTCCCGCCCAGGTAGCCGTTCTTCAAGGTCAGCACCAGGCCCTGCGCCGCGGTCCCGGCCGTCGCCGCGCCCCAGCCGCTGCGCATCACGAACGAACCCTGGTCGTCGTTCCACGTGTCGGCCGGCATCGGAACCGCGCTGCCCACCGCCGCCACCGACGGGTCGTAGGCCACGTACTCGAGCGCCCAGGCCTCCGCCCAGTCCAAGCGACCCAGCCAGCTGTAGCTGGTGTACGGCCGGCCCTCCAGGTCCCAGCGCGCACCCGCCTCCTGCGAGAGGGGGTCCGCGAACCGGCGGGCGATCCACTTGAAGATCGCGACGTCCGCCGGCCGCGGCCAGACCCAGTCGCCGTTGGTCATGGAGTAGGTGCGGGGATGGTTGGGCTGCTGGAGCGCCAGCAGGTGGCGGGCGTAGCTGCGCACGAACGGGGTGTCGTCGGCGGGGGCGCCCCCGGCCCGCTCGGCCCCCGTCCAGTAGAGCATCTGGCCGATCAGGCCGAACTGCCCGTAGCCGACGCCCTCGTGCCAGCTGCCGTCGGTGATGAGGGCCTGCGCCTTGGCGATGGTGGCGAAGTCGGCGTCCGCCGCGGCCCGCCAGTTGGCGGCCTCGGCGCCGTAGGTCGGGTCGCCGCGCAGCGCCAGCCCGGCCACCCCGAGCGCCGCCACGTTGTGCCAGTTGTGGTTGTTCATGTAGTCGTTCCACCACCACATCCCGCCCCTCACGCCGGCGAGCAGGTCGCGCGCGGCGGTCACCATCCGGGACTTGCACGCCGGCTCGATGCTGGAGAAGCCGGCCTCGTGGTAGAGCGCGTCGTAGGCGATCGAGGCGCTGAGGAGCTGACTGGCCTCCGTCAGATCGGCCTCCCTCGTCCAGGACGAGTTGCAGAACGCGGAGAGGTAGCGGACCGCGGTGTCGATGCGCTTCTGCTCGATCACCGCGACCACCGCGTAGCCGCCCACGCTGGAGTAGCGGCCGTCCGCGCCGGCGCCCCCGTCGGAGCGGGCGCCCTGCCAGTCGAGCCAGGCGCTGGCGAAGTGGTGGATCAGCTCGTACGGCGCCGTGGTGCGCGCGGCCCGGAGCGCGCTGAGCCGCGCCGCGTCGAAGAGCACCTGGGGGTGGGCCGGCGCCTGGACGGTGCTCCACGGCACCGGGGCGTGCGGCGCGAGGGTGGCATCGCCGGGCGAGCTGCCGCCCGTGGGAGCGGCGCCTCCGGCCTGCGTCCCACCGATCTGCGCCCCACCTTCCGGCTGAGACGGCCCGTTGCCGGGCTCGGGATTCTCACGACCGGTGCACGCCAGGACTGCGGACATCAGAACGACCATCTGGATTTTGCTCAATTCGAGCTCCTCGTCATGGACCCAAGGCTTCTGAGCGATCAGGGAGCGCGACCTTAGATGGTTGGGTTTTCAAACCATTGCAGGCGCCCAGAGCGACGGCGCCTCGCCAGGCCGCCCTGCGAGTGCGGCCCGCATGGACGACGTCATCAAGTCGCGCGGCGTGCCCGACGAGGTGCTGGGCCAGGCGGTCAAGGCCTTCGTGGTGCTGGAGCAGGGGGCGCGCTGGACCGCCAGGGACCTCCAAAACGAGTGCCTGCGCCGCCTGGAGCCCTTCTGCGTGCCCAGGCACATCGAGCTGGTCCCCGAGCTGCCCAAGACCAGCTCGGGGAAGATCAAGAAGACCGATCTGTCGTGAGGGGAGAAGCGGGATGGGGAGGGACGTCAGGGCAGAGGTGAGGGACTTCATCTCGGCGCACTTCTACGTGCCGCCGGAGGTGATGCTGGGGGACGACGACCCGCTCCAGGCCCGGGGGTTCATCGACTCCACCGGCGTGCTGGCGCTGATCATGTTCGTCGAGGGCCGGTACGGGCTGTCGGTGGAGGACGACGAGGTGGTGCCGGAGAACCTGGATTCCATCGCCCGCATCGCTTCCTTCGTGGAGCGGAAGCGACCGGGGGCGGTACAGTCCGCGGTGCCGTGACGAACGAGGAGCGCGCGCAGCTCGAATCAACCGCAGACCGGGCCCGCCGCCGGGGCGAGATGGCGGAAGCTGTCCGCCTCTACCGGGCCGTCCTGGCCGCCTTCCCGGACGACGCCGCGCTCGCCACCAAGCTGGCGCAGCTGGCGGAGACGCTCCAGCCCATGGAGCTGTCCTCCGCCAAGGCCCCGCGTTCGGAGACGCCGGCCAAGGGCAGCGCCCTGCCCCTCTCCGAACAAGAGGAAGGCGAGCGCCTCTTCCACCTGGGCGACTACGCCGGGGCGGCCAAGGCCTACCGCCGCGCGCTCTCCCAGAAGCCGGACTCCCCCCTCATCCAGGAGCGGCTCATGGAGCTGGTGGCCCTGGCCCAGTCCGCCCCCCGCAACTCCCCCACGGACAAGGCCCTCCCCGACCGGCCGGAGCCCCTCCTCCAGGCCCTCCTGGACCGGATCGCCGCCCGCAAGCGCGTCCTGCGTTGACGCGCGGCGGCGGCGCGCGGTGACGTGACAGCAGCGCCCTGCCAAGTCCGTTGCCCCCCACTGCCTACACCCCTACAATCCAACCCGGACGTGGCTGTCATAGCGTCCAGTCGTGCCCTGACAGCGACGCCTGACTTTTTCTTCCGAACCCCACCCTCTCCCGACCCATCTCCCAGGTGCGCATGCGACTTGGCGTCCTCACCGGTGGCGGCGACTGCCCGGGGCTCAATGCCCTGATCCGCGGCCTCGTCAAGCGGGGCATCCACGAGTTTGGCCATGAGTTCGTGGGGATCGAGAACGGGTACATGGGGCTGGTGGAGCCGGACATGGCCGGGCCGCTCACGCGCGACCAGACCCGCGGCATCCTGCCCAAGGGCGGCACCATCCTGGGGACGTCCAACAAGGCCAACCCCTTCTGCTACGCGGTGAAGGAGGGAGGGCGTTGGGTGGAGAAGGACCTCTCCGACCAGGCCGTTCGCCGGTTCCGGGAGCTGAAGCTGGACGGCCTGGTGGCGGTGGGCGGGGACGGGACGCTCTCCATCGCCTCCAGGCTGTCGGAGAAGGGCATCAAGGTGGTGGGCTGCCCCAAGACCATCGACAACGACCTCTCCGGGACGGACCAGACGTTCGGCTTCGACACCGCGCGCGCCACCTGCACGGACGCGGTGGACAAGCTCCACACCACCGCCGAGTCGCACGACCGGGTGATGGTGCTGGAGGTGATGGGCCGCCACGCGGGCTTCCTGGCGCTGGAGAGCGGCATCGCGGGCGGGGCGGACGTCATCCTCATCCCGGAGATCCCCTACCAGGTGGAGCCGCTGGTGGAGCGCATCCACCAGCGCGGCACGCGCAAGCGCAGCTTCTCCGTCGTGGTGGTCGCCGAGGGCGCGTGCCCGGTGGGCGGGACCCTGGCCGTGCTGGAGCAGGCGGGGGCGGTGCCCGGCCGCGGCGTGGTGCGGCTGGGCGGCGCCGGCAAGGTGGCGGCGGACCTGCTGGCCCGGCACATCGAGGCGGAGATCCGGGTGACGGTGCTGGGCCACTTGCAGCGCGGCGGCGGGCCCACCGCGGCGGACCGGCTGCTCGCCACCCGCTACGGCTGCAAGGTGCTGGACCTGGTGCGGGACGGGCAGTGGAACCACATGGTGGCGCTGCGGGGCGGGCAGATCGTCCCGGTGTCGCTGGCCGAGTCGCGCAAGGAGCGGCGGGTGGACCCGCAGGGGGACATGGTCCGCTTCGCCAAGTCCCTGGGGATCAGCTTCGGGAACGAGGCCCTGAGCGTGGGAGGCACCGGGGGGTGACCACGCTCGTCGGGCGCCAGATTGGCCGGTACCGCATCCTGGAGGAGCTTGGCTCCGGCGGGATGAGCGTCGTGTACAAGGGCCTGGACACCGCGCTCGACCGCGAGGTGGCGGTCAAGGTGCTGCACCCGCACCTGTCCGGGAAGGACGAGTCGCGCCGCCGCCTGGCGCGCGAGGCGAAGGCGGTGGCCAAGCTCCACCACCCCAACATCCTCGAGGTCTTCGACTTCTCCACCGCGGAGTCCGAGGACGCGTTCATCGTCACCGAGTACATCCGCGGCCAGACCCTGCGCGCCTTCGCCGAGCGCGAGCGCTTCGAGCCGCCGGAGGTGGCGGCGATGGCGATCCACGAGATCGCCGCCGCGCTGGCGCACGCGCACGAGTCCGGCGTCATCCACCGCGATCTCAAGCCCGAGAACGTGATGGTCCGCGAGGACGGCGTGCTCAAGCTGATGGACTTCGGCATCGCCAAGATCGTCGACCGCGACGACAAGATGACGGTCACCGGGTCGCTGGTCGGCTCGCCCGCGCACATGGCGCCGGAGATCATCGAGGGCCTGGAGGCGGGCGCGGAGGCGGACGTCTTCTCGCTGGGGACCATGCTGTACCTGCTGGCGGTGGGCCAGCTCCCGTTCACCGCCCCCAACACCACCGCCACCCTCAAGCGCATCCTGGACTGCGAGTACGACGACCCGCGGCAGGTCAACCCCGCGGTGTCCGACGAGCTGGCGGAGATCGTCTCCCGCTGCCTCACCCGCGCGCCCTCCGGCCGCTACCCCAACGCCGCGAAGCTGCGCGACGCGCTGGCCGCCTACCTCGAGGGCGTGGGCCTCTCCCGCCCGCACGAGGAGCTGCAGCGCTTCTTCGCCGGCCCCGCCGCCTACCGCAAGGCGCTGGTGCCCGCCCTGGTCGAGCGCCGGCTGGCCCGCGCGGACACCTTCGTCGCCGAGGGCCGCCCCGCCAAGGCGCTGGCCTGCCTCAACCACGTGCTGGCGCTGGACCCGGCGAACGCCAAGGCCCAGGGGCTGCTGGAGGTGATGAACCAGGCGCGCCGCCGCCAGCAGAAGAAGGCGACGGCGAAGCGGACCGCGGTGTCCGGCGGAGCGGCCGCCGCCGCGCTGGGGCTGATCGCGGTCGCGCTGGCCACCCGGCCGGTCCCGCCGCCCGTCCCGGTGGACGACCTGGCCACGCCCTTCGCCGAGGTTCCCGCGCCGCCCCGGGCGGAGATCCCCGTCCTCGGCGCGTCCGAGACCCGCGCGACACACCCGGTGGTCTCCGCCGCCAGGCCGACGCTGGCAAGCGCGGGCGCGGGCAAGGTGTCGGTGAGCGTGCAGGTCCGGCCGTGGGCCTACGTCCAGGTGGACGACGGGCCGCGGAGCCCGGAGGCGCTGGCGGAGCATAGGCTACAGCTCTCGCCGGGCCCGCACCGGGTGAAGATCACCTGCCAGGTCTGCGAGCCCTCCACCGAGACCATCACCGTCCCCGCCTCCCCCACGGACGAGCCGGTCCGCCTCGCCGCCCGCCCACTCCCGGCGCTGCTGGTGTTCAGCGTCGACCCGCCGGACGCCACGGTGCGCGTGGGGTCGGAGGTGCGGGCGGCGAACGTCACCTCCGCCCAGCCGTTCGAGGTGGTGATCCCGAAGGGGTCGTTCACCAGCCCGGTGGAGTACACGGTCCACGCGCCGGGCTTCGACGCGTTCACCGGCCGGGTGATGGCCAGGGCCGGCGAACGGGTGCCGGTGACCGCCAAGCTCAAGCGATGAGGAGGTTCCACGCCCTGGCCGCGGCGGCGGCGATCTGCTTCCTTGGTGGGCCCGCCGCCCTCGCCCAGCCGCTGCCGCTGGGCCAGGCCCAGACCGCCCCGCCGCCGCCGGCGGGCGCGGGCTCCGAGATGGGGCAGATCCGGCTGGACTTCGAGTACGGCAAGTTCAAGGACGTGCTGTCGCGGGCGCGCAACCTGCTCGACCGCGGCGGCCTGACGGACGAGCAGCTCACCGAATTGCACCGCCTGGCGGGCGTGGCGGCCTTCAACCTGGGCCAGTCCGCGGACGCCGAGCGCCACCTCTCCACCCTGCTCCGGATCGACCCCGACGCCTCGCTGGACCCGTTCCTCTTCCCGCCGCCGGCGGTGCAGTACCTGGAGAAGCTGAAGAAGCAGCTGGCGTCGGACCTGAACGTCATCCGGCAGGAGCGGCGGATCCAGGTGGACCGGCGGCGGCGCGAGGAGGAGGACCGGGAGCGCGCCAAGCAGCAGGCCGCGGAGCTGCAGCGGCGGCTGGACGAGCTCACCCGCCGGGTGACGGTGCGCACGGTGGAGAAGCGCGTCTTCGTGGTGAACTTCGTGCCGTTCGGCGCCGGGCAGTTCCAGCAGGGCCGGAGCGGCCTGGGGCTGATCCTGGCCAGCACCGAGGGCGCGCTGGCGACGACCTCGATCATCGCGTACTTCGCGTACGGCGCGCTCTTCAAGGACTACACCATCCGGATCCCCAACGTGCTCAACCCGAACGGCAGCGGGTACCTGGACGTCACCTACCGCGCCATCCCGACGGAGCGCAGGCCGGAGGCCATCGCGTGGCGCATCGCTCAGTACGGCACCGCCATCGCCTTCTACATGGCCTACGGGTACGGGGTGATCGACGCCCTCCGCAACCACGAGGACCAGGTGGTGACCACCACGATGGAGGAGCGCCAGCCTGAAGCGCCGCCTCAGCCCGGAGAGCCCCCTCCGCCTCCACCTTCCGAAGAGCAACAGCCGCCCGCCACGCGGCGGCAGACCCACCCCTCCTCCAGCGCGCTCGCGGTGCGCCTCTCCGCCGGGATCCAGCCGCTCCCCGGCGGCATCGGCGCCTCGCTGCGCGTGGACTTCTGACCATGCCCACCCTCACCCTCAAGAGCCCGGACGGACGCTCCCGGACCGTCTCCCTGATCAAGCAGCTCACCAGCGTGGGCCTGGGCCCGGACCACGACGTGCAGCTGGAGGACCCCAAGGTCGGCCAGAGCGCGCTCAGCATCCAGGGCCACGGCCAGTCCTGGCGCCTGGGGAGCCTGGGCGGCGGCCCCTTCACCGTCAACGGCGAGCGCCGCGACGCGCACGAGCTGGCGGACGGCGACGTCATCCGCCTGGGAGAGACGGAGCTGGTGTTCCAGACCCGGCCGCAGCCGGTGGCCGTCACCCGGGTGGAGGAGCCGCGAGCCTCCTCGGCCGACCTGGCGGAGATGAAGGCGCTCAAGGACTTCTCCGAGAAGCTCCTGCAGAGCTACGACCTGGAGCGGCTGCTGGAAGCGCTGATGGACGAGGTGGTGGAGCTCACCCGCGCGGACAAGGGCTTCCTCATCCTGCTGGAGGGGAACGACCTCCGGGTGAAGGTGGCCCGCAACGTCTCGCGCGAGAACATCGAGGACGCGGTGGAGCGCGTCTCCGACTCCATCGTCGCCAAGGTGGTGAGGACCCGGCAGCCGCTGATCATCTCCTCCGCGCTGGACGACCCGGAGTTCAAGTCCTCCGAGTCGGTGGTGAACCTGGAGCTGCGGTCGGTGATGTGCGTGCCGCTGATGCAGAAGGGCGAGCTGTTCGGGCTGCTCTACGTGGGCAACGGGCGGCTGGTGAACCGCTTCGAGACGCGCAGCCTGGACCTGCTCACCGTGCTCGCCGCGCAGGCGTCGCTGCTGCTGCACAACGCGATGCTGGTGAACGACCTCAAGCTGGACAACACCGAGCTGCGCAAGCGGCTGGAGGACCAGCGCTACGGGGAGATCGTCGGCGCCTGCGCGGGGATGAAGGAGGTCTACAAGAAGATCGACAAGATCGCCCCCACCGACATCTCGGTGCTGATCACCGGCGAGACCGGGACCGGCAAGGAGCTGATCGCGCGGGAGATCCACCGGCGCTCGCCCCGCGCCAAGGGCCCGTTCATCACCATCAACTGCGGCGCCATCCCGGAGAACCTGCTGGAGTCGGAGCTGTTCGGCCACGTCAAGGGCGCCTTCACCGGCGCGGTGGCCACCAAGCAGGGCAAGTTCCAGGCGGCCATCAGCGGGACGCTGTTCCTGGACGAGATCGGCGAGATGCCGCTCCAGCTCCAGGTGAAGCTGCTGCGGGCGCTGCAGGAGAAGGTCGTCTACAAGGTCGGCGACAACCGGCCGGAGGCGGTGGACATCCGGGTGGTGGCGGCCACCAACAAGATCCTCGAGGAGGAAGTGAAGAAGAACACCTTCCGCGAGGACCTCTACTACCGGCTCAACGTCGTCACGCTCAAGCTTCCGCCCCTGCGCGAGCGCGGCGAGGACCTGATGGTGCTGGGGAAGTTCTTCCTCCAGAAGTACATCAAGGAGTTCAACTCCAAGGCCAAGGGCTTCGCCCCGGCCGGCGCCATCGCCATGAAGAAGTACTCCTGGCCGGGCAACATCCGGGAGCTGGAGAACCGGATCAAGAAGGCCACGGTGCTGGCGGACAAGGCGGTCCTGGGGCCGGACGACCTGGACCTCCACCCGGAGAACCTGGACCCGATCATGCCGCTCGCCCAGGCGAAGGAGGAGTTCCAGAAGCGGTACATCTCCGAGGTGCTGGAGCGGAACAACGGCAACCGCACCAAGACCGCCAAGGACCTGGGCGTGGATCCCCGGACCATCTTCCGCCACCTGGAGAAGCTGGAGGCGGAGCGGACCGGGAAGGTCCTCCCGCCCGAAGAAGGGGAGGAGGTCTAGGTGCACCCCGCTTCGACCGCGACGCCGGTGTCATGCCCGGGGCCCGGGCCGGGGGATTCGAGCGCGCGCAAGCCCGCGCCGGATCAGCGGTTCTGGTCCCGCCGTGTCATGGCAAGCGGGTTGCTCACGGCAATGGCCATCATGCTCGGCTGCCTCGTCCCACAGGACTTCGTCTTCTCGGACGACCCGCCCCCGTTCAAGAACAACCCGGTGAAGATCGTCCTCCCGGTGGAGCCGGACCGGACCACGCTGACGCTCAACAACGGCGTGGGCGGCGGCACGGCGTGCGCGCAGGACTTCACCATCTCCGCCACCGACCCGGACCTGAACGACACCATCACGGTGCAGTGGTTCGTGGACTACGACCAGAACCTCAACCCCAGGTACTTCCGCGAGTTCCTGCTGGCCAACGCGGGCTCGCCCGTGCGCGGGCCGAACACGCTGCACATGGATCTCAACTCGCCGGGCAACCCGCTGACGCAGCAGGCGACGCACGTGCTGGAGGCGCTGGTGGCGGACGGGCAGCTCATCAACCGCGAGCCGCAGCTGAAGTCGGACGACCCCGACGCGGGGCCGAACCCGTCGTACGTGGACCGCTACGTCTGGGTCGTGAAGACGGAGCCGGGAGATTGCCAGCTGCCATGAGCCGCCGACCTTCCATCGCCACCTGGCTGATGCTGTTCGCCGCCGCCGGCGCCGTCGGGGCCGCGTGCGCCGACATCTGGGTCCCGCAACCCAAGTTCTGCACCACCAACGCCGAGTGCGACCAGGGCCAGATCTGCTTCCCCGACGGCTGCGGCGACCCGGGCCGCGACCTCAAGGCGCAGATCACCTTCGCGTCCCAGTCGCAGGAGTTCGAGATCACCGACCCGGAGCTCCAGGACGCCGCCTACGACCAGGAGATGTCCCGCCCGCCCCTCTTCACCGGGCTGGTCCGCCAGGACACTCCCACCGGCCCGGTCCCCTTCACCAACAGCGTCACCCTCAAGGCTTCCGGGAGCGCGCTCCTCCTCGCCGGCGTCTCCCGGCGCGTGGAGCTGGGGATGCAGCCGCTGGGCGGGCAGTACGCGCTCCCGGTCCACACCGGGAAGTACTTCACGCTGGCCGCCTTCAGCTCGGACACCGCCATCCCTCCGGTGTGGCTGGACAACTCGAGCGGCTGGGAGCTCAAGCCCGGAACGATCATCCACCAGGACATCGCCTTCCCGGCGCCCAGCGCGCTGGTGCGCATCTCCGGATCGCTGCTGCTGTCCACGGTGCTGGGGCCGGTCAACGCGCAGATGAACGTCCAGGTGCTGGAGCAGAACACCGGGCGGCCGCTCTCCCAGCCGGCGGCGGTGGACGCCGCGGGCAACTTCTCCGTGCTGGCGGCGCCCAACGCCGCGATGGCCCAGTACGTGGAGATCCTCGCCTCGCCGCGCGAGACGGCGCTGGCCCCCGGCACCATCGTCCCCAGCCACCTGTTCAGCAACGTCCCCGTCAACGCCCCGCTCACCACGCTGGTGCTGGAGGTGGGGGAGTTCGGGACCGCGGTGGACCTCACCGGCAAGGTGCTGGACATGGACGGCCAGCCGGTGCCCGGCGCCACCGTCTACACCGAGCGCACCACCCAGGACCGCAACGACTACAAGAGCCCCTCGGTGCAGACGGACGCGAACGGCAACTTCACCGTCCGGTCGCTGCCCACGCTCACCCTCGAGGACGCGGTGTCGCTCTGGGCGATCCCCCCCAGCGGCTCCCACGCGGGCACGCTGCAGGTGGTGACGAGCGTGCCGGTGACCGGCGGCTCGGTGGGCCAGCTCCACTGCCCGCGCCGGCTCGAGGTGCGGGGCCAGGTGCTGCGCCCGGACGGTTCGGCGCCCGCCCCAGGCGTGAGCGTGGTCGCCGAGCCGGTGGGCGGCATCGCCGGCCTCAAGCCACCGACCTTCTCCCAGGAGGGCACCACCACGCTGATGGGCTGGTACAGCTTCTGGGTGGACCCGGGCGAGTACCGGCTGGACTTCCACTCGTCGGACCTCCTGCCCCGCGTCAGCCAGCGCGTCCTCATCGCCCCCCAGACGGCGGATCCGCCGCTGCCGGTGCAGCTCCAGCCCTTCACCCTGTGGAACGGGCGCAAGCTGGACGGCCTCATCACCGGCTTCGCCAACTCGGGCGCGACGGTGAGGACCCCGCTGCCCGGCGCGACGGTGGAGCTGTTCCGGGTGACCTTCGACAACGGCAAGGACGTCTCGTACTCGCTGGCCAAGACCAACACCGACCCCAACGGCAAGTACTCGCTGGTGCTCCCCACCGCCCCGTCCAGCCCGGACGCCGGCACGCCCGAGCCGGACGCCGGGTAGCGCCCGCGCTCGAAGCGCTCGGGGCGGACCGCGGTCGCCTCGTCCACGAGCTTCGCGGGACCGGCCTGAAGTAGGGATTGCACGAAAACGCTCCTAGACTTGGGCCGTGGCGATGCTCAAACCGACGCCCCAGGCGCTGGCGGACGCGGTCAACGCGCTCTACCGCATCCGCGCGATAGAGGGTCCCCCGGACGCGGAAGGCAACAAGACGGTCTGGCACCAGTGCGCCCTGGGCGCGGAGCTGGTCTCCACCGTGAACGAGCGGCGGCACGTCACCCGCCAGGAGCTGACCCTGGTCCAGAGCTACTTCCTCTGGACGCCCGCGGCGGGGATGGCCACCGGGGTGGTCGAAGAGGAAGGGCCCAAGGCGACGGCCAACGCCGGGCCGGTGGTGCAGATGGACCGCGCCCTGGACAAGGAGCGCCTCTCCGAGGCCCTGGCCGCGCTGGCGCACTACTCGGGCGAGGACAAGTACATCCGCCACCTCCTGCGGGTGATGACCCTGGCGCGGGACGGTCTCTCCGCGGATGACGAGGACAGCGTCACCGGGGCCCCGGCGCTCGCGCCGGGCGCTGGCCAGGGGTGGACGGCGAAGCGCTGGCTCTACGCCGCCGCGGCCCTGGCCGCCCTGGGGCTGGGCGCCGCGGCCGCGGCCGTGCTGCGATGAGCGGGCTGAACGTCCTCTTCATCGGCAACAGCTACACCCAGGCCAACGACTTGCCGGGGACCGTCCAACTCATGGTCGCCTCCCGCGGCGGCGCCATGCGGCACGAGGTGATCGCCCGCGGCGGCGCGCTGCTGCACGCGCACCTGGCGGAAGGCGTGGCGAGGACGAGGATCCACTCCGGCGGGTTCACCCACGTCGTCCTCCAGGAGCAGAGCCAACTCCCCGCCGTGGCCCCGCCCGTCTTCATCGAGGCGGCCTGCGCCCTGGCGGACCTCGCCACCGCGGCTGGCGCCAAGCCGGTCCTCTTTGTCACCTGGGCCCCGCGTGACGCGCCGCAGGAGCAGGCGAAGATCACGGCTTCCTACGAGGCGGTGGCTCGCCGGACCGGCGCGCTCCTGGCCCCCGTGGGCCCCACCTGGGTCAAGACGGAGGGTCTCTTCCGTCATCTCTACGGCCCTGACGGCCGCCACCCGTCCCCATCCGGGACCTACCTGGCGGCCCTCGTCCTCTTCAAGGCCCTGACCGGAAAGGCCCCGGTCGAGATGCCGGTTCGACCCGGTGTGGGCCCCCCGATGGCCACGATGCTCGAGATGATCGCCGCCGCGACCGACGCCTGAGTGGGTGTCGCCGGGCCTTATTCGCCGGGAAACAGCGCAGATCGGGCAGCGGTGTTGACAGTTCTGCCCGAAACACGGGCGCTTAGACGCTGAGAATGTAGGCGTCCCTACTCCCCGGCTCCCTGGAGAAGCCCCCCGCCATGAACATCGGCTCCGCGATTCAAGACCTGTCCCGCCTGACCCAGCAGATCCAGGCCCTCGCCCAGCAGCTGCAGGGCATGAAGAAGCCCGCCGCCCCGCCGCAGGCCCAGGGTGCGCAGGCCAAGCCCTCGATGCAGCAGCAGCCGTTCCAGCAGGACACCTTCGAGGGCGGCGCCACCCAGGCCCCGCAGCGGCAGCCCTCCTACAACGGCCACGGCGGCGTGAACAACGCCCTCGGCGACCCGGACGGGAACGGCAAGAACGGCCAGGGCGGCGTCAACAACAAGCGGCCGCGCGGGCGCGCTGGTTCCACGGACACGGCGCAGCAGGCCGCGACCCCGTCCATGACCCCGACCGGCCAGCAGTTCACCGCCAAGGGCACCGGCTACTTCCCGGACAACTCCCCGATGGAGGGTGGCTTCAAGGATCGGATGGGGAAGCCGCTGCACACCCTGCAGGACTTCCTGGCCGGCAAGGCGCCCTACGTCTCCGTGGCCATGGACAGCAAGGCCTTCCCGTACGGCACCAAGCTCCGCATCCCGGAGCTGGAGAAGAAGTACGGCCGCCCCATCGAGTTCCGCGTGGTGGACACCGGCGGCGCGTTCAAGGGCAAGGGCACCTCGCGCATCGACATCTGCACCGCGAACCAGAAGGCGTCGCTGGACCCGACCATCAACGGGAAGCTGACGCTGATCCCGCAGAAGTAACCGCGGCGTTCGCTAGCCACCTTCGGGCGGGTGGAGGACCACGTCTCCCAGGTCCACCGCCTGCCCGTTCTTGATGTCGACCCGCTGCTCGGTGGGGAGGAACCCCTCCGCCTCGAAGTGGAGCAGGTACCGGCCCGCGCCCAGCGAGGTCAGGTTCACCCGGCCGTCCGGCCCGCTGCGGCCCAGCTCGCGGTCGTCGTCCGCGGAGATCACCTGCGCGCCGCGGACCACCTTCCCGGAGTCGCTGACCACGCGCGCGCGCACCTGCGCCGCGGCGTCCAGCGACAACGTCACCTCGGACGTCTGGCCGGCGCTGAGCGCGACCGTGGTGGTCCCCTTCCGGCCGTCCGCCGTCACCACCTTCACCACCACCGGCTCCGCGGCCAGGTCCGTCACCTGGAACTCACTGCCGGGGAAGCTGAGGACCCCCATGTTGGCGCCGGGGCGCCACTCGGCCGGGTCCACGTCCACCGTGAAGCCCGCCACCGAGGCGCCGCCGCCCGTTACGCGCCCGTGGATGGCCGCGGCCGGGCGAAGCTGGATGGTGATCTCCTGGCCGCCGGGCGCGTACGGCGCCTCCCCGGCGCGGCCGCCGTTCCAGGCCTTGAGCACCAGGCCGTCCGCCTTCCCCATCCCCAGCCCGGCCAGCGTGGCGTGC
>Ga0134122_10000878_pt1 | contig 21111 bp, 16 predicted proteins | sample KB302_FD_96461 | JGI IMG/M metagenome (GOLD analysis project Ga0134122, IMG submission 96461) | Terrestrial soil microbial communities without Nitrogen fertilizer from Kellogg Biological Station, Michigan, USA - KB3-0-2 | ecosystem: Environmental > Terrestrial > Soil > Unclassified ... | reverse complement strand
TACCCGCTGCTCAACATCACGCCGAGCGGTCCGGGCTTGATCGCGCTCAATGCCGAACCCGGCCTTCTTTCGAACGAGGTCTCGATGGAGGTGGGCAAGGCGCCGAGCAACACGGGCTGGGAGCTGCCGCTCCTCTCCGAGGCGAACATCTTTCGCGCCAACGCGACGGCTTTCGTGCAGAACCTGACCAAAGCGAGCGACGGCGGCAGCAACCTGAGCTTGTTCAACCTGAGCGGCTTTGCCGCCACCTGCCGGTACCAGATTCTGCGCCCCAACAACACGGTGCTCGCGGAACGCACCGGCATCGCGGTTCCGGCGCTCGGCGCCGTACGCTTCGACAACGTGCTCGCAATCGCCGCGGCCGGCGGGGGCTATGTTGGAGGGGTCACCTGCAACCAGCCGTTTTACGCGCTCGGCGCCTTCCCCAATACCGACCGGACCCGCGTACGGACCTACTATCCGACCGCCTCGTTTCCGACCGCCGGCACCGCGACCACCTTGGTCGACCGGCGCGGCGTGTTCTTGGACGTCCAGGACGGCAACTCTTTCCTGCGCATCCCCGTGCCGCTCCAGACCGCGCCCTCCGGCCCCGGGCCGCGCTACAAGTCGTTGACGATCGATTTCGATGCCCGGACCGCCGATCCGGACTACACCGTGATCCGCAACCTCGTCGGATTCCTTCGCAACGGCGGTCGCCGGTTCAGGAAGACCCTGTTCTTCGGCAGCTTCGATCGCCCCAACGCGCTCGGCGGCCCGAGGATGATCCTCGACCTCGGCACCCCCTACATCGAGACGACGATCAAACGCGAGCTCGACCTTTCCGGCCCGACCAAGAACCTGCATTTCCACATCGAGCTGAACGCGGATCAGAAACTCCTGGTTTACCAGGTCTTCAACGGCAACAACTCCATCTTCAACGTCTCGTCCTCGCTCTACAACGACGATCTGAACGCCGTGGGCACCGACGTGCCGACGCTCGAATTCGGCCTGCCGGGCATCGCGGACGACGCCTATTACCCGCCCTACGGTTGGCGTTTCTTGAACCTGAAGGTCATCGGCCGGAAATAGTTTCGGCCCGGTGATTGCCTTACGTCTGAAAAGGACCTTGCCACCCATGTCGAGATCTCGCGCACTCGCCCTCTCCTGTCTTGCACTGCTCGCCGCGCCCGCCCTCGCCGAAGTCCGCTTCGTTCCCGTCCCGATGTACGGTGCCGGCACGATCAAGATCCTGGCCGAATACGCCCGCACGACCACCGGACCGCGCAAGGTGGACGTCACCCGCGTCCCCGAAGGCGTTTCCGGCTTGAGCATCGCGGCAACGCACGACCAGGTCTACATCGGACCGTCCACCTCGACCAAGTACCCGCTGCTCAACATCACGCCCAGCACCCCGGGCCTGATCGTGCTGAACGCGGAGCCCGGCCTGGTGGCCGACGAAGTCTCGATGGAAGCGGGCAAGGCGCCGAGCAACTCGGGCTGGGAGCTGCCGCTCTTGAGTCCGGAGACCGCCTTCCACGCCGACTCAACCGCGTTCGTGCAGAACCTGACCAAGACGAGCGACGGCACGAGCAACTTGAGCCTGTTCAATTTGAGCGGCCTTGCCGCCACCTGCCGGTACCAGGTCCTGCGCCCGAACAACACCGTCCTCGCCGAGCGCACGGACATCGCGGTTCCCGCGGTCGGCGCCGTGCGCTTCGACGACGTTCTCGCGACCGCCGCGGTCGGCGCCGGCTATGTCGGCGCGGTGACCTGCGACCAGGCCTTTTACGCCCTGGGCGCTTTTCCTCACAGCGATCGGACGCGGATCCGAACCTACTACCCGACCACCGCGTTCCCGACCGCCGGCACCGCCACCACCCTGGTCGACCGGCGCGGTCTATTCCTGAACGTGGTGCCCGGCAACTCCTTCCTGCGCGTCCCCGTGCCGCTCCAGACCGTGCCCTCCGGCAACGGACCGCGCTACAAGTCGTTGACGATCGATTTCGACGCCCGGACTGCCAATCCGGAAGGCTTCACCGTGATCCGCAACCTGGTCGGCTTCTTGCGGAACGGCGGACGCCGGTTCAAGAAGACGCTCTACTTCGGCAACTTCGATCGCCTCGACGCGATCGGCGGACCGAAGATGATCCTCGACGTCGGCACGCCGTACATCCAGACCACGATCAAGCGCCTGCTCGACCCTTCGGGGCCGACCAAGAACCTGCACTTCCACATCGAACTGAACGCGGACCAGAAGCTCATGGTCTACCAGATCTTCAACGCCAACAACGCCGCCCTCTTCAACGTCCAGTCGTCGCTCTTCAACGACGACCTGAACGCCGTGGGAGCCGACGTGCCGATCCTCGAATTCGGCCTGCCCGGGGTCGCGGACCAGGCCTATTTCCCACCCTACGGCTGGCGGTTCTTGAACCTGAAGGTAGTCGGCCGGAAGTAGATTTCCGGTCAGACAGAAGCTCGCGCACGGAGGGCGGAGATTCTCGGGGGCCGAGACTCCGCCCTTTGGCGTTTCAGGCGCTCATGATCCGCGCCGTCCCCGAGACGCGGATCGAGCTGCCGGCCTCGGGCGAGATTTCGGCCCGGATCAGCGAGCGCATCCCCATGTCCTCCCCCTGCACGATGTCGATCGACCCCCCGTGGGGCCAGCCGAGATCGCGCAGATAACCGGCGAAGGCGGCCGTCGCGGCGCCGGTGGCCGGGTCTTCGTAGACCCCGCCGGAGGCGAACGGGTTCCGGGTGTGGAAGAGCCGCGCGGTCTCGGCCCAGGCGATCAGGATGGTGACGACGCCCACCCGATTCATGAGGACGCGCCCGGTGTCCAAGTCGTACCTCATCGCGGCAAGCGCCTTGCGGCTATTGAGAACGAGAACCAGAAAATTGGCGCCGCTAAAGGCGAGCGCGGGCGGAATGCGTGGGTCGAGATCGGCTCGGGTATAGCCGAACAGGTCGAGCGCGGCGTCCACGAGGTCGGCGGGCGCCGCCACGCTCCGGGTCGGCGGCGACTGAAGCGCCGCGGCCATGGTCTCCCCGTCCCGCCGTCCCTCGACCGTGATGTCGGCATCGTTCAGTTTCAAGGCGAACACCCCGTCGCCGTATCTCATCGCGAGAGCCGCCCCGAGCGCGATCGTGGCATGCCCGCAGAACGGAATCTCGACCTGCGGAGCGAAATAGCGCACCCGCCAGGCGGTGCCATCCTCAGCCATCGGAGCCGCGAACGCGGTCTCCGAAAACCCGACCTCCGCGGCGATGCGCTGCATCTCCGACTCGTGAGGATGCCGATCCGCGATGACCACCCCCGCGGGATTGCCCCCGGTGTCGCCGTCCGAGAAGGCGGCGATTTTTAGGACGTCCATGGTTTTATTGTAGGAGAGTGACTTCTGTGGAGCCGACGGTCGGATTTGAACCGACGACCTGCTGATTACGAATCAGCTGCTCTACCACTGAGCTACGTCGGCCAAAGAAGCAAGGCGCTCGGGCGGGCTCGCGAACGCTGGCGGATTGTAGGGGATCGCCCCGGCGGGCGCAACACGCACCCCGGGAGGAGTATCCCAAGGCTCCCGTCAATGTCGAGCGGCGTCCACATGAGGACCGTTTTTGTTTCGGTCCCGGCCACGACGCTTTCCCGGCGGAGCGTGCCGAGCTCGAGAGCGTCGCGAAGATGCGGTGCGATCCGCGTTCTCGGCCCAAAATCGACGATCCCGCGGCAGGGACCAGCGGTCCCTCGCGAAGGATCAGCGATTTTGGCGCAAAATCGTTGGTCCCGCGGCAAGGACCAGCGTTCCCTCGGCAGGGACCAGTGATCCTTCGGGAGGGATCAGCGATTTTGGCCCAAAATCGTTGGTCCCGCGGCAGGGACCAGCGTTCCCTCGGGAGGGAACAGTGAATTTGGCCCAAAAACGGTGATCCCTCCGGCGGGATCAGCTTTCCGCGAAGTGCGGTGCAGACCGAGTTCGCCGCCCAGGACCTGCTGATTACGAATCAGCTGCTCCACGCCTTCCTCGCAGCCTTCGCGCCGATGCAATATCCGGCGGGGCTCGCGCGTAAGAACCGCCGACGCCGGGCCGAGGAGGCTCCCTTCTCCCGGCCGGCGGCACCTTCAACAGAGACCCCAACCTATTCCAAGGAGACTTCGCGCCATGTCCCAGTCCCCTCTCGCCGCCCCCCAGTTGGTCATCGACAGCCGCATGGTCTATTCGAGTTGGATTCCGGCCGATCCCAAGGCGGCGGCAAAGCTGCTGCCCAAGGGGCTTTCCCCCGCGGCCAACCAGGCGATCTACATGAACCAGTACGTCGTCGATTCCGAGGAGCAGACTTCCGGCTTCGGCGCCTACTCGCTCACCTATCTCGGTCTCGACCTGGCCAACGTGACCGCTCCCGACGGCGTCACTCCCGGCCGCTTCTTCACCCACTACTTCAACTCCTCGGCCGTCATGCGCGAGTACGTGCTGGAGCGCGGCGTGCCCGCTTCTCCGGGCGAGACGACGCTGGAGGTCCATGGTAAGAAGCTCGAAGCGACCACTTACGTGGACGGCGTGCCGATCATCCGCACTCGGGCGAAGGTGAGCAAGAAAATCGGCGTCGTGGCGCGCGGGCACCTGACCTACGTCACCAAGCTCAAAAGAAAGCTAATCGCCGGCAACTACGCCTACATCGGCGATCTGGTCGATCCCTACGAGCTGCTCTCGGTCGAATTCCTCGCCCCGGACCATCCCCTCTGGGCGATCCGGCCGGCGCAGCCGTTCCAGGCCGTGACGGGCTCCTGCTGGTTCGCTCCGCGCGACTCCTTCGTCTATCCCGGCGGCGAGTACGAGATCTGATCCGCGGCGGGCTCTCGGGAGGAATTCCTCTCGCGGGCTCGTCCGCCGTTCCCGGTTGGGGGCTGGACTCCCTTCAGCCCCGCTCCACCCCCATCGCCCGCGTCCGTCCGCTGCGGCACCATTCGCTCCAGGAGCCGACGAAGAGAACCGCATCGCCCAGCCCGGCGTGGGCAAGACCCAGCAGGCCGTGGCAGGCGGTGACCCCGCTGCCGCAGTGGACGACGACGTGATTGGCGGGTGTTCCGCCGAGAAAATCTTCGTAGAGCCGGCGCAGCTCTTCCTTGGGCTTGAAGCGGCCGCGAGGATCCAGGTTCAGGGTGAAGGGGAGGTTCAACGCGCCGGGGATGTGCCCGGCCGCCGGATCGAGCGGCTCGGTCTCTCCCCGGTAGCGTTCCCCGGCCCGGACGTCGATCACCTTCCAATCAGCGTTGTGGGCCAGCACAGCTACCCTGTCGATCTCCGCCGTAGGTAACCTACAAGAGGTCACGGGATACGGGGGCACGGCCCGGATCGCGGGTTCCTCGCGGGTAAGATCAGCTCCGGCGGCGACGATTTCCTGCAGGCCTCCATCCAGCACTTGGACTCTTTCGTGCCCGAGGGCGCGGAGCATCCACCAAGCACGGGCCGCTGCGTTGGCTCCTCCCTGGTCGTCGTAGCAGACCACCCACGAGTCGGGCCCGATACCCCAGAGGCCCAACTGGCCACCGAAAGACGGGGCCTCCGGCAACGGGTGGCGTCCGCCGCGGGAAGGATCGAAATCCTCTTCGCCGGCTCGGCTGAGTTGGTTCTTCAAGCTCACGTGAAAGGCACCCGGCAAACGACCTTCGTCATAGGCCGCCCGGGGGCGGCAATCCAACAGAATCGCCCCGCCCAGGGTGGGAAGGAGGTCCTCGGGTGAGATCAAGGGACTGGTCATTTCGCTATTCTGCCGCACGACCCGCGTCCGGGCCGAACCGCCGCGCAACCGTGTTAGCGTCTCGCGCGATGATTCCCGGGACTCAATCTTGATGCCCTTCCGCCGTGCCCTGCTCCTCGCCCTCCTGCTGATCGTTCTCGGGCTCGCGTTCGTCGGCCCCGTCGCCTCTTGGGCGGGCAGTCCGGATGCGTATCGGCGCTTGACGCTCTGGGGGATTCCGCTCGGGGTTCTGATCCTCTCGATCCTCCTCGTGGCGCGGGGCGGCAAGGCGGCCTCTCTCTCCGGAACGGCCGGCGGGCGGAACGCTCCGTTGTACGCCGCCGGATGCGCCGCGATCTTCATCGATCAGCTCTATCTCGGCTACGCCCAGGTGTCTCACGCCGCGACGTTCACCTTCGGCGCGCAATCGCTCGCGGGTGGGCGGCTGGCCTGGGTGTTGATCTGGGCTCTGCCGGTGTGGGTCGCGTTCGGTGTGTTCGCCTTCGAGCGTGGGTTGCGCGCCGGGGTGTTTTCGGGCCTCCGCGAACGGCTGGGGCCGTTCGGCGCGGGAACGGTCGCAGCGCTTGCCGGGACCGCGCTCTCCCTCCCTTCAATCCTGCCCGGCGGCGAGGTGCGCGACACCGGCTTCGTCGTGGCCGGGGTGGTGGCGATCATCGCCCGCGAGGTGATCTGCACGGTTCTGTTCGTCCGAGGCGGCCTCCTGGCCGCGGGGATCTTCCGCGGCGTTTCGATGTTCCTCGAAACGTTCGTGCTCGCGGACTGGTATGCCCTCTCGTTTCCGGCTTTTCAGGTGGTATCCGACACTCCGGCGTTCTATGTCGCGCGGGGGCTCTCGGCTTTGCTCGCGGTCGGGGCGGCGATACTCTTCACCCGCGGTTCTGCCCGGGAGGTCTCGCCATGAGCGCCCTGCGCGGTTCCCCGAAACTGCGGCTCGCCGCGATCTTCGGCCTGGTCGTGATGGCCACCTGGACGCTCGCAGTGAAGTTTCTAGCACCGATCCTCTGGGCCTACGCCGAGCGCGCGGCCGGACGGCCGACCTCGGCGCCGATCATGTGGGATTTCTGGTGGGTCGCCCATCTCGCCCTCGCCTGGATGCTCTGGCATCGCCACCGCTGGGCGCGCTCGTTCGGCCTGCTCGTCGCGGGGCTTGAGATCGCGATCGTGGCGGTCAAGTTCGCGCTCTACTTCCAGGCGCCCGACCTCTCCTTCTGGCGCCTGCTCTGGCTCACCAACAAGATGTACGTGCTCGCGTTCTTCGTCGCGTTCGCGATCTGGCTGTTCCGGCCCGCGACGCGGCGGGAGTTTGCCAACTTCCCGCGCGGGGGTGGGTATGCGAAGTGAGAAAAAGGACATAAAGGACAGCAAGGACGACAAGGACGGAAAAGAGCGAGAGGAGGAGGGTCTGAACCGGCGACAACTGCTGCGGGGATCGGCCTTGCTCGCGGGGGCGGCGGCGGTCGGCGCCGGGATCGGCTCGGTCGCCTGCGCGGCGGCCGCTCCTTCCCCCATGCGCCATCGGCCGCTCGGAACCACGGGACTCCAGGTTTCCGAGATCGGCTTCGGCGGCTATCCGGTCGATGAGCCCGAGACGGTGCGCTACGCGTTCGAGCGCGGCATCACCTACTTCGACACCGCCCATTGCTACCGAGGAGGGCGAAGCGAAGAGGTGATCGGCGAGGGGCTCCGCGGCATCCGCGACAAGGTCGTGCTGACCACCAAGTGGTGCCCCCATCACGTGGGAAAACCCGCGACCAAGGCGAGCTTCCTCGCCATCCTCGACGGCAGCTTGAAGCGCTTGAAGACCGATCACGTAGACGTGGTCCTGAACCACGAGGTGGGAAAATCCTCCGACGGCCAAGGGGTCGCCCGGCTCCAGAACCCGGAGATCTACGAGGCGTTCGAGGTCGCCAAGAAAGCCGGCAAAGCGCGTTTCCTCGGTTTTTCCGGGCACGACCCGGACCTCATGTCGGTAATGGACTGGGGCATCGCCTCGGGCCACTTCCAAGTCATGCTCGGCCGCTACAGCTTCCTCGACTACCCCGATCAGACGAAGCGCATCGCCGAGGCTCACCGCCGCGGCATGGGAGTGGTCGCGATGAAGACTCTCGCGGGAGCCAAAGGGGCCGACCTCGACCGCTTCCGCGACCGCTACACCAACTTCAAGCAGGCCGCGCTCAAATGGGTGCTCTCGAACCCTCACGTCTCGAACCTGATCATCTCGATCAACAGCAAGCGCCAGGTGGACGACTACACCGCCGCCTCGGGCCAGAAGCTCGCCGAAGCCGACCTCGCGATCCTCGCCGAGTACGAGGCGACCTTCTCCACCGAAGTCTGCCGCTTCTCCGGCGCCTGCCTCGACGCCTGCCCGACAGACGTTCGAATCGCCGACATCCTCCGCTTCTCGATGTACTACCACGAGTACAAGCAAGAGAACCGAGCCGTCGAGTCCTACGCGAACCTGGTCGCCTCCGAGCGCGCGGCGCACTGCCTGCACTGCGCCGGGTACTGCGAAGCGGCTTGCAACTACGATTTGCCGATCAAGAGTCTGCTGCTGCGGGCGCATGGGGCGCTCTCGGGAGAGAGCGCGGGGTGAGCCCGAGGCCGTACCTCGCTCTCGCCACCCGCCCCAACCTTCTCGCTTTCCGACCCATCCTGCGACAGAGTTCGCGTCAACTCGTTGGAGGGGTTCTCATGCCGACCGCCCGGTCTCTGCGCTCGTGGTTCGCGCTCTGCGCTTTACTCGCCGTCTTGCCCTTCGCCGTTCCCGCCCGCGCCGCGGAGGAGGCGGCGGCGGTGCCATCCCCGCAAACTTCGATCGAGCGTCTGACGCGCGTCGCGAAGCTGTGGGGCAAAGTCCGCTACCTTCATCCGTATCTTGCCTACCGGGAGGATCTCGATTGGGATGCGGCGCTGATTTCGGCTCTGCCGAAGGTCCAGGCGGCGGGGACGACCGAGGAGTATCGGGCGGCGGTTGCGGGGTTGCTCGGGGCTCTCGGCGATCCCGTGACCCGGGTTTTGCCGCCTACGGCGCCGACGGGCGAAAAACCTCCGGCGGTCGAGCTGTTTCGGGATTTGGAGGGGGGCGCGCTCGAGATCGATTTGGGACGACGGATCGCGAGCGCCGGGGGTGTGGACGTCTATCGCCAGATCGGGCGCGAGTTGCCGAAGGTGGCGGCGGCGCGCGAGGTGGTGATCGACCTCCGGTCGGGGCTTCCGGCCGGAGATTCGACGGGCGAGGAATCGTGGGTGCTCTCCGATTTGGCGGGCGCGCTTGCGAGCCGGCCGTGCCGGGGACCTGCGGAGCGCTATTTGATGCACTCCGGATACGTCGGCACGCGCTCGACGAGCGGCGGCTACTTCTCGGGATTTCTCGAGCAGCTCGCGACCGTCTATCGACCCGCGCCGGAGTTGAAGCCGGTGGAGAAACGGGTGGCTTTCGTGGTCGATCGCCGGACGCCGGTTCCCGCCCTGGCGCTCGCGCTCCAGGCGTGCGGCGACGGGCGGATCGTCGCGGTCGGCGGGTTGGCGGAAGATTCCGAAGGCTCGACGACCGACGTCGATCTGGGCGAGGGGGTGACGGCGCGGGTGCGGGTGAGCGAGCAGCTGCCGTTCGGTTCCGGGCTCGCGGCCGACGCGGTGGTCCCGGAGGCCGAGGCGGAGCGCGCGACCGGCGCCGCGATCGCCGCTCTGCACGCCGAACGGAAGGCCGGCACCGAATTGCCGCGCGCGCTTCCCGGCGGCGTTTTGCGTAACGATCCGGCCTATCCGGAGATGACCGAGCCCGATCTTCCTCACCGCCAGCTCGCGGTGATCCGGGCCTGGAATGTGATCGCGCTGTTCTATCCGTATCGCCATTTGATCGGCGATTGGGACGTGGTCCTCCCTGAGTTTCTGGCGCGGATGGAGAACGCCGCGACCGGACGGGACTACGCGCTCGGCATCCTCGAAATGATGAATCGGGTGGCCGACGGCCATACCTCCGTCTACGGCCATCCCGAGCTGAACAAGCTGTTCGGAGAGGCGGTGATCCCGGCAAGGGTGCGCTGGATCGGCGGCTCCGCCGTAATCACCCACGTGAGCGACGCGGCGAAGGACGAGGGTCTCCTTCCGGGCGACGCGATCCTCGCGATCGACGGCGAGCCGATGGCCGCGGCGATGGCGCGATTCCGTCCGCTCTTTACGGCTTCGACCGAAGCCGCCCTCTTGAACAAGCTCTGCTTCGCGGCATTGACCGGACCGAAAGGCTCGACCGCCCATCTGACGGTCGAAGGAGTCGACGGTCGAAAGCGAGAAGTCGCCGTCGTCCGCGATCCCGGCCCTCGGGGGAAGGTGCCACCCCGCGTGGCGGGCGAGGTCATCCAGATCCTTCCCGGCAATTTCGGCTACGTCGATCTGGTCCGGCTCACCACCGTCCAAGTGGACGAGCTGTTCGAGAAGGTCAAAGACACCCGCGGCTTGATCTTCGACATGCGCGGTTATCCGCAGGGGACCGCCTGGCCGATCGCGCCGCGGATCAACGCGAAGCGGGCGAAGATCGGCGCCCAGTTCCGGCGCTCGCAGGTCTCCGCCTTCTCGGCCGAGGAGGCGGAATCGGGGTTCTATTTCAGCCAGCCACTCCCTCTGAACGACCGCGGCCTGCCCGTCTACGACAAGCCGATCGCCATGATCATCGACGACCGCGCGATCAGCCAGTCCGAGCACTCCGGGCTGTTCTTCGAAGCGGCGAGCGACCTTCACTTCATCGGCGAGCCGACCGCGGGGGCGAACGGCGACGTGACAAGCTTCGCGCTGCCCGGCGGGATTCAGGTCTCCTTCACCGGGCACGACGTGCGCCATGCCGACGGACGGCAGTTGCAGCGGGTCGGCTTGCAGCCGGACGTGCCGGTCTCCCCCACCCGCGCGGGGCTTGCGGCGGGGCGCGACGAATTGCTGGAGGCGGCGGTGCGCGATCTGGAGGGACGGGCGGCGCCCGAGGCGAAACGGTAGGAGCGGAATCGGCGTTCGTGGCACATCCAGGGCGGCCACGGGGGGCCGCCCCTACAGGAATACGTCCTTCGGCCCGTTGAAACCGACAATTCACGACGTAGGGGCGGCCCCCCGTGGCCGCCCATGGCATCGCAACCCTCTACCCCGCGAACGGCCGATCGAGGAATTCCTTCGCCCGGTCGCGGGCGTCGCCGACGCTCTTCATGGCGAGAACTTCGCGGTAGCAGCGGAGCGCCTCGTCGCGGCGGCCGAGGGCGTCGTAGGCCATGCCGCGGCGCAGGCGCCCGACCGCTTGGTAATAGGCGTCGTAGGTGCGCTCGGAGGCGAGAAACTCCAGCCGGTCGAGGTATTCGAGCGCGCCGTCGTAGCGTCGCTGCCCCATCTCCACCCGGGCGAGCCAATAGAGGGCCTCTTCGGCCACCGCGCCACTGTAGCCGGGGGCGCCGTCCACCTGGCGCTCGGCGACTTCCTGGAGGATCACCCCGGCCTCGGCCCAGCGCCCCCAGCGGGCGTACATCCGCCCCTCGGCGACGTGGAACAGAGAGTTCCCGGGGTACGCCCGGCGCAGCTGCGCGAGCTCCGCCGAGGCGCGCGGGAGGTCGCCCTCGAACTGATCGAGGATCTGGAACAGGGCATAGCGCGCCTCGACTTTCGCGAATCGGCTGCGGTCGGCGGCGCGGCGTAGCTCCGCGAGGCCCCGGGCCTTGTCCCCCTTGGGGAACAGCCGGGCGATCGGCTTCAGCCACCGGTAGCGCTGGGGCACCGCCTCCACCAGGTAGTCGAACAGGCCGATGCCGAACGCGAGATCGTCGTTGCCCGGGTCGCGCTTCGCCAGGCGCCGCATGTTCTTGAGCGCCCGCCGCCCGTCGAGCCCCGCGCGCATCCAACTCTCGCGATAGGTCGCCAAGCGCGCCCGGAACGCCGAGGCACCCGCCTCGAAGAAAAGTCCATCCACGTCGTCGTCGTTTTTCTTGAGCCGACGCTTCGCGAGATCGAGAGAGCGCTCGATGTGGGCCAAAAACGCGGCATCGAGCGAGGTATTTTCGGGATCGACGAGCAGCTTCCACCAGGGGACCAAAGCGCGCAGCAGCGGCCCGGCCGGATGCTCGGGAAAATGCCGCTCGACCTCCACGAACTGCCCCTCGGCCCCGGGAAAGTCCATCGAATACAACCGGTCGAGCCCGGCGAGCACCCGCTCGCGGAAGAAAGGATCGTCGAAGATCGAAGCCGGCCGTTGCGCAGGGGGTGCCGCGGCGGAGGCGGGCAAGGCCCCAAGCAGGCCGACGATCAGAAGGGTGGCAACGGCGGTGAGGCGAAAGGCTCTGTTCACGGCGAAAAGCTTACTCCTATCGGCCTTCTGGCCGGCCACACGGGGGGCCGCCCCTACAGATTCTGTAGTGGCCATCGCCGCGGGTCACGCAAGAAGCAAAGGCCCGTAGGGGCGGCCCCCCCGTGGCCGCCCGGGGTGGGTGAGGGCTGCGCCGGAGTTCCTTCCCTACCGCCAAGCCATCATCGACCAAGGCACCAGCATCCCCACGAACACCACCGCCGCAAAGGACAGCAGCGCATACCAGAGCCGAAACTCGGGGCTCCACCAGCCGCGCCGCCAGGCGAGCGCGTTGGCGAACGGCATGGTGAACGCCAGCGTTCCGGCGAGGCCCGGAACGATCAGCCAGGCGGCGCCGCGCATTCCGGCGGAACCGCCGGCCCCGAGAACGCCGCAGACGAGCAGCGCCACGCCGAGGAGGTGAAGCGCGGAGACGGCGACGCCGAGGGAAACGGCCCAGGTGGAGGCGCGCGGCGGAGTTGGAGCGGGGGCGAAGAGGGCGACCGTCGCCTCTCTGGGACGGACGATCAGCGCCACGGCGAACAGCGTACAGAGCGTAGCGACCACCGAGATCTGGGCCAGGTCGGGACCGGCCGGGACGTCGGGCGCCGACATCGGCAAAATCCGAGCGAACAGCGACGCAGAAACCCCCGTGCCGATCATCGAGCCTCCTCGATTTCCGGGCGCAGACAAACTCCGCCCCTACGACCGATCGACTCCTTAGACACCTGAAACGCGGATTTGGTGCCCGAAAATCCCGCGCGCGGAAGATCCTAGATCGATCGCGCCCCGGCGGGATACTCTGCCCGCTCCGATGGAACTGCTCGATTCCCGCCGCCTGACCGGACCCGGTCTCCTGCTCGACCGCGAGGGAGCCGCGCTCGAAGTGTCCTACGGTCCCGGCGAGGAGAACGTTGTCGAGGTGTGGCAGGAGCGCGTTCGCCGCCTGCTCGACGCGCTCGGCTGGGACGCCGCGACGATCGCCGTCCGCCGCTTCCCCGGCGGCGCGAGCCTCGCGATCACGGCACCGTTCGACGCCCTGTTCGCCGCCTGCGACGTCGCCGAAGCGGCCTGGACGGCGGCCGTCGCGGCGCAGGGCGGCGAGCCGGAGCCCGACCCGGCGACGACGTTGGAGGTGCTTCGCGCCGCGATCGAGGCAGAGCGCGATCCGCAGCTGGTGGCCCTGCGCGATGCGGCGGTGGCGCATGGCGTGACTTTCTTGATCGACGACAAGGCGGTGACGGTGGGATTGGGGACGGGGAGCCGGACGTTCTTGCGGCCGGAGAAACCAGAGGAACCCGAGCCCGGTCAGCCCTCACCCCCGGCCCCTCTCCCACAGGGAGAGGGGGGAACGGCAAAAACATCTCCGCTTACCTCCCCTCTCCCTGTGGGAGAGGGGCCGGGGGTGAGGGCTGACGAGGGAGAGCCGGCGCCCGATCCGCTCTCTTTGATCGACTGGACCCAGATCCACGACGTCCCCCACGCGGTGGTCACCGGCACGAACGGCAAGACGACGACCGTTCGCCTGCTCGCGAGCATCGGCCGGACGGCGGGGTTCGTCGTCGGCCTCTCCTCGACGGACGGCGTGGTGGTCGGCGGCGAGCGGATCGCGACGGGCGACTATTCGGGACCGGAAGGGGCGCGCAAGGCGTTGCGCGACCCCCGGGTGGAGTTGGGGGTGTTGGAGCTGGCCCGCGGCGGCCTTCTTCGGCGGGGTGTGCCGCTCTCGCGCGCTCGCGCCGCGGCGGTGACCAACGTGGCCGCCGACCACCTGGGCGAATACGGCGTCTTCGACGTGCCGAGCCTCGCGGAGGCGAAGCTCTCGGTCGCCCACACGCTTTCCCCCGGCGGCCGGCTGGTCTTGAGCGCGGACGATCCCGATCTGGCGGCGCGGGGCCGGGCGGTCGCGGAGCGTTTCCGCCTGGAGCTTGGCTGGTTCTCGCTCGACTCAACGACCGAACCGCTCGCCGCGCACGTTGCCTCCGGCGGCACCGCGGCGTATCTAGAGGGCGACGCGCTGATCCTCGTGCATGGCGCGGAGCGGATCGAAGTGATCCGGATTCCGGATTTCCCCCTCGCCCACGGCGGCGCCGCCCTGCACAACGTCTCGAACGCTCTCACCGCCATCCTGCTCGCCGACGCCTTGGGCCTCTCCCCCGCCGCCCAGCGCTTGGGGCTCGCCGCGATCGGCACTTCCCCCGCCGACAACCCCGGACGGGCGAACCTGATCCCGCTGGCGAACGGTGCCACCGTGCTGCTCGATTACGCCCACAACCCCCACGGCCTCGAAGCACTGCGCCCGTTGGTCGAGAGCCTTCCCGCGAAGCGCCGCATCCTCCTCTTCGGCCAGGCGGGAGACCGAGACGACGCCGCGCTCCGCGACCTCGCCGCCGCGGCCGTGCGCTTCGCGCCCGACCTGGTGATCCTCAAAGAGATGGCCGCCCTCCTCCGCGGCCGGCAGCCGGGGGAAGTTCCCAGGATCCTCGACGCAGAGCTTCGCCGGCTGGGGTGGTCGGAGATTCTGTGGGTCGAGAGGGAGCTGGCGGGCGTGGAGTTGGCGTTGGATCTGGCGAGGGACGGGGATTTGCTGATCCTGCTGGTGCATACGGACCGCAAAGGGGCGCTGGAGCGGATCGCGGTAGCGGCGAGGCCGGGCACCTGAGCGTTTTCCGGGCGCTCGAATTCATCGCGAGCCCGCTGAAAATGGGCCTGCCCCTGCAGCACTTCGCCGAGCGCACTCCGGAGTTCGCCCGATGCCCCGAGTCGAGCGTTCAAGCCCCGCGAGAAGTCGGTTGGGTCCTCCGGGAATTGGGTGAAGTCCCCCAGAAAATGGGTGAAGTCCTCCAGAAAATGTGTGAAGTCCCCTAGAAATTCACCGAAGTCCTCCAGGAATTCGCTCAAGTCCCCTAGAAATTCACTGAAGTCCCCCAGAAATTCACTGAAGTCCCCGAGAAAATCGGTGAAGTCCCCGAGAAATTCACTGAAGTCCTCCAGGAAATCGCTCAAGTCCCCCAGAAAATCGAATTTCTGTGTGCGCTCAGCGAATTTCTGGGGGACTTCACCGATTTCGCGAGCCGGAACTTCCCTTTCCTGGGCGATCGATCGGGTCGGTCGTAGGCCGGCGAAACAGCAGGCTGCCACGTCGCTGGGGCGCGCGCCGACGCGTCGGCGCTACGGAAAGCGGCGACGTGTCGCCGCACTCCATAGGCGATATTGCACGGGACACTCAGAATCCCGCTGGAGGTGCGTGCTAGCCTAAAACGTGTCCGCTGCGAATTCTGCAGGCTCCACGCACACCCCTCCCCCGCTGCGTCCTTCGTGGCCGGTGCGCGTCTCGCTCCTTCACCCTCGCGCCGTTCTCTTGATCTGGGGCCTTGCGCTCGCGCTCGCGCTTCCGGGGATCGCCCGCCTAACCCTCCGAACCGACGGCCATGCACTCGTGCCGCCGGGGGCTCCGGCTTTGGCGGTCGATCGTGAGGTGCGGAAGACGTTCGGGCTGCGGGACCAGCTGCTCGTGCTGGTGGACACGAACAAGCCGGGGGGAATCTACAACCCTCGGACGCTCCACTTGCTGGCCGATTTGACCGCGGCGATTGGACGTCTGCCGGGCGTCGGGCGCGCGAACGTGCGGAGCCTGGCAACCACGATCGGCAGCCGGTACGACGCGGCGCGGCACGAGTTCATGCCTCTGTTCGAGCCGTTTCCGGAGACTTCCGCGCGAATTGCCGAGCTGCGGGAAGAGGTCGCTTGGATCGATCTTCCGGTGGGGCTTTTGGTCGCCAAGGACGGCTCGGCGGCGACCGTGGTCGTAGGGCTTCCGCCGCGGGAGGCTCCTGGCGGCGAGGATCGGTACGAGCTTTGGCGGCGGATCGACGAGCGGGCGCGGCGGTTTGCGGATTCCGGGCATCGAATCTCGGTGATCGGCGCCCCGGCGGCCGAGGCGCTGCTGGGGCGGCACGTGCTGGGCGATCTACGGTTCTTGGTGCCCGCCGCGCTCGCGCTCGTGGCGCTGTTGCTCTATTTGGGCTCGCGGCGGATCGCCATGGTCGCGCTCGGGCTCGGCAAGGTGGGCGTGTGTCTGGCGATCCTGTTCGGCGCGATGGGCTGGGTGGGCGAGCCGGTGTTCTTGACCACCGCGGTGCTGCCGGTGATTCTGGTCGCCGTCGGGCTCGCCGACGAGATCCACCTAGTGACCCATTATCGCCAGCTGCTGGCGGTCGAGTCTTCTCCCGAACGGGCGCGCGAGCGGACGTTTGAGGAGATCGGCCATGCGGTGACTCTCGCGTTGCTGACCACGGCGATCGGCTTCGGCTCGTTCGTCCTGGCTCCGATTCCCGCGCTCGCCCATTTCGGCGCGGTGGCGGCCGTCGGCGTCGGGCTCTGCCTGGTCTTTTCGCTCACCGCGACGCCCGCGGCGCTGGCTTTACTTTCCGCCGAGCGGTTCCGCGCGCCTCGCGCCGAAAGGCACGTGTTGGGCCGGCGCGCGTTCGAACGGCTGGCCGATACGGTGACCGCCCGGCCGCGGACGGTGCTCGCGCTGCTCGGGGTCGCCACCGTCGCGGTCGGCTTAGGCATCTTTCGGCTGGTGGTCCAGGACAGCTGGCTCGAAGGGTTTTCGCCCCGCAGCGGGCTGTACCGGGCGACGACGCGGCTGGATGAGACATTCTCCGGCTCGCATCGTTTGCTGGTGGTGGTCGCGTTTCCCGGCAAGGGCGCCCCGGCCCGGCCTTTGCTCGATCCCGAGGTATTGAACCGGCTCGGCGAGCTGGAGGCGCTGCTTCGGGAGACTCCCGAAGTGGGCGGCGTGGTCGGACCGTACCGGCTGGTGACGACCGCCGCCGGGATCGCCGGGGGCGACGTGCGATTTCGCCGAGTCCGGGCGCGGGCGGAATGGAACACCGTGCTCTACGCCCAACTCGACCGGGTGCTCGGAGTGGCGGCGCGGCGGGAGATCGTGACCGACGATTTTTCGCGCGGCGTCGTCGAGGTCTTCCTGCGCAAGGCGAACTACCGCGACACGGTGGCTTTGATCGACCGGCTGCGCCGCTTCGAGCGCGATCGGCTCGTGCCGCTCGGCGGCTCGATCGCCTTGGCCGGCGACATCGCGGTGAGCCAGGAGATGATCCCGGGCATCGTCCATGGGCAGATCGGCTCGCTCGGCGGCGCGCTGCTCGGTTCGGCGCTCACCGTGGCGTTCGGCATGCGCCGTTGGGGCGCCGGGCTCGCGGCGATCGTTCCCGCGCTCGGGGCGATCCTCTGGACGTTCGGCGTGATGGGCTGGATCGGCATTCCGCTCGGGGTCGCGACCTCGATGTTCTGCGCCATCACGTTGGGGATCGGCGACGACTACGCGATCCACTTCCTGGAGCGCCGCGAGTTGGCGAAGAGCCAGGGAGAGGCCCGGCCGACCCGCGTCGCCCTGGTCGAGGCGGGGCCGGCGATCCTCTGGGACGCCCTGGTGATCGCTCTCGGGTTCGGCCTGCTCGCCCTCTCCCAGGTGCCGGCGAACCGGCGGCTGGGGCTTTTGCTCGGGCTCGCCCTGCTCACCGCCGCGGCGTTTACGCTGACCGGATTGAGTGCGGTTTTGAGCGTACACGACGACAGGACTCGTCACGATTGAGCAGGCGTTGTCACTCTTTCCCCATTCCGGACACAAAACTAAGTAGACAGCTGTCGATTTCCCCGCCGCAGGACCGAAACGAACCGAAAGGAGCGATTCAATGAGGGCTCGTGTCTTCGCTGTAGCTTTGATCGCCGTTCTCTGCTCCCTGCCGATGATCGCGCAGGACATTCCCAAAGGCCCCGACGTCTGGGATTCTCTCGGCGGCGGCTCGACCGACGTCACCCTCTCCGGCAATGACTGGAAGCTTCTCTGCGGCGTCACCGTAGGGGATACCGCCGTGCAGCTGAAAGGATTCAACATCGCCGGCCTGGGCACCGGCGACACCCAGGTCGATCGCCTGCAAGACGCTTCGCTGCCGAGCATCGGCTCCTCCGCGACGGTCGATATCCAGCTGACGGCCCTGTCTTTGGTCAATGACGGCACCCATCCGTGCAGTCCGCTGACCCTCCGCGTCAAACCGGATCCCAGCGTCACTCAGGGTCTCGGCACGATGACCATCACCAAGACCAGTGCGGCAGGCGGCACGTTCAGCGCGACGGTGTTGGTCGACGCGCTGATCGAAGCCGTCGACTCTTCCGGAACCGTCAAGGGATTGACCACCGTCACCGGCACGCTCGGCGATACGAGCCCGAGCCCCTGGAGCTATGCGGCGCCGACCTCGGCCGCCGCCGCCAGCCCCTGGTATCCCGGCGTCGATCCGGCGACCAAGAAGCCGGTCCGCGTCTGCCGCATCGGCAAGAAGATCCTTCCGGCGCGCCATTGCTACCAGCCGCGCCCGAAGTGCAAGTCGATTCGTCCGGTTCCGGTGGATACCGCCGCTCACGGCGGCACGGCGGACGCCGTCATCATCGCGGTCGAGCCCTGCTCGATCGATGCGGATCCCGCGCCCACCACCAACTGACGCGCCGCTCCGGGTCCCGAGTCTCAAAAACCAGGCGCGCCGCTCCGGATTGACCGGAACGGCGCGCTTTATGCGTTTCACGCTCCTCTGAACAGGAGCGGCGGGATCAGTTCTCGGCGCCCGGCGGGGGAATCGGCAGGCCCGGGCCGCCGACACGGAACTGGAACCTCTGGTGGAACGACTCGAATTTCGCCTTCTGCTCGGACGTCAGCAGATCCGAGAAGCTCTGATGGAACTCCTGGTGGGCGGCCTCCATCTGCTTCGTCAGCTTGTGGACGGCGATCGCGGCGTTGCCGACCGTCGCGGCATCCGCGCCGGAATCGAGGGCTTTATCCAGCGTGGCCTGGAGCCCCATGAGCTGCTCGTGGAGCGGCTTCATCGTCTCGCGCAATTGAGCTTCGAGATCGCGGGCGGCGCTTTCCTGATCGGCGGTCAAATCGAGCTGAGTCTTGAGCATGTCGACGAGCGGCGGCGGGCCGTCGCCTTTGAAAACCATCCGATGCATGCCGGGATGCCCCGGGCCGGGATGGCCGATGAAGACGACGTTCTTTTCCACCACCGGCTTGTCGTCGGCCGGGGCGGCCGCGGAAGCCGGGGCGATCGGGTTGAGCAGGGCGGCAAGGGCGATCAGGAACATCCAACGCTTCATGGTTTGTCTCCTCGATGAGTATCGTTTCGGTCGGCTTGCATACGCCGACGGTGAAAGCAGAATAGGGCGCGGGCCGTTCCCGAGTCTTCAAGCCGACGCAAGGTTCTTGTCAGAGATGTAAAGCGCGCCGACTCCCCCAATTACTCGACGAACTTGTAGCCGAGCCGATGGACGGTGACGAGAAAACGCGGATGGGCCGGGATCGGTTCGAGCTTCTGGCGCAGCGAGGCGATGTGGACGTCCACCGTGCGGGTCTGGGCCGTGGCGTCGTAGCCCCAGACCCGGTCGAGCAGCTCGTCGCGGCCGATCACCTCGCCGTGGCGTTCGATCAGGTAGCGCAGCAGTTTCAGCTCCAGCGCCGAGAGGGAGACCGGCGCGCCCGCGCGCTTGACCTCGGCGCGCTTCCAGTCGATCTCGACGTCGCCGAAGCGGAAGGTGTCTCCGGAGGGGAAGGCGCCGTGCGCGTTGCCGTTCTTCGGCCGCGAGCGCCGCAGCAGCGCTTCGATCCGCGCCAGCAGCTCGATCGCCTCGAACGGTTTGCTCAGGTAGTCGTCGGCGCCGAGCTTCAAGCCCACCACTCGATCCACCACCTGAGTGCGGGCGGTGAGCATCAGGATCGGCACGTCGAGGCCGCGCTGGCGCAGATCGCGGCAGACGTCGAAACCGTTTTTGCCCGGCAACATGACGTCGAGGAGGATCAAGTCGAACGGCTCGGCGAGCGCGCGCGCCTCCCCCGCGTCGCCGGTGGTCGCGGGCTCGACCTGGTAGCCCTCGCTCTTCAGGCGATCGGAGAGCGTGAGCTGGAGGCTCGGCTCGTCTTCGACCAGGAGAATGCGTTCGCCGCTCATCGTTCGCTCTCTCGGGCCGCCGGCAAGCGGATCTCGAAGGCGCTGCCGACTCCCCCGGCGCCGTCGCGCAGCTCCACCGTGCCGCCCGTCGCTTCGAGCGCCCGGCGGGCAAGGGTGAGGCCGAGGCCGGCGCCGCTGACCGAACCGACCGCGCTCGCCGCCGCGCGGCCGCGGACGAACGGCTCGAAGAGATGGGGCCGATCTTCGGCCGCCACCCCGGGACCGCGATCTTCCACCCGGATCGTGATCGCACCGCCCGAAGCGCCGGTGCGGATCCCCACCCAGCCGCCGGAAGCGGCGTATTTCGCGGCGTTTTCGAGCAGGTTGCGGAGAGCGAGCCGGAGCGCGGCGCGGTCGGCGAGCGCGGCGGGGAGCGACCGCTCGGCCGGCCCGTCGCGCTCCACGGTGATGCCCGCCCGGGCGAGCGCCGGGCCGGCGTCTTCGAGCGCGCGATCGATCGCCTCGGCCACGGCGAGCGGCTCCGGATGAAACGCCCGGGTGCCGGACTCGATCCCCGCCAGCTCCAGCGCCTGGGCGACGAGGGAAGAAAGCCGCGCCCCTTCGCGATCGACCAGGCCGCCGTACTCGCGCACCTTGGCCGGTTCGGCGACCACGCCGTCGGCGAGGTTTTGCGCCGCGGCGCGGATCGCCGCGATCGGCGTATGCAGCTCGTGGGTGACCCCGGCGACGAATTCGAGCCGCTGCTCGGCGAGCCGGTGCGCCCGGGCCGCCGAGCGGGCGAGGACGAACAGGCTCGCCCCGAGCAGGGCGAGGATCGCGAGGCTGATCCCCAGATTGCGCGCGCGCACCGCGCCGACCGCCGCTTCGAGCGAGCCCGCGCGGTTGGAGATCGCAAGCGTCCAGGTTCCGGCGGCGCCGGTCGGGGGCTCAGGACTGCGGAACAGAAACGCCTGCCGCAGCTCTCTGTGAACCCGGCCGTGCCGCGGCCCATGATCCGGCCCGTGCTCCGGCACCGGCAGCTCGAATTTCACGCCGTGCAGCAACTCGGGCAACAGGCGATGGAATTCGACCGGACCGCGCAATTCG
>Ga0134122_10000876_pt1 | contig 21147 bp, 26 predicted proteins | sample KB302_FD_96461 | JGI IMG/M metagenome (GOLD analysis project Ga0134122, IMG submission 96461) | Terrestrial soil microbial communities without Nitrogen fertilizer from Kellogg Biological Station, Michigan, USA - KB3-0-2 | ecosystem: Environmental > Terrestrial > Soil > Unclassified ... | reverse complement strand
GCGGACGCCGCAACAGGTGCGCGTGGAGAACCGCCGGCAGCACGCCCAGACCCGGATGTTGAAGCAGACGCATGTCACGGAATGGGATCGCGAGGTGCTGCGCGATGCCACGGCGCAGTTGGGGGTGCAGGATCCGATCATCCTTCACCCCGAGTGGATGTATGCGCAGCTCACGCCGTTCTGGGAGCAGGTGATCGGGCTGACGCGGCTGTTGGACCACACGACGTTCCAGATTCCCCTGCCCACGGTGGTGCCCCCGGAGAGCCTCACGTTGCCCCAGACGTTCGTGGCGGTGAAGTTCTACGCCCGGGCCACGTTTCCCTACGATGGGGCCACCAAGGCGTTTGTGGCGGCCACGGTGCGGCATCTGGCGAGTCAGCAGCCGGTGATTCTGCTCAACGCGGACATCCATGTGGATGATCATCTCGATTTCCCGGTGACTGGGCCGAACATTATCCACCTGCGTGACTTGGTGGCCACTACGCCGGAGAACAACCTGGCGGTCCAGAGCGCGATTCTGGCGAAAGCGCAGGGGTTTGTGGGCACCTACGGCGGGTTTTCGCAGTTGGCGCTGATGCTCGGGAAGCCATCGGTGAGCTTCTATACGAAGTGGGAAGGCACCTGCGTGGCGCACAAGCATTTGGCGGACGATCTGGCCCTCCGGGCAGGGGTAGCCACGGTGGTGACCCAGGTCGCGCATCTGCCGCTCTTGGATGCGGTGTATCCGGTGAGCCGAGTGGCGAATCCGGTTGCGCCCGCCTTGCAATCGGCGTAAACTCTGACTCAGATTCAGGAGTCTCCTGCCGCCGGGGATCGTCGGGCGTGTTCGACCGATTCTGAATCACAGGCCGCCGCTGGCTCGGGCGTCTCACAGGCCGCCGCTGTTCGGGCGTTGTCGGAGTTGGGTGTTGAACGGTCAGCGCACCCACTCGGCTAAGTCCTGACCTCCACTGCACAACACGTGTGGCTCGGCTCATTCCTGAGCCGGAGGTTTAACGCATGGCGGATTTCACACTCAGCTCCGGCAATACGATGCGCCCGCATCGGTCGCCGTGGGGCGCGTTTCCGGTCTACGGTCGCAAACTCTCCACTGGTATCTCCTCACGCATGATCTTCGTCGGGATGGTGGTTGGCCTCGATACGGCCGGTTCCACCGCGTTCATGGATTGCGTGATTCCGGTCGCCTTGACCTCCGGATCGCTGAATCCGGTGGCGAGCCAGATTGTCGGTGTGGCGGCGGAAACCCCGTCGAGTTCGGTGCCGGGGTCGGGCTTCAACATCACCAGCACCACGGTGGGCACGCAGGGCACCATCAGCGTGTGGGAAGCCAACCCGATGGTCGAATACAAGGCGTGGACTCGTTTCGGCCTCATCACGAGTTCGATCGTGGGGCAGCCGAAGGAACTCACGCGCGACACCACGCTCAACATCGATCTGGTCAGTCTGCGGACGTCCTCGTTGGCGACTCCGGCGAACTGCGTGATCGTCACCAGTCTGATTGATAACCCCGGCGACTCGGGCGGAGCGGTGACCTTCCGCTTCAACCAGAGTTCCGGATTCCTGGCGTTTTACAAGTAACCGGTGCGCGTTCGTTCCAGGGCCGCGATCGATTGAGAACCTCGAATCGCGTTCCTAGAACCCGCACCCCCTAAGAGGTTCTCATGGCCCAAGTTCGCGGTACGAATCCCGATCTCTACGATGGCATAGACAAAACCTTCTACTCGGTGATGAAACAGCAGCTGAAAGAGCTGCCGAAGATCTACACCGAGTACTACAACGTCCGCACGTCCGACCGGAAGTACGAGCGCGTCGTGACCTATGTGCCCTTCGGGGACACGCAGAGCAAGCCCGAAGGCGAAGCATTCGTGATGGATGAAATCCGGCAGGGCTACACGAAGGATTTCAACCACACGGAAAACGGCCTCGGGTTCGAAGTCACCCAGACGGCGCTGGAAGACGACACCGAGAACATTCTGAACCGGGCCGGCGAGTGGCTCGCGTTCAGTGCGCGCTACGTCGAAGAAGGGCGCGCGGCGAATCCGCTCAACAACGGGTTCTCGAGCGAACTGACGCCGGACGGTGTGTCGCTGTTCAACACGGCGCACGCGCTGAAGGGTGGCGGCACGGCGAAGAACCGCCCGAGCACGGATGCGGACCTCTCCGCGACGTCGCTCACACAGGCGCTGATCGACTTCCAGACGGATCAGAAAGACGATGCCGGCCACCTCGCGAATCCGGTGCATGGGTTCAAGCTGGTGGTGCCGCCGGCCCTGGAGTTCCTCGCGGATCGGCTGGTCAACTCGATTCAGTTGCCGGGCAGTGCGGACAACGACAAGAACCCGCTGAAGCGGCGCACCTGGGAGATCGTCGTCAACCCCAGGCTGAGTGATCCGGATGCGTGGTTCCTCATTGCCAGCAACAAGAGCCAGCACGGGCTGACGTTCTACCGTCGGGTCGCCATCACGATGGAACCGATGATGATCGACGCGCGCACGAACAACCGGATCTTCAAAATTCGGCATCGGTTCAGTGTCGGCGCGTGGACCTACGTGGGCCTGTACGGAACAGCAGGAGCGTGATCGATGGGACTCACACGCAATTCAGGACCGGTCTACGGGGCCAAGGGGCTCCTGTGGGTTACCGGGCCGGCAGCGGCGGCTTCTACGAGCGCGTCCACGGTCAACGCCTTCCTCCAGCCGGCGTATGGCAAGCGTGTCGTGCCGCCGTATGAGGACTGGTTTGTCACCGAAGCGTATCTGACCTGTTCGACCGTCTCCACCGTGGTGGCGGCGGCGCAGTGGATTCTGAAGACCGAAGGGGGATCCACGACGGTGCCGCGGTCCAACGGGAACGCGAGCACGAATGCGGCGACCATCCTCACCATCGCGAGTGGTGGCAGCAGCAACATGGGCGTCCACGCCATCGCGGCGGTGACGGCGGGGGAACTCGAGGGGACGTGGTGTCCGGCGGGGAGCACGCTGCGGTGGGTCTCCTCCTATGCGGATGCCACCACCCTGCCGCAGATGCAGGTGATGGGCTACATCAGGTATATCGACTCGACAAGAGCTGTCAGTTAAGGGCCATATGGGTCTGTACGACTTTGCGAATCTGGGGAACAAGCCGGTCAATTCGACCGGCTTTGCTCCTGTGGTCGCGGGCTCCACGGCCACGCTCTACGCCGAACTCGATTCCAGCCAACTCGGCACGGTCAACTTCGTCACCGGTCAATCACGGCTGTATGCCGTGACATGGATTGTCGGGGCGGACAGCACCTGCACGTGGCAGTTGGAAACGGCGACATCTACCGCGCTGGCGAATGGGCAGGACGTGTTCTTTCCGAAGACGTTGGCGGGGCAATCGCAGGAACTGCACTCGCTGCATGACCTGACCAAAGACATGCGGATTCGGGCGCGGCAGTTCTCGTCGGCGGCGACGGGTGCAGCCTACATTTCTGCCGTGCCGTTGGGGTGATATGGCGTGGCGCGATTCGGGCAATACGCCGGTCAACTCTACCGGCGGCACCAATGCGGACGGGATCGAAGTGAATCCGTCCACGTCCACGTTGATTGCAGAGATTGACTCGACACAGTTGGCGCGCATCCTCGTGGGCGGGCAGTCCTACATGGTCAACTGGATCATCGGCTGCAGCACCAACGCCACGTGGCAGTTGGAGCAGGCGACGTCGACCAGCCTGGCGGCGGCTGCTGTGAGTGATCGGACCTATGTGCAGACCCCGAGCGGCCAGAGTGGGCAGTATCAACTGACCTACAAACTGGAGAAGGGCGATCGGCTGCGGTGCCGGCTGAATGCCGCGGTGACCGGGTTCGCGACGGCGAAAATATCAGCGGAGCCGTTGACCTAGTGCCGTCCTTTGTGTTTCACCGGAACTTCTGGGCCACGAGCGACACCAACGCGGCGCCGATCCGGATCACACGGGGCGGCTATCCGATGTGGCAGTCGGCGGTCATCTTCACCTGCGGGTTCGGGTTCCAGGGGTTGTCGATCTGGTGGGCGGTGTTCACCGACTGGCTGGTGTGGACGCGCACCATGCTGGGGTTCTGGTGGCACACGTCGCGGTTCAGGCGGCAGGAAGTCGAACGCACGATGACGACGCTGCAGACGCTCACAGCAGCCCGCAGACCGCTCCTGCTGCGCACGGTGGGCGCCCTCGGGCGGTTCGATGACGAACAGCGGGCGGCCCTCGCACGGACGATGGATGCGCTGGACCATGCGGCGTTCCCGGTGGCGAAGCAGGCCGTGCGGGCGACCGCCGTCACGTTGGGATTCAACCGGCCGGAGGCATGGGTGCAACTCTCGCGGCGGATTCGAGCGAGTCAACCGGAAGCGGAGAATATGTATCGCCACATGCACGCCTGCGTGTTGGTGCGGGACACGGCACTGCCGAGCACGCTCAGTAATCCGGAACTGAATCTGGTGACCGAACTCGCGTATCAAGGCTTCGCGGCGAGGGTGCGATAGATGGCCACGTTTGGGAGCATCCAAGGCGCGGAACCCTCCACTGTTACCTTCGAACTGCGCACGGTCAAGATCAACCAGAACTCCACGCTCATGCATCAGGAGATCATGAGTCTGGGGGATCCGGATACCTCCAACGCGATTGCGGCGGTCCTGAATGCCGTCCCGGCATCCACCGCTTGGGGCCTCGTCACGCGGGAAGCGGGCGGGACGCTGAGCAGTCTCGGCGGCATTGTCGTCATTCAGGGCAACAGCACCGTGGCGCCGCTCGCAGGCAGCACGTGGAATGTGCGGCCGGTGCAATCGTCGGCGGCCGATCTGCAGATGACGGCCACGCAGGGCACCAACCCCTGGACCATCGCGGGGAATTCGACGGTCTTTCCTGGCGCCGGGTCGACGTGGAACGTCCGCCCGATTCAGAGCAGTGCGGGGGATCTGCAGGCGACAGTGACGCCGGTCGCGGGGTCCACGTGGCGCACGCAACCGGGCTCCACGCTCTGGGCCTCCTCCGCGGGGTTCCATTTCGACAGTTCCGGCGCAATGTTGGTGGTGGGCAGTTTCAGCGCGCAGTTCAGTTCGACCAAGGCGGATAACCTCGTCACGGTCTATCAGTCCTCCGCCGCAGAACTGAACGCCTCGGTGCAGCCGATTGCCGGATCGACGTGGCGGACGCAGCCGGGCAGCACGTTGTGGGCGAGTTCGGCGGGGTTCCACTTCGATAGTTCCGGAGCCCTGCAGACGAACGGGCAGTTGTCGGGGACGGTCGGGTTGGACTTCAACACGATGCAGTCCTCGGTCGCGCCGTCGTCGGGGTCGTCGGGGCTGATTGTCCGGCAGGTGGTCGACAACCTCATCACCACGGCGAGCACGAATGCGTTCGTGTCGACGTCGCTGGTGATTCAGACGTCCGGCGCGGCGCTGCGCTCCTACGTCACGGCCTACAGCATCCTCACCACGAATGCCGGGCCCACGAAGATTGCCTTCTACAGTTCGGGGGTGGTGCTCTGGCCGATGGTGCTGGCGGCCATCTCGAGTGCGGTGACGGGCGTGAATCTCGCGGTGAGCCCTCCGGGGTATCTCTTCCGCACGATTGGCGCGGCGGATGCCTTGACGCTCCAGACGAAGGGATCGTCGGGTACGGGCTGGCATGTGGGTGTGAGTTACTACCGGGCGCCCTGATGGCCACGATGACCTTTCTCCCGCGGCGGTATACCACCACCTTTCCGGGGACGGAAAACCCGATCAGCGAAGGCGGGGTGTGGGTGCAGGGGGCGGTGACCGCGGGGAACTTCCAGAACACGCGTTGCACGCCCGGCTATGCGATTGGGGCGGGGCCGAGCTCCTCACCGCCCTACGACGATCCGACCTCGGTGCTGAGTGGGGTGTGGGGCGCGGTGCAGACGGCGGAAGGCACGGTGCGGGTCGACGCCATCGAGAACGGCGTGAATCAGGAAGTGGAACTGCGGCTGTTGACGACGATCACCGCGGGGTTAATCAAGGGGTATGAAATCCTGTTTTCGATCACCACGAATGCCTATGTCGAACTGATGCGCTGGGAAGGCACGTCCACCGCGATTGATCAGTTTCACAGCATCGCGTTTTTGGGGAATGGCACCAGCCCGCAGCTGCAGACCGGCTACCGAGTCAAGGCCACGGTGAGTTCGGCGGGCGTCATCACGGCGTTTGTCGATAGCGGCGGCGGCTACGTGCAGATGCTGCAAGGCACGGATACGACGTATCGGGACGGGGCGCCGGGGATTGGGTTCTTCAAGCACGCGGGATCGTCGGGGGCGTTGTCGGGCGCGGGGTTCACATCGTTCACCTGTGTCGGGGCGGCCCGCTGATGGCCGTGCGGCTGTATTTCCTCCCGGTGGAGCACTTGACAGCCCCAGCCTATGAGATTCCGAAATATGTCCCGCATCGGCATCGGGCGGCCACGACGGGGCTCGAGGGGCTGGCGTGGGCGTGGGTAACGTATCTCTTGGAAGACGTCGGGCTGTTGGCGGCCGATGTGACCCCAGCCCAGCACACGATTCTGAATGGGCAATCGGACGTGATCGCGGTGCCGGTGAATCTGGATACGACGCTGTCTGCCGGGGCGGTCACTGTGGCCCAGACGCAACTGGAGACGTGGCGCATCCCGAACGCTTGGGTGTCCACGGCGTTGACCTATCGTGAGGTGCTCCGCACGATTTATGCGATGTGGCGTGTCCATAACCGCTACGTGGGGCGCACCGAGGGGCGGCTATTTGGGGGCACGGTGACCCTGGATACGACGCTAGGCGAATTGCCGGCGGCGGCCCGTCAACGCCTGGCGGATGCGGCCAGTGATTTCGGCGTGGACACATCGGCGGCGACCGGCGCCACGACGTTGCGCCAGGCATTGAAAGCGTTCGCGGATCAGGTGGCGGATCAGACGTTTCAGGTCGGGACGGTGGAGGTGTAAATGGCACTCCCGGCCACGGACAGCTTCAACGGCACGTTCAACGACACGTTGACCACGTATAGCGCGAACTGGTCGAACGTCGTGGGCACGATCCGGATCACGATTTCGCCGGGGATCCGGCCGGACAATGCGTCGAACTTCTCAGGGTATCGGTGGAATGCCGACACCTTCGCGGATAAGCACTATGCGAAGGGCGTGGCCACCGACGTCTCGCCGGGGGTGAATGCGTCAGCGGGAGTAGGTCCGGCCATCCGGTGCCAGTCGGGTGCCTCGAGTTTTTACTACTGCGTGACCTTCGGCACGGGGCCGAAAGCGTTCAATGGGGAGTGCATCACCGGCACCGGCACGGATTGGGATTCCGGGCAGACCATTGCCGCTGGGGACACCATCGAAATCGGCGTGGATCCGACCACGGCCACCACGATCCTCTTCAAGCGGAACGGGTCGCTGACAGCCACCTATACGAGTAAGAGTGCTCTGTCGGCGGGGTCCGCGGGCGTCTGTGGGTTCGACTCCGATGGGGGCGTGCAGATGACGTCGTGGGAGGGTGGCGACGTCGCGGGGGGCGGCGGTGGCGCGGCCTCGAAAGGTGTGGCCTCGATGACCTTGGTGGGCGTGCAGTGACACTTTTTTCAAGCCTTTATAGCGCACGGCTGGATGAGGAACTCGGCACTGATGACGCCAGCGTGCTGTTCACCACCGCCCGGCGGAAGGCGGGGATTACCCGTGGCGTGCGGGAATTTGCCGAATTGACGGAATGCTTTCAACGGTGGCAGACGATCACCATCGCGGGGGGCACGGCCGAATACAACCTGAACTCCACGACGGTGATTCCGGACGGGGACTTCATCCGGCTGGCGATGACGCCGGTGGAATTTCAGCACACCGACAAGAGCAGCAACGTCACGATTCTCGCGGGGCCGGACGATCTGCCGCTGGTCGACATCAAGTGGCTGGATGCGAACGAGCCGGGTTGGCGGCTGTCGACGGTGGCCAGCAGCATCAGTCAGATGCCGAGCGTCTACTACCTGCGGCCGGACGGCGGGAATCTGTTCTTGGGGTTCTGGCCGCCGCCGTCGACCGGGTCCAGTGAGGCCGCGATCGCGCGGGTGCCCTACATCGCGCTGCCGCCGGCTAGCACCGTGGGCGAACCCTATACGGTGAACAGTTCCGTGCGGGGTGACCTTCGACCGTTCCATCAGGCGGCGGTGCATTACGCAGCACATCAACTGGAGAAGTTGCGGCGGGACGATCAGGCGTCCGACCGGCAGCTCCAGAAGTTTCTCGGCTATGTGACGCGGTTTCTGCAGAACACCCGGCGCAAGGGGGGGCACATGGTGCAGAGCGCGGGGAACTACTTCAGTCGTGCACGGGGCAGGGGCAGTTGGCAGCAGCAGGATCCACGCCGATGAGTATCACCCTGCGCTTCGCCTGTGGGCACGTGGTCGAACTGGACGATACGGTGACCGGAGAGCCTTCCTGTGCCCTCTGTGGCAATAGCCAGGTGGCGCGAGTGTCGACCAGTCGCCCGCCTCGCTTCAAGGGCTGTCGAGGCCCCTATGCGGACGGAGAGGCCCTTCCCGGCGCAGTGGTGAGTGATGCGGCGCCGAAGGGTCCGCTGTTGAAAGAAGACGACCATGGCTGATGACGAGATTCCGGGCTGGTTCAACGGGGGGCACGGGTGGGATCCCTCCCGGCTCGGGGAAGCGGGCAACAACACCAAATACGCGATTGCCGATTGGGCGATCAAGAACCACATCAACCTGTTCAACCCCGACCGGAACATCGCGGAGCAGATCTTCAACGCCCTGAAGGCACGGTTTCCGCAGTTGAGTCTGGTGAATCCCGACACCATCGACCTCGGGAACGGCGATGGCACCATCGGCGTGCGCCCGAACGATCGCAACACGAATTGGGATGCGCGACAAGGGCAGTGGGGGCTGGATTGGATTGATCCGTATCACTCCAACAGCCAATCGAACAGCGCGCAGGCGGTGGCGGGCACGGCTCCGGCGAATGTCCTTCCCGCGGGCTGGCAGTTCCCGGCGATGCCGCGCGCGACAGCGGGCACGAATCCCTACCAACTCCCGAATACGGGCATCGGGGGAAATGGCCCCGGAGGCATTGGCGTGCCGGATCCGGTGCCCAGTGACATGCCGCCGGGGAGCACGCCGCCGTGGTTGCCGCCGGACAAGATTCCGTCGCCGACGGACTATCCATCGCCGGGCACCTATTCCCCGCCGAATGATCAGAAGAATCCGAAGGACTATCCGGACGATCAGTCGGTGGACATCGAGGACATCGTGAAAAAGGCCCTCTCACGGGTGATGATCTAATGCCTGATACCTTCGGTCTCTCGTTTGCCCCGCTGGACCAGCCGAACGCGCAGCAGCAGCCCAACGGGGCCTATGGCGGCGGGAACGTCTCCCCAGTCCAACAGGCCATCCAGATCCTGAGTCTGCGCCAGCCGCGGGTCTTTGGCGCCTCTGCGCCGGCCGCCCCGCAACTCCTGACGGCGGCAGGGGGGTCTGGGGTGCCGGACATGCAGGCCCTTCTCAGAGCCCTCCTGCAGCATCTCCAGGGGCAAGTCGGCCTGTCCGATCCGGGGATGGGCGCGCTCGGGGGCGGTGGTGGCGGCGGGACTAGTCAGAACACGCTCAACAACCCGCTCGCCAATGTGTTCGGGATGCCGAATGCCGGGGTGAATGTCGCTAGCGGGACCACGACAGCGCCCGCGCCGAGGATCGAGACGAAAAAGGACGACCCGGCACCCGTGGACTATCCCGACCCGGTGGGGGAGGAAACGACGCAGACGCAGGACAAGCAGAAGGTGTTCTTCGGCGGCGGGATCGGGAACACGGGTCGCGGGAAGAATCGCGAGTACTGATGCCCTCCCAGGCCAAACCGCGGCCGGTCACGGTGCGTCGGGTCGCCCAGCAGGTGCCGGTCATTGGACCCTCTGCTGGGATGGACTTGCGCACGTCCCCGACGCTGATGGCGAACGAACGGGCCCGCACGCTCACGAACTGGAGTCTCGAGGAACCGGGCGCGTTGGTGGTGCGGCCGGGGTTCGTGCTGTTCTCGAGCGGCACGCTGGGCGTATCGCGGATTCAGGGCGGGCAGCGGGTCTATCTCAACACCGCATTGCCCACGGCGAATTCGACCATCTTCACGATGATCGGCGTGGCGGGGCAGTTGAAGGTGTTGAGCGATTCAGGCGGCGTCAGTGCGGCGGTACTGTCGAACCTGAGCACCAACGAGTATTTCTTTCCGGCGGATCGGGATCTGGTCGCAGTGATGGACGGGAGCACGAACCCCTGGAAGAGCACCAACGGCAGCAGTTGGACCCGGATGGGCATCGTGTCGCCACAAGCCGTCTCGACGTTGAGCAGCAAAGCGGGCGGGGCGTTGAGCACCTCGGAGTTCGAAGTCAACTTCACCTACAAGAGCCGTGGGTTGGTGACGGAGAGCAACGCCTCGTCTGCGGCGTCCACGATTTCACTGACGTCCACCGCGAACGGCTCGATTGAAGTGCAGGCAGCGAACAGCACCGATCCGCAGGTGGATGCGATCATCGTCTACGCCCGCAACAAGACGAGCGGCGAGAGTGTCAGGCGGAAGGTGTCGAGCTTTGCGCAGCAGGGTGGGGCGCATTCGACGTTCACGATTACGAGCTCGGTCTGGACCACGAACGACGAAGAGCCGACGGACCATGACACACCCCCGGTGCTGTCGTTCGGGGTGGTGTGGAAGAATCGGTGGTGGGCGCGGAGTGCGACTCGGACGAACCGGTTGTATTTCACGCAGCTCTTTCAGCCGCAAAGCTGGCCGGCCTTATTTTTTATCGACATTCCGTTTGAGCGGGGCGATTCGATTACCGCGCTGTTGCCGCTCGGGGATGCGCTGCTCATCTTCGGGGCCACCAAGATCTTCGTGATCATCGGGCAGACGTCGCTGGACTTCGAAGTGCGGCCGACGATTGGCAGCGAGGATGGCGCGTTCGGGCCACGCGCGGTGGCCGCGATTGAAAACGGCGTCGTCCACGCTTCTGCCTCCGGCGTCTACATCTTCGATGGCAATCAGGACCGGTTGTTGACGTTCGATCTGGATCCCGGCTGGCAGGACTTGGTGCAGAACACGGCGTCCGATGCCCTCGCACGGGTGGCGGTGGCGTATCACCAGAAGCGGAAAGAACTCCATGTCTCCGTGCCGCGGCGGTTCCCGAGTGGCACCGATGGGGAGTGGATTCTGGATCTGAACCGGACACGCACCACCAACACCCCGGCCTGGACCTGTACCGATCGGCCGATTGGCGGGTTCATCCAGTGGGACGGGCCGGAGACAGTGGCGGGGAATCGTGGGCGGTTGTTTTCGTGGCACTCCACGCAGTCTCGGGTCTACGAGGAAGCGACCGGGATGTCTGCCAACAGCAGCAACCTCCAGGCGGACTATGAGGGCCCAGGATTGACGCTGGGGGCCTTCGTGGGACGGTGGACCGACATCCGGGGCGAGTATGAGCCACACGCCGGCAACCTGACGATTGAAGCCGTCGTGGACGGGATCTCGCAGGGCACCCAGAGCGTGAACATCGGCGCGGGGCTGGCGGTCTACGGGACGGGCACGTATGGCACGGCGCGGTATGCCGGCGCCGGGCGCAAACAGTTCACGAAGATGTTGCCGATCAGTGCGAACGGCCGCAGCTACGTGCAGAAGATCACGTACGCAGGGCAGGAACGTTTCAAGCTCTTCAGTTATCAACCGGGCATCCAGCCCGAAACCCGCAGCAGAGATTTCTCGGACTGACCTATGCCAGCGAGCTATCCGACCTCCGTCTATTCGCCCGCCAGCAAAAATACGGGCGACATCATCCAGGCGGCGCACGTCAACGATCTGCAGGCGGAAGTGACGGCGATTGAAGGCGGGCTGCTGAATGGCACCGCCCCGCTGAATTCGTCCGGCTCCACGATGGTCACGCTGAACGTGACGGGGCTGGTGGCGGGCATCTTTCCGTGTTGCCGGGTCATCAATTCCGCGATCCAGGCGGTGCCGAGTGGGGCCTATACCGGGTTGAACTGGGACGGAGAATCCTACGACTCGCAGGGGATGCATTCGACGTCGGTGAATTCCTCGCGGATCACCTTTACCGCCAGCACGGGGCTCTATCTGGTCGGGGCGCAGGTGGAATGGTCCGCCGGGTCCACAGGTGGACAGCGGATTGTGAAGATCATGCAGAACGACACCCTGAACATCGCGGCGCAGCGGATCCCGATTCAAGATGCCGATGCGGGCGGCGGCGGGGCGCAGAACGTCGTGGCGCATGTGGTGGCGGCGTCGACCACGGATTACGTCACGGTGCGGGTGCTGCAGGATTCCGGGTCGACGCAATCGATTGCGGTCGGTGCGAACTTCGGCTGCAACTTCTGGGCGCAGTATGTGAGCAGCAAGTAAGTGGCTGATAAAGGTAGCGTCGACCTCTATCTGAACACGCTCCCGGTGGAGACACGGGGACCGGTGGGGCAGGCCATCAAGTATGTGATGGACAACCTGCGGTTCGGGCAACCGGACGAGGGGCGCCGGGCGACGAACTTTCAGCTCTACCTGCGGACGTCCACGACAGCGAGCGTGGCCAATACGGAGTTTTCGATTCCGCATGGATTGGCCCAGCGCCCGACGGCGATCTATCCGGTGCTGTTTCTGGATCAGGTGGGGTCGCAGATTGTGCCGTTGACGGTCACGCGGGCGGCGGATAACAACCGGATCTATTTGCGAAGCCCGAGCACTAGTGCGGTGTTTGCGGTCTTCATTGAAGCCTGATGCCTGACGAAACCCAAGTAGCCGCCGCGCTTCGGATGCTCGCGGAGCAGCAGCGGGCGCAACAGCCGCCGCTGGCGTTCCTGCAGGCGCCATTGGAAGGCGGGATTCAGGGGCTCTTGGGGTTGCTGGGGCTGGGCAATGACGCCTCGCAGCCAAATCGGTTCGGGCAGATGCTCGCGGCGGGATTACCGCTCGCGGCAGGCGCGAAGGGGTTGAAGGCAGCAGCAGCAGCAAGTGCGGCAGAACGGGCCGGGACAGAGGCCACGCAGGGGATTCGGGCGTATCACGGCTCCCCGCATGATTTCGAGAAGTTTGAACTGTCGCCGCGGACGAGTCATACAGGGGAAGGGGCGCAGGCCTACGGGCATGGGTTGTACTTCGCGGATCGGGAGGGCACGGCGAAAGCCTACCGTGATGCACTCGCACCGCAGGGTGTCCTTGTGGATGGCCAGCCCTTTCGGGCGCTCAATTCGGAGTCACCGATTGATATGGCGATCGCGGACTTATCGAAGGGGCGCGAGAACATCGAGGCGGTCAGGCGTGGGTTCCTTCCGCAGTTCGCTGCCGAGTATGAGCAAGCGGTGGATAAGTATCGAGGCCGGGTAACGCCTGCGAACCCTGGCAAGGTGTACGAAGTGAACATCAAGGCCCATCCCGATCAGATGCTGGATTGGGATAAGCCCGTTGGTCAGCAGTCGCCACAGATTCAGGATGCGCTGGGCGGATTGCAGCCTGTTTCTCCGGCGGATGGCGTCCACTTCACGGGCGGTGGCGTGCTGCGAGTGGTAGAGGATCCGGACTTCGGGAAGCGCTACTTCATGGAGATCGGGGGCTCGCGATACCGTCTCTCTGAGAGTGACGTCGCGAATATGTTGAGCCAAGGCACCGAAGGCCGCGCCGGATATCAGGCGCTGTCGACCAAGTTGGGCGGCGATCAGGCGGCGAGTGAATTTCTGAAATCGAAAGGGATTCCGGGTCTGAAGTTTCTCGATCAGGGTTCACGGGCCGCCGGACAAGGGACCAGCAATTACGTCGTGTTCAACGACAACCTGATCGACATTCTCCGGAAGTATGGCGTGGCGATTGCGGCCAGCCTCGGGGCAGGGTCACAAATGGGACAGGAGCAGCAGTGAATCAGGAACGTGTGGCTATCATCGGCACTGCCGAGTCTTGGAATTTAACTCCGTGGGATGACCCGACGCTTCACTTGGTCAGCCTGAACGACGCGTATAGGATGAAAGGGTTTCGCCGCGCCGATGCGTGGGTAGATTTTCATCCCCTCGACAAGTTCTTCTATCCGCAGGAAGGGCGCCCCGTCTTCGCCCATCAGATCCCGGCCGGGTTCTACGCTCGGCCACAGGGCCATCTGGAGTGGCTGGCCAAGCAGGCGCACTCCATTCCCGTCTGGCTGCATCCTGACTTCAAGACCCAGCACCCCGAGGCCGCAGGATGGCCCCTGGCGCGTCCGTTTCCGAAAGCGGAGATCGAGGCCCACTTCGGGCGCTACTTCACCTCCAGCCCCGGCTGGATGCTTGCGCACGCCATCCTGAACGGTGCGAAGGAAGTGCATATCTACGGCATCCACTTGGCCACCGAATTCGAATACGTGAAGCAGCGACCCAACTTCGAATTCCTGATTGGCCGTGTGTTGGGACCGGGGAAGATCACCACCACCGTGCGGGAGGGGAAGCGCTACTTCGAAACGGCGCACGGATTAGTGGTGGTGCCGGAAGCCTCTCCGATTCTGCGGGAGAACTTCCAGTATGCGTTCGACCCGAAACCGGATGCGCATCTCGAGCCGCTGAAGTGGGAACTGCACAAGGTGGAAGTGAAGAAGAACCGGCTGATTAAAGCGCTGATGGCGCGGCCGACATGGTCCCCCTGGGTGCAGTTCGAACAGCCGGGCGAGGATCCGTCGCAGCCACCATTCGTGCGCCGGGAGAAGGCGAGCACGATCCAGATTGAACTGGCTTACCTGACGGCGCTGAGTGCCGATTGGCAGGATCAGTTGCACCGCGCGCAGTTTGTCGCGCAGCAGGGATGATATGGCTGAAGACCCGTCCAATACCCAGAAAGCGATTGCGTTGGCGGCGGGGGCGCTTCCCGGCATCCTCGCGCGGATCTATGGGCCGGATGCGAATTCGAACGTGCCGCCGGAACTCCGGCAGCTCCTAGCACAGCAGACGCAGCGGAGTGCCTATCAGAATCCGTTGTTCGAAGCGGTGACCGGGCAGGCCCTCGCGGGACTCCCGGACTATGCGAAGGCGGGCCACACGCTCGGTCCCTCGATGGGCACCAGTGTGCCGCAGGTGTCGGGGGGCGGCGGCGGCGGCATGGGGCCTGGGGGCGCGTTGGCCGCCGGCGGTCTTGGAGCGCTAGCAGGCCTGTTGGGGAAACCGGGCAGCGGGGGCAATCTGCCGCTCCAGCAGCTAATCAACGCCCTCAAGAAGTTGTTTGCGAAGAAGGACGGCACGTTCACGGGACCACAACAGGAGACGGGGCCGTCGCTGGATGATCTGCTCCAGAATCCCAACCTGTTGAACCCGGATATGTTTCCGGGGTTCATGCCGACTGAGCCGAATCCGATGCGGCCCGACGTGAACACCAACGAGTTCCTCGACCAGTGGCCGGAGAGCTACGGGAGCGGCGGCACGGGGGGGGTTGGTCCCGATATGTTCCCCGGATCCTCGGGTGACCCGGTGCCGGGCTGGGAGGACGAGTAATGGCTTACATCGGGCTCGCCGGAGACGACCGGAACGATCGCATCGTCGGGCAGGGGGCCGGCAATGTGCTGGGGGAAAACCTGTTCGGTGGGAAGAATCTGTTCCACACCACGAGGGGCGATGAATCCAACCCGGACCCCGAACCGGAACCCACACCGACTCCGACGCCGACACCAGCCCCGACACCGGGTCCAGAACTGACCGATGACAATCTCGAGCATGTCGCGGGCGGGAAGCCGACGGGGAATCCTGATGGGAAGACCGCCGTCTCGCGGATGGACGAGAACTTCATCAATGACTGGTTGAACGTCTGGGGCGCGGCACCCGGCGCGAACCCCTCGGTGATGAAAGACCGGGCCTACTGGCTCCGACGGATCAAGGAAACGGGCGGGCTCGGAGCGGACAATCTCGAATACTGGCGCAAGTTGACGCAGCGGCCGGAAGGGGCACCAGAAGGTGGCACGACCACCACCACGACCACCCCGGCTCCGACCTTCACGCCCGCCCCGACCGTCGGGAACAACCCGAACGTCTTTTCTGACCCGGCCACGAAGGAATGGGAACAAGCGCTCCGCGCGATGGTGGACCGGCTGAACAAGCCGACGAATCTCCCCGACTACCAGCCGCTGGTCGATTACATGCGGCAGTACATCGAGCAGTTGAAGCAACCGGGGCATACGGCGGAACAGCAGGATCTGATTCAGACGCAGACGTTGGATCCGCTGGAGCGGCAGCGGCAAGCGGCGCATCAGCAGGTGATTCAACGGCTCGCGGCACGGGGGATTGCCCCGAGCTCCGGCGTGGTGGAAAAGGCGTTGCAGGATGTCGATCGGCAATTCGAACAACTCCGGACGAAGACACAGGCGGATTTTGCGCTGAACGAAATCGACCTGAACAAGTCGAACAAGGATCGGGCCCTCGCGGTGGGCGGGCAACTCGCGGGCCTGGAAGCGGGGATGGCGAGCGGCGATGAACAGCGGGCGAATCAGGCGGTGTCGATGCTGTTCCAGTTGCCGCAGTTCGCGAATACCCGGCTCCAGTTGGCGCTGCAGACGCTGGGGAGTGGGCAGGTGAATCCGGGGCTGTTCAGTAACCTCGGGATGTTCCAGCAGCAAGGGCAACAGCAACAGCAGCAGGATCAGAACTACTACGCCCAGATTGCCGCGCTCATTGCCCAGCTCTACGGAGGAGGGAAGTAGTGTATCCCCCGGCTGACGATCCGCTCGCAGAGGATCCGACCCAAGGCGCGTTGATGCCGCTGCCGGTGCCCTCTGCGGTGCCGCAGGCGCCGATGCCGCCGGGACTGGCCCCGCCGGTCAGTCAGAACCCGAAGCAGCAATTGATGATGCTCGCGGCGCTGGCGGCAGCCATTGCCGGCGGCCGGCGTTCCCCGCTCGGCGGGTTGCCCGGTGGCATCATGGCGGGACAACAGCAACTGCAGCAGACGGCGGATCGCAATGCCGCACTGCAGGCCCGCGCGCAGGCCCTCCAGCAGGCGCAGCAGGACAAACTGGACCAGCGGGCGCAGCAGGCCGATGCGAACCGGGAACGGATCGCCCAGAGCGTCCTGGCGGATCTCCATACCACGGTGCCGACGCTGAAGGATCCGCAGCAATACGAGGCGACGATTCAGCAGGCGGCCGATGCCCTCGCCGGGATTGGGAAGGGGCGCGTGAACGCACAACTGCTCCGCCAGCGCTATCCGTTCGTGCCGACGTCCACCGAAGACCGGCTGTCGAAGACCGCAAAGGACTGGATGGCCTTCAACGGGGAGGCGTTGAAGAAAGACCCGACGCTGCTCGACAAGGCGATGATCGATTTCGATCTGCAGGATACCGGGACGTCGCAGCGGTATCCGGCGCGGGTGCTGTTGCAGCAGGCGGGCTATCCGATGCTCCAGGGGCAGGACGGCAAGCCGCTGGTGGCGGATGTGCCCGAGCAGGACTTGAGCGGCTCGGAGATGAAGATCCGCACGAAGGCGGCGATCGACGATTTCATAGCCCAGAACCACCGCAAACCGAATGCGCGCGAGTTCAAGGAGCTGGTCGACACGGCGAGTCAGACGCCGAAGAGCCCCGCAGAGAAGGAACGGCAGGCGCTCGAGCTCCAGAAGCTGCGTAATGAGATCAATCTGAGCACGCATGGGGCGCCGAAGATTGCGGCCGGGACGCCGGAATACAAGGTGGCGAGCGACTTAGCCTACGGCAACATGACGTTTCAGCAGTTCCGGTCGCTCTATGCCTACAGTCGGGACACCAGCAAGAAGCTCGGGATCTACCAGCTCGCGTCCGAACTGAATCCGAACTTCAACCCGGCGGCCTTCGAAATCGGGTTCCGGTTCGCGGTGAATCCGAAGACCCGGATGGCGCTGGCCGCAGTCAACAACGTGTTGCCGAACATCGACAAGGTGATTGCCCTGTCGGACACCATCCAGCGCTCGGATCTGCCGTCATGGAATGCGCTCCTGAATCGGACGCGCTTCCAGTTGGGCAATCGGAAGGTGACGAATTTCAGGCAGATGCAGAAGCTCATCGGAGACGAACTCGGCGTGGCCCTCGGGGCCGGCGCGATGAGCGACATGAAACTGCAACTCGGGTTGGACGTGGTCGATCCGAATCTCGGACCGGAGCAGTTCAAGGCGGCGATGGAGAACGTGAAAGAGTTCCTCGTCAACCGGAAACAGTCCATCGTGAACGAGGAAGGCATCTACGGGGATAAGAAGGATCCGCCCATTGAGAAGTGGGAACGTGGCCCTGACGGCAAACTCCGGAAAGTGGGCGGCTGATGGCCCGACATGTCAAAGGCCCGGATGGTGTCATCCACGAGTTCCCTGATGATGCGACCGATCAGGAAATCAGCGCGGCCCTGACGGCGCCACCAACAAAGCCGGATGCTCCCCGGCGCGGCTGGGTGGATATGGGCGTGGATGCCCTGCCGATGATCGGTGGCGCGGTGGGAGGATTCCTCGGTGGCGCGTCGGGCATTCCCACGCTCGGCCTCGGGTCCGTGCCGGGGGCCATTGCGGGGGCGGGCGCCCTCGGAGCTGGTGGCGAAGCGGTGAAGCAACTGATCAACCGCGCGCGAGGTGCAGAGGTGCCAGCCACACCGGGCGCGGCAGCCGGCGACATTGCGCTACAGGGCGGCGTGCAGGGGGCGCTGGAAGGCGCAGGACAGGGGATCTCCGCAGCGGCCACCCCTGTGGCCAAGGCGGTCTACCGCGGTTACCTGAAGCCCTCACTGGCCAAGATCAACATCGGGAAGGCCACCCAGATCATCGATACCGCCTTCAAGGAGAACCTGCCCATTTCGCATGGCGCGGTGACGGAAGCGGGCCGGCGGATTGGGGAACTGAAGGCGCGGGTGGATGCGCTGCTCGCGAGTGCGACCGGCGATGTCGATCTGCACACCGTGGCCGATAAGGTGCGGACGTGGGCGCGGGCGATGTATGGCCGCGCGGGACGGGCCCCGGAGGATCTCGACGCCGCACTGCAGGTGGCGGAGCGCATCGACAACCACCCGTCCATGGCGCCCACACCACCCATGGCGCGGCAGGACATCGTGGACCTCCCGACAGCCAACACCGTGAAGCGTGACCTCCAGGAAGGCGTGGGAACGTCGCAATACGGCATCCCGAGCAAGGCGGGCAAGACCGCGGAGAAGGTTGGCGCCAGCGAGATGCGGACGGCGATTGAAGCGAAAGCCCCGGAGGTGGGGTCGCTCAACATGCGGGAGAGCCGGTTGATTGATCTCGCGCGGTCGCTCCGGCAGGCCACTGGGCGGGAAGCGAACAAGAACGCCTTTTTCGGGGTGCCGTCGATCATCTCAGGCATGGCGGGCGCTGAAGAGTATGGACGGACGAAAAATCCCTATTCCGCGGCAGCCACGGCATTGGCGATGCGAGTCGGACTCCATCCCGCCGTGGCGACACGGGCTGCGCTGTTGGCCTCACGCATCGCGGAGAAAGTGCCTGCCGCGGTGATCTCGGACGTAGCTCGTGCGGCGGTGCAAGCCGTCTCAGAAACCCAGCAGGAGCCCTAGCGTGTTCCAGATCATGCGAGAACACGCCGCGAGTAAGAGCCCGAGTGCCAGCCACTGCAGCCACGTTTCCCGTTGCGTCCAGTTCATGGAAAGGTCTTTCTCATGATGTCATTGTTTGCGTTGACGCTGAACCCGATCGCGTTGTTGCTCTGGTTGATTGTGCTGTGTGTGATCATCTGGGCCGCGCGGGCCCTCATGGCCGCGTTCAATCTGCCCCAGCCAATCCAGACGGTGATCTTTGTGCTCATCGTTTTATTCGTGGTTCTTTGGTTGGTGCAGATGATGGGCGGCATCGGCAGCCCCACGTTGCGGATTGGATAACCATGCAGGACATGATCGATCCGGGGACGGTGCAGGTGGTCGGGGGTAGTCCCGACGTCCGCGACTGGGCCATCACCGCGGCCATCACGCGGATTGAATTTCTCCCGAACGATGTGCGGGTGGAATTCACCAAACAGCACGGGCCGGGCCGGTGGCCGGATGTCGTGCCGCCGGGCTGGGATGGTCCCATCCAGTGGACGCTGTGGGCGGTGGTCAAGGTGGACGGCCAATGGTTCACCACGGGCTGTATCGAGTTCTGGAACGACCGGGAAGGCGTCGGCGGCCCCTTCTCCGCAGCGCGGCAGGACTGGTACTACTTCGTGCCCGAGATGAATCATCAGCCTGGCCCCGGCGAGCAGGTGGGGTTCTTCGCGTGTGCAGGGGACCAGCGGCGGAAAGACATTCGCTCGGTGGAAGAGCGCAGCAACATCGTGACGTTGCCGGTGCCGGTGCATGACTCCGGCGTATTCACGTTTGATGGCACGGTGCCACCGACGCCGGGACCGGGCCCCGATCCGATTCCGCCGTCGTCGGAAGTCATCTCACTGCTGACGCGGATTGCGGTGGCGGCTGAGGAGTTGGTCAGGCTGGCCACCTTGTGAAGCCTTCCAATGTCCCATACCTAATTGCTGTTGTCATCATGGCCGGTCTTGGATTGTTCGCGATTATGACCGTCGTCATCATGCGGCCGACTAGCGACAACACGGCGCTGATCGCGGCGGTGGCGAGTCTCGTGGTCCCCACGACGGTGAGTCTCTTGGCATTCATGAAGTCGCAAGAGACCTACCACGTGGTCAACAGTCGAATCGATGAATTCAAGATGCGACTGGAAGAGGCATCTGTCCATGAGCGCGAGTTGTCGCGGGCGGCGGGGGTTGCGGAAGGCCGCGCGTTGACGTCGACTGAAGCGTCGTTGCTGTCCGATTCGATTATCACCCGCATGGACAAGGCTGTCAGCGCACGGTTGAATCCGCCGCTCTCGGTGCTGCATGTGGACGACAATCAGACCGATGTGAAGTTGGTGTGGCTGATTCTCAGCGGCGACAACATGCAGGTACGTGCGGTGGCGAATCAACAGGACATCCTGAAGGCGCTGATGGCCGTGCGGCCCGATGTGATCCTGTTGGATTTGGAACTCGGGCATGATAGCGGCCCGAGATTGGCGGCGTGGCTCCAGCAGGAACCGCGGTGGCGCGAGATTCCCATCGTGTTGTGTAGCGGACATATCTTCACCGCGACAGAAGTGTTGGCGATGGGCGCAGTCGGCGCGATCTGGAAACCGTTCAATGCCTTGACGTTTGCCGCGGCGGTCCGGCAATACGCGACTGT
>Ga0134122_10000873_pt1 | contig 21181 bp, 19 predicted proteins | sample KB302_FD_96461 | JGI IMG/M metagenome (GOLD analysis project Ga0134122, IMG submission 96461) | Terrestrial soil microbial communities without Nitrogen fertilizer from Kellogg Biological Station, Michigan, USA - KB3-0-2 | ecosystem: Environmental > Terrestrial > Soil > Unclassified ... | reverse complement strand
TCGCCGTAGACGAGCGGACCGCCGAACGCGGCGCCCTCGCGGGAGGCGCCGCCGATGCGGAGGTTGAGGTGGGCGCCGGAGAGGATGAGCTGGTAGGGCGGCCGGCGCGGGTCGCCGCAGATCAGCACCTTCATGGCGTGAACGCCGGGCCAGCGGGAGTAGTACTCGTTGGGGACGCGCTCGCGGCCGGCGGCGGAGAGGCCGGCGTGGAGGAGGTCGGTGAGCAGGCGCCGCTGCGTCCACCCCAGCGCGAGTGGAGTGGCGAGGAGCCCGGCCGTCCACAGGCCCTTGTTGTGGAGCTGGCGGAGCGGGTGGTCGTAGGGGACGCACGCCTCGGCGCGCTGCTTGTCGTCGAGGGATTCGAAGAAGCGCGCCGCGAGCTGGTCCGCGGGCTCGAGGGTGCGGCTGGGAGACGGGGGCAGCAGGCCGAAGCGGCCCAGCACGCCCACGCCCGCGAGTGCGCCGAATCCCTGGAGTACGCGCCGGCGGTTCATGGTCCGCGGCGCAGTGTAGCGGGGACGAGGGCGCGGAGCGCGCGGCGGAAGGCGGCGCGGCGGCGGGTGGCGTCGGGGAAGTAGGGAACGGGACCGAGTACCGGGACGCGGTGGCGCTCGGCGAGGAGGGCGGCGTTGTCCTTTTCCGAGGGGTCGGGGGTGGGGGACGGGGTGGAGCGGGAGAGGACGACGGCCCGGACCTTCAGCTTGCGGGCGGCGAGGGCCTGGAGGGAGAGGCCGGTGTGGTTGAGGGTGCCGAGGCCGGCGCGGGCGACGAGGATGACGGGGAGGCGGAGGGCGGCGACGAGGTCGATGACGTCGCGGCGGCGATCGATGGGGACGAGGAGGCCGCCGGCGCCTTCGACGACCAGGGCCCGGCGGTCGAAGGCGCGGAAGAGCTCCAGGGTGACGGAGAAGGGCGGGTCCTGCCGGAGGCGGCGGGCGGCGACGCCGGGGGCGAGGGGGAGGCGGAAGCGGTGCGGGCAGATCAGCGCCAGGTCGTCGTCCGTGCGCGCGGCGGCCTTCAACGCGAGCGCGTCCGCGGGCGCGGCGAGGTCGTCACAGCCGGACTCGTAGGGTTTGAACGCCGCGGGGTGGAGGTTGGCGTCGGCCATCAGCGAGAGGAGCGCGCAGGCGACCTCGGTCTTCCCGACGCCGGTGTCCGTGGCGGTGACGAAGTAGCGGGGGAGCATGGATCACCGCTCAAGGAGAGCGAGGAGCTCCTCGACGCTGAGCTTGGCCTGCCGGAGGATCGAGCGCAGCGTGCCCGTAGCGATCTCCCGATGCATGGGAACGATGACGACGCGACCGTCAGGATGGCGCAGCTTCAGGTGGCTGCCTTTCTGGCTGACCTCAGCGAAACCGGCGTGCTCCAACGCGCGACAGACGTCCTCTCCAGAAACCCGGGGCAACCTGTGCATGATATGCGGGTCTTTAGAAGGGGAACGCGACGTACGCAGCGGATGATGAGTTGCGCTTCCCTAAGCGACCTTGACCTCGACCGGGGCGATGATGGGCGTCGCCCGCGGAGGAACATGGGGTGCACCCTCCATGTACAACTCGAGCGCTTCCTTGAGGTTGGCCAGGGATTCCTCGACTGAGCTGCCCTGGCTCGCGACGTCGACCTCCAGACACTGTGCCACGTAGATGCGGCCTTCCCGAGTCACGGCGGCGGTCAGGCGCATGCGGCCTTTCGGTCGAGGCGTCTTTGACGCAGCCCGTTTCGCTCTCGCCGTCATGGCAGAAGCATATCCATTTGCGCGGGGAGGTTCATCGCTGGGTGGACTCAGGCGCCGGCGGTGGCGGGCCGCTTGGGCAGGCGCACGGTGAACGTCGTCCCCTGTTCGGCGCTCGAAGCCACCTCGACGTTCCCTCCGTGGGCCTTGACCGCCTCATGGACGATGTGAAGCCCGAGGCCCAGGCCACCGCGGTGACCGCCGGTCTGCCCCCTCTGGAAGGGATCGAAGAGCGTCGGCAAGTCCTCCGCTGGGATGACCGGTCCGTGGTTGCTCACGGAAATGGTGACCTGGTCGCCCTCGTCCTGGAGCCGGACCTGGATGGCGGACTCGGGCGCGCCGTACTGGAGGGCGTTGGTGACCAGGTTCGTCACCACCTGCTGGATGCGGTCCACGTCCCAGGTCCCCAGCACGGCCTGGCCCGGGAGCGTGAGATTGATCCGGCTCGCGTGACCCCCGTCGATCTCGTCGATCGCCTCCTGGAGGGTGCCGCGCAGGTCCACCAGGCGCGGGTACACGGGGAGGCCGCCCATCGCCGCGATGCGCGTGAAATCGAGCAGGTCCGACACCATCCTCGCCATCCGGTCGACCGCGCGCTTCACCCGGAGGGCGGATGACCGCACCCGGTCCGGGACGGACGGGCGCGCGAGCATCGACTGGGCTGCCAGGGAAATGGTCCCCAGCGGCGCCCGCAAGTCATGGCTGACGATGCCCATCAGCCGTTCGCGGAAGGCCACGGCGCGCCGCAGCTCCTCCTCCAGTTGGCGATGGTCGGTGATGTCGACGAAGACCACCACGGCGCCGGAGATACCGTCGCCGCGAACGGGGGCGGCGCTGACCACGAGGTGGTGGTCGCGCCCGCGAGCGTCCGTCACCAGGCGCTCGTGAGGCAGGATGTCCTGGCCCTGGAGCGCCGCCAGGATGGCCGGCTGCATCGGCGCGCCGTCCGGCGCCCGCGGCGCGAAGCGGGGCGTCAATTCCTCCAGGGAAACGCAGAGGGCCTCCTTGGTAACCCCGAAGATGCGCGCCGCGCCTTCGCTGGCGAGGATGACGCGGCCTTCCGCCGAAGCGACCAGCACGCCTTCCTTGATCGTCCCGATGACGGTTTCGAGAAATACCCGCGAAGCCTTCTCACGGGCCATGAGGTCGGCCTGGACGATGATGCCCGTCGCCCGCTCGGCCACCGTCCGGAACAGGAGCTGGTCCTCCTCGGCGAACTCGTTCGCGGTCAAGGAAGCCATGTGCGCGACGCCGAGCACCTCGGCGCCGCGGATCATCGGGACCCCGTACATGGCCTTGATCTGCTTCTGCCGGATGAAGTCGCTCCGGATGATCGGCTCCAGGTGCGCGGAGGACAGGAACATCGGCTGCCCGGTGGCGGCGACGGTCCCCGCGAAGCCCTCCCCCACCCGCAACGAGAACGACCGGTCTCGCTCGGCCATCACGCCGAGCGCCTGCTTGACCTTGAGGACGTCTCCGTGCCGCAGCAGCACGGTGACCGCATCGACCGAAGGGATGGTCCGCATCGTGACCGACAGGAGCTGGTGCAGGATGGTGTCGACGTCGCCAGGTCCCGTCACGACCTGGGCCACCTCGTCCAGCGCCTCGAGCGTCCGGTGCCGCACGCGCACGTAGTAGTCGACGGACTCGGAGAGGCTCTCGTCGATCGCCGTGCCGACCACGTCGAATCCGCCGATCACGAGGTGCGGTGCGTGCTCCGCCACGATGGCGAAGAGGACGCGCCGGAGGAGCGCGTACTCGTACGTGATCTCCGGGAGGTCGAAGCCGGCGTCGAGCCGATGCAACGTGTGGGCTTGCGACTCCTTGACCGGAACGAAGCTGTCGCGCCCTTCGCTCGCGGCTTCGACCGCCGAGGCGAGGCGATCGAGCAGGCGGGGGAGGTGGTCCAGGAGCTGCTCGTCGGTGAGGGACCGGGCCTTGTCGGTCTGACGGTAGAGGACCGCCCACCGCCCGAGGATCTCCTCGCGGTGCGCTCGCAGCGTGTCCGAGAGGTCCTTGGCTTGCTTCCTCCTCTCGGATTCGACGCCCTGGTCCACCGATCAACGGTAATGCGACCCGCCGGCACCCGCCGGAGCGTCGCTTGCCAGCGCGCTGGGCACGCGGTCGCCCAGGTGCATGGCCACTCGCGCGGAGGGATTCAGCGCTGGGTGACCTCGGCGATCGCCTCGCGAACGGCGCTTCCCAGGTGCCGCGCCTCCTCCACCGCCAGCGACAGCGGCGGCATCAGCACCACCACGTTCCCCAGCGGCCGGAGGATGACCCCCCGCTTCCGCATGGCCAGGCACACGCGGTGCCCCACCCGGTCGCCGTAGGCGTACTCCTCCTTCGTCCGCCGGTCCTTCACGAGCTCCACGCCCACCATCATCCCGCGCCGCCGCACCTCTCCGACGTGCGAGAGCTCCGCGACCTTCGCGAGCTCGTCCGCCAGCGCGTCCATCGCCGGCCGCATCCGCTCCAGCGTGCGCTCGCGCTCGAACAGCTCCAGGTTCGCCAGCGCCGCCGCGCACGCCAGCGGATTCCCCGTGTACGTGTGCCCGTGGAAGAACGTCCGCTTCTCCGCCACGCTCCCCAGGAACGCCGAGTAGATCTCCTCTGTCGCCAGCGTCGCCGCCAGCGGCAGGTACCCACCCGTCAATCCCTTCGCCACGCACATCAGGTCCGGCCGCACGCCCTCCTGCTCCACCGCGAACATCGTCCCCGTCCGCCCGAACCCGGTCGCCACCTCGTCGCAGATCAGCAGCACCTCGTGCCGCCGGCACAGCTCCGCCAGCCGCGACAGGTACCCTCGCGGCTGCACCAGCATCCCCGCCGCCCCCTGCACCAGCGGCTCCACCACCAGCCCCGCGATCTCCTTCCCGCGCCGCTCGAGCAACTCCGCCGCCGCGCGCACGCACTGCTCCAGGCACTCGCCCGGCCCGGGCCAGCGGTACTCGTACGGCGTGGGGATCCGGTCCACCTCGAACAGGAGGTCCCGGAACGTCGCGTGGAAGAGATCGATCCCACCCACCGAGACCGACCCCACCGTGTCCCCGTGGTACGCCTCCTGGAGCGCCGCGAACCGCCGCTTCTCCGGCCGGCCCTTCTGCCGCCAGTACTGGTACGCCATCTTCACCGCGATCTCGACTGACGTGGACCCGGAGTCCGAGTAGAAGACCCGCGTCAGCCCCGCCGGCGCGATCGCCACCAGCTTCGCCGCCAGCTCCACCGCCGGCACCGAGGAGAGCCCGAGCAGCGTCGAGTGCGCGACGCGATCCAGCTGCGCTCGCACGGCCTCGTCGATCTCCCGCTTCCGGTGCCCGTGCACCGTCACCCACAGGGACGACACCCCGTCCAGGTACCGCCGCCCGAGGTCGTCGATGAGGGAGCTCCCCTCCGCGCGCTCGATGATCAGCGGGTCGTCGTCGGGCCACGCCTGCTGCTGGGTGAACGGGTGCCAGAGGTGGCGAAGGTCCTGCTCCAGCAACGTCCGGTGGCGGTCAGGCGGCAACGCGCACCTCCAGCGCCGCGAGCGCCTCCAGCGCCCGGTCGATCTGCGCCTCCGAGTGCGCCGCGGTGACCGCGAACCGCAGCCGGCTCGTCCCCTTCGGCACCGTGGGCGGCCGGATCGCCTTCGCCAGCACGCCGCGCGCGCGGAGCTGCGCCGCCACCTCCAGCGCTCGCTCCGGCTCCCCCAGCACCAGCGGGAAGATCGCCGACCGCGCCTCCGCCGGCACCCCCAACGCCCGCAGCCCCTCCGCCATCCGCCGGATGTTCCGCCACAGCGTCTCCCGCCGCGCCGGCTCCGCCCGCATCACCGCGATGGCCTCCTCCCCCGCCGCGCACACCGCCGCCGGCAGCGCGGTGGAGAACACGAACGTCCGCGCCCGGTTCATCAGCAGCTCCACCACCTGGGTTGAACCCACCGCGACCGCGCCGAACGCTCCCAGCGCCTTCCCCAGCGTCGTCATCCGCACGTCGGCCACGACCCCCAGCGCCTCGCACAGCCCACCACCCGTCGGCCCGAGGACGCCCACCGCGTGCGCCTCGTCCACCACCAGCGCCGCCCGGTGCCGCCCGCACGCCTCCGCCAGCTCTCGCAGCGGCGCGTGGTCCCCATCCATCGAGAACACCGCGTCCGTGCAGACCACCTTCCGCCTTCCGCCCTCCGCCGCCAGCAGCCGCTCCAGCGCGCGCGCGTCCGCGTGGGGGTAGACCACCACCTTCGCCCTCGAGAGCCGGCACCCGTCCACCAGCGAGGCGTGGTTCAGCGCGTCCGAGAAGACGGCGTCCTCCGGTCCGCCGCACAGCGCCTGGAGGATCCCCGCGTTCGCCGCATACCCGCTGTTGAACAACCGCGCCGCCTCCGCCCCCATCAGCGCCGCCGCCGCGTTCTCCAGCGCGTGATGCGCCTCCGTGTCGCCCACCACCAATCGAGACGCGCCGGCGCCGACGCCACGGGACTGCAGGGCTTCAGTCGCCGCGCGTGCCAGGCGCGGGTCACTCGCCAGCCCGAGGTAGTCGTTGGAGGAGAAGTTCACCAGCCGCTGACCGCCGACCACCACCTCCGGCCCCTGCGCGGAGGAGAGCGGCTCCAGCGCTCGGCGCAGTCCCTGCTTCGAGAGCGCCTCGAGATCCTCCCGCGCCCACTGATCGGCGACGGTGGGCATCTTCAGTCCACCCGCGGCTGCAGCGGCCGCACGCCCGCCTTCTCCAGCAGCGCCATGTCCTCGCGGTACTCGGGGTTGGCGGTGGTGAGCAGCTTCTCCCCGAAGAAGATGGAGTTGGCGCCGGCCATCATGCACAGCAGCTGCGCCTCCTCGGAGAGCTGCAGCCGCCCCGCGGAGAGCCGCACCATCGCCTGCGGCATCAGCAGCCGGGCGGTGGCGATCATCCGCACCAGCTCCACCGGCGCGACCGGCGGGCGGTCCGCCAGCGGCGTTCCCTTCACCGCCACCAGCGCGTTGATGGGGACGCTCTCCGGGTGGACCTCCTGGTTCGCCAGCGTCTGCAACATCCGGCAGCGGTCCTCCACGGACTCGCCCATCCCGATGATGCCGCCGCAGCAGACGGAGATGCCGGCGTCGCGCACGCGCTGGAGCGTCTGGAGCCGGTCCTCGTAGGTGCGGGTGGAGATGATGTCGCCGTAGAACTCGGCGGAGGTGTCGAGGTTGTGGTTGTACGCGGTGAGCCCCGCCTCCTTCAGCCGCCGCGCCTGGTCCAAGGTGAGCATCCCCAGCGTGCAGCACGCCTCCATCCCCAGCGCCTTCACGCCCCGCACCATCTCCAGCACCGCGTCGAACGGCGGCCCGTCCTTCACCTCGCGCCACGCCGCGCCCATGCAGAACCGGGTGGCGCCGGCCGCGCGCGCCTTCCCCGCCGCCTCCAACACCTCCGCCACCGGCAGCAACCGCTCCGCCTCCACGCCCGTCTGGTAGCGAGCGGCCTGCGGGCAGTACGCGCAGTCCTCCGGGCAACCGCCGGTCTTCACCGAGAGGAGCGAGCAAAGTTGGACCGCGTTGTCCGTCCACGCCTTCCGGTGGACGGTTTGCGCCTGGTGGAGGAGGTCCAAAAGTGGCAGGTCGTGGAGCGCGCGGACCTCCGCCAGCGTCCAGTCGTGGCGCAGGGGCATGCCCTCGGGGGGAGGGGCGCCGTGGGCGTGGTGCGAGTGCATTCGGACCGATTAGGGCCCGCCTGGAGCATTGTCAACCTGGGTTCCGGAGCTGGTTGACGACGGTCAGAGGGGCGGCAGCGGGGCGGAGGTGACGGTGAACGTCCCCGACCCGATGGCGATGAGGCGATCGCCGGCGTGGATCTCCATGGTCGTGGTCGCCAGCCGCTTGCCCGCGTTGACGATCCGCCCGCGGGCCACCAGCGTCTCCTTGGCGCGCCCCAGCAACCTGACCTGGAACTCGACGGTGGCGACCCAGGTCTCGTACTCGCCGGCGACGGTGAACCACCCGGCGTTGTCGATCAGCGTGGCGATGGCGCCGCCGTGGATCTCGCCCAGGGCGTGGTCGAAGCCGGGGTTGTAGGGCTGGGTGAAGACCGCGCGGTGCTCGGCGTCGTATTCCAGGCGCGTGCCCATGGAGCGAGCGATGGGTGCGCCGTGGAACAACTTCATGAGGCGGGCGAGGTGGGCGGGGCGGCGCTCGGCGGGGATGGCCATGGCCCGACTAGAGTCGCACCTCGACGCCGAGCGCGGGGAGGAGAATCACGCCCGACAGCGAGCGGTCCTCGCCCAGCACGCGGACGCTGCCCAGCGCATAGCCGCCGGTGACCTCGGCGACGAGGAACACCCAGCGGTAGCCGATCTGGATGCCGGCGGTGGCGCCGATGAAGTGGGTGTGGAGGGTGTCGGAGAGCTGGAAGTCGATGCCGCTGAGGAAGGTGGCCTGCGCGGAGGTGGCGACGAGGTTCTCGTCCAGCTCGGTGCGGCTGTAGAGGTACTTGGCGGCGGCGTAGACGCGGACGTATTCGCCCCATTCGTGGGAGGCGTAGACGGGGACCTCGATGTCCCAGCGCGAGAATTCGCCGAGGTGGACGAACTCCAGCGCGTCGAAGATGGGGCTGGAGAAGAGGTACTTGGAGACGGCCAGCCCGGCCGCGACGTCCGTCCGCTGGTCTCCATCCACCTTCTCGAAGAAGCGGTACTTGAGGTCGCCCCGGACGGCGTTGACGCTATAGCGCGCGCCGATGTCGAGGTTGGGGAACACACCCGCGCGCACGCCGCCCTCCCAGTCGATGGAGGGCGGGTTCAGCAGGAGCGCGACGCCCGCGGAGATCAGGTCCTGCTTGTCCTGGTCGGTCACCGCGTACGGCGTCTGCGAGGCGACCGCCGCGAGGAGCTTCTGCGTCTGCTGCTCGCCGGCCACCGCCACCTGCGCGAGCGTCCCCAGCGGCACCTCCGCCCCCACCGCCGCGTCGACGGAGAAGTGGCCGGGGTCGAGGGTGCGCGCGGTCTGGCGGGTGGCGAGGGAGGTGGCGCAGCTGGAGAGCAGGAGCACGAGGGCCGCCGAAGGGAGGTGGCCCCGCAGGCGAGGTGGTCGCATCGCGGGAACGAGCCAGGTCAGGTGGCGCCCCTCAACCGGCAAGCCCGCGAAGGTGGGCCGGTTTCTCGCGAGCATGGCCTCGGAGGTAATATCTGGGGTCGAGCGCATCTTTCTTGCGGGCAGGTTCCTTTGCTCGCGCTCCGGACGTAGGTGCCAGTGACCCTTTGGGGTCACCGATGCGACCCGTCAAGGCAGCGCGACCGTTTGTCTTGGACATTGGTTCGTTGGGTCGAGCGGCCGAACAGCGCTCGGAGCGTGGTGACGCAACAGCCATGCCTCGGCGTCATCGCGTTCGGAAGACGGCAGTCGAGCACGGAAGGGAGTCCGTGCGCAGGAGAAGCCATGGCGGAGATGGACGATACGAAGGTGCAGGCTGAGGTCATTGACTCACGTCGATGGGACGACGACGCCGTTTATTGGCGCCATGTCGACTCCTTGAGAAGGACCGCTTGGGGAATGCTCCGCTCGGACGACGATGCTGAAGATGCCGTCCAGAGCACCTTCCTTCGCTTCTACCAGAGGACGTGTGCGGATCCCCTGCCTGCGGAAAGGGAGTTCGCATGGCTGTTCTGGTTCTGGTCAACGTGTGCAGGATGCTGCTCCGCGAACGGGCCGCCCGCAGGCGAGCCCATGGCCATCCCGCGTTCGCGGAGATCCTCGCGGCCCGCGCGCGCGAGGAGCCCGAGATGGAGAGTTACCAGGTCACAGCCGAGTTCTTCGTGCGCGCCATGGGAACACTGAGCCCGCGGCAGCGCACGGTGATGGAGCTCATGGCCGTGGGAGAGGACCATCGAATGATGGCCTACCAGTTGGGGATCTCACCAGGGGCGGTGGCCAAGCGCCTCTTCGACGCCCGGGGCAAGTTGAGGAGGGTGCTCCGCTGGCTCATCGCGCAGCGAACGGAGGCATGGTGATCGTGTCTGTGTCCAGCCCATTGAGGAAAGCCTGGTTGATCGCCCGCACCGTGGCGGAGGGAGTGGTGCGTGAGCTCCCCGAAGCGATGGGCGCGTCCGCCCTGGGGGTGGAGGCCCGCACCGTGCTCGTCATCCACGGGCGCAACGAGCGCGCCCGGAGGGCGCTCTTCGAGTTCCTCCAAGCGCTGGGTCTGCGCCCCATCGGATGGTCCGCCGCGCGTGTCCTGACCGGGAAGCCCTCCCCCTACTCCGGGGAGATCCTCGATGCGGCGTTCAAGCACGCGGCGGCCGTGCTGGTGCTGCTGACCGGGGACGAGGAGGCGCGGCTGCGAGACCCGCTGCGCTCCGAGCAGGACGCCGCGGAGGCCACGTCATTCCAGGCGAGGCCAAACGTCCTCTACGAAGCCGGCATGGCCATGGGCCGCGCACCCGAGCGCACCGTTCTGGCTCAACTCGGCCCCGTGCGGCCATTCAGCGATCTCTTCGGCCGCCACGTGGTGAGGTTGAGCAACGAAGTCCCGTCGCGCCACGAGCTCGCCGAGCAGCTCCGCCTGGCGAAGCTCGACGTCAACACGTCGGGCCTCGCCTGGCACACCGCCGGCGACTTCGATGGCGCGATCGTCTAGCTCACTTCTCCTTGGCGACCGTGCTGTTCTTCCCCACGATGTTCGACGTCGGCGCGCCGCTCTTGTAGGTGATCGCGTCGTACGACCCCATCACGTTGATCGTCTCCGCGCTCTCCAGGCGGATGACGTTGTGCGCGCCCACCACGTTCACCGTCCCGCACGAGCCGGTGAAGGTGAGCTCGTTGTTCCCGCCCTGGATGTTCACGTCCTTCCCTTCCCCGCAGTCGAAGGTCTTCGTCAGGTGGCCCTGGAGGATGCCGATGGTGTCGCCGGACTTCGCGGTGGCGCCCCCGCCCGTGTTGGTCCCCCCCGTGCGGACCTCGCCGCGCACCCCGGCCGCCGACATCGCCGCCGCCGCCATGTCCGTGGCGTCGTTGGCCGTGTCCACGGCGTCCGACGCCACCGCCGCCGCCGCGCCGCCCGCCTTCGACTGGGCGATCTGGTTGTGCGAGCCGGGGTTGGAGATGTTCGGCTTCTTCCCCTTGTTGATCGTCCGCGCCCACGACACCTGGTTGTTGTTGCCGGTGACGCGCAGCTTGTCCACCGCCTCGATCGCCACCTGGTTCTGGTTGCCGTTGATCAGGACCGAGGGGCAATTGCCGGAGAGCGTGAGGTTGTTCGAGTTGCCGTTGACGATGACCGGGTTCCCTTCGCAGCGGAGAACCTGGTTCTCGCTGTTGTCGTCAATCTGGATGGGGTCGGCGAGGGCGGCGGTGGAGAGGCACAGCGAGAGTGCGGCAAGTAGGTAGCGCATGGGTTCCCCCGGGGAAAGGACGTCAGAGCGGGAAGGTAGATCGCTTGCATGGGGAAGGCGAAGACCTACTTCTGCTGCCAGGCCTGTGGGTACCAGGCGGCGAAGTGGATGGGGAAGTGTCCGGAGTGCGGGGCGTGGAATTCGCTGGTGGAGGAGGTGGACGCCAAGACGGTCGCCGAGGGAAGGCCGGCGTGGGGGGCGTCCTCGGGGCAGGCGCGCCCGGTGCCGCTGCAGGAGGTGGGGGCGGAGACGGAGGCGCGGCGGTCCACCGGCATCCGCGAGCTGGATCGGGTCCTGGGCGGCGGCGTGGTGGCGGGGTCGATGGTGCTGCTGGGCGGGGACCCCGGCATCGGCAAGTCCACGCTGCTGCTCTCCGCGCTGGAGCGGCTGTCGCGGCACGGGCCGGCGCTCTACGTCTCCGGCGAGGAGTCGCTCCGGCAGACCAAGATGCGGGCGGACCGGCTGAGCGTGCAGAGCGCGGAGCTGCACCTCTACGCGGAGACGGACGCGGAGAAGATCCTCGCCGCGGCGGAGGCGATGAAGCCCGGCGCGCTGGTGGTGGACTCCATCCAGACCATGTTCCTCCCGGAGTTGGGCAGCGCCCCCGGCTCCATCTCCCAGGTCCGCGAGGTGTCCGGCCGCCTGATGGCCTTCGCCAAGCGCACCGGCGTGCCCACCTTCATCGTCGGCCACGTCACCAAGGACGGCTCCATCGCCGGCCCGCGCGTGCTGGAGCACATGGTGGACACCGTCCTCTACTTCGAGGGCGAGCGCGGCCACCCCTTCCGCATCCTCCGCGCCCACAAGAACCGCTTCGGGTCGACCAACGAGATCGGCGTGTTCGAGATGAAGGGGCAGGGGCTGGTGGAGGTGGAGGACCCGTCGGCGCTCTTCTTGGCGGAGCGGCCGGTGGGGAAGTCCGGGTCGGTGGTGACCTCCACGCTCAACGGGACGCGGCCGCTGCTGGTGGAGGTGCAGGCGCTGGTGGCGCCCACCGGGTACGGGACCGCGCGGCGCACGGCGATGGGGGTGGACGGCAACCGGGTGGCGCTGCTGGCGGCGGTGCTGGAGAAGAAGGAGGACGTGCCGCTGGTGGGCTGCGACATCTTCGTCAACGTCGCCGGGGGGATGCAGCTGACGGAGCCGGCGGCGGACCTCGCGGTGTGCGCGGCTCTGGTGTCGTCGCTGCAGAACAAGCCGCTGGACGCGCAGACGCTCATCCTGGGGGAGGTGGGACTGGCCGGGGAGGTGCGCGCGGTGGGGCAGCCGGACCCGCGGCTGGCGGAGGCCGCGAAGATGGGGTTCAAGCGGGCCATCCTGCCGAAGGGGACGGCGAAGCGGCTGGAGCAGAGCCCGCTCACGCTGGTGCCGGTGGAGACGCTGTCAGAGGCGCTGCAGGCGATGTTCTAGGAGGGTCGAGCGTGAAGGGTCGATACGTCTGGGCGTGCCTCGCGTTCGTCGCGTGCTCCGGCGCGCCGCATCCTCCTCCCGCGCCGGCGTTCGATGCCCGGCCGTGGCTGGAGGACCTGGCGCAGCTCGAGGACGCGATTGGGCAGCACTACGCGAACCTCGAGTGGAACGTGCAGAAGCGCGGCCTGGATGTGGCGGCGCTGGATCGGACGACCCGGGACCAACTCTCCAGGTCGACCACGGACCGCGAGGGGATGGAGGCGCTGGTTCGCTTCATCGCGGCGTTCCACGACCCTCACTTCTCCTGGACGGCCCGGTTGCCTCGGAATCGCTACGACGTGCGGTTCACCTCGGACGGTGCGTCCGTCCGGATTCTCAAGGCGGGACCTGGCGCGTGCGGTGCTCAGGCCGGGGATGTCGTGGAGTCGATCCAGGATCGCCCGGCGCTGGAGCAACTCCAGGCGCGCCTTCCGCTCGCCCGGCTGCCGAGCCCGGCGTCGCGCCGCGACGAGGCGCTCCGGACGTTCACCTCCTCTCCCTTCGCTCCGCCGGACGGGCTCCGGTTCCGCTTCGTGCACCAGGGGGCGGAGCGCGAGTGCATGTTGGCGCTGCTCCCGGCGCTTCCCACGCCGCCCGAGTCGGCGCCGGTGATCGCGGCCGATTCGCCCGGCGACAAGGCCTGCGAGGCGATGGGCATGGGTATGGCCGCGTCGTCACCACCGCCCCCGAGCCCGCTGCTGTTCGATCCCGCGCGCCATCCCGCGTTCACCCCGGCAGCGCAGACCTCCATGTTCGGCGCCGGGACGGTGCGCCTGGCCTCGGGGAAGACGTTGGGGTGGCTGCGCGTGCCGCTCTTCAGCGAGGAGGCGTACCCGGCGTTCTGCGTGGCGTCGTGGAACACCTATCGGACCTCGCTGAAGGAGCCCTGCGGCGAGCAGTGCCAGGGGGACTTCCACGGCGAGGTGCTCATGCCGGGGCTGGTGGACGCCATCTCCAAGCACCTGGACGCGTTCCGGGCGGCGAAGGTTTCCGGCGTGGTGGTGGACATCTCGGACAACGGCGGCGGGACGGACTGGGTCACCGACACCGCGCTGCTCCTCTCCGCGCGCGAGCTCTCCTGCCCCGCGACCGCCCGCGTCCGCGAGCCCGCGGCAGCGAAAGCCGCCGGGGATGAGCTGAAGGAGCTGGAGTCGTGCGGTGCGGCGCCGGCGGCGATGGAGTGGACGAAGGGCTTCCAGGCGGAGGCGGCTCAGACATGCGACTGGCGGCCCGCGTTCGGTGGCGCGCCGGCGCCAGCGTGCTCGATGCTGACGCGAAGCCGCCGTTCGGTGTGCCGGCCGTCCATCGGCGCCGGCCTCAAGTGCGCCTCGCTGAAGCCGGTTCCGGACGACCATCGGGTGCACGGCTTCGGTGGCGCGCCGCTCTACGTGCTGATCAACCGGGACACGGCCTCCGCCGCGGAGTTCTTCGCCGCCGTCCTCCGCGACAGCGGCGCCGCGACGCTGGTGGGCGAGCGGACGCTCGGCGCGGGGTGCGGATACATCGATGGGGGTGGCGAGGCGACGCTGAAGCACTCCGCCCTGAAGGTGAAGATGCCGAACTGCGCGCGGTACCGGGTGGACGGCACCAACGAGGTGGAGGGCATCACCCCGGACGTGGAGTTGCCCTGGACGGGCGAGGACCTGGCGCGGTTCGAGTCGTACGCCGAGAAGGCGCTCGCGCACGCGGACGAGTTGTTCCTCCGCTCCCCGCGTCGGTGAGCCCCTCGTCCGGGGCCACGCAGGCTAGGAAGGGTGCGTGAACGGACGATGCATCTGGGCGTGCCTGGCGCTCACCGCGTGCTCCGGTGCGCCGAGCCCTCCGCCTGCTGCGTTGGCGTTCGATCCCCAGCCGTGGCTGGAGGACCTGGCGCCAGGCCCCGAGCGCCGCCGAGGGCCACAACCACCGGGCCGACCCGGGTCTCGACCACCCTTCATGTCCGGCGGAGGCGGAGTGACCCTGTTACTCGCGGGGGCTGCACCAGCATCGAGGAGCCCACAGCTCAAGCGGAAATGGAAGGGCGCATACGCGGACGAGGCCGCGATCACCGCTTGGCTCATGAAGGAGAAGAAGGTTGCCGGAGAGGAGGCGAAGAAGCTCGCGCCTCAGATTCTCGCGAAGCTGAAGCAGCAAGCCGAAGTGGTCAAGCAGGTATATCCAGGGCTGAAGGACGAACACTTCGATTATGATCTATTCCAGGACGCCGTCGTCGGTCCCGATCGCGAGCTTCCCAATTGCTTTGGTGACGTCTGCAAGGGAGCGAAGGAGCGCTGGGAGCCGGACAAAGCAGCGCTCGACGCGTGGCTTGCCGGGGAGAAGTACTTCAAGACGTCGAATACGGGTTGTGAGTGCGGCCAGGAGAAGGTCGCCGTCTACGAGATGACGCTGGAGTACTCCGACGGGGCGTCCGCCGGGAAGCTCGTGCAGCCATTCCACATCGCGCAGCAGCAGGAGGACTGCTCTTGGCGGTCGCGGCTTGGGGGCCTGGGGGTCATCATCCATGCGCAGGCGGAGCAACTCCTCTCGCAGTTCGCAGGAGAGGGGCTGGCCAAGAAAGTGGCCCAGAGCGCCGGGGTGAGCTACAAAAAAGGCACTGCGCAGATGACCAGTTATACTCGAACACACGTCAGGGCTGGATTTCACGGCACGGCGGGCGGGCCGCTCACGTGTGATCCAAGCCGAACGACGAAGAAGAAGGAGAACAAGTGAACCGGAGATGGCTTGTGGTGTTTTTGCTATCCGCCGGGTATGGGGTCGCGCTGGCTGAACGGCCTGCTGCCGTGGACGCGCCGATCACCATCGAGAACACCATCTGCCGTTCATCGGGGATTCCACCGGAGGAAATCGCTCGCCGGCTTCGTCTCGCGATATCGAGGTGACCTCGAGTGGAGATGACGCCACCCGGCGGCCAGAGCTGACCCTCTCCTTTCACGCCTTGGATCGGAGGGAGTCCTCAAGCAAATGTGGCGCGGCCCCGCTTGACACCGCCGCCGGGCGCCAAGTTGGCTCCTCGCCGTGAGCACCCACGCCACGGCGATCGACTCCAATTCTCCCCCGGCGGATCCGGCGTTCCCCAGGAAGCACCGGGTCCCCGTCCTCGGCCACGCGGTCGCGCTGCTGACCGACCCGCTCGGGGCGCTGGATGACTGGGCGAAGGAGAAGGGCGACCTCTACCGGGTGAAGCTGATCTGGAACGAGGCGTGGATCGTCAACCGCCCCTCGGAGATCGAGCGCATCCTCACCAGCGCGAAGGGCTTCCGCCGCGACGAGGACAGCCGCCGGCTCAAGCACATGCTGGGTGACGGCGTCCTCACCGCCGAGGGCTCGCTCTGGATGCGGGAGCGCCGCCTCCTCCAGCCCGCCTTCCACCGCGACCGCATCGCCGAGTACGCGCGGGTGATGGTCGACCTGGGCGCCGCTGAATTCGACCGCTGGCAGAGCGGCCCGCGCGACTTCAACCACGACATGATGGGCCTCACCCTGCGCATCGCCTCCGCCACCCTCTTCGGCGACGGCGAGGGCGAGGTCGACGCGGAGGAGGTCGGCCGCGCGCTCCACCACGTGATGCACCGCTTCTCCGGGGCGACGTGGCTCGCGCCGCTCTGGGCCCCGCTGCCCAAGATGCGCGCCTACCACCGCGCGGTCGAGCGCCTGGACCAGCTGGTGCGCGGGGTGATCACCCGCCGTCGCTCCCGCGGCGGAGCTGGGGGCAAGGACCTCCTCTCCATGCTGCTCCACGTCCAGGACGAGGACGGCTCGCGGATGACCGACACCCAGCTCCGCGACGAGGTCCTCACGCTGTTGATCGCCGGGCACGAGACCACCGCCGTCGCGCTCACCTGGACCGGGCACCTGCTCTCGCACCACCCCGAGGTGCAGGCGAAGCTGCACGAGGAGGCGCGGTCCCTGGCCGGCCCGCCCACGGCGTCGGACTACCCGCGGCTGAAGTACGCGGAGGCGGTCCTCCAGGAATCCATGCGACTCTACCCACCCGCCTGGGCCATGGGCCGCGAGGTGGTGGACGGCTTCCAACTCGCCGGCCACGACCTGCCCGACGGGGCGCGCGTCATCGTCACGCCGTACTCCACCCACCGCGACCCGCGCTTCTTCCACGACCCGCTGGCGTTCCGCCCCGAGCGCTGGATGGACGGGTCCCTCGCCAACCTCCCGCCCTACGCCTACTTCGCCTTCGGCGGCGGCCAGCGGATGTGCATCGGCAAGGGGTTCGCGATGATGGAAGGGGTGCTGCTGCTGGCGGAGCTGGCGCGGCGGTTCGCCTTCCACCCCAAGCCCGGCTTCACCCCGGTGCCGTTCCCCGCCATCACGCTGCGGCCCCGCGACGGCCTCCACCTCGTCATCGAACGGCGCACGCCGGAAGGAGCACGGGCATGACCCTCGCCATCCTCACCCTCTCGCTGCTGGCCCTCGCCGGTTCGCCGTCACCCGCACCCGCACCGTCCATCCTGCTCGGCAGTGGCGCGAAGATGTGCGACGCGCTCACTCCGGCGGACCTCAAGGCCCAGGGGCTCTCCCCCGACGCCAAGACCATCGTCAACGTCCCCGAACCCATCAGCGCCTACTGCACCTACGCCGGGAAGTCCGGCGCCACCGGCGGCATCGAGATGGACGTCTTCGCCGCCGGCACCGACGCGCTGGACACCCAGAAGACCATCCTGGGGGAGCTGGGCGGGATGAAGCCGGCTGGCTACCCCGGCGTGGACGAGAGCCTGATGAACCTGGAGGCGGTCTCCGGCGGGCCGAAGTTCGCGGTGCTGGTGGTGCGCAAGGCGGGGCTGGTGTTCACGCTGTCGCTGCCCTCGGCGCCGAAGGCCAAGGACCAGCTCTTCGCGCTCGCCAAGCTGGTGCTGTCGCGCCTGAAGTGACCGCCTCCCCCGCGCCGGATCAGACGAAGGCGTTCGCGTGGTCGCGGGCCCAGGTCTCGAAGGTCCGCGCCGGGGCGCCGGTGAGGTCGCGGACCGCGGTGGTGACCAGGTCGTGGGCCTCGCCGTCGCCGGAGCGCATCAGCTCCAGCACGGCGTTCGCCATCTCCTCGGTCATCCCGCCCTTCATCATGCCGGCGCGCGCGCCCGCCTCGGGGACCTCGACCAGCTCGATCGGCCGCCTGATGGCGGCGGCGATGAGCTCCACCTGCCGGCGCGGCGTGAGCACCTCGGGGCCGCCGAGGACGTACGTCTTGCCTTCGTGACCCGGGCCGGTGAGCGCCGCGGCGGCGACGGCGGCGATGTCGCGCTGGTCGATGGGCGCGCTGCGGCTGTCCGCGAAGGGGACGAACACCTTCCCCTGCCCGCGGATGGTGCCCGCCCAGCCGAGCGTATTGGTGTCGAAGTTTCCCGGGCGGAGCATGGTGAAGGCCAGCCCGGTCGCCTTCAGCGCCTCCTCGCCAGCCAGGTGCCAGCTCCCGATCTTCGCGGGCGGCTGGATGCGGATGGTGGCGCTGGAGAGGAACACCACGTGGTGCACGCCGGCCCGCCGCGCCGCGTCGAAGAGCGGGGGCGCGAGCGACGGGATGTCGTGCGCGTAGAACATGGCGAACAGCTTCTCCGCGCCGGCCAGCGCGCCGGGGAGGGTCTCCGGGCGGGAGAGGTCTCCTTGGGCGATCTCCATGCCTGGCCGGAGCGTCTCGCCGCGCGCCGGGTTGCGCACGAGGGCGCGGAGGGGGTGCCCGCGGGCCGAGAGGAGTTGGACGAGCTCAGAGCCGATGCTGCCGGTGGCGCCGGTGACGAGGATCATGCGCGGACCTTACGAGGGGGGAGCGGTTTCTTAAACCGATCGCGCGCTTCTTAAATCCCGCGACCGCGCCACAACCGGGTGGGACGCGCGCCGACAATCGGGAATCTCGCGCAGCTTCTCCAGCAGGGGCAGGGGCAGGGAGCACCAGCGCAGGCGCCGGGAGCGAGTGCCGCCTCGGCACCCGCGCCGGGACCTTCTTCGTCGTCTTCCATTGGAGACTCGGTTGCCTCCAGCACCGAGTCCCGGGCGCCGCCGCCGGAGCCGGAGACCCCGGCGGCGGCGCCTGTTGATGGATCGGCGATGGTGGGCGCAGCTCCGAAGCTGAAACGAGCGCCGGTCGTGGGACACTTCCACGCATGAGCCTCCGAACGGTCCTCGCCGTTGCGTGCGCGTGCCTGGCCTGGGCGCCCGCCGCCTCCGCCCAGGTCGTGATCAACGAGGTGGTCACGCACCCGCAGCAGCACTGGGACGACGGCACGTTCAACCCGACGCCCAGCCCGGGCACGCCGACCGACAACGACGAGTGGATCGAGCTCTACAACCCGGGGACCACCGCGATCAGCTTGAGCGGGTGGAGCCTCCAGATGAACGACGGGACCAACAACACCCAGACGCTGGATACGTTCACGGACCAGTACTACTCGGCGGGCTCGTCGCTGGTGTCGCTCAAGCCGGGTGGGTTCGCGGTGTTCGGGAACCCCTCCGGCGACATGGCGGACACGGGCCTGACGGTCATCCTCACGAACCAGGGCGGGCAGGCCGTCGACCAGGTGACCATCGACCTCACCGGCGCGCCTGGCCACGGGATGACGGGCGCAGGGACGTCGGTGGCGACCGAATCGGTGTTCCGCTCCCCCAACGGCGCCGACACCGGCAATGACGCGGTGGACTTCGCGATGGGGCCGGCGACGTTCGGCTCGGCCAATCCAGGCGCGGTGGTGACGCCGGGCGCGGTGGTGATCAACGAGGTCGTCACCCAGCCGCAGCACGACTGGAACGACGCCGCCGGCCCGTTCGATCCGAACCCTGGCAACGGGACGAAGGACGTCTCGGACCAGTGGGTCGAGCTGCTCAACAAGAGCGCCGGTCCGCTCGACCTCACCGGCTGGAGCCTGGCGATGACGGACGCGACGCCGGCGGAGGAGTACATCGGCTTCGACAGCGCGTTCCTCCGCTTCTCCAGCGGGTGCTCGATGACGTCGTTCGGGAACGGGTGCCGCGCCGTCATCGGAGATCCCGCCGGCGCGATGTCCAACGCGGTGTACCTCCAGCTCATCGACTTCACCGACCACCTGGTGGACGACGTCGAGCTGGGCGACGACCCGGAGGGCGACGGAACCGGGGACGGCGCTCCCTCCGGCGCGTCGACCGGCGTCACGGACGAGTCGGTCTGCCGCTTGCCCGACGGCGCCGACACCAACACCGACAAGGTCGACTTCAAGAAGTGCCCGGCGACCATCCTCGCCGTGAACGCCGCGCCGCCGCCTCCCGACGGGGGCTCCGACGCGGGCAGCGGCGATGCGGGCGGGATGGACGGTGGCGGAGATGCCGGAGCGACCGACGGCGGCGTCGGTGGCGACGGCGGAGCGATCTCGGACGGCGGCCGGGATGGAGGCGGCGGCGGGCGCGACGGTGGCCTGACCGACAGCGGCGGCGGTGGCGGCGGCGGGGACGACGGGACGGAGCCGCCGGGTGGGTGCTCGTGCAGCGCGGGGAACGGCGGGCTGGTGGCGCTCGCGCTGGCGGTGGCGGCGATGGCGAAGCGCCGCCGTCGAGCGGCCTAGCCTCCGGCGGCCTTCTGCTGCTGGATCCAGTGCTCCACCAACTGGCGGAGCATGGGGAGCGTCACCGGGCCGCTGGAGAGCACCACGTCGTGGAAGGCGCGGAGGTCGAAGCGGCTGCCGAGGGCGGCCTTCGCCTCCTCGCGCAGGGCGAAGAACTCCAGCGCGCCAGTGTCGTAGGCGGTGAGCTGGGCGGGCATCACGGCGATCCGCTCCATGGTCGACTCCGCCTCGTTGGCGGTGAAGCGGCCGGATTCGGAGACGAACTGGATGGCCTGCTCGCGGGTCCAGCCGAAGCAGTGGATGCCGGGGTCGACGACCATGCCGCGCGCGGGCCAGAGGCGGCGCTGGATGTGTCCCAGCGGCGAGCTGAACACGCCCATCTCCTCGGCGAGCGACTCGGCGTAGCGCGCCCAGCCCTCGATGTAGCCGGAGTTGCCGGTGAGCCGGAGCAGCGGGTGCTTGGGGCCGAACTGGTAGGCGAAGGAGAGCTGCAGGTGGTGGCCCGGGTATGCCTCGTGGAAGGCGGTCATCTCCTGGTTGGAGCGCAGCGTGGCCGCGGGGTCGCGGAGGTTGATCCAGTAGATGCCGGCGCGGCTGCCGTCCTCGGAGCCGGCCTGGTACGAGTCGCTGACGGACGCCTCCAGCTGCGACGGGTACGGCTGCACGACGACGTCGGCGGCGGGCGCGTGGCTGAACAGGCGCGGGACGGCGTCGCGGGCGCGCGCCACCGCGGCGCGGGCGTTGGCGAGCACCTCGTCGCGGGAGGCGAAGTGATTGCGCGGGTCGGCCTTCAGCCGGGCCACGATGTCCGGGAGCGCGGTGACGCCGAGCGCGGTCTTGGCGATCGCCTGCGCTTCCTCCACGCTCTGCTTCACGCGCGCCTGGCCCAGGCGGAACGTCTCCTCGGGCGGGCGGTCGAGCGTGGTCCAGAAACGGAACTGGGCGCGGTAGCAGGCGGCGCCGTCGCGGTTCTTGAGGACGGACGGGTCGGCGCGGGCGGCGGGGAGGTACTCGTTCCGGAGGAAGTCGCGGTAGCGGGTGATGGCGGGCAGGAGCTTCTGGTCGAGGAGCGCGGTCCACTCGGCGGTGAAGGCGGCGTCGTTGGCGCGGCGGGCGGGGTCGTAG
>Ga0134122_10000871_pt1 | contig 21195 bp, 14 predicted proteins | sample KB302_FD_96461 | JGI IMG/M metagenome (GOLD analysis project Ga0134122, IMG submission 96461) | Terrestrial soil microbial communities without Nitrogen fertilizer from Kellogg Biological Station, Michigan, USA - KB3-0-2 | ecosystem: Environmental > Terrestrial > Soil > Unclassified ... | reverse complement strand
TCGCTGGTTTGCGGGCCGCCGCGCCGCAGATAACCATCTTTGAGATGAGTGGTGGTCACTTTCAGCGTGTTGCCAACCCACTCTCCAGTGGAGAAGCCTGTCCAGCTGTGCGGCGCCCATGCCGGCGGATGGGGACGCCCATCCATATAGATGGGCCAGTCCAGCGACCGCATAAACTGAATGTGGTACACCTTGATGTCGCGCGACAAAGGATCCTGTTCCTTAAGGATGCGCGCTCCTCCGAGACCGCGCCACTGATGAGGAGCCGTGTGCGGACGGCAGGTATATTCCGGCGTTCCCCAGATGGACTCGGCCGACGTGTCGGCTCTCATCCGGCCGGCCTCGTTGAAGGGAATTCCAAGATAATCGCCCAGTGCGGGCTGACCCTGTCCGCCGATCTGGCCGGGATCCTCATTGCTCTGAAGATTCCATTCCGCAGCGATATCGGGTGGAGTTCCCGGCCGCGCAGGCTGCGCAAATGCGGAGGCGCTCACGAGCATCGCCACGGCGAGCAAAAGGTAACAATAGGGCTTGTCCATAAGTGCATTCCTCATAGCACCGGCGCCTTCATGAAGTCAATGTTACTCTTTCGAGTGCCTGGTACCTGCTGATGGTACGAGAGACGCCACATACGCCGCAATCGCGAGCATGTCATCGGGAGTCAAATTCGCGATTGCCAATTTCATTAATTGTGCAGGCTCGCCGTTCCTCACACCCTGTTGGATGTCCCACATTTGCCGGACGGTGTAGCTTGGCGAGCGGCCGACGATCGGAGGACTGTCCCCGGCGCCCATCAGGTCCTCGCGATGACAGGTGATGCAGGGCGTCGCTTTGCCGCGGACAAACTGGTTCCCGACGACTTTCGTTCCTCCCGTCGTGGCCAGATCTTTGCCACGGGCGATACTGCCGGGTGGCACATACGCCACGAATCCCACACGGGGATTGCGCAACGTCTCGGTCTGCTCCTCGTTCTCCGGCACTTCAATGATGCGCGCTCCGATGGGTTCGGTCTTTGCCTGTTCCAGCGGAAGAAACAGATTTCCCACGATGCGGGTTTTCGGTACAAGATCCGTTTCCACCACGCGAATCCGAGGTGTCGCCCATGGCAGAGATCCGAAGTATTCCGCCGCGGCCTTGAGTTCATCATCATCGAGAGCTTTGGCCAGATCGATCATCGTATTCGTGTTGGGTTTTCGGGGATCGGCGCTGCGCCGCCGGCCGCTGCGAAAATCCTGAAGCTGCCGCATGATGTAGGGCACAGGAAGTCCGGCGACGCCGGCGTTTTCGGGACGGCCTTTGCCGTTTGGCAAATGACACGAGCCGCAGCCGCGCTTCGCGTCGCCCATCCGCGACGGACCGTGTGAAATCACGTCGGGCATTGGCGCGTGGTCGTTGGGAAACCAGTCGATCACGTTCTGGCCATCGCGAATGTCCACCAGGGAGTAGACCGCCTTGCTGCCTTCGAGATGCCGGATTTTGGTTTGCTCGGCCGGATCCTGGTCCGGACGCAGCTTGCGGTTCGGAGGAGCCTGCGGCTGCGCCACTTCTCCGGGAACGGCGGGTTTATCGAAACCATAGGCCCATAATGGCTCATGCTCCAGGTCCACGTGGACCGCATTAGAACTTGCCGATGGCTCGGCCTTCGCCGCCGGTTGCGCCGCCGGAGTGCGATGAACATCGTAATACCGCATGATTGCGGCGCCGGAAACGAAGCACGCGATAGCCAGGCCCGCAGTTTTCAACAACCTGTTCACCGTCCTGTCTCCTTTCGCACCGGTTCCAAAGATGCCTGTCCCTGGAACGGATTTCGCGCATTTTACTGCCGATTTCCGTTGACGAATCCGCTATTCTCGCAGCCGCCTGGTTTGAAATTCTGTCGTCCGCGGCCGCCTGCACAGTGTATAGGTAATCTCAGCACTGCAATTCATATCCACAGAAATCCGGAGCAGTTCATGATCAGATTTACGATCGTTGCGTCGGTCCTTTTATTTCAGGTGGCTCCCGCGCCCAAGACAACTATCGAAGGGACGGTCGTCCAGGCAAGCTCAGGCGCGCCACTCATGGGAGCGCGCGTTATTTTGTCGCGTGGCGCCGGCCCCACTGGCGCGGCAGTGCCCGCGCCTCTTCCTGTGACGCCAACGCCGCCTCCCCCTACGCCCCCTCCATTGCCAGCCTCAACGGGAGCGTCGGCGGGCGGCGCTGGATTACTGACATCGACGTTTGTGATTCAGTCTGTTTCTCCTACGAACGGTCCTGCAAATTCCGGCAATCTTCCGTCGGCCACCACCGACAGCCAGGGGCACTACGTCCTAAAGGATGTCGACGCCGGCGTCTATCGCGTGACGTTTGCAGCAAATGGCTATGTCAAACAGGATTACGGGCAACGGTCGTTGACCGGACAGGGCGCGTCGCTCACGGTGACAGCCGGAAATCCGGTAAAAAACATCAATATGACGCTGACACAGACCGGAAACATCGGCGGCCGAATTCGCGATACTTCAGGCGTGCCTGCCGCGGGTGTTCCCGTTCAGCTGTTGCGGGCAACCTTCAATGTCACTGGTCAAAGGAACTTTCAAAGCGTGGAATCCATAAACACGGACGATCGCGGGGAGTTCCGTCTGTTCTGGCTTACGCCGGGCCGATACTACATCAACGCCGGTACTCCTCCAGGGCCGGCCAATCGCCCCACTCCATTCGGCGGTGGCAACATCAGTCCCAACCAGGTTCCCGGCGAGAGTTTTTCGTATGCCTTCTATCCCGGCGTTTCGAATGTGAATCAGGCCATCGCCATCGATCTCAATTCCGGAACGGATATCAACGGGATGGACTTCATTGTGTCGAGGCAGCAGCAACTGAATGTGCGCGGACGAATCGTGGATACGCGAACCGGTGCGCCGCCGGCTTCGGTCAATATCAATCTGGCGTACCAGGTATTCAGCGGCGGTGGTTCATTCTCGGTTGGTAGTAACTACAATCCGACGACTGGGACCTTCGAATTGACGAACGTGACTCCCGGTTCGTACACCCTTTCCGCCACGGCATCCGATTCCGCGGCCAGCGCCGGACTGGTCGATCCTGCCGTTCGCGCGAAAGCTGCGAATGCCTCGATTCCCATCGATCTTTTGAATAGCGATCTGGAGAACGTTGTTCTGAATCTCTCACTCGGATTTCCCCTGAGCGGGCGGTTAATCGTTGAAGGCAATCCGCCGCCATCCCTGTCAACAATTCGGATTCAATTACGCAGCTCTCTAAACGGAGCGATTACCAACAGTTTCGGCGGAAACGCTCCTGCCAGTCCGACAACAAACCCGGACGGCGCATTTCGTTTCGAAGGCGTGGCTCCCGGCGAGTACAGAATCGCACTGAACGGACTTCCTCCGGAATTCTATTTGAAGGACGTCAGATACAACCGCGTCGACGCCCTCAACCAACCCATGCAATTCATCTCGGGAGATGCCGGAACATTGGACGTCATGGTTTCCAGCGGGGCGATCCAAGTTGACGGAACTGTTTTCGACGAAAAAGCACAGCCGGCGGCCGGAGTGTCTGTTGTTCTCATTCCCGATCAGCATCGGGATCGCACAGACTTGTATAAGAACGCCACAACCGACACGTTGGGGAAATATCAGGTGCGCGGAGTGCCACCTGGCGATTACAAGTTGTTCGCGTGGGACACCGTGGATCAATTTGCCTGGTTCGATCCCGAAGTCGTGATGCGCGACGAGAGTAAGGGAAAGCCGGTGCACGTCTTGGACTCATCGAACCAGTCCATCGATCTGAAAATCATTTCCGGCCATTAGACCGAATACCGCCTAACCATAGCCGGTCGGGTTCTCACGGGGACGGGAGTTTGAATGCCAGCAGCTCGGACGGATACCCATTACCCGCGATGGCGATGACAATGTACTGCTTCCCGTTCCGCTCGTAAGTCATCGGCGTACCGGTCTGGCCCGCAGGCAGGTAGACCGCGCCCAATTCCTTACCGGTCCTCTTATCATACGCGCGCAGCATGGCGCCCATGCGGCCGTCCGGCATCGTGAACGTTCCGGGCTCGCCCGCGATCATCAGAGTTTTGGTCACGAGTATCCCGATGGTGTTGGCGGACCGTCCGGTGCGCGGGATGTTCAGACCTTTGAGGGCCGGATTATTGCGGACGTTGTCTGGAGTTTCGGCGTTCGCGATCTTCCAAAGAATCTCGCCCTTGTTCATATCGATCGCGACGATGCTCCCCCATGGCGGTTTCACTAACGGCAAACCCTGGACTCGAAGACCACCGCCTCCACCGCGGCCGCCCGCGCCGGCCGGCTCCGCACTTCCCGATACCCATGCGAACTCCGTTCGAGCGGCGTCACCGGGCACCAGTCCGTTGGAAACCATTCCGGTCGCGGCATGAACATAAAGAATGTGGGATTCCGGATCATAGGAGCCGCCTGGCCAGTTGGTGACTCCGGTTGTGAGAATCGTGCCGTATGGACCCTCCGGCTTGCTCACCACGATCGGCGTAAAGATCGGACCGATCCGGTACTTCGAGATGGCCTTCAACGCTTCGGCTCGAAGTTCGGGCGTGAAATCGATCAGATCATCGACCGACGGAATACCCGCGACTCCGTATGCCGGGGGCTTCGTCGGTATCGGCTGCGTGGGTGAATACCATTCGCCGGGCACGTCGCCTTTCGGTACCGGCCGCTCGACGATGGGCCAGATGGGATCTCCGGTGGCACGATTGAAAGTGTAAAGAAGACCTTGTTTGGTCGGCTGCGCAACCGCCTTCACCGTGCGTCCATCAATCGTGATGTCGATGAGCATCGGCGCGCATGGGATATCGAAGTCCCAGACGCCGTGGTGCACCAGTTGGAAGTGCCACTTTCGCTGACCGGTCTTGAGATCGACTGCGACAAGAGACTCGCCGAACAAGCCGTTCCCCGGACGATGACCACCATAAATGTCTCCGGTGGGCAGCTCGACCGGAAGGTACGCCAGACCCAGTTCCTCATCCACGCTGATCTGTCCCCACACGCCGCCGTTGCCGTTCCTGTCGGCCGAGTTGTTCTCCCATGAGTCGTAGCCGAATTCGCCGGGGCGCGGGATGGTGTGGAAGATCCACAGGCGCTTGCCGGTCTTGACGTCGAATCCACGCACGTAGCCTTTGACATTGTTCGTGACTCTCGGCGAGCCAGCCGCCCGGTGCGCGGCGCCAACGATCACAGTGTCTCCGGCGACGACGGGAGCCGCGTGCAGCCCAACCTCACCGGTTTCCAGATCGATCGTCTGATCGTCGTCGAGCTTCAGATCGACCACGCCATTCTGCCCGAAACTCGGAATTGGAACGCCGGTCCTGGCATTGAGCGCGATCAACCGATAGCCCGGCGTGACGTAGAGAATCCGCTCGTCATTTCCGGCAGGGCCAGTGCTCCAGTACGCCAGACCGCGGCCGGAAAGTTGCCGCGGAGCATTCGTAGCACGAGCGCCTTCATTCTCCGTGTGCGACCACAGCATTTTGCCGGTAACCGCATCGAGTGCGACGACGGCCCGCTGCGTTCCAGCCGTCGAGTACAGGATGCCGTTTGCCACCAGTGGCGTCGATTGCAGATTCGTTTCCGGACGAGGACTGACGCTGTCGGTTTTGAAGCGCCATGCCACTTCGAGTTTATTGAAATTGCTTCCGTTGATCTGGTCGAGCGCCGAGTAGTGCGTGTTCCCGAGATCTGCGCCGTAAGTCCGCCAATCTCCGTTCTTCGCTCCGGATTGCCCGGCGACCCGCAGAAACACCAGCATCAGCAGAAAAACCGCCGGCACTGTCGTGGCGGCCACGCGCTGTGAAGTCGTTAACCTCATGGTTTTCTCCTCTCGAGTCCAACCCGCGCGTCAAGAATAGGTGGAATGATCCGCGCGGGCAAGGTTCAAGCGGGTTCCAGGAATCTACGTCCTGTTCGGCTTGAGGAAGGGCACCAGCATCGGTACGCGCTGCGCGTATGCGTCATAGTCAGCAGCTCCGAGTTCCTCACGCAGAAATCGTTCTTCCAGACTGGCTTTGACATACCAACTCACCGTCAGAATAGTTGCACCAAGAAACGCCAGCGCGGTTCCGCGTAATACGGCGGTGGCAAATCCCGCAACAATGATTCCGGTATAGATCGGATGTCGAACCAATGCATACGGCCCCGTGTCGACAACTCGATGATGCGCCTTTATCCGGACTCCGCTCGACCACAAGGTTCCCAAATGAATGCGTGCCCACCACATGAACAGGAAGCCCATCACCGCAAGCGCCACCATCGCCCATCCGAGCGTGGCTTTGGTTTGCCACAACACAACTTCAAAAGCCGCCTGGTGCCGATACGTTCCGAAAAGGAAAATGATTCCCGCAACAATGACCAAACGATATGGAAGTTCACGCTGCACCGCCGGCCGCTTCACGGAACGATCGCTCCATCCCGCAGCCGCCAGCCATGAAACGAACCAGGCGATCCACGCAATTCCAATCATTGATTCCGGATTCATCACGATCTGATGAATCTACCTCGGTAACTGGGGGCGTACACTAAATTCTTCGAACGAACGAAGAGGCATTTCTTGATGTCGTAACCGTGGGCATACGGTTCACGTACGTAATATTGACTCCGACAAGACAACGCAAACGTCACTTGGGGGCAGGGTTCCAATATGAAAACCAAAACACTGTGGTTGTTTCTCACGATTCTTTACGCCTCGTTTCCGTCAGAAAGTTCTGCGCAAAAGGCGGACTCCCGCATTAATGCGGTCACGGTTTATCGTGACCGCGCCGTGGTGACGCGCACCGCAACCGCGCAACTGAGTGCCGGCGAGCATGTGCTGAGCTTCGAGAACCTGCCGGCGGCACTGGTGGATCAATCCCTGCAGGCGTCCGGACGTGGAGTCGCCGGAGCGACCATCCTCGATGTCAGCGCGCAAAACGTATTTGCCGAAGCCGCTCCCAATGACCGCGTCAAGGAACTGGAAAACCAGATCAAGGAACAGCAAAGGCAGCGGCGCATACTGGATGATCGCGGTAAAACTCTTGAGGAGCAGCGCGGCTTCGTTCAGCGTATGCTGCAGGCATCTACGGCTACAGCTCCCGCAGGTGCAGGAGTCGCACCAGCGCGGCCAACATTGGATGAATGGCAGAAGCTCTTCACATACTCGGAAGAAACCCTGGGCAAGATTGCAACGGAGCAGCAGTCCCTCGATATCCAGAAGGAAACCATACAGGCCAAACAGACAGCTCTCGAACAACAGCTCAACCAATTGCGCGGCGCTCGCGGACGTCAGTCCAAAACCATCACGGTGCGCGTCAGTCTGACGACGCCCGGAAAGCTCGATATCGCCATTCAATACGCGGTTCCCAACGCGGGATGGACGCCGTCCTATGACGCGCGCCTGCGCAGTGCCGACCGGGCGGTGGAGCTCTCGTACTTCGGTATCGTGCACAATGGCAGCGGTGAAGAGTGGGAGAACGTTGCCCTCACACTGTCCACTGCGCGTCCCAGCCTCGGCGGCGGCGCACCAGAATTACCGGCTTGGATCGCGGACATCGCCCGGCCGATTGTAAGGCCGCCCGATGCAGTAGCGGGACGCGGCGGCGGCGGCCGGGGAGGGGGTGGCGCTGCCCCAGCGGCAGGTCAACAATTCAATACCCTCAACCGAGATTTCTCCTTAGAACTTGCAACAGCGGATGCAGGGCCTGTCGCGGCAGGTTCGCTTGCCGCGGATGTCGCAGCCGGCGTGACGAGCGCCACATTCAAGATTCCTGTGACTGTCAGTGTGCCTGGAAACAACACCAGCCAGAAGGTGGCCATCAACACCGGCCGGTTGGCAGCGACCCTCCAATTCCAGTCCACACCGAAAGTGCTCGAAGCGGCGTTTCTGAGCGCTTACGCGAACAACACCACCGACTATCCGCTGCTGGCCGGCCCCATGAACACGTTTCTCGACGATACCTTCGTCGCCGCGAGCAGCCTCAAAACCGTGATGCCTGGGGAGAAGTTCGAACTCGCACTTGGAGTGGACGATGGCATCACCGTGAAGCGGCGGCTGATCAATCGCTTCACAGAAGACACGGGCATTACGAACAAGACCCGCCGCATCACGTATGAATTCCTCATCACCATTACGAACAACAAGGCCACCGCAGAGCGCGTTGTGTTTAAGGAACCCACTCCCGTGTCACGCGATGAAAAGATCGTGGTGAAGCTGCTGACGCCTCAGGAAAAGGAAGTCGGCACGCTTGCCAACCCAAAGGAAGTGACGCGCGAAGAAGACGGGAAGCTGGTGTGGAGGGTCAATCTGAAGCCCGGCGAAAAACGCGAGTTTCCACTCAAGCTAAGCGTGGAGCACCCGATTGAATTGCAGGTCACGGGGCTGGAATAAAGCAGCGGATTGAGTAACAATGAGATTCTTAACCGAACTGGCCAAAGTACGGGCATGGGAAGGCCCGGTGTGTCCGTCGGCTAACAGCCCAATCACCGCCCGTATCTGCGGCAATGGTTCTGTATCCAGCTGAACGGGCGTGTGTGTCCCATGCGGAGACGAGTTCGGGTAAGCGGATCATCGAACTCCGGGGACTTCGGCAAAGTGATACCCCTTAGGAATGACGGCGATCCCACAGTCGGACACCGTGAAGCGCTCCGCATCGCGCGCCGGATCGAAGCCGATCCGTTCGCCTGGGGGAATGGACACGTGTTTATCGACGATGCAGCGCCGCAGCTCGGCGCCCTCCCCGACGGTCACACCTTCGAAGAGAAGCGAACTATCGACCACAGCGCCTTCTTCCACACGAACGTTCGGGAACAGAATGGCATGCTGCAATGTTGCTCCGACGATCACCGTACCGGAGGCGAGCATGCAGTTGACGATTTCCGCCTCTCTCCCCGACTTGCCGTGCACGGTGCGGGCTGGGGGATGTTGTCCCTCATGGGTCCGGATAGGCCAGTTCCCCTGATAGAGATCGATGGCAGGAATGGGCTGGAGCAGACCCATGTTCGCTTCGTAATAGGCATCGATGGTCCCCACATCCCGCCAATACTGGTCCGCCGTGACACGACCGCTGGCGCCGCCGAAACGATAGGCGTTTACCCGGTGTGAACCCACGACCGAGGGGAGAATATTCTTGCCGAAATCGTGTTCGGAATCCCCGCTGTGATCCTCGTGCAGGAGATCGCTCAGAAATTGCATGGAAAAAACATAAACGCCCATGGATGCGAGCGCGTGGTCCGAGTCGCCCGGAATCGTCCGAGGGCTTTCCGGTTTTTCATGAAAGGAAACGATACGGTCTTGCGCGTCGACCGTCACCACCCCGAAGGATCTTGCCTCCTCCGTGGTTACTGTTAGACAGGCGACGGTCAGCTCCGCTCCGGAATCGTAGTGTTGCTGGAGCATCGCGGCATAGTCCATTCGATAAATGTGATCGCCCGAAAGAATCAGCGCATAGTCCGCGCCACTGCGTTCCAGCAAATAAAGGTTCTGGTAAATGGCATCCGCGGTGCCGCTGTACCACGATTGTCCCGTCCGCATCTGCGGTGGGACGGGCGTGATGTATTCTCCCAGCTCGGAATTAAAGATCGACCATGCGTCGCGCAGATGCTTCTGCAGCGACTGGGACTTGTACTGCGTGAGCACGAGAATGCGCCGCAGTCCGGAATGAAGGCAGTTGCTGAGTGTGAAATCGATGATGCGATATCGTCCGCCGAAGGGCACGGCCGGCTTGGCCCGCTCCGCAGTCAAGGGGTGCAAACGAGATCCCATTCCTCCTGCCAGAATGATGCTGATCGTCCTGTCATGCATGAGGCCTTCGATCAAGTTCCATACTTTTCATAATGTGTCTTTCGAGCAAAAAAATAACGCCTCGGACCACCCCGATTCGATCGAGTGGGTTCCGGGACGTCCTGGTCCGTTCAGCTCCTGCGACGGCTCCGTCAATCTAAAAGTACGACTCTGTACGTGAAGAAGGGATTATTAGGCTGCCTGACAATAACTGTCAAGGGAGGGTAGTGACTCACTTTGAAAATATACGAATGCGCGATGCGCATCCGAATGGACTGCAGCGGCGGTCTATGACCGCCCACAATCTGTAATTCATGACAATAAGGTCGTCAATCGAGGCGACGAACAACGTCCGCAGCCCGATCGCTGGCGCGTTCACTGAGCAAACGCAACCGGACGAGAAAGGAATTACTGTCCAATTCGGGGCCGTGCTACTCGAACCCGAACCTGCAGTTCAGAATTCGGGGTTCGAGTAGCACGGCCCCGAATTCTGTTCGAAAACGTTGACGACTTGACCGCGGGTGTTCATCGCCGAATGTGCTTCTCCAGCATTTGCCGGCGCACGACGGCGCCATAGACATTCCCGGCAGCATCCACTCCAACACCTTCGGCACCGCTGTGCTCGGTGGTGGTCGATTCCATGTCTTCGATGAAGTATTTGACCGAACCGTCTTTCGCGCTTCCGATGCGAATGCCCTTCTTCCAGCCGGGTTGATCGGGCCCCCACGATTCCGAATCGGCGACGTAGATAGTGTCGTCACGCGTAATCGCGATCCCGCTGGGCCTGCCGAACTGGAGCCACGTTTCAAGGTAACGTCCTTCCTGATCGAAGATCTGGATACGATTGTTTCCACGATCGCCGACAAACAGGCGGCCTCGAGAATCCATCGCGATGGTATGAGGCGAATCCAATTCACCCGGTCCGGTTCCCTTCTTTCCCCACGACTTGATGAACTTTCCATCTTTGGAAAATTTCGAAATACGATCGTTCCCGACAGTCCCTCCGGAATGTCCTTCGGTGACGAAGATATCGCCGTTGGGAGCGACCACAACGTCGGTGGGCTCATCGAACAGACCGGGCTCAGCGCTGGCAACACCGGCTTTCCCCAGTGTCATCAGAACCTTTCCCGCGGGACTGAACTTGAAAACCTGAGAGCCTTTCCCATCCTGCGTCTGCGAGTCGGTCACCCAGAGGTCGCCTTGAACATCCACGGTGGCGCCGTGGGGAAATATGAACATTCCTTCGCCCCAGCTTTTCAGCAGCTTGCCCGACTTATCGAATTTGAGAATGGAGGGTTCGTTTCTTCCGGCGCAGGAGTTTCCCGAACATCGGTGAATCACGTACACGCTGCCGTCGGGCGCCGCTTCCACCGCAGTGACGGCAGCCCAGCCCGCGCCGCCCGGAGGCGCGGCCCAATCTCGAACGGTGCGGAACGGATTGGGAAGATCATTGAGAGGTTTAACGTCGGCAGTTTGCGAGGATATCGTCATCGACGTGGCAGCGAACACGATGAGAGCGATTCGAGTTACCTGGAACATGCTCCCTCCTTCAAATCGTCATCAAATCCGTTGCAGCTTGAATCAAGTGCTCCGGCCGGCCCAGGTCGCGCCAATAGTATTCATCGGCGCGAAAAGCGAGAATCTTTTGACCGCGCGCGGCAAGATTCAGATAGGAGTTGATGATCGAGAAAACCCCTTCCTCCGCCATCATCGGAAGCAGACGCGGAGAGAGGACCTGGATGCCGGAAAACGCCAGAGGCTGCAGCTTCTTCGCAAAACGAACAAGTTCCGTCTTCTGATCCGGGCTGGATCGCCGGCCGCAAAGCTGATTGTGCTCATCGAAGAGCAGGTATCGGGAAGTCTCCCGTTTTTTCACCGCCAGCGTGGCGAGTGCCTGATTCTGCGTATGAAATTCCACCATGCGCCGGAGATCAATCGCGCTGAGAACATCGACGTTGTGCAAAATGAAGGGCTCATCCAAACGGTTCGGATCGTCGAGAAAGAACCACGCTGCTTTCCGGAGACCGCCGCCGGTATCCAGCAGAACCTCCTCGCGAGAGATTTCAATTCTCATTCCGAAATTATTCTTCGCTTTCAGATAATCGGAAATCATGTCGGCAAGATGGTGCACATTCACAATGACTTCGCTTACTCCAGAATCGCGCAACCGCCCGAGCGTGATCTCCAGAAGCGTACGGCCGGAAACCTCCACCAACGCCTTGGGCCGGCTGTCTGTCAGTGGCCGCAGACGCGTGCCAAGACCGGCGGCCAAAATCATGGCTTTCATCTGGCCAGCCTTTCCAACCCAAGATGGCCCACAACCACTTCCACACCATTCCTACCGCGCAAATGCTTGGCCAACTGCTCCGCAAGATACACCGAACGATGCTGTCCGCCGGTGCAGCCGAACGAGACCATCAGGTTCTTGAATCCGCGGCTCTGATAGTTGCTCAGGCTGGCGTCCACCAGCGACGTGACGTTGGCGAGATACTGGTGCACGCTCTCCTGCTGAATCAGGTAATCCATCACGGGCGCGTCCTTGCCTGTGAGCGTCTTGAATCGTGCTTCACGGCCCGGATTCGGGAGACACCGCACATCGAATACAAATCCTCCGCCATGACCGCTCTCGTCCTTCGGAAAACCCTGGTGAAATGAAAAACTAAAAATTCGCACGATCGTGTTTTCCGATTCGGTACCCATGCTCTGCAGTTTTTCCGAAGACAGCATGCTCTTGAACGCCTGGATCAGCGTGGGCGTTGCGATGGGAAGTTCGACATTGTGCAGCAGCCAGCGCAGGTTTTTCAGCGCATACGGCACGCTTTGCAAAAAATGAGGTTTGCGTTCGAAGAAGCCGCGAAAGCCATAGGCGCCCAACGCCTGCATGATCCGGATGTAGACATAGGCGTAGTAGTGCCGCATGAACGCTTCGCGATCGATCTCGACAAAACCTGCTAGCGTGGCGAGGTAATGATCCAGCAGTTCTTGCCGCAATTCCGGCGGCAGATCGGCCTTGGCATCGTACAGAAGAGAAGCAATATCGTAGTGCAAAGCGCCCTTGCGGCCGCCCTGGTAGTCCAGAAAGAACGGTTGATCGCCGCACAACATGATGTTGCGCGATTGGAAATCGCGATAGAGAAAGTAATCTCGATCGGCGCTCAATAGAAAGTCCGTCAAGCTGCTGAAATCGTCTTCAAGAGCCTGTTCGTTGAAAGAGATGCCGGCAAGCCTGAGGAAATAATATTTGAAATAGTTCAAATCCCAGGCAATGGACTGTCGATCGAAGCTCGCGCGCGGATAGCACACGCTGAAGTTCAAATCGCGTCCGGCTTCGATCTGGAAGCGTGGCAGCGCGGAGATGGCTTGCCGATATGCCTCTTCCACTTCGGGAGCAACGCCTTCTCCCACCCTGTTTTTCATGAGGTACTGGAAGAGCGTCGTGTCGCCAAGGTCTTCCTCGAGATACGCGTCTTCGCTCGAATCTTCAATGTAGATTTCCGGCACCGGCAAGCCATGCCTGCGAAAGTGCCTGGAGAATTCGAGAAACGCGGCGTTCTCTTCGCGCACCGGATGTTGAATGCCGATCGCGCTGAAGCCCGCGTTGGCAAGCCGGATGATCTGACGACCGGAGCCGCCGAGCTGGCCCTGAATCGGCTCCACGCGCTCGGCCGGTGTGTGGAAATGCCGCTCAAAAAGTTTTTCAAGAATGCCCATATCGATGATTGAACGCTAAAAAGATACCATCGAAGCCTCAACGCTCGACATGGGGTTGAAGCGATTGTAAGAATCCGAGACCTGTCTTTCGGAAGCGCACAATCCTTCAATTGAATCTGATGTAGCCGATAGAGCGTGCGCGGTCATAGACCGCGCCTACAGCTATCCGGATGCGCTTCGCGCCGTACTTTGGATTTCAGGGTTTCAGTGATGCCAGGTACGCGGTGATGGATACCAGATCTTCTTCCGTTAGTTTTGCGACAACCGGCTTCATCAATTCCGACCACAGCCCAATGCGCGCTCCATGCTGCATGTCCCACATCTGGCGCGCCATCTGACTCGGAGACCGGCCGGCAATGCCTGGAACCGGGCCGATGCCTTTCAGATCTGTTCCGTGGCAGACGGCACACGCGGTGGTTCTTCCGCCACCGTTCGTCACCAACGCTTCACCTTTCTTAATGCTTCCGACCGGAGCATAGGCAATGAAGCCGGAGGCATCGTCTCGAAGTTCCGTGCGTTCGAGATTCTCCGGCACTTCGATGATGCGGTTGCCGATGGGTTCGGTTTCCGAGCCTTCCAACGCGATGAACATGCCGCCTGCGATTCGCGTTTTCGGCACGGTTGCCGTCTCCACTACTCGAATCCAGGGTTTCAGTTTGAGCTTGGAGAAGTATTCCGCTGCTGCCTGAACTTCAGCATCGGTGGCCGCCTTGCCAATATTGACCATCAGGCTTTGAGGAGTCAGGCGCGACTCCGAACTCTTGCGCAGTCCATTCTTGAAATCGGCCATCTGCTGAACGATATATGCCGCAGGAAGCCCGGCAACACTGGAATTCTCCGGACGTCCCTGCCCGTTCGGCAAATGGCAATATCCGCAGGCATTGACGGCCGTCCGTCTGCCATGAACCACAACGTCGGGCATGGCGGGATGTCCATCCGGATGCCAATCCGGAACATTGAAGCTGTCGCGCACCTGCGCCGGCGTGAGCGTCACGCTGCTACCCGGCACGGTCTTGGGACTCGTGTCTGGGGCGGCTGCCGGCGCGGCCGCCGCAGCGCCGCGAGCCGCGGGCGGTGCCACGGGAAACGCCCAGAGCGGCGGAGCGGGCGCCGCGGCTTGATTTGCTTGCTGCGCCCCAATGATTTCAATAGCAACCAGTAGTGCCAGCCCACACGACAGAATCACGGCAAAACGCTTCATGAATTCCTCCCGGATGTGATGAGTTTTATATACCGAGGGGACGGAAGTCGCAATAAGGGATTGCCCTGCCCAGCCGTCCGGTTGGCAGGGCATTCGCCTGTCAATTCCGACAGAATTGGCAGAATCTCTGCCATTACTGACAGCGGATCATTCGCTCAATGTCCCCTCACAAGCTCCAACATCGCTCCTCTAATCGAATCCCAGATTTCTGGGACCATTGGCACGGCAAGTGCTTTAACGCAGGTGCGTTGAACGCACAGTGAGTGTCAAAAGGAGAAGATGCCCATGTTTGGATCCGGACAAGTTTTGAAAACGATGAGTGCTTTGGCGATGCTGGCTGCATTTGCCTCCATTCTGCAGGGACAGGAAAGCGCCCCCGATTTAACGACGGTCTCACTTGAAAGCCTCATGAACATGAAAGTGAGTTCCGTCTCCCGGCGGGATGAAGAACTACGCAGCAGCGCTGCAGCCATCCATGTCATTACTCAGGAGGATATTCGACGATCTGGAGCCACCGACATTGCCGATCTTCTCCGGATGGTGCCGGGCATGGACGTGGCGCGAAAGGACAGCAGCACCTGGGCGATCAGCACGCGCGGATTCACCGCGGAATATGCGACAAAGCTCCTGGTGATGGTCGATGGCCGTACCGTCTACGATCCGACGTTTTCGGGCGTCTCGTGGCATCTGCAAAATCTGGTCCTGGAAGACATCGATCGAATTGAAGTCATTCGCGGTCCAGGGGCGACAATGTGGGGCGCCAATGCGGTCAACGGAGTGATCAGTATCAAGACCAAACGGGCAGCCGACACACAGGGTGGATTACTTGTGGCGGACGCCGGGACGAACAGCCCTGGAGAAGGAACGATTCGTTTCGGAAGTTCCATCGGCAGTCACCTGTTTTACCGTCTTTATTCAAGACAGACCACGCGATTAGCGTTTGATTCGCCAACCGGAGGTCCGGGAGGAGACGCATGGAACTTGACGACGGTCGGAACGCGATTGGACTGGGACCCGTCGAAATCGAATTCTGTCGTGTTCGAAAGCGAAGCCCGGCGTGGAGTCCGGGGCGCCCGGCAGAACTTTCTCACCTCGATATCGCCAATCACGTTTGGGACCGTCGGTCTGCGAAGCGATGAAGGTGGATTCGCAATGGCGCGATGGAGCCACATCTTCAAGGACAAATCGAGCTTGACCGTTCAGGTCTACCACGACATCTTGCACCTGAAAGGCAACAATGGCGCCAAGGATCTTAAGATTAATGACTTCGATTTTCAGCATAACTTTAAAATCGGCGGACGCAACAATGTCATGTGGGGAGTTGGCAAGCGGGACATCAACGATTCCTTCCCAACCACTCTGGCATTTGGGATGACACCCGCGCAGAGCCATACCGATCTAAACAGCGCATTCGTGCAGGACGAAATATCGATCGTTCAAGACAAAGTTAGCTTGTCCATCGGAAGCAAGTTTGAAGATAGTTCTCTGGCAGGCGGTAACTTTCAGCCCTCCATTCGAATTTCATGGCTACCCAACGCGCGCCAGGCCATATGGGTTGCAGTATCCCGCGGCGTGCATAGTGCAAGCCGGGTCGAGCGTGGAATGCGCGTGAATTTCACCGCGTTTGAGACAGGCTCAGGTCCGGCAGCTGTCGACTTGCTTGGACAACCCGGCACCCGATCCGAAGGACTGGTCGCGTATGAAATGGGCTATCGTTATCAGGCCAATCGGAAACTCTGGCTGGATGCCACAACGTTCTATAACGTCTACGATCATTTGAGCACCGACCCGCCTGGAGCGCCGTATTTTGCAACAGATCCCGCGCCACCACATCTGGTTCTTCCGTTGTTTTTCCAGAACAATTCGAAGGGCGAAGCCTATGGAGGTGAAACGTCGATCAATTATCAACTTCTCCGGTCCTTGAGGGTGGAGAGCAGCTATAGCCTGTTGCTGATGCAGTTGCATAGCCCAACAGGTGATACGTCCGATTCCAATATCGAAGGCCAGACTTCGCGCCACCAAGTGCGATTCGAATCGACCTATAACGTGGGAAAATCTCTGGAGTTATCCGGACAAGTCCATTTTGCAAGCTCACTTCCATATTTCGCGGTCCCCAGCTACACGCGCGTGGATTTGAAGGCCACATGGAAAGGGTTCGAGAACGTCGAACTCAGTGTGGCCGGTCAGAATCTGCTGTCCCCTCATTTTGAGTTTGGAGACATCCCGGCGCCGTCGAATGTCACGTCCCGTCAGATTTACGCCAAGGTTGCGTGGAAATTCTAGGAAGGGATCCTGGATCGACAAGCGAATCATGAAGAATATCAAGCGACAAGGAACACTGTGGAAGAGTGTCCTCTACGTACTGGCCTTCAGTCTCTCGATTTCGATACCGGCACCAATCAACGGTCAGGCCGTGGACGAACTCGAGGTAAAGGCCGCATATATTTTCAATTTCTCGAAATTTGTGGAATGGCCAACGGGGAATCCTTCACTTCCCTTCGTGATAGGGATCTACGGAGACGATCCCTTCGGCTCGATAATCGATGATTTGACCAAAGACAAGACCGCCTTCGGCCGCGTGCTTCAGGTTCGCAGGATCAAAGACCCTGCTGACGCCAAACAGTGTCAGATCGTTTTTGTCCGCGCCGCGGAAAAGGCCAAGGCCGTGCAACTGCTTGCGGCAGTCAAGGGATACCCGGTACTTACGGTGGGAGAAACGAAGGAATTCCTCCAAATGGGAGGAATGATTTACCTCGCGATGGACGAGGACCGCGTCAACCTCATGATCAGCGGAAGCGCTGCCGAACAGGTGAAACTGAAGATTAGCGCCAAGCTTATGTCGTTATCGAAACCGTATAAGAATTAGAAGCGAGCAGAGAAACATAGCGATGCCCTACATTCCGAATCTCTCGATCAAAAAAAAGCTGAACTTCATTTCAATCCTGACGACGAGCGTGGCCCTTTTGATTTCATTCATAGCGCTCATTGCCTACGACACGATAACCGCCCGTCAAAAAATGGCGCGCGATCTATCCATGATGGCTCAAGGCGTGGCAAGCAACAGCACTGCAGCACTAACCTTTAAAGACCCCGCGGTGGGACGAGAAGTTTTGGCCGTGTTTAATGCCAACCCGCACATACTCGGTTCCAGTATCCATGTCGCATCGGGAAAGCTTTTTGCGTCGCAGACGGGATCTGGGGATCGGGCGGTTGCGCCGGACTCCAAACTTGAGGAACTCTTTGTTGCATCCGGCGTTCAGGCGAATTCCCATAAATTCCTGAAGGACCGTTTAATCGTTGCCCGAAGCATCGTTCTCGACGGCGAACTTCTCGGGACTGTCTACGTGGCAAGCGAGCTCTCAGAGCTCTCCGAACGCTGGGAAGCATTTCTGGAAGCAACGGCCCTGGCCCTGGCCGGAGCGCTGCTGGTTGCATTTCTGATCACGTCCAAATTGCAGAGCCTCATTTCCGCACCCATTCTAAGCCTGGCCCAAACCGCGAGAATCGTTTCAAGAGATAAGAATTTTACAGTCCGAGCTCCGTTAGCCAACAAAGACGAGGTTGGCGCGCTCATTCTGGACTTCAATGAAATGCTGGGCCAGATTCAGGAGCTCTACGAACAGCTCGGCCGGCATCGAGAGAATCTCGAAAATGAAGTTGCCGCGCGCACACTGGAATTGCGAACGAGCAACACGCAGCTGATCTCCGCCAAAGAACGCGCCGAAGAGGGCAGCCGCGCGAAGAGCGAGTTCCTCGCCAACATGAGCCACGAGATCCGCACGCCAATGAATGGCGTCATCGGCATGACTGAACTCGCACTGGACACTCCGTTGAATCCGGAACAGCGCGAATACCTCGATCTGGTGAGGAGTTCTGCAGATTCTTTGATGACGGTCATCAATGACATTCTGGATTTCTCCAAGGTCGAAGCCGGAAGACTCGAACTGGACAACATCGATTTCGATCTTCGCGAATGCATCGACGCTGCGATCCGTCCTCTTGCAGTCCGTGCCGAACAAAAGGGTCTGGAACTGATGACGGACATTTCCACCAGTGTTCCGTCCGGGGTTAATGGAGATCCGGGCCGACTGCGCCAGATACTGGTGAACCTCACGGCAAACGCCATCAAATTTACGGAACGCGGCGAAGTCGTGATTCACGTCAAAGAGGTGTCTCGCGATAAGGATGGGTCGGTCCTCGTATTCTCAGTCAGCGACACGGGCATCGGAATTCCTCAGGAAAAACAAGCATTGATCTTCGAAGCGTTTACCCAGGTCGATGGCTCCACAACAAGGAAATACGGGGGAACCGGACTTGGCCTGACAATCTCAGCCAGTTTGGTTTCACTGATGGGTGGCCGGATCTGGGTCGACAGCGAAGTGAAGAACGGCAGCCAATTTCATTTCACCGCCAGATTTGGAATCCAGCAAGAACAAGTGCGGAAAACGGTGAGTGCGGACTCGTCCCATTTGAAAGGTCAAAGAATTCTGGTAGTCGATGACAACTATACAAATCGCCGAATTCTCCACGAGGTGCTCACCAATTGGGAAATGAAAGTAGACCTGGCCGAAGGAGGCCTTGAGGCACTACGCTCCATGAAGGCCGCGACCTCGGAGGGGGCGCCGTTTCAACTGGTCATTCTCGACTGTCATATGCCCGATATGGATGGTTTCATGGTCGCGGAGAGACTTAGATTCGACGGCGGACCAAACCAGCCGATCATTTTGATGCTGAGTTCCGCGTCTTCATATGGAGACTTTCAGCGATGTCGCGAGCTTGGAATCGCCCTCCACCTCACGAAACCAATTAAACAGCAGGAACTCCTCGAAGCCGTGACCCAGGCTATCGAAATCAATCACACCGTCGTAACGCAACCTTCTCGAGAAAACGTTGCGCCGCTCCAGGAACCGATGGCTGGCGACCGCCTGCGCATTCTGCTGGCGGAAGACAATCTCGTCAACCAGCGGCTCGCCGTTCGCCTGCTCGAGAAGGACGGGCATTTTGTCCATGTCGCAGTGAACGGCAAGCTGGCCCTGAATATCCTGGCAGCAGAGCATTTTGATATCGTTCTGATGGACGTTCAGATGCCGGAAATGGGAGGGTTCGAGGCCACCGCAGCCATTCGCGAGGAGGAAAAGAGAACGGGACTTCACATTCCAATCATCGCGATGACAGCGCACGCCATGAAAGGCGATCGTGAAATGTGCATCGAGGCCGGAATGGACGAATATATTTCTAAACCCATTTCGTCAAAGGTGCTCATCGATATGATTGCCGCTCTCTCTCCAAAGCGAGCGCCTCGCTCCGCCAGAAATGAGAACAACCCGATCGTCAGCCTGGTCTGAATACGCTGCCTAAGGCAGGCAGCGCGAGTCAGGAAACCGGAGCCAGCGCAACGATGCTGTAAGTCACCGCCGTCTGCGCTTTGGGATTCCGGTAGCCATGCTTCTGATCGCCTCGAAATACCACCACGTCACCCGGTTCCAGATTCCACACCTCGCCGGCAACGCTCAACTGAACGGCGCCGGACTCGCAGGTCAGATATTCCCGTGTGCCTGGCGTGTGCGGCACGCCCGCCATGTAAGCCCCAGGCGATAGCTCCATCCGATCGATCTCGAGGCCCGCGATTCTTTCAGGCAGCAATTTCCTCAACCGCACCTTTCCACGCGTGATCGATACCAGGCTGCCGGACTTGTACAACTTCACAACGGTTCGTGGCGCTGCAATCAATTCCTCGACAGGAATCTGCAGCGCGTTTGCAACTTTGATGAGTACCGAGAGCGTCGGATTCGACTGGCCGGACTCCAGGTTCGACCATGTGGGACGCGGAACGTCCGCAATGCGCGCCATCTGGTCCTGAGTCATCCCGCGCGTTTCGCGAAGCTGACGGATATTCGCAGCCAGGTTTGCAGCCACTGTAATGGACATTCCAATACGTTAACGTTCCGACAATACATTGGCAAGACTGCTGAATAAATAGCGGCATCGATTTAGGTTTGCGTGCAGGAGGAAACATGAACATCCAAAATGCATCCGTCCTGATCACCGGTGGAAGCCGCGGGCTTGGGCGGGCTCTCGCCATGATGCTCGCGGCGGAAGGTGCTCGCGTTGTCCTGATCTCACGGGGCAAGGCGGAACTGGAACAGACGGTGGATGAAATCCGCCGGGCCGGCGGCGAGGCCTATGGGATCGCCGCCGACATTGCAGACAAGAATGCGATTTACGCCATCGCCGGCGAAGCTGCCGCTCTGGTTGGTCCGATCGACCTCGTGATCCAGAATGCGAGCGACCTGGGGCCTGTTCCGTTGCGTCTGTTGCTGGATACCGATTGCGAAGATTTCGAGCGCACAATCGCGGTCAACCTTCTGGGCCCGTTTCGCCTGGCCAAGGTCATCGTGGGATCCATGGTGCTGCGTGGGGCAGGCCTGATGATCGGCATCACGTCGGATGCTGCTGTCGAAGCCTATTCGGGTTGGGGCGCCTACAGCGTTACCAAGGCCGCGCTC
>Ga0134122_10000870_pt1 | contig 21198 bp, 17 predicted proteins | sample KB302_FD_96461 | JGI IMG/M metagenome (GOLD analysis project Ga0134122, IMG submission 96461) | Terrestrial soil microbial communities without Nitrogen fertilizer from Kellogg Biological Station, Michigan, USA - KB3-0-2 | ecosystem: Environmental > Terrestrial > Soil > Unclassified ... | reverse complement strand
GGCATTGCGCGGGTTGGCGAAGATCTTGCCGCCGGCGGCCGCCTGCTCGCGATTGAGCTTCTCGAAGTCGTGGTGGGAAAGGTAAATCTCGCCGCGCACCTCGATCAGGTCCGGCAGCGCGGCGCCGCTGAGGCGATGCGGAATTAAGCCCATGGTCTTGACGTTGGGCGTCACATTCTCGCCCTCCGCCCCGTCGCCGCGGGTTGCGGCCTGCGTGAGCCTGCCCTTCGCGTAGGTGAGCGAAATCGACAGGCCGTCGATCTTGGGTTCGGCCGTTACCTCGACGACGGCGTCCGGCGGCAGGCCGAGGAAGCGCCGCACGCGGGCCATGAAGTCGGTGACGTCCTCTTCGTTGAAGGCATTGCCAAGCGAAAGCATCGGCACGGCATGCCGCACCTTGCCGAAGGCCTCCCCCGGCGCCGATCCAACCCGGCGCGAGGGGGAATCCTCGCGCTGCAAGTGAGGGTAGCGGGCCTCGATCGCGGCATTGCGCTGGCGTAGCGCGTCGTAGTCGGCATCGGAAATCTCGGGCGCATCCTCGCCGTAGTAGAGCTTGTCATGGCGGGCAATCTCGGCGGCGAGGCGCTCAAGTTCGCGCCCGGCCTCCGCCTCGCTCAGCCGGTCGACGGCTCTTTTGGACGCGTTCGCCGATGTCATGGCGCCACACTGCCCCAGCCACGTGTCTTATGCCAGAGCGGCAGGGGGCCCCAGGTATCGGTGGTCTACTGCGACTGGGCAAACCCCAGGGGCGGCCGGCCGTTGGGCTTGGCCGCGGTCGGCACGTCTTCGCCGGGCGCGCGCGGGGCCGGCAGTTGATCGGGCGACGGCAATCCCGGCGCTGGCTGCTGCGGAGTTGGCTGCGGCTTTTGACCACCGGGGGTGAGCGCCTTGAGCGTGTTGCTGATCCAGGAGCCCGAATTCAGCTGCGGACTGTGACCGCCTGACTTGAGGAGCGCGTGGGCGTTCTTATACCACTCCGAATTGGGATAGTTGTGGCCAAGCACGGCGGCCGCCGACTGCGCTTCGGGAACGATGCCGAGCGCCATGTTGGTTTCCACCAGGCGATAGAGCGCTTCTTCCACGTGCGCCGTGGTCTGGTAATCGGAGACCACCGTGCGGTAGCGATTGATGGCGGCGAGCTGGTTGCCTTGCTTTTGGTAGTAGCGCGCAACGTTCATTTCCGAGGCAGCCAGCACATCCTCGGCGATGCGGATGCGGTTTTCCGCCTGCTTTGCGTAGGGACTGTCGGGGTAGCGCTGGCGCAGGACCTTGAGTTCGGCCAACGCCTTGCGTGTGGCGGTCTGGTCGCGCGCGGGCTCTTTGATCTCGTCGAAGTTGGCCGAGGCGATGATGTGATGAGCGAGCGCGGCATCCTTGGTGCCGGGATGCAAGGTGGTGTAGCGCTGTGCTGAGGTGATGGCCTCGGGAAACTTGGCGGCTTTGTAGTAGGAATAGGCCGCCATCACGATCGCGCGCCGTGCCTCCGGTGAATAGGGATGGTCGCGGTCGAGGTCCTCGTACTTCTTGGCCGCCAAGGTCCACTCGCCCTTGTTCAATAACGCCTCGGCATCCGCATACATTTTGCCGGGCGGATCGGGGTTTAGCGCCTTGGCCGCGTCATTGGTGGAGGCGCAGCCTGCAAGCAGGCCCGCCGCCATCGTCAAGGCGAGCGCCAGCAGGGGCAAGGCTTTGGCTCGCCACTGCGTTATTGCCCGAACGAAGGCCATTGCGCCCAGTCCCCGTTGTGTCGTCCGGTTCTGCCGCCGGTTTCCGACTTGCTCAGCCAATCAGGCCGATGATCACGGCCATACCATACGACACGGCACCCGGCACGTCCCCTCGCACCGCCGGCTCAAGTTTGCCCCGACTTTGGCGCCAAATTGTGGACAGGCGCTCGGCCTGACGGCCGTGGCCCCCGGTGCCCAAAGCACCGGGCGCGCGCCTCAGGAGCGATCGGCCGCGTAATTGACGGCGGCCAAGCCGCTCGAAACCTCAACAGGAACGACCTCGCGCACCCAGGGTGCACGCACGACCGCCCAGGCATCGCGGTCGGCAAACAGCGCCTGCAGGACGCGAGCGTTGAGCCGGTGACCGCCCTTGACCGAGCGGTAGGACGCAAGCATCGGTGCGCCGGCGAGCGCCAAATCACCAACCGCGTCCAGGATCTTGTGGCGCACGAATTCCTGCGGATAGCGCAGTCCCTCGCTGTTGACGATGCGGTCGTCGGCCAGCGCGACCGTATTCTCAAGCGAGGCTCCAAGTGCCAGACCGGCCTTCCAAAGGCTCTCCACATCGCGCATAAATCCGAACGTCCGGGCCCGGCAAATCTCGTTGCGGAACGCCCCCGCGTTCATTTCCAGCGCCATGCGCTGGCGCCCGATCAAGGCGGTAGGGAAATCGATTTCGACGTCGACGTGGAAGCTCGAATGCGGGGTCAACATCCCCCAGCAGTCACCTTCCTCGACGCGAACGGGTTTCAGCACCTTGATGAACTTGCGGGGTTGGGCCAGCTCACGAATGCCCGTTTGATCGATGGCGCTGACGAAGGTGGCGGCGCTGCCGTCCATGATCGGCACTTCGCGGGCATCGATTTCGATAAAGCAGTTGTCGACGTTGAGCCCGCGCAAGGCCGACAGCAGGTGTTCCACCGTGCCGACCGTCACCCCCGTGTCGTCGCCGAGCACGGTGCACAGCGTCAGGTTTTTGACGCTGTCGATATGGGCCGCAATGTCGGCGATGATGCGTCCGCGTCTGGTGACCAGAAATCGGAAACCCGTATCGGCCTCCGCCGGATGCAGCACCAGGCAGACCGGTGCACCACTGTGCACGCCTGTGCCTCGCAACTGGATTTCATGAGCGATAGTGGTCTGGCGCGACCCAATAAATCGCCTGGACATGTGTCCCTCGATCCCCTCATCGGTCCAGGACGCCGCCCGTTCCGGCGCCCCGTGCCCCCTAAAAATCGGCCCCCGCTGCTCGTCTTTGATACTTGGAGCTCTTTGGCTCCCACGCTCAATTCGGCGTTGTTGAATCAAACGATACTGGAGTGTGCCGATTGGGGACAAATCACGGTTTCTTACACTGTGTTACCGCTCCGCCGCAGCTCCACCGGCAGCCTGCTCACGATGGCTTGCCGCGGCCAAAAAACGCCGGCAAATCAACTCGCTCTCCCGTTTCCGCGCCGACGGTCGCTGGCGGCAGGACGCGGTCATCGCGCCGACCGCACGCGGCCTCGGCAAGGCGCCGTAACAGTCCAAATCTCCCCGCCGGCGAATCGCTTGTGGGTTGCCGGTACACGGCTGGCCGCGTCGCGGCGTCGCCGTGGGCAGGCTCGCGCGGCATGGCGCGGTAAGCCTGCTGGGCGTGCAGCGGAAAATCCTCCAAGGCGGGAAAGCGATCAGGGCCGGGACCGGCCGGACCGTTGGCCGCCTCCAGCCCCGTGAGGCGCGGCGGGCCCTCCTTGATCAGGACGCCGCCCGGTGCCTGCCAGGACGCCTCCGTTGCCGGACCGCCCTCGGCGGGGCCCCGACCATCGCCGGCGGGGGCCGCCATGGCCTGCGACAGGCGCCAGCGAAAATCGGGCGCCCGGTCGCCAACGCCCGTGTTGTGCACAGTTTCGACGCCGACGGGCGCGGCGGCCTGCGGCCCTCTCCCCGCGCGGCCCATGCCGGAGGCAACAATGGACACCCGCACGCGTTCGCCCAGCCCCTCATCGAAGGTGGCGCCGACAATAATATTGGCTTCCGGATCGACTTCCTTGCGCACGCGATTGGCGGCCTCGTCGACCTCCCACAGCGTCAAGTTCGGACCACCCGTAATCGACAGCAGCAGGCTTTTTGCGCCCTTGAGCGTCACGTCATCAAGCAAGGGATTGACGATGGCTTCCTCGGCCGCCACCACCGCGCGCTGTTCGCCCGATGCCTCACCGGTGCCCATCATGGCTGGCCCCATGCCACCGAGCACGGTCCTGACGTCCGCGAGATCTAAGTTTATCAATCCTTCCTTGATGATCAGGTCGACGATGCAGGCAATGCCGGAGTAGAGCACCTGATCGGCGAGCACGAAGGCCTCCGCGAAGGTCGTGCGATCGTTGGCAACCCGAAATAGGTTTTGATTGGGGATAACGAGGAGTGTGTCGACGTGCGTGCGCAACTCGACAATGCCGGCGTCCGCGACGCGCATGCGCCGCGAGCCTTCGAATTGAAAGGGCTTGGTCACCACGGCAACGGTCAGAATGCCGCATTCCTTGGCGACGCGTGCGATCACCGAGGCGGCCCCGGTGCCGGTGCCACCGCCCATGCCGGCGGCAATGAAAACCATCTGGCTGCCGGCCAAACTGGTGCGGATTTCTTCGATCGCTTCTTCCGCCGCCGCCTCGCCGATCTCGGGTTTGGAGCCCGCGCCCAGGCCCTCGGTAAGGCTGACACCGAGCTGCACCCTGGTCGTGGCGGTCGAGGCTTCGAGCGCCTGCGCATCGGTGTTGGCGACGATGAAATCGACGCCGCTGAGGCCAGCCGCAATCATGTTGTTGACGGCATTGCCGCCGGCGCCTCCCACTCCAATCACGGCTATCCGCGGCTTCATGTCGGTCGCCCTCGCCCTTGCCAATCCCGAGCCGCCTGCGCGAGCCTCGGGCTTGATGCCTTGCTCAAGATCCTCGTTGCGCGCACGGCCAGCCTCCCTAAAAGCTTGCCTGCAGCCAGCGCCCAACGCTCCTGAGATACCCGCCGCCTTGGAAATGCCGCTCGCTGCGGCGCACGCCGGCGGCAGGATCGAACGCCACTTGGGCCAAGCCCAGCACCGTGGAATAGGCTGGGCTTGCGGCCCCCGCCGGCCAACCGTAGGCGGCCTGTGGATGTCCGGCACGCACGGGTTTGCCGAAAAGCTCGCCGACGAAGGTGCTCAACCCCGGCAGCTGGCCGGCTCCTCCCGTGACAACCACGCGCTCCATTGCCCCAGGGGTAATGCCAGCACGCTCGAGTCGTTCGGCAATCTGGCCGTGCAAACCCTTGACGCGACTGTGCACAATCTCGCGCACCTTGCCCGTCGTGGCCTGCGCCGACCTTGGACCCTCCTCGCCGGCGAGCGCGAACGACACCGGGGTCTCCAGATCGTCCGCCCCTGCCGGCACTGTGCCACAAAGCGCCTTGATTCGCTCGGCCTCCCGCACAGAGGTCTGTAAGGCTCGGGCAAGGTCGAAACTAATGTGATGACCGCCGATCGGAATGACTTCGCTGGCGAGCAGGTGTCCATCGACGAACACCGCCAGCGCGGTTGTCCCAGCACCAAAATCCAAAACGATGACGCCGGCCTTGCGCTCTTCTGGCGTGGTAACGGCAAGCGCGCTGGCGTAGGGCGCCGGCACCAGCCCCGTGACGGACAAGTAGGCGCGCTCGGCGACGTGCACCAGGTTGCGCAGCGGCGCATCATCGGCGGTGATGGCATGCAGATCCACGCTCACCGCTTTGGCGGCGAGACCGCGCGGGTCCGCGATCCCCTGGGCACCGTCCAGCCGATAACCGATGGCATTCATGTGTAGCAAGGCACGCCCATCGCGTTCCACATAGCTGCGTCCCGCCGACATCAGCCGCGCCATATCCTCCTCCACGACCACGCGACCCTCGATCTTGGCTTCGGCGGCAAAGGTCGTTGATTTGAGGCGCCCACTAGCGACCGCAAGCAGGACCTGGCGCAGCTCGCAACCGGCCGCGCGCTCCGCCTCGGTCACCGCGGCGCGCACGCAGTGCTCGGCCGCATCGAGCTCAAGCACCACGCCCGCCTTGAGGCCCCGCGAGGGTTGCTGCCCGACGCCCAGTACCTCGACCGGCGCCTCGCGCCCCCTACGCGCGGCGGCCACGATAAAGCACACCGTCTTGCTGGTGCCGATGTCCAAAAGGCCGAGAATCGCTGGCGTCTGTCGGTGCAATTTTTGCTGCGATACCACGCGCCAACCTCCAAGCCTTACATCTTCACAGGCGGTCCGTCGGCCGCCGGGCGGGGGCATTGACCTGGGCTTGGCTGGCGCGGGGCGCCTCACGCACAATCGCCCGGCCGGCTGCGCGCACGTCGATTTCGCCCTGACCAAACACCGTCGCCAGCAGGCCAACCGCCTGGGCCAGCGCCTGCGCCTCGCCCTCGACAGGCAGCTGAATGGCGCCGCCGCCGTTGAGCCGCAAGGTCCAGCGCCTGCCGCCTACGCGCTCGGCGCTGGCGATGCGGGCCTTCAGATCAGGCAAGGGGGCCAGCAGCGCAAACAGCCCGGCGGCCGCGCTAGCGGCGCCCTCGCCGGTGACGCGCGGCAGCTCCGGCATCACCTCGCCAGGAATCTGGGCTAGCGTGCGCCCCGTCTCGTCGATCAAAAAACTCCGCTCGCCGCGGCTCCAGACCGCCACCGGCGTCCGCTCCGTGATCCGCACCTCCAATCGGTCGGGAAACACCCGCTCGAGGCTCGCCTGCTGGATCCAGGGCAATTCCGCAAGGCGCGCCTGCGCCGCGGCTGGGTCGAAGCTCAGCATCGTGCGCGCACGTTTGAGCCCGATGGCCTCGAAAATATCCGTGTCGGCGGTGTAGCGGTGACCGATCAGGGTAGCCTGATCGAGGCCCAAGCCCGCGAGTTGCGCCCAGGTTTCGAGTTTGGCCAGAACCGTTCCGGCGTGCTCGTTGCGCACCAGCGTGACGCCTTGGGCGAGGCCGAGCGCAGCGAGCAATAGGAGGTAGCGGCGGGCCTGGCGCGGGTACCGCAGCCGGCGCGCGGGCAGCCGCCGCGCCAAGGCGGGGGCCAGCTTCAGGACCGGGCGGGGCGTTGGCGATGGGCTCGCCCGCCTCCAGATTTCCGCCTCCGGTCCTACCTGTTGCAACTTGCCTCCTCCACCATCCAGCTGACGAGCTCCGCCAGACTCAAGCCGGCGTGTGCCGCCAATTCCGGAACCAGGGATGTGCCCGTCATTCCCGGCTGCGTATTGACCTCCAGACAGAGCAGCTGGCCGGTGCCGCCCGGCGTATCGTCGTAGCGAAAGTCCGCCCGCGAAACGCCGCGGCACCCAAGCGCCCTGTGGGCCATCAGCGTTAACTTCTGCACCAATTCGTAAACATTCGATGAAATCGGCGCCGGCAGCAGGTGGCGCGAGCCGCCGTCGGCATACTTGGCTTCATAGTTGTAGAAGCGAAGCGACTCGGCTGGGATGATTTCGGTTACCCCAAGCGGCCGATCCCCCAGCACCGCGCAGGTGAGCTCCCGGCCGGCAATGAACGGTTCGGCCAGCAAGTCCTCGCCAAACGCCCAGCCCGGGTCGTTGAGCTCCTGCGGCGGGTGGGCGTGATCCTCGCGCACGATATAGACCCCGACGCTCGAGCCCTCAGCCACGGGCTTGAGCACGTAGGGCCGTTCGAGCGCGTGGGCGCGCGCCGCTTCGGCCCGCGCGACGATCCGACCACCCGGCACGGGAACGCCGGCGGCCCGCATCACCGATTTGGCGCGCTCCTTGTGCATGGCCAAGGCCGAGGCCAGCACACCGGAATGCGTATAGGGGATGCCAAGGATCTCCAGGAGGCCTTGCACGCAGCCGTCTTCGCCCCAGCGTCCGTGCAGGGCGTTGAAGCACGCCTGCGGCCGCGCCTGGGTCAGGTGTTCGGCAAGATCGCGGCCGGCATCGATGCGCATGACCGAGTAGCCTGCCGCTTCCAATGCCTCCGCGCAGGCCTTGCCCGAGCGCAGGCTTACCTCGCGCTCCGCCGAGAAGCCCCCGAGGAGCACCGCCACGTGCTGAAAACGACGCTGCGCACCGGTCATTGGCTGACCGCCTCGGCCAAGGCTTCGCCGATCGGCCGCCCTTCTCGGGCGAGCCCGCGGCGAATGATTTCCCACTGCAAAGTGACACCGCAGGCCGCTTTTACGCGCGCGCGTACGGTTTCGCCGAGCCGCTCGATATCCTCAGCCGTGGCGCCGCCGTCATTGATCAGAAAATTGCAATGCATCTCCGACACCTTGGCGCCGCCGATACGCAAGCCGCGACAGCCCGCCTGGTCGATCAGTTGCCAGGCACTCGATCCCGGCGGGTTCTTGAATGTGGACCCACCGGTGCGCTGGTTGATCGGCTGATTGGCCTCGCGATAGTCGGCAACCTCGGCCATCGCCTTTAGGATGTCCGCCGAGCTGCCCGGGCTGCCCTGGTACAGTGCTTCGGTGAAGACCCAATCCTCTGGCACGCCGCAATGGCGATAGCTGAATGCCATCTCGGCGGGCGCCAGCACGTGGCTGCGGCCTTGCCGATCGACCGCGCGGGCTTCCACCAGCACGTCCCGGGTTTCGCGGCCGTGCGCGCCGGCGTTCATGCGCAGCGCACCGCCGATCGAGCCGGGAATGCCGCGATAGAAGGCCAGCCCGGCGACAGCCGCATCGGCGGCCGCGCGCGCGAGCTTGACGTCGGGCACGGCGGCGCCGGCGCGCAGGCGATGCTCCGGTTCGCTGCGGGTGTGGGCGAACCCGCGCCCCAAGCGAATGACCACGCCCGGCACGCCGCCATCGCGTACCAGCAGGTTGGAGCCGAGGCCGATCACCCAGATCGGAGTTGTGGCGGGCAAGCGGGCGAGAAAGTAGGCAAGATCTGCTTCGTCGGCGGGGCTAAAGAGCACCTCCGCCGGGCCGCCGACGCGAAACCAGGTGACGTCGGCCAAGGCCACGTTGGCGCTGAGGCGACCCCGCAGCTCAGGCATCTCGACGGCAAGGGCGCAGCTGAGATCGGGCGGGCTCACGCGACGCCTCCCGCGCGCACCGGCTCCTGGGCCAACCATTCGGGGAGCGCGTGGGCCCATTCGGTGCTGTTGCCCGCACCCAGGCACACCACGGTGTCGCCGGCGCGAGCCTGAAACCTAAGAGCGGCGGGAAGCTCGCGCTCGCTATCGACCGTCGAGACGGAACGGTGGCCCGTGGCGCGCACCGCCTCCGCCAACGCGGTGTGATCGACGCCGTCGATGGGCAACTCACCCGCCGAATAGAGCGGCGTGAGGATGACGCTATCGGCGTCCTTGAAGCAGCCGGCAAAGTCCGCAAAAAGATCGCGCACGCGCGTGAAGCGATGCGGCTCGACGACGGCAATCACGCGCCCTTTTGCCCCGGCACGCGCCGCCTTCAAAACCGCGGCGATTTCCACGGGATGATGGCCATAATCGTCGTAGATGGCGATGCCATTCCAGCTGCCCGTGGGTTGGAAGCGGCGCTTGACGCCCGCGAACGATGCCATCGCCGCCCTGATCGTCTCGTCGGGAATCCCCGCTTCGCTGGCAGCGGCGATGGCGGCCAGCGCGTTGAGTGCATTGTGCTGTCCCGGGATCGGCACGCTCCAGCCTCTGAGGGTGCGCGCGCCGCCGACAAGGCGCGGACCGAGATCGGCATCGAACACGGTCGCGGCACCCTCGACGCGCGCCGATCGTAGCATGAGATCGGCCCCGGGGGTTGTGCCATAGGTCAACAGGCGCCGGCCGTTGCGCCGCAGTTCGAGGCCGTCGAGCATGTCGCGCACGACCGGATGGTCGATGCAGGCCACCGTCAAACCGTAGAAGGGGATATTGCACAAGAAGGTGGCGAATTGCTGATGCATATTCTCGACGGTCTTGAAGTAGTCGAGATGCTCGGGGTCGATATTGGTGACGATGCCGATCTGCGTTGGAATCTTGATGAAGGTTCCATCGGATTCATCGGCCTCCACGATCATCCATTGCCCGTCGCCCAGACGGGCGTTCGAGCCCCAATCGTTAACAATGCCACCGGTGATGACGGTCGGATCTTTGCCGCCGGCCCGAAACAGATGTGCGATGAGCGAGGTGGTGGTGGTCTTGCCATGCGTGCCGGTGACGGCGACGGTGGCGTAGAGCCGCATGAGCTCGGCCAGCATCTCGGCGCGACCAATGATCGGCAGCCCCTTGGCGCGGGCCGCTTCAAGCTCGACGTTGCCCGGCTTCACGGCGGTGGAGACGACGACATACTTGGCACCCACCAGATTGACGACGTCGTGCCCCACGAACACGCGGATGCCCTTGGCCCGCAGGCGCTTGACGTTGGCGCTCTCCTTCTGGTCGCTGCCTTGGGCAATATAGCCTTTGGCGTGCAGGATTTCGGCGATGGCGCTCATGCCGATGCCGCCGATGCCCACAATATGCACGGTGCCGATCTTGGCAGGCATCTGCATTGAACTCTTCCTTCCTGCCGCCCTTCATGCGGTCCTGGCACAAGCTATGCGCCGTACCTCCGGTTCCCGATCAGCTCCGCGACCAGGTCTGCCAGACGCGCGACGGCATCGGGCGATCCCAAGCGCTTTGCTGCCGCGGCTGCCCCGCGCAGGCGTTCGGGCGCAGCCATCAGGTCGCCAAGGGTGGACGCCAGGCGCTCAGGTGACAAATCACCTTGCTCAATGCACCAGGCACCACCCGATTCGGCAAGCCGGATCGCATTGAGCCTTTGATCGTTATCGATGGCGTGCGGCAGCGGCACAAGAATGGCAGGACGGCCCAAAACGGCAAGCTCGGCAACGGTGGAGGCCCCGGACCGGCCGATGACAAGGTGGGCCTTGGCCATTTGCTCGGGCAGGTTGGGAAAAAAAGTCGCCAACTCCGCGGCGACGGCCTGGGCAAGGTAGGCGGCTTTCACCCGGGCGAGGTCCTCCTCGCGGCACTGCTGTACCACGACCAGCCGGGCCCGGGTCGCGGGTGCCAGCAGGGCCAAAGCCGCCGGCAGGAGTTCGGAGAAGTAGCGCGCGCCCTGGCTGCCACCGAAAATCAAAAGATGAAAGCGCCCCTCCAGACTTGGCTCGCGATAGGCCTGATCGGCCGATTGCAACACCTGATCGCGCACGGGGTTGCCAACGTAGCGCACCGTGGAGCCGGCGCGCTCGCCGACGAACTTGGTCTTCTCGAAGGAGGTGGCAACGGCCGTGACGTGGCGGGCCAGCAGCCGATTGGCGCGGCCGAGCACGGCGTTCTGCTCGTGCAAAAGGGTGGGCAGCCGCAGCAGGCGGGCCGCCACGATCGGCGCGAAGGAGGGATAGCCGCCGAAACCGACGACGGCGGCAGGTTGCAGGCGCCGAAAAAGTCCGAACGCGGCCGCCACGCCCCGTAGCAGCGTCATCCCGGTCTTGACGGCCGCGAGCGGCGATCGGCCCGTGAGCGTCGCGGAGGGAAGCTGGTGGATGGCCCGCGCCGGAAAGTCGGCGCCATAGCGGTCGCCGCGCTGGTCGGTGACAAGTTCAACAGCAATCGCGCGCCGGGCGAGCTCCTGGGCCAGCGCGAAAGCGGGGAACAAATGCCCACCGGTCCCGCCGGCGGCCAGAACGATCGATGGCGCTCTCAATTTGGCTGTCATGCTCGCCACGACCGCGCCGATCCATAGGCTGCCGAGGATAGGAAATGGGGTTTGTCGACATCGCCCAGGTCGGCCCGCCGGCGACCGATGGCCAGGAGCATGCCGATGCCAAACCCGATGCCAAGCATGGATGAGCCGCCGCTGGAAATGAAGGGCAGCGTAATGCCTTTGGCCGGCGCCAGTCCCACGTTGACCGACATGTTGATGATCGCCTGCAGCACCACCAGGAGGGCGAGCCCCGTGGCGCTCAGGCGAAGAAACGGATCTTTCTCACGCGACTGGCGCAGCAACACCCGGCTCCCCACCAAGGCAAACAAGCCGAGGATCACCAGGCAGGCGAGTACGCCGTATTCTTCGGCGACGACGGCGAAGATGAAGTCGGTATGCGCGTCCGGCAAGGCGATCTTGACCGTGCCTTCGCCCGGCCCCTTGCCGAACAAGCCGCCTTCGCCAAATGAGCGCAACGCACGATCGGTTTGAAAGCGGTCGCCGAGCGCGGGATGCAGGAAGCGATCGATGCGCCAGCGCACGTGGCCAAAGGTGAAATAGGCCCCTACAAGCGCGACCGAGAGCGCCGCCACCAGCACCGCGAACCATTTGAGCGGCCGGTTGGCCAAAAAGAACAGGGCGCACCAGACCATGCTGATGAGCAAGGTCTGTCCCAGATCGGGCTCGAGCACCAATAGCAGGGCAAAGAGGAGAAAGAGGCCCACGGCAGCGCCGGTCGCGGGCATGTCGGGGCGCCGATCCGCCTCGGCGAACAGCCAGGCTGAAAGCAGCACAAAGGCTGGCTTGCCGAACTCGCTGGGCTGCAGGGTGTAGCCGGCGATGTGCAGCCAACGCCGGGCGCCGTTGATTTCCAACCCCGTCAGCAAGACCAAGATCATGAGCGCAAGGCTCACGCACAAGGTCGCCAGCGCGAGGCGGCGAATTTGCGCGGGCGTAAGGAGCGAGACGGCCCCCATTGTGGCCAGCGCCGCCACGGCAAACAGAAAGTGACGCTCGACGAAATAAAAGGTTGGCAGGCCGCGCTTGAGCGCGATGGCCGGGCTTGCCGCCAGCGAGAGCAACATCCCCGTGCCGGCGATCACCAGCACCGTGGCCAAGAGCACCCGGTCAACGGTGAACCACCAGTCGGCGAGGCGGCTTCGCTCGGCGCGCGACAACGTCATCGCCCAGATCCCCAGCCTGCGCCGGCCGGCGCGCCCGAGCGGTGCCGCAGCATTCCTCACCCCCCCGTGGCTGCGCGCGGCAGGGCCGCGACCAGGTCGCAGAAGGCCTCGCCGCGCACTTCGAAATTACGAAATTGATCATAGGAGGCACAGGCCGGCGAAAGCAGCACGATCGGCTCACGGCCACCAAGCCGCCCGGCATCACGTGCGGCCGCCGCCACGGCCTTATCGAGCGTGCCACAGCGCTCAAAAACCACCTTGTTGCCGAGGGTGGCGGCAAACGCCTCCGTCGCCTCCCCAATCAGGAAGGCCTTCTTGATGCGTGTAAAGTAGGGCTCGAGGCTGGTGATGCCGCCCGCTTTCGGCTTACCGCCGAGAATCCAGAAAATATCGCCTGGGAAGGCCGCCAGCGCCGTAGCCGCGCTGTTGGCGTTGGTAGCCTTGCTGTCGTTGATGAACAGGGTCGTGCCAAGCCTACCCACCTCCTGCAGACGATGCGGCAGGCCGGGAAAGGTCGACAGCGCGCCGGCGATTTGCTCGGGCGCCACGCCCATGTGCATCGCCGCGGCGCTGGCGGCAAGCGCATTTTGGACGTTGTGGCGACCGCGCAAGGCGCCGATGCCGGCGAGGTCGGCAAAGGCGCCGAGCGGACCGGTCCAGGGCGCGCGCGCGATCAGCGCGCTGTCGGCGGCATACCAACCGTGTCCCAGCCGAGATTGGGCGGAGACGAGATCGACCCAGGTACGATTGGCAAGGCGCAGGCGTTCGGAGATGTCCTGGCACCAATCATCATCGTCGCCGACAATGGGATGCTCGGCGCTCTCGACCACGCGCGCCTTGAGTTCAGCGTAGCGCTCAAGGCTGCCGTGGCGGTCGAGGTGATCGGGCGAAATATTGAGGAGGATGCCGACGGTCGGCGCCAGCGTCGGCGTGAGCTCGATCTGAAAGGAGGACATCTCGACGACGTGCACCCGGTTCGGCGCCGGGGGCGCGAGCGCCAAGATGGCGGTCCCGATATTGCCGCCCAGCGCAACCTCCAAGCCCGCCGCCCGCAGCAGGTGGCCGATCAGCGCGGTGGTCGTCGACTTGCCGTTCGTTCCCGTGATGGCGATGAACGGCGCGCTTGCGGCGCGCGCGGCGCGCTCACGGCAGAAGAGCTCGATATCTCCGATGATCGCCACACCGGCGGCCCGCGCCTGCAGAACGGACCAATGCGGTTGAGGGTGGGTCAGAGGAATGCCTGGGGCAAGGATCAGGGCCTTAAACTGCGACCAATCGCTGCGTGCCAGATCCTCGGTGGGAATGGCGGCCGCGGCCGCGGCTTGCCGACTGGCCGGCTCATCGTCCCAGGCCGCGACCCGAGCACCACCGGCCAATAGCGCTCGGGCGGCTGCCACTCCGGAGCGCCCGAGGCCGAAGACGGCGACGCTTTCGCCGGCAAAGGTGGTGGCAGGCGTCATAGCACGCGCCCCGGGCAAACGGCCCCACGACGGGCGAGGCCAGGCGAGGGGAAAGGGTTGGTCGGCAGCTGCACGGGCTAGCGCAGTTTTAAGGTGGCGAGGCCGACCAGGGCCAGCACCACGGAAATAATCCAAAAGCGCACCACCACCGTCGATTCCTGCCAGCCCTTCTGTTCGAAATGATGATGGAGTGGAGCCATGCGGAACACGCGCTTGCCCGTCAGCTTGAAGGACGACACCTGGATGATGACGGACAGCGTTTCCAACACGAAGAGGCCGCCAACGATCGCCAGTACGATTTCGTGCTTGGTGGCCACGGCAATGGCCCCAAGCGCCCCGCCGAGCGCCAGCGAACCGGTGTCGCCCATAAAGATCATGGCCGGCGGGGCGTTGAACCACAGGAAGCCCAGACCGGCGCCGATTAAGGCGCCGCAGATGACGGCGAGCTCGCCGGCGCCCGGCACGTAGTGAATCTGCAGATAGCGCGCAAAATTGGCGTTGCCGGAGAGGTAGGCGATCAGTCCGAAGGTGGCGGCCGCGATCATGACGGGAACGATGGCGAGCCCGTCGAGGCCATCGGTGAGGTTGACGGCGTTGCCGGCCCCGGCGATCACCAGCACACCGAGCAGGACGAAAAAGAAACCAAGCGGGATCACCACATTCTTGAAGAAGGGAACGGTCAGGGATGAAGAAAACCCGGTGCTGCCGATCCGCATCACCGCCAAGGCGGCAATTGCCGCCACCAGGACCTCGGCCAGAAAGCGCAGGCGGGTCGAGAAACCGGCGGTCTGACTGCGCGTAACCTTCAGATAGTCGTCGTAAAAGCCAATAGCGCCATAGCTCAGCGTCACGAACAAGACGATCCAGACATAGGGGTTGGCCCAGCTGGCCCACAGCAAGGTGGAGACCGTAATACCGGACAGGATCATCAGCCCACCCATGGTGGGCGTACCCTTCTTGGCCAGGTGCGACTGCGGCCCGTCTTCACGAATGGGTTGACCTTTACCCTGCTTGACGCGCAGCAGATCGATGATCGCCGGTCCGAACAGGAACACGAACAGCAGGGCGGTCATGATGGCACCGCCGGTGCGAAAAGTAATGTAGCGAAAGACGTTCAGCGGGCCGATTTGATCGCTGAACTGCACCAGTGCATACAGCATTCGTTAGCCTCCGAAACGCGCTGGACGCAACCGTGTCATCAGTGCCGCGACTAGCGGCGCCATGTTGGTGCCGAGCGAGCCCTTGATCATGACGACATCGCCCCCACGCACGGTGTCGATCAGCGCATCGACGAGTTCTAAAGAGGTCTCCGCCCAGGCGCCGCGCTGGCCGGCGCTTAGGCTCTCGTGCAGCAAACGCATGAGCGGGCCGCAGGCGACAACGAGGTCGACACCGGCGGCGTCGATCGCGTCCTTGAGGCCGCGATGCAGATCGGGCGCCGCCGGACCCAGCTCCAACATATCACCGAGCACGGCGATCCGGCGCGGATAGGCCTCGCGCGGCGTCGTCGCCATGGCGGCCAGTGCGGCCCGTACCGAGGCCGGGTTGGCGTTGTAGCTCTCGTCGATCAGCAGGATCTGGCCGGCGGCCGTCTCAAACAGGGTGCGCGCGCCCCGACCCGCCGGCGCGCTGACGCGGGCCAGCGCGGGCAGGCTGCGCATAATATCGACGCCGAGCGCGCTCAGGCAGGCAAGCACCGCCAGCGAATTTTTCACGTAGTGTTCGCCGGGCGCGCCCAAACGATAGGGAAAGCGCTGCGTGCCGAAGCCGGCGATCACCGACGACCCCTTGGGGCCAAGGTCCACCTGCAGACCGCGAAAGTCGGCGTCCTGATGATAGCCAAACGTTACAATTCTGGCGCCGACCGCCGCGGCACGCTCGCGCAGCAATTTGTAATGCGAGTTGTCGCGCGGCAGGATGGCGGTACCGCCGGGCACCAGGCCCGTCAGGATCTCGGCCTTGGCCTCGGCAATCTCGGCGACGGAGTTGAAGTGACCCAGGTGAACCGGCTCGACGGTGGTGATCAGGGCTTCGTGCGGGGTCACCAACGCGGCGAGCGGCCCGATCTCGCCCGCATGGTTCATGCCGATCTCGAACACTGCGTATTCGGTGTCGCGGGGCAGGCGGGCCAGCGTCAGCGGTACACCCCAGTGATTGTTATAGGATTTTTCCGCCGCGTGCGTGCGGCCGAGCTCGCTGAGGCACAGGCTCAGCATTTCCTTGCTCCCGGTTTTGCCGACGCTCCCCGTGATGGCAACGATGCGCGCCGCCGAGCGCAGGCGCGCGGCGCGCGCGAGGTTGACTAGCGCCGCGAGCGGATCTGCCACGCGCAAGAGCGCCGGCGCGGAGCCAACATGCTGGTAGTTGCGCGCCACGATTGCCGCCACCGCCCCGGCCCGGAACGCCGCCGGCACGAACTCGTGTCCATCGCGCTTGTCGCGCACGGCGACGAAGACGTCGCCTGGACGCAAGGTGCGCGTGTCGATGGAAAAGCCGCGAATGGGCCAGGCGGGCGCACCGTCGGCCGCGCCCTCTGCGATCGCCACCAGCTCGCTCCAGTTCCACAGCGGTTCAGGCATCGAGGGGGGCCTCTGCAAGGGCAGCCCGCACCGCCTCATGATCGGAGAAGGGCACGATTGTGGAGCCAATGATTTGGCCAGTCTCGTGGCCTTTGCCGGCAATCAACAGCACGTCGCCGCTCCCAAGCAACCGCACCGCCGCCCTGATCGCCTCGCCGCGGTCCCCGATTTCTCGGGCCCCCGGCGCGCCGGCCAAAATTTCCGCACGGATCACAGCCGCATTTTCGCTCCTGGGGTTGTCGTCGGTGACGATCACGCTTGCCGCCAACGCGCTGGCGATGCGACCCATGATCGGGCGCTTGCCCTTGTCGCGGTCACCGCCGCAGCCGAACACACAAACGATCCGGCCCGGCGCGAAGGGCTTGAGCGCCGTCAGCGCCGCCGCCAGCGCATCCGGTTTGTGGGCATAGTCGATGACAATAAGGCCGCCGCGCGCCTGGCCAACGATCTCGAGCCGACCCTTGACGCCCTCGAGACGTTCCAGGGCGGCAAGCGCATCGAGGCCGGCTTCCCCCGTGGCCATGACCAAGGCGGCCGCCAACAGCGCGTTGGCGGCCTGATAGTCGCCCAGCAGCGGCAAGCGGAGCGAACGCACCGCATCGCCATGGCGCACGGAGAGCTGTTGGCCGAAACCGATCGGGCGCTGCTCCTCGAGTTTGAGCCTACTCCCCGCCGCCCTACCGACAGTGACGACCTGGCGACCGGCGGCGCGCGCGGCCGCAATGGCAGGCCCGGCATGGGCAGCATCGGCATTGATGACGGCGGTGCCATCCTCGGGCAAAAGTTCAGCCAGCAGGCGGAGCTTCGCCTTGAGGTAGGCGTCCATCGAGGGATGATAGTCGAGGTGATCGCGACCGAGGTTCGTGAAGGCTGCCGCGCGCAGAACCACGCCGTCGAGCCGGTATTGATCGAGCCCGTGTGAGGAGGCCTCCATCGCCAGATGGGTGACGCCATCTTGGGCGAGCCGGGCCAAGGTTTGATGCAGCGTGACCGGATCCGGGGTGGTCAAGGCCCCGTAGCTGGCAACGCCTCTCCTCACCACCCCAAGGGTGCCAAGGGACGCCGCCGAGTGCCCCAGATGGTCAAAGATTTGCCGGGCGAAGTCGGCCACCGATGTCTTGCCACTGGTGCCCGTGACGGCAACGATGGTGCGGGGTTGCCGACCCCAGAAGCGCGCCGCCAGGCGTGCGAAGGCTTGACGCGGTTCTGGCGCCTTCAAGAGGGCAACGCGGTCGGGTACCGGGATGGTGGCATCCCCCTTGAGGAGCACGGCCGCCGCTCCCTTGGCAATGGCGTCGGCGATAAAGTGCGCGCCGTCCGCCTTGGCACCGGGTAGGGCGGCAAACAGCCACCCCGGTCGCACGCTGCGACTATCCGCCGTGAGCGAAACAATCTCGACATCGCCACACCCCGGCGACATCTCAAGATCCGTTGCGCCGTCGGCCAAGACCTGGAGCCTCATTGCACTCGACCCTAATCCTTGCGCGGGCCGGGTGCGCCCGCGCGCTCCCGAGCAGTTCAGCCTTGCTTCTTATTGCGCCGCCGATGGGGCGTCAAACTGGGCGTCGGTGGGCTCGGCACGCCCGATCCGGCGCGGCAGGACCCCCAGCACCGGGGCAATACGATGCACGATTCGCGCCGTCGTCGGCGCAGCGTTCACGCCGGCGGTAATCCCCGGCGCAATGCCCGCGACGGGCTCGGGTTCGAACAGCATGACCAGGGTGAGATAGTTGGGCGCATCCATGGGGAAGGCACCGATAAAAGAGGAGATCACAGCCTTGGCTTGATAGCCCCCGCGCCCGGGCATTTCCGCCGTGCCGGTCTTGCCGCCGACGCGGTAGCCCTCCGCATCGGCCCTGCGCCCGGTGCCCACGGCGCTCGTGACGTTGAGGCGCAGGATTTCCTGGATGTGGGCGCTGGTGGCCTGCGAGACGAGCCGCGTGCCCGGTGGGCTTGCCTGAGCCAGGAACGTGGGCGTCACCTTGATGCCGCCAATGACGCCGGCCATGGCCGCCGCGAGCTGTAGTGGCGCCACGGCGATACCGTGCCCATAGCTGACCGTGACCGTCTCGATCCGGCCCCAGTGCTTGGGAAGCTGGGGCGGAGCTATACTTCCCGCCTCCGTGCGCATGGGCTCGATCAGCCCGAATTTCGCCAGGAACTGGCGCTGCCGCTCGGCGCCCAGATCCAAGGCGATGAGGCCGGCGCCGACATTGGAGGAGTGTAGGAAAACCTCGCGCACGCTCAGCGGACGTCCACTCGGATGCAGGTCGGTGATGGTGTTGGCGCCAATCGTCAACGGCCGGCGCACGTCATAAAGGCTATTGAGGTCGGCCACGCCGGCCTCCAAGGCCATGGCCACCGTCAGGGTCTTGAAAACCGAGCCGAGTTCGAAGGTGCCGGACATCAGCTTGTCGGCGTGCCGAAGCTCCAGCCAGTCGGAGGGACGGGCGGGATCGGCGCCCGGCAAGGAGGCGGCGGCCAGGACTTCGCCCGAGGTCAAATCGAGCACGAGCCCGGCCGCGCCAGTGGCCGAGTAACGGGCGACCGCAGCGTGCAACTCTTCGCTCACGGCGTGCTGGACGCCGACGTCGAGGGACAGACGCAGCGCCGGCTTTTCGCTGCGGTCGGTCCCCTGCACGGCTTCGACCTTGCCCATATCGTCGAGCCAGCGCTCGAGCCCGACCAGACCCTTGTTGTCGACATTGACGGTGCCAACCACGTGTCCCGCCAGGGCGCCGAGGGGATAGACGCGCTTCAGCTCCGTGCGAAAAGCCAGCCCCGGCAAACCAAGGTCGTGCACGCGCTGTGCCTGGCGCGGCGTGAGGCCGCGCGCGATCCAGGCGAAACGCCGCCCCCTGTCGGCCAAGGCGCGGCGCACTTCCGTGCCATCAAGCCCAGCGAGGGCGGCGGTGAGCTTCTCGGCGACCTCATCGATATCGAGCACCAACTGCGGATCGGCATAAAGCGAGTGGGTCGCAACGTCGGTCGCGAGCAGCTGCCCGTGCCGGTCGACGATATCGGGGCGCGACCAGCTCTGGCCGATCGGCTCGGCAATATTGAGATGGAAGTCGGCCTCTGCCTTCAACCCCAGTCTCAGCAGTTGTGCGGCGATGGCCACGAAACAGGCGATAAGAGCGGCAAGCGCCAGGAGGGTGCGCTGGCGGGTCGACGGCAGTTTCGGGCCGGCGGCGATCGGCGCCCGCATGAGCCATCCCGGGCCAGCGCTGCTGCTCAGGAGGGGCATATGGCCTCATTCAACCGCGTTGGCGGCAGGTGGCGCATCGAGGCGCAGGTACTGGCGCGGCGCAATCGGTCCCAGGCCCAGGTTGCGAGCCAGGGGTTCGAGCGCCTTCGGTTGGGCCAGGTGGGCCCGCTCGGCGATGAGCACGGCGACATTGTTTTCAAGCTTTTCCAAGTCGCGCTCTTGCATTTGCACGCGAGTCTCGAGTTGGCGCGCGTCATATTTGATGGCGTAGAGGGCAAAAACGCCGACCAGCATCGACAACATCAACGCCAAATTGATGATGCGCAGCACTGTGAGCTTCCCCACTCGCGTTGCCTAAGGCACATCGCGGACCCCTACTACCGGCGCCGGCCAGGCCGGCGCGCCGGTGCGCACCGCCGCGCGCAACTTGGCCGAACGGGCACGAGGGTTGGCCGCGATCTCCTCCGGCTTTGGACTTACCGGCCGCGGGTTAACGAATCGAAAACTTGGGGGCAGGCGTTGCGGCTCCTCCGGCGGCAAATGGCGCGAGCCGTGCGCGGCAGGAGACGCTCGTTCGCGCAAAAATTGTTTGGTCAGGCCATCCTCGAGCGAGTGGAAGCTCACGACGAGGAGACGACCACCGCTGCGCAAGGCGCGCTCCGCGGCCGCCAACGCCCTGGCCAGCTCGCCGAGCTCGTCGTTGACGTGCATGCGCAACGCCTGGAAGGTGCGCGTCGCGGCGTGTCGGCCCGCGATCTTTTCGCGTCCCAGCACGCGGACGACGAGCTCGGCGAGCTCACTCGTGCGCGCCAGGGGCCGGTCGGCCCGGCGCGCTAGGATCCTACGGGCAATGGCGCGCGAGCTGCGCTCGCCGCCGAGACGAAAGATTACGTCGGCAAGCTCGGATTCTGCCGCCGTATTGACGAAATCGGCGGCGGTCGGCCCCTGCGGGGACATGCGCATGTCGAGCGGCCCGTCGCGCTGAAAGGAAAATCCGCGCGCGGGATCCTCGACCTGCATTGACGACACACCGAGATCGAGAATCACGCCATCGACCTGGGTCAGGCCACATTTTTCCGCAATGCGATCGAGACCGCCAAAGCAGCCTTCCTCGAGCAGCAGTCGTCCCTGGTATTCGTGGGCCAGTGCCGCGCCGGCCACGATCGCCTGCCGGTCGCGATCGATCGCTAACACGCGGCAGCCCGGAGCTGCCGTCAGGATCGCGCCGGCATAGCCGCCGGCGCCGAAGGTGCCATCAATGTAGGTTTCGCCGTGCTGCGGCTCGAGCGCGGCCAAAACTTCGGGAAGCAGCACGGGAACGTGGCGCCACGTCCCTCTGCGAGCACCCTCCCCCATCGAGGTGCCGCCCGGCGTCATCATTCCCGTGCTCCTCCCGCGCCGCCATCGTCCCCCGGGCCGAGGCGGC
>Ga0134122_10000869_pt1 | contig 21203 bp, 20 predicted proteins | sample KB302_FD_96461 | JGI IMG/M metagenome (GOLD analysis project Ga0134122, IMG submission 96461) | Terrestrial soil microbial communities without Nitrogen fertilizer from Kellogg Biological Station, Michigan, USA - KB3-0-2 | ecosystem: Environmental > Terrestrial > Soil > Unclassified ... | reverse complement strand
TTCAGGTAGGCGAAGAATCGATAGAACCCGGAGTCCTCGTGCATGTAACCGGTCGAGTAGATGTGAATCAGCAATCCGACGCCGGTTACGATCAGTGTCATCAGCCCGGACAGATGATCCAGCAGGAATCCAAAATTGGCGTGGAATTCACCCGCCTGAATCCAGACGAAGTAGTTGCGGACGATCGGAATGGCGGATTCCGGCGTGTGCAGCATCTGAAGGAAAGCGCCGAGCGAAATAACAAAAGATAAAGCCACAGTTCCGGCGCCGATGGCGCCGATTACAGTTTTGGACAGGCGTTTGCCCAGGATGCCGTTACTGACGGCGCCAAGCAGAGGTGAAACCGGAATAAGCCAGAGCCAGTTAAAGAAGTCCATTTACCATTTCAATAAATTGCTTCGATCCACATTCAGGGACTCTCGATTGCGGAACATGGCAATCACCAGAGCCAGACCTACAGCGGCTTCCGCCGCCGCCACGACAAGGACAAAGAAAACAAAAATCTGACCGCTGATCTGTCCGTGCTGACTGGAGAACGCCACAAATGTGAGGTTCACCGCATTCAACATGATTTCCACCGAAAGCAGCAGCGCGATGATGTTGCGCTTGAGAAAGAAGCCCAGCATGCCCACCAGGAACAACACGGCGGCCAGGATAAGATACCAGTGGAGTGGAATCATAAATCCTTCTTGGCGAATACAACTGCCCCCATTAATGCAATCAGGATCAACAGCGACGTGAGCTCAAATGGCAGCAGGTAGTCGGTGAATAGGGTTTGTCCGATGGCTTCGGCAGAGCCTTCCATCTGTGTCGCGTTTCCGGAAATGCCGACGTTCCAGACCGTGGCGCCGATCATCAACAGCAGGAAAATCCCCAGAGGGATCCCCGCGAATTTCAGCCAGCGCATGCGATCTATTCCATCTTCTCCTGATGGGTCAGCAGGGAGATTCAGCAGCATGATGACAAAAACGAAAAGCACCATAATCGCGCCTGCATAAACGATGACGTTGATTACGGCGAGAAAATCGGCTTGCAGAAGAATAAACAGGCCCGAAACCGCCGTGAGCATCACGATCAACGACAGCGAACTGTAAAGCACATGCTTCTGCGCCAGGACGTTGATGGCGGCGCCCAGTGCCAATGCCGCAAAAAAGAAAAACAGAATCTGGATCATGTCAGCGCCACCACAAGGCTGGTGATCAGAATGTTCGCCAGAGCGAGCGGAAGAAGGACCTTCCACCCGAATTGCATCAGCTGGTCGTAGCGAATGCGGGGAACCGACGCGCGAACCATAATGTACGCAAAGATAAAGCAGAAGATTTTCAAAACGAACCAGACAGTGGGAAGAACCATCTGGAGCCACCACGGACCGAAGGCTGGCCCATTCCATCCGCCAAGGAAAAGGATGGTGGCAAGGGCCGACACCGTGACCATGTTCGCGTATTCAGCGAGAAAGAACATGGCGAACTTCATGCCGCTGTATTCGGTATGCCAACCGGCAACAAGTTCCTGTTCGGATTCGGCAAGATCGAACGGCAGGCGATTGGTTTCCGCCACCGCGCTGACCACGTAAACCAGAAATGCGACCGGCTGAAGAAAAATATTCCATCGTGGAATGAATCCAAACCATGTGCCCTGCTGACTGGTCACCAGGTGCGCAAGGCTGAGGGTGTGCGCGATCATGAGCACGCCGACAACCGACAGCGTCAGGCTCAACTCGTAGCTCAGCATTTGTGCCGACGCCCGCATGGCCCCCATCAGGGGATACTTCGAATTCGATGCCCAGCCGCCGAGGACAATTCCATAAACACCCAGCGATGTAATGGCGAAAACGAACAACAGGCTCACGCTGACGTCGGTCATCTTCAGATCCGGACCGAAAGGTATGACCGAAAACGACAACAATGCTGGAACCAGTGAAACGATCGGAGCGGCGTAATACAGGAGGACGTTCGCGTTGGTAGGGACGGTCTGCTCCTTGAGCAGAAATTTCAATCCATCGGCAAGCGGTTGCAGCAGGCCGAATGGACCCACACGGTTGGGTCCGGGCCGCATCTGTACGAATGCCATCACGCGCCGTTCAAGCAGCGTCGTATATGCGAGCGCGGTCATGACTCCGCCAAAGATCGCGAACATCTTGGCCATCAGAACCAGAAAATCCCGTGTGGTGAGGTATTCGATCATCCGCGTTTGCGCAGTTCGTCAATGAGAGCCTCGACTTTGGGGACATCGAGGTTTTCATGGAATTCGCCATTGACCTGCATGGCCGGAGCGGTTGTGCAGGAACCGAGACATTCAAATTCGATGGCGGAAAACAGGCCGTCTGCGGTGACCTGGCCAAGACCGACGCCCAGCTTGCGTTTCACGCAGTCTTCGATATCGTCAGATCCTCGCAGCATGCACGACAGATTGGTGCAGATCAGCATGTGGTATTTGCCGGCCGGTTTGCGGCGCAGCAGTGTGTAGAACGACATGGTCGATTCCACTTCGGAAGCCGACAGATCCAGGATTTCCGCGATGTACTCCATTGCTTCCATGGTGACATATCCCTGTTCCTTCTGCGCCAGCAGGAGCATTGGAATCAGGGCCGACCGCTTTTGCGGATAAATGGAAACAAGATGTCGGAGACGCGCTTCGCCATCGGAAGAAAACATCAGCGATCCCACTCGAGAGCGCCTTTCTTCCAAACATAGATGTAGCCTGCAAGAATTGTTGCGATGAACACCAGCATTTCGAAAAATCCGAAAAGCTTCAGATCGTGATAGACCACGGCCCAGGGAAACAGAAAGACCGCTTCGATATCGAACAGAAGAAAGAGCATGGCGACCAGGTAGAACTTCACGGAGAACCGGTCTCTGGCTGTTCCCACCGGCTGCATTCCGCATTCGTAGGGAGCCAGTTTTGCAAGCGACGGCTTCTTCATGCCGATCACAAATGAGCCAATCACCGACACGGCAGCAAACCCGCTGACCAGGATCAAAAAGATGAGAATCGGCGTCCAGCTTGATAGCATGAAATTCCCGTAAGCAATTGTTCTGTCAATGATTTCGACGACGAACCAAATCAATGACTATAGTAAGCCATTCTTGGGACTGTCAACGGCAAAACTGGGGTCAGACCCCTCGTTCCCTTATTTCTACATCGCAGAAATAGGGGAACGAGGGGTCTGACCCCAGTTTTGCCGTGTTAACATTTTGGGCCTATGACGATTGAGATACGGCTCAACGGAGAACCCCAGGCAATTCCGGCAGCGTTGACCGTTCTGCAACTGCTGGAGCATTTTGGTTTGCCCGTGGAGCGTGTTGCTGTGGAGCGCAATCGATCGATTGTTCCAAAGTCAAACTGGGAATCGGAATCGGTGCGGGCCGGCGACGAGGTGGAAGTGGTGCACTTTGTTGGAGGCGGGGAAACCGACGGTTCTCTTGTCATTGCGGGAAAGGCGTTTCAGTCGCGCCTGCTTGTGGGAACCGGCAAGTATCCCAGTCATCAGGTAATGAAGGAATGTCACGAACGATCGGAAACCGGCATGGTAACGGTTGCGGTTCGCCGCATCGATTTGAAAGCGGCGAAAGGCGAATCGCTGCTCGATTACATCGACAGATCGCGCATCATGATCCTTCCAAATACAGCGGCGTGCTACACCACCGACGATGCGGTGCGCACCGCGAGGCTGGGCAGGGAAGCGGGGCTTTCCCACTGGGTGAAGCTTGAAGTCATTGGAGACGAGCAGACGCTGTTTCCCGATACAGCCGCACTGATTGAAGCGACTCGAATTCTCGTAAAGGAAGGATTCGTGGTTCTGCCGTATACGAATGACGATCTCGTTGTCGCGCGCCGATTGATCGATGCCGGTGCCGCCGCCATCATGCCGTTGGGAGCGCCGATTGGTTCAGGGATGGGAATCCAGAATATTCCTGCGATTCGCATACTGAGGGAAAGGATTACCGAAGTACCGCTCATCGTGGATGCAGGCGTCGGTACAGCGTCCGATGCCGCCTTGGCGATGGAACTCGGCGCCGACGGAGTTTTGATGAACAGCGCGATTGCCGGATCGGCCAACCCCGCAGCAATGGCAGAAGCCATGAACTATGCCGTGAAAGCTGGGCGGCTGGCCTTCATCGCCGGCCGCATTCCGCGACGGCTCTATGCCTCAGCCTCTTCGCCGCTGGACGGACTCATTCGATAGCTATAGTCAGCCCGTAGTCCGCGCCCACGCGGTCTTGACAAATACCAGGGGAGGCCGGCTGACCTGTGATTTCGGGATTGCCGAAATTGCAACCGGTGGTGCCGGATTAGCTGGAGTGGGTACCGGGTTCGCCGCCACGTTTGAAGGTGGGGGTGGAGCTGGTGCGGGCGTCTGCAAATTTTGAGGCACTTCCGGCTCAACAGGCCGGACCTTTACAGGCGGTATGGTGGGCTGGTCTTTGTCGAGAATCTCGATGCCGAGATAGTTATCGCCATAGTCCGCGACCGACGCCTGCAGAGAGTTTTTATCGCCGAAATGCATCGTGGTAAACAGATCGAACAGCTGGGTAACGGTGATCTTTCCAGACACGATGATCCGATCCACAGGAGGACGGTTGAGTGTCGACGCATCGCCGACACGATTAGAGATTGCCTGCACACTGACCAGGTTGCTATCGCCGAGGGATACCGAAAGCTGCCTTTCGCGCAGTACTGTCATCAGAGCGTTTGTGGCAGCAGAATTCGGCCTTGCGAAAACATTTACCGTCACGCTGTTGGCTAGTCTGGCATCCGGATCCACGACCGTTCCGTCTGCAAAGATTGCCTCGCCAATTCGTCCCGCCATTCCGCGGGCAATCTCAGGCCCCATTTCGTCCATTACCGTTCGTTGAGCAAGGTCGGCGCTAGCTCCGCTACCGCGAGATGTAAACACCTGCTCGGCAACGATCGCGTTATCCCTGGGCCTCACCAAAGTGTATTGAACTGTTGCATCGATGATGAATCCGCCGACATCAGAAGAAATGGAGGAGGAGGAGTAGGAGATGGTTGCAATAAGATCCGCGCGGGTCTCCATTGTCGTCCGAGTCAATATCGCAATCTGGTCGGGGGTAGGTCGGCTTTCCACATGCAAGCTTCCTGTGGCCGTCGCTTCACCGGCCAGTACTGTTATCCCTGCCGAACCGAGAGTGCCGGTAATGCGGGCTCGCAGAGATTGAACCATCGCTGGAGAAGTGCCGTCAGCGGCTAAAAAGAGGACGCGAGGAGGAGCGTCTCCGAATGTGAGGACTTTCCCATTCACCAGACGAAGGATGACAGCCGCCATGTCCACATCTGCTTCGCAGGTGACACGGACATGCGTTGCGTCCATTTCCTGGCGGCTAATCACTGTGAATTTACCGAGCAGCGTTGCAGCCGGTTCGAGCAAGGCTCTTACCGTGTCACCTCGAAGATCCAGCAACACCGGCGAAATCCGTTCCGCGATGAAGCGTTCGGCGAGCTGCCTCTGAGCCATGCCATCGACGGCAATGTCGGCCGCACGTCCGGGCGCCCCGGCAGGCTTGTCGACGACGACAACCTGGCGGTACGTTGCCGCGAATGCGAGTGTCGGACTCGCTGCCAGTGCTGCGAACCAGAAAAAGAGAACACGCCGGCCATATAACGAAAGCGACTTCGTCATGGTGCCCACTTTCATTTACCGGCAACCATTCGGGCGACCATGTTCACTTTGACCTTGCTGACGTCCGGCATCGCGTCCGCGGCCCCGGAATCGGAAAAGGTCTTTGTCACGCGGCACCGCGTCAGTGCGGCGTCCACCGTTTCAACGACCATCCGGCCGATGGTTCTGCTGTCATACCCTAGAATGGTGCCGTCCGCTCGTTTGATGGGGTCTCCTTCAAATATGATCTCGAACTCGGTGCCCGGGCGAATGCCCAGGTCTCTTCCTCCATCGAGCGCGATTCTACCGCTATTAACCGAAACCACGAGAAGTTCCAATGGAATTGCCGCAGCCAGTTCTGTCGTGAACGAGGCGGCAAATTCGTCCAGGGCCGCGCGATAGGGAGCGATCGCGGACGGATCCTTTTGCAACTGAACTTCTTCGATCTTCAGTTTTGACAGTTCATAGCTCTTCGTGAATTTCTTGGACTGAACAAGCTCCGAGGTCTCGGTATCGCGGACCTGAGCCTGAAAATTCAAGACGACTTGTGAAACGGTCCGGCTGCCCGCTGCCGGCACGGGCGAGCGTCCGATGATCGATCCCAAAGCGCTTGGCGCCTTAGTCTCGCTGGTTTTGACCTCATAGCCAATCTGCTGAACGGTCATAACGTACTTGGCGGCAAGTTTCTTTCCCAGCTGGACGGCGGATGCAGGATCGACCGCTCCGGATGCAGACAGTTTCAGCTCCGAATCCATGACCTCTGTTTCAGACCTGGAAAGGACTTTGAATCGTCCGGCTTTGAGCATCGCCTCTTCAAATGCGGCCGATATCATCGGTTTGGCCCAGTCGTTTGCCTTGGAGTCCACAACCGGAACGAGCGCGATTGTCAGCCGGCCTTCTTTCCTTTGTCTGGCTTCCAGGTTATCCGATGCTTGAGCCCAACCTGAACCAGACAATGCAAGGAAGAAGATCAGGGATCCAAGCCACATCGAAATACTTTTCGTAGTCATCCGTACCTCCGTGCAGAAATTGGGCATACATTTCGTCGGTCTGTCGGCAATTTAGTCGTTCTGTAGACAGCATTTTGAAGGCAGTCAATTCGGAGAATCAAGTGATTTATAGATGAACGGAAACGAGTTACGGTCCGTCGGAAACGGGGTTCTGCCTTCAAGCCAGCCAGGATTTCATTGAATCTTCTTGAGCATTTCGCAGCCTATCTCGCTACCTCCGTCGCACGCCCGCTTGTAGGATTTTATTGCTGCCTTCTCATCTTTGGGGATTCCATGGCCGTTGAACTGCATCGCGGCCATATCCACGCAGCCATCCATATTTCCGCCATTGCATGCCTGCCCATAAAGGCTGGCCGCTTTGACGCTGTCCTGCTGGATACCTTCGCCCTGGTCGTACATGAAGCCGAGGTTCGTACAACCTTGCAGATCACCCTTCTGGCAGGTATTTTCAAACAGCGCGGCTGCTCGTGCAGCATCCCGGGGCACACCGAAACCATTCCCGTACATGAATCCAAGATTTGTACATCCCCGAAGGTCTCCCGCATCGCACGCCATGCGATAGAAGCCTGCGGCTTTGGCTTCATCCTTAGGCATTGATTCACCACCAGCATAGAGCGACCCGAGGTTGTTACATCCGAGCACGTGGTTTTCACCGCAGGACTTGCTGAATAAGTCGGCAGCTCGGTGCCCATCCCGGTCGACGCCGATGCCTTCCTCGTAGGCCGATGCCAACAGAAACTCGGATTCAGCCTCGCCCTTGTCCGCCTTGGTTTGAATTACGGGCAGGACTTCACGCGCCATTGCCGCCGCACGTACGCTGTCTTTCGAAAGGCCGAGCCGGCCGGAATGATAGCCTCTCGCCAGCCACATATGAGACAGCGGATCGCCTTTGCTGTCCGCTTCACTGAACAAATTCCAGGCTTCCTTTTCCCGGATCTTCCCACCAGATCCCATGTACTCCGCAATTGCTTGTTTCCGGAGGCCGTTCCATTCGAGCTGCTTGTTTTCTTGTGTCCGGGTCGAGTAGAGAAACACAGCGGCAGCAATTGCTAACGCTCCTGCGGTGGCAATCAACACCAGCAACTTTCGACCAGGAGGTTTCCTGACGGCAACAGGGGATTCAAGATGTGCACGTTCCGGTTCGGGCGCTGGGCGTGGCTGTGCGTGGATGACAATCGGTGTATTTCCGTGATCACCGTTCTGGCCCGACATCGGATTGGCGACGATACCCAAAGATTTCAATCCGTCGATGATCTTTAGAGCGCAGCGGTCGACGTGTTCCATGGAGACCGGAAGAGAAGCAGCAGCACCGATGACCTCGCGCCACTCCGGTTGGCGTTTCTGAAAATGAGCGTGCGAGACACCGAACAAGAGGGGAATGATGGGTCTTTCGCTTTCGTGTGCCCGGACCACTTCCTTCGTCACCTGGTGAGAACCCAAAGCATGATCCGAGATTACCAGGAGAACGGCTTTACATTGCTCGACCGCCTGACCCGTTTGAATCAGATAAGAAATTCCGGGCAAGCTATCGCGCTCATAACACCACGTCGTGAACCCTGCTCCTTCCAGCAAATCGGCCAGAGCCAGCGCGACTGGCGCGTCTTCCTCAACGTGACTGATGAAGATGTCTTTCATGAATGAACCTGAAGCAACGGCGGCGCACCGATTCAAGCCGGCGGCTTGATCGGCCAACGCAGTGTAACGTAGCCGCTGGAGTGATTCAATCCGCGGATTGAATTCGGGTGCCGATCGCTGTTCTCAAGCCCGCGCCTACAGTCATTTGACTGCATTCCTGTTGCGTTGTTCGAAATCCTCGCGGCTTGGTGGGTGAATCATCAGATCGATCACCAGCCAGATCATTTTGGCGTATCGAATAAACCACATGCCGAACAGCCCGCCCACAAGGATCATGACCGCCAGGGTGATGTTGTCCGATTGCACGCCTACGACGTATTTTAGAATCGGCCAGGTTCCCAGACCTGCTGCGGCAATGGCCGGATAGGCGATTGCGTAATGCGGCAGGTAGTAACCGCTCTCGCGCATGAAAAAGAATTTGCAGTTCGGACATTGTTCCGGCGTGTCGAGAATCGTTCTGAAGATTTTTGCTTTGCCGCATACCGGACATTGCAGTGTGAGAATGCTTCGCAGTGTCCGAATTCTCATATACTACTCCCTATGCCTGACAATAGTTTCGACGTCGTATCCATAGTGGACATGCCCGAGGTGCTCAACGCGGTTCAGCAGTCCACCAAAGAAATCCTGAATCGATTCGATTTGAAGAACTCGAAATCTGCCATCGAACTGAACGAGAAGGATAGCAAGCTGATCGTCACAAGTTCCGATGATTTCAAATTGAAGGCTGTAGTGGACGTGCTTCAGCAGAAGCTTGCCAAACGGCAGGTGCCTCTCAAGAACTTCACGTATGGGCCCATTCAACCTGCGGCGGGCTCCACCTCACGTCAGGAAGTGACGATTCAATCGGGCATCCCCGTGGAGAAATCCAAGGAAATCGTCCGTGCGATCAAGGACAGCAAGGCCAAGGCGCAAGCTTCAATTCAGGGCGACCTGGTGCGCGTCAGCAGCAAGAGCCGCGACGTGCTGCAGGAAGTGATGCAGGTGCTGAAAAAAACGGATTTCGGCGTGGAGTTGCAGTTTACCAACTTCCGCACGTTCTAGGTCTTCGCTTCAAAGACGCGATTGAATGGCGTTTCCGTCGCTCTTTGGAATCGGGTGAGCCCGCCGGCAAGAGCGACCTTGCGAAGTTCTTCATCGGAGGCAACGGTTCCCAGCGCCATGGGACCGGATGAAATCGCGTTGGGAGTGCAGCACAGGACGGAAGCGGCCGTGTAGACACGCCCAACAGGATTGAAGTTTCCTTCCGGCGTGATTCCCGCCATCGGTTCGACGATCATCACGGAGCCTTCGGGTTTCATGGTTTCCATGGCGCGTCTGCAGGCGGCTACGGGATCGCCCATGTCGTGAAGGCAATCGAAGAACGCGACCAGATCGTAACGATGATCTGGAAAGTCCTCAGAATTGGCCACTTCAAAGTGGCAGTGATCGGCGACTCCGAGTTCTCGAGCGGCGATTTTGGCGCACTCGATCGATGGCGGATGACAATCGAATCCATAAAATGTGGAATTCGGAAATGCGGCCGCCATCAGTATCGTTGAAACTCCGTGACCACAGCCGACGTCCGCCACGTTGGCGCCCTGATTCAGCTTGTCCAGGACTCCGTCCAGTTTGGGGAGCCAGTGCGGGACGAGATTCGCAATATAGGAAGGCCGGAAAAATCGTTCGGTGCCATGAAAAAGATCCGGGTGATGTTCGCCCCACGCCATTCCCTGACCCGACCTGAAGTTTTCGGCAATGCGATCCTGAGCCCGGGCCATCGCGCCGGTGACCTGAAAACCGCCAGCGACAAAGAATGGGCTTTCTTCGTCGGCGAGCGCGGCGGCATGTTCGTCTGGAAGCGTGTATCTCTTCGATTCCGGATCGTATTCGAGGTAGCCGCTGGCCGCCTGGTTCAGCAGCCACTCGCGAATGTAGCGTTCGGACATTTCCGTACGCCTGGCGAGCTCCTCTGACGTGACCGGCCCGGAGCGCTCCATTTCCTTGAACAACCCCAGCCGGTCCCCAATCTGCGTCAAATTCGCACTGAGCGCAGCTCCCAGATCCACAACTACTTTCCCAATGAACGCTTCCAGCTTTGCCGGATCGAGCGGTCGCCGAGGTTTGGCCAAGGACATTGCACGGTCTCCTTCAATTCAGGCTTTACGGGCCTGAGACTACATCAAGAGCATTAAAACGGATAGTGCGCCTGTCCCATTTGAATCGTGATCCATTTTACTTCGGTCAATTCCGCCATGGACCACTGTCCGCCTTCTCGCCCGAGGCCGGAGTCCTTGACACCGCCAAAGGGTATGTGTTGTTCGTCATGAATTGTGGAGCTGTTGATGTGCACCATCCCGGCTTCCATCTCCATGGCAAACTTCATTGCCAGTTGCAGGTCGTTGGTCAGCACGGCGGATGAGAGACCATACTGGGTGTCATTCGCGAGAGCCAGCGCGTGATCGGCATCATTGGCCTTGATGACGCTGGCGACGGGCCCGAACAGTTCATCGCGGAACACTTCCATGCCAGGAACGACGTCGGCAATCACGGTGGGTTGAAAGAAATTACCGTCGTACGTTCCGCCGCAGGCAACGCGTGCACCGGCGGCCACAGAGGACTTGATGCGGCTTTCGATGAAGCCGCATTGCGAAGTCCGGATCAGCGGTCCGATGACGGTATGCGGGTCGCGCGGATCTCCAACTTGAAGGGTCCGCACTTTTGCCACGAGCCTTTCCAGGAAGGCTTCGTATATCGGCGCTTCAACAATGATGCGGGAGCCTGCCATGCAGATCTGACCCTGGTGAATGAACATGCCGAAGCACGCCGAATTGACCGCATATTCCAGGTCTGCGTCCTTGAGAATGACGATCGGACTCTTGCCGCCCATTTCCAGGGTGATCTTCTTCCGGTTTGCGGCGCATTGGATCGCAAGTTCGCGGCCCACGGCCGACGATCCGGTGAACCACAGCAGCTTGACGCGCGGATCTTTCACCAGAACCTCTCCCAGTGCCGGGCCGTCGCCGGGCACCACATTCAAAACGCCGGCAGGCAGGCCTGCATCCTGGAACACTTCTGCGATCTTCAGACCAAGAAGGGACGTCTCTTCCGACGGTTTCAATACGAAGGTGTTGCCTGCAGCCAACGCCATGCACACCTTCTTCGTGCTCAAAATCAGAGGGAAGTTGAACGGCGAAATTCCGGCGACGACGCCGAGCGGCCGGCGAATGGCGAGCGAGATCATTCCCGGCATGTCGGAGGGCATGGTCTGGCCGAAGATTCGTCTGGCTTCTCCAGCCGAAGCCCTCACCATATTTACTGTGAACGAAACTTCGAATTGTGCCTTCCCAAATGTGGAACCAGCCTCGTCGATGAGCACGTCCACGATCTCCTGGCGCTTTGCTTCCAGAATATCTGCGGCGCGTATCAGAATGATTTCGCGGGCCGCAGGTGGGGTATTCCCCCACGTGGCGCTGGCGGCTGCCGCCGCATCGATGGCCTGGGTCATTTGCGCCGGCCCGGCCATGGATACCTTGGCCACCGGTCTTCCATTGGCGGGATTCAGAACCATGACCTGGTCTTTCTGATCCAGCGTTATTGTGCGTCCATTGATGTAGGGCATCGAAGACCTCCGGTTGGGATGATATGCTCCCTTGGCAGCATATAACGCAATCAACCTAACGGAATCAACTCAGGAGGAAAACATGAAAAGTAAGGCTTCAGCGGTGTGGCAGGGTGGACTCAAGGACGGTAAGGGAACGGTATCGGCCGACAGCGGTGTTCTGGCAAACGTGCCGTATTCGTTCAGCACGCGGTTCGAAGGTGCGAAGGGAACCAATCCTGAAGAGTTGATCGCCGCCGCTCATGCCGCTTGTTTCGCCATGGCCTTTTCCGCGCAACTTGGCGAGGCCAGCATTACCGCGAAGAATATCGCTTCAACCGCCACCGTTACTCTGGATAAAACGGACGGAGGCTTCGCAGTGACATCGAGCCATCTCACGGTGACGGTTCAGGCCCCCGGTGCAAATCGGGCCGCCGTTGAAAAGGCTGCGGAGAATGCCAAGGCCGGCTGTCCCATTTCCAAGCTTCTCAATACCAAAATCACGTTGGACGCGACCTACGAACTGTAATATCGCGCGAAGCGCATCCAGTTGACTGTAGGTGCGGTCTATGACCGCGCACGATCTGGACACAAAGTACCCCAGATTAAAAAATCGTGCGCGGTCATAGACCGCGCCTACAGTCGATCCCCTACTTCTCCACCCCGTACATTTTCATCTTCCGATACAGGTAACTTCGTTCCAGCCCCAGCTGTTTTGCCGTTCGCGTGATGTTCCACTGATTCTCCTTGAGTTTCGAGAGAATGAACTCCCGCTCGAATTGGGCGCGGGCTTCGTGGAGATTGGATGCCGGCGCCGATGACGTTCCATTCGGCAGTGAAAGATCCCGGGGCTCGATGCAGCTCTCTGCCACCATAATGACCAGCCTCTCGACTTCATTCCGCAGCTCGCGCACATTCCCTGGCCAGGAGTAGTCCGTCATGGACTCCAGTGCTTCCGGCATGAACTCCTTTGGCCCTCTCCCGTGTTCGTTGGTGAAAAGCTGCATGAAATAGCGCGCCAGAATCGGAATATCCTCACGGCGTTCGCGCAACGGTGGAACGAAAAACGGGATCACGTTCAGGCGGTAAAACAGATCTTCACGGAATCGGCCAGCCGCGATCTCCGTGGTCAGATTCTTGTTGGTCGCGGCAACCACGCGGACATCGACATGTACGGTTGCCGGTGCGCCGATCGGCTGAAAGCGCTGATCTTCCACTGCGCGAAGGACCTTGGCCTGGGTCTTCAGCGTCATGTCTCCGATCTCATCCAGAAACAATGTGCCGCCATCCGCCAGCTCGAATTTGCCTTTTTTCGCATCGCTGGCTCCGGTGAATGAACCTTTGGTGTGACCGAACAATTCGCTTTCGATAAGTTCCTCGGGAATTGCGGCGCAATTCACTTCAACGAAAGGAGAAAGCGAGCGCTTGCTCAGGAAATGGATGTTCCTTCCAACGAGTTCCTTTCCCGTCCCGCTTTCGCCGTAGATCAATACGCGGCTGTTGGTAGGCGCCACGATGGCGATCTGTTTGCGGAGCGATTTGATTGGGATACTTTCGCCGACGATATGAAAACGTTCTTCCAGTTGATGCCGCAGCATGTCGTGGGCTTGTTCCAGGCGCCGATGCGAAAGCGCATTCCTGGCAACCAGCAGCGTGTGTTCGAGTGAAAGAGGCTTCTCGATGAAGTCGTATGCGCCCAGCTTGGTTGCGGTCACGGCGGTTGCGATTGTTGCGTGACCCGAGATCATGATCACGCGAATGGAGGGGAATTGTTCACGGAGGCGGCGCAGGGTTTCCAGTCCATCGATGCCAGGCAGCCAGATATCGAGCAGAACGAGCTCGCAAGGACTTTCTTCGAGTCTCTGCAGGCATTCTTCTCCACTGGATGCCGTTTCGGTCGAGAAGCCTTCGTCTTCGAAGGCTCCCTTCAGCGACTGGCGGATGCCGGGTTCGTCGTCGACAATGAGGATTCTAGACATACAGGTAATTCGATGACAAAGCGTGTGCCGTGCGGGCTGTTGGGTTCGATTCCAATGTATCCCCCGTGATCGGCGATGATGCGGCTCACGATGGAGAGCCCCAGTCCTGTACCATCCTTCCGTGTCGAAAAATAGGGCGTGAAAAGGCGTTCCCGATCCTCGGGAGAGATGCCGATACCGGTGTCTTCAATCGTCAGCCGCACCATCGTTCCGTCTCGTGCAAGGTCGCCGGCGATGGTCAGGGTCCGGTTGGGCTGGCCGGATAGAGCATCCAGCGCGTTATCGATCAGGTTGATCAGCACGCGTTTCATCTGCATCGGATCGATCAGAATGAGCGGAAGGTCGTCCGGCAATGCGATCGTAACGGCGATGCCGTCCATGCGTCCTTCGTATATCGGCATCGTTTTGTCGACGAGATCCCGCATGCTGTTGGGATATCGCGCGACGGTAGGAAGCCGTGCAAACCGAACGAACTCATCCACAAGATTCCTGAGGCTCGATACTTCATCGACAATCAAATCCACGCATTCCCGGATGACGCTGGACACGCGAGTTGTTGCCCCTGGCGACCGTTCGATATTGCGCGTGATTCGCTCGGCGGAAAGCAGAATTGGCGTGAGCGGATTCTTGATTTCATGTGCCAGCCGGCGCGCCACTTCCCGCCACGCACTCGCCCGCTGGGCGCGGACGACTTCGGTAAGGTCTTCGACAACGAGCACCGTGCCTCCGGTTGCCAGCCGGCCTGCCGTGACCGCGCTATGCCCCGGCCGCCTCGGGGTGACGAAACCGATCTCCCGGGTGATCGAGGCTTCTTCGGCGTCCGCAATCAGCGCCGAAATTTCGCGCAGATCGGCGCCTTTGAAAATGTCGTTCAGCGTTTCCGCATTTTCAATCGAGAACATCGTTCGAGCCGCCCGATTGAGCGTATGAACGTGACCCTCGCCGTCGATGGAGATCACGCCGGTCGGGATGCTCTCGAGAATCACTTCCATGTGGTGACGGCGGTTTTCAAGCTCCCGTGTTGTTGTCTGAAGCCGGTCGGCCATGTCGTTGAACAAGGTGACCAGCAATCCGAGTTCATCTTCGGCCTTGATGGTCACGCGATGATCGAGATTGCCGGCGGAGATTTCCCGAGTGGCTTCCGCTAGAGCTTCGATCGGAACGGTAATGCGCTTGGAAAGAAACAATCCGATCCATACGGCGGCAAACATGACCAGAACCGTCATCAGAGCGAGCAGATAGATGTAGGTATCACGGAAATTCTTCTTTGCCAGACTCAGTTCCCGGTAAGCGTCCCGTTTTTCGGAGATCGTCTCATTGCTTTTGGCCACGTTCTCAAGAGCGGGGAAGATGGCCGCGAGCACTTTCGGCCCATTCCGGCTTTGGATGCGGATTGCAGCGAGCCAGCCGCCCTTGACGTCCAGGAAGACCTGGTCGCCGGTACCTATCGCGGTAATGACATCGCGCGCGATGCCGAACGTCTGGAGTCCTTTCTCGTCCGCGATCTGGTCGACCTGCCCACTGGGATCGATGACCATGAGGGCGCGAAGGTTGAACACTATCCGAGCCGGCTCAAGGTCCGCCGGCAGTTCCGATTCCGATCCCAGATGCGTCAGAATGCTGCGAGCCAGTTGTTCGTGCTCGGCCTGCCACTGTTGATTGTTCTCGTCGGTGGCCTTGAAAATCGCATCCACCGGAAAGGTGAACCACCTTTCGATGCTGCGGTTGAGAAGCCCGTAGGAATAGGCGAATACGCAGATGGCCGGAACCAGAGTGAGCGCCACGAGCGAAACCAGCAGGCTGGTCTTGAACTTCGAGCCGGGCTTCTCTTGCTTCCGCTCAACCCAGACTTTGACGACGGTCCGCAACAGGACGAATCCGAAGACGAGAAGCACGAGAAAGACCAGCGCCGAGAGGGCGGAAATGACGACGATATTCTTCGGTTTGGTCGGATTCAGAAATCCGCTAAGATCGAACGCCTGCTGGGCAAATAGCAGGGAAGCCAGAATCAGCAGAAATGCCCCGGCGATAAAGAGCTTGGCGGTCCTGGGCTGTACTTTCATGCGAGTCTTTATGGTATGGTAAGCACGGTCCGCACCCCTATCAGATTTTTCTTTTGCAACTCATGGCTCCGTATTACAACAGGTAAAACGTCAATCCGAGGGTGAGATGGCAAATTTTAGTTTTAAGGGTCGAAATCGACAGGGTGAGACAGTGTCCGGTGAACGGACCGCCGATAACGTACAGTTGCTGGCAGTGGCATTGCGGCGTGAACAGATATTCCTCATGGATGCCACAGAAAAGAAGGGTGCATCCAACAGCGGATGGCGGGCCGCCTTGGCATTTGGAAACAATCCAACTCCCAAGGATGTCGCGATATTCACTCGGCAGTTTTCGGTAATGATCGATTCCGGCGTACCGCTCGTGCAATGCCTGGAGATTCTGGCGGAGACACAGGAAAATAAGAAATTTGGCGCGGCGATTCGTGCGGTCCAGCGAGATGTGGAGTCCGGTAACAGTCTGGCGGCTGCGATGAAGACTCAGCCGAAGGTGTTCGACGATCTCTACACGAACATGGTGGCAGCAGGTGAGGCGGGCGGTATTCTCGATACCATTTTTCAACGTCTCTCGGTCTACATCGAAAAGGCGGTCAAACTTAAACGCGCGGTCAAGTCGGCAATGGTTTATCCCGTTGCGGTGGTATTCATTGCCAGCGCCGTGATCTCGCTGATCTTGTGGAAAGTGATTCCCGCATTTACCGACCTCTTCAACGGCATGCAGGTCCAACTGCCGTTGCCTACGCGCATTGTCATCGGTGCGAGTGAATTTGTGGGCAGCTACGGATTATTTATCATTGTTGCCCTGGTGATTCTCGGAGGTGTATTCCGCGCGTACTACAGGACTCCGAAAGGCCGGTACGTTGTCGATAGCCTGGTATTGAAATCGCCCATCTTTGGTCCGCTGATGCGCAAGATTGCCGTAGCGCGATTTTCCCGCACCATGGCCACGCTGATTGCCAGCGGCGTTCCAATTCTAGATTGTCTCGACATCACGGCGCACACGTCCGGCAATGCCGTTATTGAAGAAGCTATTTTGAGCGTCAAGCGGGCTATTGCGGAAGGGCGTACGATTGTCGATCCCCTGAAGGCTTCCGGTGTTTTTCCCTCCATGGTCGTTTCGATGATTGGCGTCGGTGAACAGGCCGGAGCACTCGAAAAAATGCTGACGAAGATTGCGGATTTCTACGAAGAGGAAGTCGATGCGGCCGTTGGTGATTTGATGACGGCAATGGAACCCGCGATGATTGTGGTGCTTGGCGTTATCGTTGGCGGCATCGTCATTTCGATGTACCTTCCGATCTTCTCTCTCGTCAGCCAGTTGAGCAAATAGGATGTGAACGGAGCGTTACGAGAAGTCGCAGACAGGCCCAAGTGGCTACTGCGCCTGATCTATGTCCGCTTCTTTGTTTTTTCGGTTTTTATTCCCGTCTTTCTTTATATCGGCACGAACAAGATCGAAAGGATCGAAAGAGTCGCCGATATGGAGGTCCTGCTTGTCGGGATTGCCGGCCTCACCATCTGCTGGTGGGGCCTCCTGAGACTGAACAAGTCGTATGTCGCTCAGGCCTATGCCCAGATTGCCGTCGATCTTCTGCTGATCACCTGGACGGTCAATCGGACCGGCGGAGTCGACAGCTATTTTTCGTCACTGTATTTCCTGGAAATTGTCATGTCCAGCATCCTGCTCGAACGCCGTGGCGCGTTCTTTGCGGGTACAGCCAGTTCGGTGCTTCATTTTGCCCATCTGGACCTGGCCTACTTCAAGATCGTTCCGGACACCTCATCCGGCGCCTTTTACCTTCCATCCCTGCAATTCATCATTGCACTGAACATCTTTGGATTTTGTTCCGTGGCGTACCTCTCCAATTATCTTGCGGAGAACTGGCGAAGGACGGGAGCCGAACTGCAGAAGTCCACGGGTCAGGTGGCATTTCTTCAGGCTTTCAGCGATCGCATTGTCGACAGCATGGGGAGCGGTCTGGCGACGACGGATGTCGACGGGCGAATTTATCTTTTCAATCGGGCGGCCGAGAGGATGACTGGACGAAGTGCCGCTGACGTCAACAGCATGACGATAGGGGATGTGTTCCCCGGCATTGGCAAGGTCGATCAGGCGCCAAAGCTGGACGTCTGGACCAAGCGCAAGGACGGCAGGGATATTTACGTGAGGTTCTCCGTTTCGCCCATCATGATCGATGATCGAAACACGGCCGGTTATGTGTGGTGTTTCGATGATCTCACCGAGATTCGCCTTCTGGAACGCCAGGTCCGGCAAAGAGAACAGATGGCGGCCATTGGCGCACTGTCTTCGGCCATTGCGCACGAAATCAGGAATCCACTCGCGTCGATTACCGGATCGTTCAAGCTCCTTCACTCGGACCTTAAACTGACCGAGGACCAGAGTCAACTCGCCGATATCATTTCGCGTGAAACCGAACGGCTGAATGGCACAATCTCGGATTTTCTGTCGTATGCGCGGCCCACCCCTCCGGAGCTGCACAGGACCGATCTTTCGGTGCTGATCCGGGAGATGGCCAGCCTCATGCGAAACAGCCCGGACCTCACATCGCGGCATTCGATCGAATTGCGTCTGGAGTCGGTATTCGCGATGGTGGATGAAAGGATGATGCGTCAGGTGTTCTATAATCTCGCAACGAATGCGTTCAAGGCAATGCCCGACGGTGGCATCCTTACCATCAGTGTGGAGCCACGCAATGGAGCGCAGGTCCGGTTTGAAGACACAGGAATCGGGATGGATGAAGCTGAAATGAAAAATCTGTTCGTGCCTTTTCATTCCTCTTTCAAGAATGGAACCGGACTGGGATTGCCCATCGTTTACAAGATCGTTACAGCTCACAACGGCGCCATTGGCGTGAAGTCCCGCAAGGGCGCGGGCTCCACGTTTTTTGTCGACCTGAAGAAATGATCGCCAGGCCAAACATCCTGGTTGTGGATGACGAGCGGTCCATCCGTGAACTGCTGGGAATTGTACTTAAAAAGGAAGGCTTCAACGTCATCAGCGCGGAAAGCGCCGAAGAAGCACTCGAACGCAGCAGAGCCACCGAATTCGATCTGATTGTTTCCGACATCAGCATGGCCGACATGTCCGGCATCGATCTTCTGCGGGAGCTGCGAAGCAGCAATTTCAATGGTCAGTTTATTCTGTTAACCGCCTTTGCCAGCGCGGAGACTGCTATTCAGGCCCTGAAGATGGGCGCATACGATTACATCATCAAGACAGAAAACTTTATCGAGGAACTGAAGCTCGTCGTTTACAGCGCGCTCGAGAATCGCAGGCTTCGGGAAGAGAACACATACTTACGCCGTGAATTCCGCAAGGTTCACGGGTTGGGCAACCTGGTTGGCAAGAGCCAGAAGATGCAGGAGCTCTTCAAGATGATCGAGGTTGTCAGCGGCACCAACAGTACCGTTCTAATTACGGGGGAGAGCGGAACGGGAAAGGAACTCGTCGCCAAGGCAATTCACGTCAATAGCCAACGCGCTGAAGCGCCATTCATTTCCGTAAACTGCGGGGCATTTACCGACACTCTGCTGGAAAGCGAACTGTTCGGCTACATGAAGGGGGCCTTTACCGGTGCTGCAACCAACAAGAAGGGGTTGTTCGAGGTTGCGGACAAGGGCACGATCTTTCTCGATGAGATCGGAGACACGAGCACTGCAATGCAGGTAAAGCTCCTTCGAGTTCTGCAGGAGCGGACGATTCGGAGGGTCGGCGGAACGGAAGAGATTTCCGTGGATGTGCGTGTGATCTCCGCGACAAATCGCGACCTTACGGCCATGGTTTCTGAAAATCAGTTTCGTGAGGATCTCTATTACCGCATTCGCGTCATTCCCATCCATATCCCTCCGTTGCGGCATCGGAGCGACGACATTCCGCTTCTGGCAAGTCACTTTCTTTCAAGATTCAATGGCGCCATGGGAAAGAACATTCAGCGTCTTTCCGATGAAGCTCTAAAGAAACTCGAAGCCTACGACTGGCCGGGTAATGTTCGAGAGCTGGAAAATGCGATGGAGCGGGCCTATATCCTGGAAACATCCAGTGAGGTGTCCGCCCAGCATCTGCCCGACGCCGTTTCCGAGAATTCGCGTCCGCGAGCCTTTGGCACCATTCCCGCTGAAGGAATTGATCTGGAAGCATACGTTTCGAGCCTTCAGAGAAGTTTTCTCGAAGAAGCGCTGAATCGCACGGGCGGCGTCCAGGTGAAGGCCGCGGAGCTGTTGAAGATGTCTTACCGGTCTTTCCGTCACTATATGCAGAAGCATGGCCTGGATGGCAAGTAGGTGGGGGGCGAATTCCTCTCCCGAAGGGAGAGGGTGCCGCGAAGCGGCGGGTGAGGGGTACAAAAACGGCACCGTCAATTAACCGCTCACCGGGCCCGCCATTTCCTGACGCCCCCAATCTGTTCACAACTTCAGCGTTATCGGATACAGCGATAGACGAATGCCGGTGGAACATTGCTCCACACAATCGGGCTTCTCGAAATCGATTTGAAGTATTTGGGCAGGATTCGGGAGAATCGCCTTCCAGGCGGGAGGATCAACCCGTGGACATATGCGAAAGTAACAAATTGTCCGCCGGGCTTCAGCACGCGCATCATCTCATCCAGAAACTCCACCTGCCTTGATTCCGGAAAAGAGGCCCAGGGCAATCCGGAAACGATGCAATCCACCTGATCAATACCGGCTTCGCTGCAAATGGCTCTGGCATTGGCAACGGAATCCTGGAAGATCCGTATTTCCGGATGCTGACTCCGGAACATAGCAGCAAGGCGGGGATTGATCTCGATGGCAATGAATTCGGCGTCTTGATCGAGCGATTGAAGTACGTAGGTGGTGAAGGCGCCCGTGCCGGGACCGTATTCGACGACTGCCTTGGCGTTGGTCAAATCCAGGTTTCGGACAATGGCCCTGCCCAGAGCGTCCGAGCTCGGCACGATGGCTCCCGTCGCCATTGGTTGAGCGAGGAACTCTCGCAGGAATCGTGCCGAATTGTTAGAAGACATATTTTGCTGTATCCCGATGATATTGCCAGGTCAATTCGCAGCCGCCCTGGGCGCATCGCACCGCGATGTCGCTTCGGGAGTTTAGCACTGCTTGAACCAGCTTGTCTGAAACCGCTTCTTCTTTGAGCACTTCGCCAAGCCTCTTGTTCCGTACAAGACTGGAGAAATCGCCCACACCGCTCGTAATAATAACCGGAACTCCGCAATTCAGATACTCCGCGAATTTAGCTGGAGACGATGTTTCGATATTGGGAGATTCCCGAAGAAGCAGGAATCCCAGGTCGGATGCATTCAAAAG
>Ga0134122_10000868_pt1 | contig 21209 bp, 18 predicted proteins | sample KB302_FD_96461 | JGI IMG/M metagenome (GOLD analysis project Ga0134122, IMG submission 96461) | Terrestrial soil microbial communities without Nitrogen fertilizer from Kellogg Biological Station, Michigan, USA - KB3-0-2 | ecosystem: Environmental > Terrestrial > Soil > Unclassified ... | reverse complement strand
CAATGGGCGACTAGCCGCGCTTGCCAACGATGAACACCTCCAGATCGTCGGGATGGACCCGGATCGCGTTCGAGGCCAGAAGGTAAGATTACTCCCATTCCGCGTCATTCCCTTCGCAACGAACCTCGCGACCTCCGCTTGCCACCCGTCTTTCTCTCCTACTCGAGGAAGAGCAGCGCACCCGCCGCTCGCACGCTCCACGCCGCGATGTCCGGCGAGTGCTTTCTCGATGAGAGCGCCATCGAAGCGGGCGAACGGTTTTCGGTTCGGCTCGCCGACGCCCTCCTGGAGAGCCGTGTGGTGGTGGTCTTCGCGAGCCCGGAGTACTTCCAGCGAAGAACCTGCCTCTGGGAGTTGCGCGCCGCCCTGGGCCCCTATGACCTGTCGCCCGATCCGCGCCAATTGCAGCACATGGTCGTCGTGTTGCCGCCGGAGGGCGTGCCGGAGGAGCTCGAGCGGTTACCGCCTGGGCTCCAGGCGGGCAACTGGTTGACGACGGCAGATCCAGACGGAATCGCGCGGATGATCCGTGCGCGACTGTCGAGACCCAGCCCCACGCTCGGGGAACGATACGAGGCCCTGGGCCAGCCAATGTCCGCCGTGCGCGCGCGTCTGCTGGAGCTGACGGCGCGTCCGCCCACCACAACCCTGACTGGTGTCTGCACCGTGTATGGGTTGGCCGAGGTCCCACTGCACGATGACTTTGTCGGTCGGTGGGACGAACTGCACCGCGCCGACTTCTGGCTGAGGACGGCGTTTGCCGGTCCGGGGACGGCGGCTCCAACTGTGTGCATCGAAGGACTGGGAGGGCTCGGCAAGACCCGGTTGGCTGCCGAGTACGTGTACCGGTTTGGTGCGCGCGCATTTCCAGGAGGAATCCTCTGGTTCGACGCCGGCAAACCACTCGAGCCGCAGTTCCACGGTGCGCTGAGGGCGCTTGATCCCGCGGCTCCGTCGCTAGGGCGCTTCATATCCCAGGGTCGCGACGCGAGGGCGGAACTCGAAATCGCGCTTCGAGTCCGGTTCACGCGCCAGCCGATCCTGATGGTCGTGGACAACGTCCCGGAGTCAGGAGGAAATGGGGCGGCGCCGCGGTCGCTCGGTGAGTACTGCCCAGCGGTGGGTCACGTGGCGACACTCGTGACGTCCCGGAGGCGGCTCTCGCTGGAGCCCGGGAGGCGGGGGCTGCTCCTCCGAGAGCTCGACCCCACTTCCGCGGTCCAACTCCTCACGCGGGGCGCTCCACCGGGTCAACTCTCGTCGAAGGAATGGACGGCCATCGCCTCCTGGGTGGGCTGCCTCCCGCTGGCGTTGACCTTGCTGAACCAAGTGTTGCTCTCCGGCCACTCGGCTCGGGCATTGCTGGATGCCGCGCAGACCGGTGGCATCACAGAGATGCTCGACGGGCAGATGGAGGCGCTGCGCGCCGAGGTGGAACCGGGGTCGCTCCGCGGGGTGACGGAGGCGCTATCCATCTCCTATCGGCAGCTCCTTCCGGCAACGCAGAGAGCGTCTCGTCTGCTGGCGCAGCTCGCTCCCACGTCCATCCCGCTGGCGCTCGTGGAGCGGATGCCGGAGATCTTCACCCTTCAGGTGAGATCCCAACTCCTCCGTCGATGCTTCGTGACGCCTCACGAGATCGAACCCTCGCGGGTGCCGATGTTCGGCTCGATGCATCGAATCACCGCGGACTACCTCCGGACCTGCGAATCCACTGCCGAGGAGCAGCAGCGCATCGAAGCGGCGTTGTGCGAGCTCCTGGACGGGGAGGCGACCGGCCCAGATCAGTGGCACTTGTGGCAGGCGTGCGTCGAGCATGCCGCGCACTATCTCCGGCTCACCGGTGAGCGGAGCGCCCCGCTGCAACTCGCGGTCTCTCGGGCGCTGCTCGGGCTCGGCCGTCGCCTGGAGGCGCTGGAGACCACGCAGCGTCTAGTCGAGTTCTGCCGCCGCGCTTCCACGACCGACGACACCGCGCTGTCGAACCTGGCGCTGGCCTTGGCCGTCCGACGAGATGGCCTGCGCGAGCTGAGTCGTTGGGATGAGGAACTGCGTGCGCTGGAGGAACTGGTGGAGGTGCTTCGGTCCTGGCGGCTAGCCATCCGGGTGAATTCGAGTCGCGCCTGGCGAGCTCCCTGGAAGCGCTCTCGGCCGGACTGAGTGCTCGCGGGCGCCGTGAGGAGGCGCTTCAGGCGAGCGCGGGCGTGGTGGAGCTCCGGCGTCGTCTCGCCTGTCGCTCCGCGGCGTGCGAGCTCGACCTCGCGATCTCGCTGGCCATGCTCTTCAATTGCCTGGCGGAACTCAAGCGGTGGAAGGAGGGGCTCGCCGCCCTTGAGGAGGCCACGGAGATCCGCGATCGCCTCGCCGCTTCGCTGGCGCCGGAACTCGCGCCGGGCCTGGCGACCACGTTGACCCTCCTCAAGAGCTGCGGCCGCCGGATTTCGGGCCACGTGACTCTTGGTGAATCCACCCCGACGTTCACGAACAAGCTGGCCGCCCTCGTGCAGGAGAGGCGAGCACGGCCGGACGGCGAGACCACCGACGTTCACTTCGCACCGGCCGGGTTCCCATCTGCGCCACGAGGATTCACGCTCCACATGATGCAGGGTCCGGGCGCTCCCCGGCTGTTTGTCCTGGGACACAGAGAGACCATCTTGGGCCGCAGCTCACAGGTGGACATCCAGATTGATGCGTTCGACCTGTCGAGAATGCATGCATCGATACACCGGGAAGATGGCGAATATCGGATCCTCGACCTGGACAGCCGGAACGGCGTGTACCTGAATGGCATCCGTATCCATTCGGCCGTGTTGCGACATGGAGACAACGTGCAGCTCGGATTGACGATTCTCGTCTATTGCGAGCACGATGGCCCGGAGGGCTGACCGCGACCGCTCGAACGGCCCCGCGCCGGAACCTGGTCCACGCGCGCCGACAAACCCCGCCCCATTTCAGGTGGTTTCAAGAGCGCGCCAGGCGCGGACTTGAACCCCCGACCTTCGGATTCGAAGGGAGAGGGTGGAACGTCCACCGCTCACAACGGTTCGCAAGCCGTGGTTTCCCTTCAGGGCCGCGCCGGGCCGGGAGTCCAGCCGACCCATTTCGTGAGCGGCCTTCGCAAGCCGTTTGGTCCACCCGTGGTCCACGGAATGCCGGGGCCAAGCGCCCCGCTCCGGACGCTGGAGGGTTGGTGCGGGCCGGTTCCTGACGGTCCGGGAGGCGGCGGAGCGGCTGGCGGTGAGCACGTTCACGGTCTACGCGCTGTGCGACCGCGGCGAGCTGCCGCACGCCCGGGTCTCTAACGTCATCCGGATCTCCTCAACTCGGCGCCGGACACTTGGCCGCGGCAGGGTGCGCGTGGGCCTGCCGCCTCATTGGGCGAGCGCCCGTGGTATTCAGCGGCTCCGGAGAAGGCCGGCCTCCAGTACATCAACCAAGCAAGGAGACACACCAATGGCGAAGCGAACGCTGTTCCTCTTCGTTTTCTGCGCGGCGCTCGCCTGCACGGGTCCGCAAGGGCCCACGGGCGACCCGGGCGCGCAGGGCCAGCAAGGTGCGGTCGGTCCGCCGGGGCCAGCGGGAGCCACAGGCGCAAACGGCTCGCTGATCCGGTGGGGGTCTGACCCATCGCAGTGGGCCTTTCTCGCCGGCACGCAGGGGACCATCGCCCTTAACACCACCGACGTCCTGGAGGGCGATTCGTCGTTCGACTTCACGGTGACCAGCGGCGCCACCGGCTCCGAGTACACCTACGGCGACTTCGTGGCGGTGGACCCGCGCCAGATCTACGCGGGCCGCGTCTCTTCGAACCTGGTCACCGGGGCGGGGACGTTCAGCGCCGGCGTGGTGGCCTACGACAAGAACAAGGCGTCACTGGGGAGCGTGCCGTTCGTAGCCTCAGCGGCCACGCTGACCCAGGGCGCCTGGACCAACTTCTCCGGCCTCATCGGCGGCGAGGGGACGAACCCCGGACAGTTTCCGGTGGGCACGCGCTTCGTCAAGCCGTGGATCGCGATGAACCAGGGAAACATCGGTGGCACCAGGATCGACGCCCTCACCTTCGGCGCCGACGAGATCTCACCCTGCTTCGGGGTCCTCCAGGACTCCCCGGCCGCGTGGGGGAACACGGCCACCACCTCTTGGAGCACGCTCATCTCGCGGACCTTTACCGTGGACCGGAAGGTGACGGCGATCGTCCGGATGGTGGGGCACGCCACGAACACGACCGGCGCCGGCCTGCAAGCGGAGATCTTCATGGATGGGGCCCATGCCTGGCCGGGGAACCAGGACATCGGCTATGCCGTGGGCTCCATACACTTCTGGCTGGTAAACCAAAGCTGGGTGCCGGTCACCAGCATGGCAGTGTTCACTCTCTCGCCTGGGACCCATGTCGTGCAACTCCGCTACGTCAACGCTGGCGGGACGGGCACCACCAACCTCAACGGCGTACTGCTCACCACTGAATTCCACGGCTGCGTGAAGTGAGCGGGGCCGCCCGCTCAGTGCAAAACCGCGCTTCCGAAGCGCTGGCACCCGGTGCCAGCCCCATCCGACGCCCCATCCCTCCCTCTCACGGCACAAACTCGGGTTTCGAGTCCCGGCAGGAGTCGCTGGGGTCTGGGCGGCTCCGGCCTTCGTCGCGACCGTCGACGAGCACGCCTTGCCCTGACCTTGGCCTGCGAGGGAGCCATGGGCCCTACTGGCCCGAGCCGGGACGTGCCGGGGCGCCCTTCCTCGACTGTGATTTCTTGCCGGTGGTTTGTTCAGCGCCCTTCATCCTCTCCACCAACTTCTGGGTGCTGACGCTGATGCCGTCCAGCGCGGCCGCGGGAACCTTGGGGGGTGGCACCTCGTTTTTGACCGCCGGGATGCTGCGCAGGTAGGCGAAGATCGCCTTGAGATCTTCGTCGGTCATTCGCCCAAACCAGGCCCACGGCATCGGCGGCAGGATGGCCCGTCCCGACCCACCCATGTGCTTCCCGGTGCGAAGCGCGCTCAAGAACATTTCCTCGGTCCAGCCGCCAAGACCGGTCGCCTTGTCCGGGGTCAGGTTGGGCGAGTAGACGACCCCGAACTGCAGTTTGAACGAGGTGAGCGTCGGCCCGATGATGAGCATGTCGGATCCCTTGTACTCGCTCGAGGGATCGGGAGCGCCCTCCGGATGCCCCGAGAGCATCCGCGACATGTCGGGCACCGGCATCTTGAGCTCTTGGTCGAACTTCAAGGGCGTGTGGCAGTCGTTGCAGGCCGCGATCGTCACCAGGTAGCGGCCCCGTTCGATCCGATCAGCCGGCGCCGGGACCTTTTCCGCCGCGAGCGCGACCGCGGGAAGCAAGGCAAGCAGGGGGATCGTTCTCATCCCCGGGAGGTGACCATCGATCCCGGGACATGGAATCCTCCGGAATCACCACTGAACGGGTGGATTCAGGACATTCGCAGGCGAGGTCCAACGCGGCGGACCAGCGCCTCTTCGAAGCTGGAGTCGGCGAGCGGGCGAGCGCGGCACGGGGTCGCTGCTTGCCAAAGAAGAGCCATGACCAAAGCCCGTTCAGCCCGAGCGCGAGCGAACCACCGGGCCATGTCACCGCACCGCTTCGAGGCGCTGCTCTGGGCGCAGCGCAGGCTCAGTCCCGGCCGCCCACCGTCACGCGCGCGCGGAGCCTGGCGCCGAGCGGGTCCGGCGCCAGGTCGAGCGCCAGCTCCCGCGCGCCGGTGAGCTGGTTCATGAAGCGCACCGCGAACCGCTGCACGTCCTCCACCCGCCCGTCCGCCACGCCCGGCACCGACGCCGGCGCGCGCAGCTCGTCCTCCAGCCGCCCCAGGTCCACCAGCAGCGACACGTGCCCCGGCCCGAACGACCCCGGCCCGGCGCGCGCCGCCAGCGCCTCCCGCAGCGCCGCCGGCCGCCGCCACCGGCCCACCGTCCCGGCGCGGAGTTGGAGCCGCTCCGGCCCCACCGTCACCTCCACCGGCTCCTCCATCGCCTCGAACCGCAACCCATCCGCCCGCTGGCCGTACTCCACCCGCTTCGCCTCCAACGCCTCCCGCAGCGCGCGCAGCGCCGGCTCCTTCTTCCGCAGCCGCGCGTCCACCCACAGCGCGCCGCGCAGCTCCGGCTCCTTGTTGCCGCGGATCAGGTTGCCCAGGAACGCCGGGGCGTCGAAGTACCCCAGCACCGCCACCTCGTCCCCCAGCCCCTCCACCGCGCCCTCCACGTCCCACCCCTCCGCCCTCAGCGCCTCCGCGTCCCTCGCGCGCTCGGGAGATCCGGGCGGCCCCAGCAGCAGCGCCGCCAACACCTCCGCCGGGGCGCTCACCGAGAGCGCGATCACCGGTCCCTCCGGCGCCGTCCCCAGCAGGGCCGGCGCGGCCGCCGGCGCGCGCCACAGCGGCCCGTCCGCCCGGAAGACGCCCTCCGCCCGCAGCTCGCGCCCCTCCAGCCGCAGCGTCCCGTAGAAGCCACGCGACGAGGCGCCCGCCCGCGCCGGCACCGCCACCGCGCACGTCCCCTCCGGCACCGCCTCGCGCGACTCCGCGATCAGCGGCCACCGCTCCGCCCCGCGGTCTCCGCCGCCCACCACCTCCTCCTTCGCCCGGCGGAGCTGCTCCGCCACCGGCGCGCCGCGCTCCGGCAGCGCCAGGTACAGGTACCCGCGGTCCACGAACGCCGCCGCGTCCGGCTGCCCGGGCCGCTGCACCTGCACGAACCCCTGCGCCGACTGGCTCAGCGCCGCGCCCTGCTCCTCCAGCGACTGCCCCAGCGCGCCGAGCGCCGCCTCCTCGTCCGTGACGCCCACCGCCGCCACCATCCCGCTCACCCCGGGCAGCGTGAAGAACGCCAACCCCTCGTCCGGATCCACCGCGCCCTCGCCCGCCGCGGAGGACTGCAGCGCCAGGTGCAGCACCCCGGTCCGGGCCAGCAGCTTCGCCGCCCCGCTCGGCCCCAGGAGCCCGTCCAGCAGGTCCGCCGCGTCGTCCAGCCCCGCGCCCGGCGCCGCGCAGTACAGCGCGCCCTGGGCCCGCGCCGGCACCGCGCGCAGCACCGGCCGCGGCCGCACGTCCACTCCGGTGACCGCCACCGCCCGCCCGGCCACTACCGCCTGCACCTCGTAGTGCCCGGCGCGCGCGAAGGCGTGCCGCGCCCGCGGGCCGCGCGAAGGGGGCGTCCCGTCGCCCCAGCGCCACTCCACCTCCGGCCCGGCGCCGTCCAGCGCGAACGCCACCGGCACGCCGGTGTCCGCCGGCCCACCCTCCGGAGGCTCCGAGCGGAGCGACCGCACGCACCCGCCGAGGAGCGCCAGCAGCGCCATCACCTGGGCCGCGCGGAGGCGGAGCACCGCCGCCGCCCTCTCAGATCTCGAAGGCGATGCCGAAGGTGAAGTACCGCCCGGAGAGGTCCAGCCCGCCGGTGTAGAAGTTGTTCACGTCGGCGAAGTTCCACTCGGCGAACAGGTAGCTGTGGTTCACGCCCGCGTCGGTGTCGAAGTCGCGCGCCAGGCGCGGCTCGAAGACGTCCAGCAGCAGCGACAGGCCCCCGCTGAAGCCCCAGCCCAGCCGCCCGCCGAGGGCCGTGCCGCCGCCGGTGCCGGTCTCCAGCGACGTCCCCTTGGTGGACCACCAGATGGTGTAGCGCAGGCCCGCCTTCACGTACGGCACCAGGGGGATGCCCCACACGTGCGCGGCGTAGTCGAAGCGGTAGACGCCGAACAGCGCGAGCGGGACGAGCCTCAGGCCGGTGCCGTCCGCCGCCGCCTCGCCGCCCTCCAGGAGCGCGGGAGCGAACTTCTCCGCGTACCCGACGGAGAGGCCGACCCCGGCGGTGCCCATGGCCTGGAAGAGCTGCCGTTCGCCGGAGGCCTCGAAGAGCAGCATGGGGCTGTCGCCGAAGGTGTCCGCGTACGGAGTGCCGAACAGGCCGGGCTCCCGGTCGATCAGCGGCTTGAATCCGCCCAGCTTCACCTCCAGGCCCATGGTGCGTTCGGAGCCGGTCTCGCCCGGCGCGCGCTCGACCGTTCCCGGGGCCCCCTGCGCCCGCGCCGGTCCGGCCATCCCCAGCGAGAGCACGGCCGCGGCCGCGACTGCGTGGATCGCCTTCATGACCGCCTCCCTCCGGGCGACCGGCGCCGCCGCCGGGACAGCCAGCCCAGCCCCAGCAACGGGAGCGCGCCCGCGGGCGCCGCCGCGCACCCCTGGGTGTCGCCGCCGGACTTCTGGTAGTTGCTGAAGAAGCCGAAGCTCGGCACCGGCGTGCCATTGATGATGTTGGAGTCGTCGCTCTGGTTCCCGGCCTCGTCCAGGGCGTAGACGAGCACCGCGTAGGTGACGCCGTTGGTGAGGCCGTCCAGCTTGAACGATCCGGCGGACGCCGGACCGGCGGACTTGGTGGTGTACGGCCCGATCGTGGACTGGTAGGCCACCATCATCGATGACGCGTCATTGCCCGCGGTGAAGTTGACCTGCAGCGCCCCATCCAGCGGCACCAGGCTGTCGAGCGTGGGCGCCGCGGGAGGGGCGCTGTCGTAGGTGATGGTCGGGGCGGTCGCCGGTTTTCCCTCCAGGCAGGTGACGGCGCCCAGCGGCAGGTACTTGACGTACGCGCAGAGCTTCATCGGCACCTCGGTGTTGTTGACCGGGCAGGTGGCGCCGGCGAACACCGGCAGGTCAACCACGCGCAGGGTGAAGCTCCCGCTCCCGGTGGTGGCCCAGGTGCTCTGCGGCACGGTCCCCACCTGGAAGTCCCCGGTCGCCGGGTCATTCCCGCACGTCGTGTTCTTGGTCGCCCAGATCACCAGGTCCTGGTGGTCCGTGCATGGGCCGGCGCCGCCCGCGGCGAACGTCCAGTTGACGGCGAGCGTGCGGGCGCAGTCGTTCTTGGCGAGCAGGACCGAAGTGCCGTCGTTCACGGTGAGCGTGAGCGTGGTCTGGGCGCCGGCGCCCGTGGCCGCCAGCAGCGCCAGCCAGGGAAGCGAGCGCATCAGGGAGGTGGAAGGTCTCATGGCATCCGTGGTGTGGTCGGCCCCAGCGGAGCAAGCCGGAGGCCAGCCCGCGCGGCCCGACTATCTCCTCGAAACGAGGAACCGCGCCACTCCGCGCCCGCCCAAATGTCGCGGCGGGCAGAGCCGCTTGCCAATTTGTCACCGCCCGCGCGCCAGCAACAGCTCGCCGACCTCGACGGCGTTGAGCGCGGCGCCGCGGCCGGCGTTGTCCACCGCCACCAGCAGGTGGAACCAGCCGTCGCCGCGGGCGGCGCGCACGCGCCCCACGTGGACCGCCGCGTCCGCGGTGACCAGCATGGGCATGGGGTAGACGCGCTCCGCCGGCTCATCCAGCAGCTTGAGCGCCGGCGACGCCTTCAGCGCGGCGCGCACCTCGTCCAGGCCGGGCCGGGCGTTGAGGTGCACGGTGACGGAGAGGAGGTGGCCGTAGAACACCGGCACCACCAGGGCGGTGCCGGAGACCTGCGCGCGGGCGATGGCGCCCCCCAGCCGGTCGCCCTCCTTCGTCCACGCCAGCTCCTCCTCGGAGTCGATGGCGCCGGGGGCGATGCGGCCCGCCTGGGGGAGGACGTTGAAGCCCAGCCGGTGCGGGAAGACGGAGCCCTCCGGCTCGCGCCCGGAGAGGAGCGCCGCGGTCTGCTGCTCCAGCGCCTGCACCCCCGCCAACCCGGCGGACGACGCGGAGAGCAGCGCGGTGACGTGCGCGTCCGTGGGGGAGAGCGCGTCCAGCGCCTGCAGCGCGGTGGCGAGCGCGGCGGTGGTGGCGGAGGGCACGGAGACGATCCGGCCCTCGAAGGGCGCGGAGGCGGCGGCGCCGTTCACCGCCGGGAGCACCAGCGGCACCTTGGGGTCGGCGCGGAAGGCGGCGCTGGTGTCCACCACCCAGGCGCCGGCCCCCTGCGCGGACAGCGCCAGCGGCGCGGCCACCTCCGGCGGCGCGGCGATCAGCGCCAGGTGGATGCCGCGGAACGCGTCCGGCCCCGCCTTCTCCACCGGGATGGTGTCGTCCCCGAACTCGATCTCGTCGCCCTCGGAGCGCTCGGAGCCGAGGGCGCCGATCTGCTGCGAGGCGTACCCGCGGTCCAGCAGCGCGGAGAGGATCTCCTGCCCCACCGCGCCCGTCGCCCCCACCACCGCGATCTTCGCGCTGCGATCCACCATGCGCATGCCCCTCCCTCAGTCCTCCTTCATCCTCGCAGACGGCGCCGGTCCGGGCAGCGGCGGAAACTTCGGGTTCCGCTCCGCCTCGGAGGGGCGGACGTAGTGCGGCTCCAGCGCGAACATCTTCTGCGCGTCCCCGGCGTCGCCCCAGCGCGCCAGCGCGCAGACGGACCGCGCGGTGGGGAACGACGGCTCGTCGAACAGCCGGGCGGCGGGCACGCCCAAAGCCTGGAGCTTCTCGCGGTACTCGCGCACCGCCGGCCCCACCACCGCGCCCTCGCACCGGAGGAGGAAGGCCGCCGCCTCGGCGAGCGGCAGCGCCTGCTCCGGCTCGACCGCCGCCGCAACATCGCCGTCCACCCGGTACGCCGCCACGTACAGCTCGTTCTGGCGCGCCACCGCGACCGGGAGGGCGAGCGGCCCGCGCCCGGCGGCGGCGGCGTCCAGCGCCAGGGCCTGGAGCGAGGAGGCGCCCGCCAGCGGGACGGAGGCGGCGTACGCCAGCCCCTTGGCGGTGGCCAGGCCGATGCGCAGCCCGGTGAAGGAGCCGGGCCCCAGCCCGACGGCGATGCCCTCCAGGTCCTGGAACGAGAGCCGGTGGCGCTCCAGCAGCGCGCGCGCCTCGCCCGGCAGCAGCTCGCTCTGCTTGCGCGGCGGGCCCAGCGCCACCGCGTCCACGGCGCGCCAGGGACCCTGCTCCACCAGGGCCATGCTCAGCGTGAGGGTGGAGGTGTCGAGCGCGAGGAACACGCTACTCGCAGGGCGTCAGCCGGACGCGCGCGATGCCGTTCCGGGCGTCCAGCATCCCCAGCTTGCGCGCCGCCGTCCGGGAGACCTGGAGGATCACCCCGGGCGTGTACGCGCCGCGGTCGGTGATGTGCACCCGCGCGTCGAAGCCGTTCTCGAGGTTGGTGACCAGCACGCAGGTGCCCACCGGCAGCGAGCGGTGCGCGGCGGTGATCATCCCCGGGTCCCACTCGCGCGGAGCGCCCACCGTGCCGGACCCGTTGCCCTCGTCGCTCCCCGCGCTCCCGTAGACGGCGGCCTTCCCCTCCTCGAAGTAGTCCAAAGGGAGCGGCTCCCGCGGGGGAGCCATGGGCACGCACGCCGCGAAGGCGACCGCGCACGCGAGGACGAGGACGGGGGCCTTCATGCCGCTCACCTCTTGAACAGGTCGTTGTAGAAGACGCGGACGATCAGGCTGACCAGCATCACCAGCCCCACCCAGTTGGCGATCTCCCGCGCGCGCATGGAGATGGGCCGGCGGCGGATGGCCTCCCAGCCGGCGGCCAGCAGGTGGAAGCCGTCCAGGATGGGGATGGGCAGCAGGTTCACCACGCCGAGGTTGATGGAGATGATCGCCATCATCGACAGGAACTGGTCGAACCCCGCCTCCGCCGCCTTGGTCGCCATCTGGTGCAGCCCCAGCGGGCCGCTCATCGCGTCCATAGAGACGCGGCCGGTGATCATGTAGCCCAGCACGGTGGCGACCTTGGCGATGTCCTGGGGGACGATCTGCAGCGACTTCACCAGCGCCTTGCCCGGGCTCATCCGGACCTTGACGGTCTCCGGGTTGAGGACGTCCGCCGCGCCGAAGTACCGGGTGCGCACGCCGAAGTCGAGTTGGCCCGACTCCTGGCCCAGCTGGTCCTTCTCGCGCGATCGCGTCTGCCTCAGCTCGGCGTGCTTCTCCTCCCCGGCCGGGGTGCGCCAGGCGAGCGCGAACGGCTGGTCCTTGATCTCCTCGGTGAGCGCGTTGATCAGCCCGGTGAAGGAGCGCACCGGCGCCCCGTTCAGCGAGAGCAGCTGGTCCCCGCGCGCCAAGCCCGCGCCGGCGGCCGGGCTGTCCGCCAGGACGGTGTAGACGAAGGTCGAGGGCGGCTCCGCGCCCAGCCCCGCGTAGCCGTCCCCGGGCTGGCGCGACAGGTGGGCGCGCACGACGCGCGGGTTGGTGCCGCCGACGCCCGGCAGGTCCAGCGACTCCTCCCGGAGGACCTCCACCTCCAGCTCGCCCTGCGCGGCGCCCACCACCTTCTCCAGGTCCCGCTCGTCCCGCACCGGCTGGCCGTTGATCGCCACCACGCGGTCGAAGCTCTTCAGCCCCGCGGCGGCGGCGGGCGACCCGGCGGGCACGCCCAACAGCGGCGCCAGGGGGAAGGGCCGGATGCCGATCTGCCCGCGGGTCTCCGGATCGCTCAGCGGTTCGCTCACCGTGCTGCGCACCGGGGTGAGGGTGAGCGTGAGCTGCTTGCCGGCGCGGTCCACGGTGACGACGGTGGGCCGGTCGTAGCGGGGCTTGAGGACGTCGGAGATCTCCTCGAAGAGGTCGATCTTCTGGCCCTCGACGGCGACGATCCGGTCGCCCGGGCGGATGCCGGCCTCGGCGGCGGGCATCCCCGGCTCCACGGACCCCACCATGGAGGTGGCGTGCTCGGAGAGCCCGAGCAGCACGATGAAGAACACCAGCACCGGGAAGACGAGGTTGAACACCGGCCCGGCGGCGACGATCAGCATCCGCTTCCACGGCGCCTGCGCCAGAAAGCCGTACTTCGCCTCCTCCGGCGGCAGCTCGTCGTACGGCTGCTCCCCGGCCATCTTCACGTAGCCGCCCAGCGGGAACCAGGCGATGCGGTATTCGGTGTCCCCGCGGGTGAACGCCACGATGGGCGGCCCGAAGCCGATGGAGAACCGCAGCACCTTCACCCCCAGCGCCTTGGCCAGGAGGAAGTGGCCGCTCTCGTGGACGAAGATCAGCACGCCCAGGAGGAGGACGGTGTAGGGAAGGTAGGCGACCGACTGAGGCATTGGACGACAACGTTAATCGGGGGACCCCGGACCGACAACGCACAACGCCGGCCAATGGACATCAGCCGCCGATCAGCGGCCGGAGGTAGTTGGCGTACAGGAAGACGATGGTGGCGTTGAAGATGAGCGCGTCGATGCGGTCGAGGATGCCGCCGTGCCCGGGGATGATCTTCCCGGAGTCCTTCACCCCGTAGGCGCGCTTGAGCATCGACTCGGAGAAGTCGCCGATGGGGCCCATGATCCCCCCCGCCAGGGAGAGGATGAGCACGTCCACCACCGACAGGCTGTGGAACCCCAGCCAGCGGAACACGAACAGCCCCGCGGTGGCGCCCGCCATCCCGCCGAAGAAGCCCTCCCACGTCTTGTTCGGGCTCACCTCCGGGTAGAGCTTGTGCTTGCCGATGGCGCGGCCGGTGAAATACGCGAAGGTGTCGTTGAGGAAGCTCAGGTACATCACCACCATCACCCAGTGGCCGCCGTTCTCGTCGCCCCCCAGCAGCCGCAGGCAGACCAGCGAGGTCGGGCCGGCGGCCGAATAGACCATCCCGGCCACCAGGTGGCTCACGTTCTGCGGCCCCTCCTTCAGCGGGCCGCGGATCAGGTGGTACGTCCAGGCGAACATCCCGAACGCCACCACGACGTAGAAGGCCGCGACGCCCCAGCTGTCCCCCGTCATGGGCAGCATGGGGAAGAGCCCGGTGACGCCGATCCCCACCCACGCCGCCGGAGACCACCCCTTCATGGTGATCTCGTAGAACTCCAGCACGCTGATCACCGCGGCGACGGAGAACAGCAGCGCCATCAGCCAGCCGCCGCGGTAGACGAGGTAGATGACGCCGGGCGCGATGACCGCCGACGTGAGGAGCCGGATCGCCAGGTTGCGGTTGGCCTCGGTCACGGGGCGCGCCTCACCTGGGCGGAGGTCAACCCGAACCGCCGCTCGCGCTGCTGGTACTCCAGCAGGCACCCCGCGAAGGCGTCCGGCCGGAAGTCCGGCCAGAGCACCTCGGTGAAGACCAGCTCCGCGTAGGCCAGCTGCCAGAGCAGGAAGTTGGAGATGCGGTGCTCGCCGGAGGTGCGGATCACCAGGTCCAGCGGCGGCAGGTCGGAGGTCCACAGCAGCGCCTCCAGCTCCGCCTCCGTCGGCGTCCCCTGCTTGCCGGACGCCGCCCACCGCCCGGCGGCGCGCAGCAGCTCCTCCCGCCCGCCGTAGGAGAGCGCCAGGGTGAGCACCATCTCCCGGTTGTCGCGCGACTCGGCTCGCAGCGCGTCCAGCGGTTCCCGGACGAAGCGGGGGAGCCGGTCCAGCTCGCCGATGGCGTTGAGCCGGATGCCGTTCTCCATGATCTCCGGGCGCTCCTTCTCCAGGTACTCGCGGAGCAGGTCCATCAGCGCCGCCACCTCGTCCGCCGGGCGCGACCAGTTCTGCGAGGAGAAGGCGTACAGCGTGATCGCCTTCAGCCCGATCCGGCGCGCGCAGCGGGTGATCTCGCGCACGCTGTTGGAGCCCTCGCGGTGGCCGTCGATGCGCGGGAGCCCGCGGGCCTCCGCCCAGCGGCCGTTGCCGTCCATGATGATGCCCACGTGGCGGGGCAGCGACCGCTCCCGAAGCTGCTCCTCCAGATCGGTGACGCTGGTGGGGCTGTCCATCTCTTGGGCGGTCACCATACGGGCAAACCGTCCATCGGGCGAGTAGAGTCGGACGCGTGGAGCCGAGGCGCGAACATCTGCTGGCGGCGGCCGCCGTGTGGCTGTGGGCCATCGCCGCCCCGGCGGCGGCGGGCGCGTCCGGCGCCGCGGGGAACGACGTGCAGCGCTACATCCAGGCCGCGGCCAAGCTCTACGAGTCGCTCGACTACGACCAGGCGCTGGAGCAGCTGGCCCACGCCAAGGCGCTGGCCGTGCGCGCGGACGACGGGGTGGAGATCTCCCTCTACGAAGGGATCATCTACGCGGACATGAGCGGCCACCGCGATCAGTCGCAGGCCGCCTTCCGCGCCGCGCTCCTCCTCCGCCCCGACGCCCGGCTCCCGGTGAAGGTGTCCCCCAAGGTGGAGAAGGAGTTCGAACAGCTCCGCAAGCAGGTGACGCAGGAGCAGGCCAAGGAGCAGAAGGAGCAGGCGAAGAGGAAGGTGGCCTCGAAGCCGCCCTCCCCCGCCGCGAGCGACCGGCCCGTGGCCGGGGCCCCGCCGACCCCGCCCTCGCTGGTGCCGCTCGAACCTTCGGGGCGCGGGCCCGCGCCCTCCTCCGGCTTCTCCGCGTTCGGCGTCCGGGTGCCGCTGGTGCCCGCCGCGCTGGGCGGGGTGGCGGTGGCGGCGGGCGTGGGCGGGACGGTGTTCGGGCTGATGACGCGCCACTCGCTGGAGCAGGCGCAGAGCGCCGTCTACCAGGACGAGGCGTACGCGCACTGGCAGGACGCCAACCACACCGCGCCGGTGGCGAACACGCTCTTCGTCGCCGCGGGGCTGCTGGCGGGCGGCGCGGTGGCGACGTACTTCCTGATGCCGCACCAGTGACGGCGGCTACTGCAGCACGTACTTGAAGACGTTGGGCTGCCCGGCGACGACGGTGAGCGGCTGGGTGACCTCCTTCTTGAGGTCCTTGTTCACCAGCTTCACCGTGTGCTTCCCCTCCCACACCTCCACCGGTTCGAACGGCGTCTGCCCCAGCGGCTTGCCGTCCAGGAACACGGTGGCGTAGGGCCGGACCCGGAACTCCACCTTCCCCTTCCCCAGCACCAGCTTGCGGGTGAGCGTCTGGCCGGCGGTGAGCGTGCCCGTCTCCGCCCGCGAGAACGCGCCCAGCGCGTCGAACACCTCGATCTTCACGTCGCCGGGCGGCAGGTTGTGCACCGTGGTGGGGCTCTTCCCGTAGATGCGGCCGTTCACCCGGACCATCCCGGCGGGCGCGGACTCCACCAAAAGGCTGGCCAGCTTCGGGTCGGCGGTCGCGCCCGGGGAGGCGGCGGAGACCACCGCCTTCGCCTTCTGCGCCGACCGGGGCGGCTGCTTCGGGAGGGGCTGCGCCAGCGGCTGCGAGCCGTGCGGGTCCGGCTCCTGCGGTGGCGCAGGCGGCGGCGTCACCGGGGCGGCCGGGCGCGGGGGCGGAGGGGCCGTCGCCACCGGCGGGGCGGGCGCGGGGCCGCGGCCGAGGGCGAAGAGGAGGATGCCGACCAGCAGCGCGCCCGCGCCCACGGCGATCACCACGCGCGGGTTGGTGGGCTGGCCGCGCCCGACCTGCGGCGGGGGGCGCAGGTGCGGGTCCGTCCCGCGCGGCGGCCCGGTGCGCGAGAGCGGCCGGGGATGCGGCTGCGGGGCCTCGCGCGGGGCCGGCAGGTCGGGCGGGGGGACGTCTGGGGCGGCGCGCGGCAGCGGCGTGGCCAGAAGGTGCGTCTGGCTGATGGGCGTCTTCACCGTCCGCGGCACGGCCGCCGGCGAGGGCTGGTTCCCGGGCGCCTCCGGCGCCAGCGCGTTCACCAGCTGCGCCAGCTGGTAGCCGGCCACCGGGTTCCCGGTGGAGACGATGTAGCGCTCCAGGTCCCCCTGCAGCTCGCGGCTGGAGCGGTAGCGCTTGGCGGCGTCCTTCTCGATCGCCTTGTCGACCGCCGCGCTCAGCGCGGGCGGCGTGTCCGGCCGCCGCGCCGTCACCGGGATGAACGGTTCGTGGATGATCGCCTGCATCACGGCGATCTCGTCCACCGCGTCGAACGGGCGGGCGCCGGTGAGCAGCTCGTAGAGCACCATCCCCAGCGCGAACACGTCCACGCGCAGGTCCATGGGCTGCAGCCGGAGCTGCTCCGGCGGCATGTACGACAGCTTCCCCTTCAGCACCCCGGTCCGCGTCTGCTGGCTCTTGTTGGCGGCCTTGGCGATGCCGAAGTCCACCACCTTCACCGCGCCGGTCTTGGAGACGAGGATGTTGTCCGGGCTCACGTCGCGGTGGATGAGGCCCAGCGGCTGGCCGGTGAGCGGGTCCTGGAACTCGTGCGCGTAGGCCAGGCCCTCGCACGCCAGGGAGACGATCTTCGCCGCCACCGGCGGGTCGAGCGGCTTGCCCAGCTCCTGCGCCCGCCTCACCAGCGCGCGCAGGTTGGGCCCGTCCACGTACTCCATGGCCAGAAAGTGCGCGCCCTCCGCCTCCCCGAAGTCGAAGATCTGCACCACGTTGGGGTGGTTGAGCTGGGCGGCCAGCTTGGCTTCGGTGAGGAACATCTCCACGAACTTCGGGTCGTCCGCCAGGTGGGGGAGGATCCGCTTCACCACCAGGGTCTTCTCGAAGCCCATGGGGCCGGCGGCCTTGGCGAGGAACACCTCCGCCATGCCGCCGATGGCGATCTTCCGGATCAGCTCGTATTTGCCAATTTGCGACACTGGGGGGACGCGTGCCCTTCACCATCATAGTCCCCTGGGCAAGGCGCCCAAGGGCCCGGCGACCTGCCGTCAGACGGGCGTTTGACCGCCGAGCGAGCGGTTTTCTACCATCCAGCCCTTCATGCCACCCAAGGTGATTGGCCCGTACCGCGTCCTGGAGACTCTGGGCAGCGGTGGCGTGGGCACCGTGTACCGGGCGCTCGACCGGCGCACGAACGAGGCGGTGGCGCTCAAGCTGCTGGCGGCCGGACCCGCGCTGGATCCGCGGGCGGCGCGGCGCCTGGCGCGCGAGTTCGAGGCGCTCCAGGACCTGTCGCACCCCAACGTGGTGAAGGTCTACGACACCGGCGTCTACCACGGGTACCCCTACCTCACGATGGAGCTGGTGGAGGGGCTCACCCTCCGCCACTACCTCTCCTTCTCGGACGAGGACCTGATCAGCGTCTCCCGCGCGGTGGCGTTGAACATCTCCGCCAAGGGCGCCGCCATGGCCAAGGAGATCGCCCGCGTCTTCGACTCCCCCTCCTCCGACTCCTTCCAGGGCCACCCGGACCGGGGCGCCGACGAGCTGGACGACCCCAGCGAGGAGCCCACCGGCGAGTGGGACCCGTCCGAGGCGCCCGGCCGCGGCGGGCGCGGGCGCAGGGACGAGGACGACGACGACGACGAGGAGGAGCGCTTCATCCTGGGGGAGAGCGGCGACGACGAGGCCCCCAGCAACGCCGACTTCGACTCCGACTCCGGCCCCGACTCGCTCCGCGCCTTCGCCGACGCGCTGGAGGAGCCGGACACGCACTCCCAGGGCGACTTCGCGCTCAAGCTCGACCAGGTGAAGGGCGGCGGCAAGCTGCTGCCCGCGGAGAAGCCGCGCCTGGTGAACCTGGAGGCGTACAACAAGCCGGAGCGGGTGGCGAAGCTGAAGGACTCCATGCTCCAGCTCTGCCTGGCGCTCTCCTACGTGCACGCGCGCGGGCTCATCCACCGCGACCTCAAGCCCTCCAACGTGATGGTGGACCAGGAGCGGGTGGTGCGGCTGATGGACTTCGGCCTGGCCAAGTTCCTCGCGGTGGACGACGGCGTCACCGCGGACGGCCGGCTGGTGGGGACGTTCCGGTACATGTCGCCGGAGCAGATCCTGGGGGAGCCGCTGGACGCCCGGAGCGACCTCTACTCGCTGGGCGTGATCATGTACGAGCTGCTCTCCGGCCGCGCCCCGTTCGAGGCGAAGACGCCGTACGAGCTGTGGGAGAAGGTCCTGGAGACGGACGCCCCGTCGCTGCTCGCTCTGAATCCCAAGGCGGACGGGCAGCTCGTCCGGGTGGCGCACAAGCTGATCCGCAAGGACGCCGAGGAGCGCTACCAGACCGCCGAGGAGGTCTACGAGGCGCTGTCGGAGTGACCTCCGCGAAGTCCCCGCTGGAGGTGCCGCCGGGCGCCGCGGGCCGCCGGGCCGACCTCTTCGTCTCCGAGGCGACGGGCCTGTCCCGCGCGAAGGTGAAGAGGCTGTTCGAGGAGGGCGCGGTGCGCGTGGACGGCCGGCCCGCGCGCAAGGGCGATCTGCTGAAGGCGGGGCAGCGGGTGGAGGTGGCGGAGGGCGCGGCGGACGAGGGGCCCGCGCTGGTCCCGGAGCCGGGCGCGCCGCTGCGCGTGCTCCACGAGGACGCCTCCCTGGTGTTCTGCGACAAGCCCTCCGGCCGGCCCAGCCACCCGCTGCAGCCGGGGGAGACCGGGACCGTGGCCAACGCGCTGGTGTCGCGCTACCCGGAGTGCGCCGCGGCCTCCGACGACCCGCGCGAGGGCGGGCTGTGCCACCGGCTGGACATCGGGACCTCCGGGGTGCTGCTGGCGGCGCGGACGCGCGCGGCCTGGGAGGCGATGCGCGCCGCCTTCTCCGGCGACGGCGCGGACAAGCGGTACTGGGCGGCGGTGACCGGGCCCCTCGCGGACGAGGGGGAGATCGACCTCCCGCTCCGCCACCACAAGGACCGGGTGGAGCCGGCGGTGGATGGGGCCGGGGCGCGGCCGGCGCGGTCGGACTTCCGGGTGCTCGCGCGGAGCGGAGACGCGGCGCTGGTGGAGGTGCGGATCCACACCGGCGTGCTCCACCAGGTCCGCGCCCACCTGGCCGCCGTCGGCGCGCCGGTGCTGGGCGACGCGGCGTACGGCGGGCGGCCGCTGCCCTCGCTGGGCCGGCTGTTCCTCCACGCGCGGTCCCTGGAGGTGACGCACCCGTCGTCGCGGCGGAAGCTCCGCGTGGAGAGCCCGCTGCCGGAGGAGCTGGAGGCGGCGCTCGGCGCGCTGGGGCTGAAGGTGCCGGTCGCGTGAGCCTGAACCGGCGCCGCGCGCCGCCGCGCCCGATACGCGGGGCGCCGGCCACGCGCGATATCGTCGCGCGCATGCTCTGTCCGCGCGCGCTCGTCCTGGCAGTGATCTCCATGGCGACTCCAGCGCTCGCCGGGTCACGCGACGGCGGCGACGTCCCCGAGGACGCGTTCCCCACCGGCGACACCCGCTATCTGAGCCGGCTGCTCCCGCCCGGCTCCACCGACGCGCGGCTGGGCGTGCTGGCGGACATCCTCCTCAGCAAGGCGAGCGGCGTGCTCGTCATCGACCGCGGCCTGGCGCCGGTGGGGCCGGGCGCGCTGGCGCTGGGGCTGGAGCTGAGCGCGGGGAAGTGCCTGCTGGCGTGCGGGCGCATCTCCCCGGACGTGGTGGTGGACCGCTGGACCTTCGCGCCCGCGGCCCGCGTCACGTACCACTTCACCATCGAAGGCAGCTCCCCCAACCTCGCCGCCACCGGCTTCTACGCGCTCTTGATGGGCGGCGCCGCGCTGGACGTGGTGGACGAGCAGAGCGCCTCCGGCCAGCTCCACGCCTTCACCTATTCGCCCTTCGTGAGCGCGGGGCTGGGCACCCTCTACTTCCCCGGCAACAGCGACGAGATCTTCGCCGGCGGCGAGGTGCGGGCCACGTACATGCCGCGCTTCACGGTGCTGAGCCTGGACCCGCCGCTGTCCTCGCTCCAGCCCCAGAGCGTGGCCCCGCTGCCCGGCGTATCGCTGATCTTCTTCATGGGCGTTCGTCTGTAGCCCCGGCAAACCTGAACGGGCGTACACTCCGGCGGCGTGAGCGGCCCGCGCGCCATCATCCACGTGGACATGGACGCCTTCTACGCGTCCGTGGAGCAGCGCGACCAACCGGAGCTGAAGGGGAAGCCGCTGATCGTGGGCGGCCACCCGACGCGCGGGGTGGTGCTGGCGGCGTCCTACGAGGTGCGGCCGTTCGGCGTGCGCAGCGCGATGCCCATGTCCCGCGCGATGAAGCTGGCGCCGGACGCCCTGGTGGTGCGCCCACGCTTCGAGGCCTACGAGGACGCCAGCGAACAGGTCTTCCAGATCTTCCACCGCTACACGCCGCTGGTGGAGCCGCTCTCGCTGGACGAGGCCTTCCTCGACGTGACCGAGTCCGCCTCCCTCTTCGGCCCGCCGGGGCAGATCGCCCGCGCGCTGCGCCGGGCCATCGCGGACGAGGTGAAGCTGCCCGCCTCCGCCGGCATCGCCCCGGTGAAGTTCGTGGCCAAGGTGGCGTCCGACACCGCCAAGCCCAACGGGCAGAAGGAGGTGGCGCCGGGCGAGGTGATCTCGTTCCTCTCCCCGCTGCCCGCCAGCCGGCTGTGGGGCGTGGGGCCGAAGACGGACGAGCTGCTGCGCCGGGTGGGCATCCGCACCATCGGCGACGTGGCGGCGCGCGACGTGGCGTGGCTGGAGCAGAAGCTGGGCAGCGCCGGGCGCCACCTGTGGGAGCTGGCGCACGGCCTGGACGACCGCGCGGTGGTGCCGGACGTCCAGGCCAAGAGCATCGGCTCCGAGGACACCTT
>Ga0134122_10000867_pt1 | contig 21209 bp, 15 predicted proteins | sample KB302_FD_96461 | JGI IMG/M metagenome (GOLD analysis project Ga0134122, IMG submission 96461) | Terrestrial soil microbial communities without Nitrogen fertilizer from Kellogg Biological Station, Michigan, USA - KB3-0-2 | ecosystem: Environmental > Terrestrial > Soil > Unclassified ... | reverse complement strand
TCGAAGAGATCGCGAAGTACCGGGCGGCGCGGCGGCTGTGGGCGACGCTGATGCGCGATCGGTTCGGCGCGACCAGCCCGCGCGCGCAGCAGCTGCGCTTCCATACGCAGACGGCGGGCAGCACGCTCACCGCGCAGCAGCCCGACAACAACATCGTCCGGGTCGCGATGCAGGCCCTGGCGGCGGTGCTCGGCGGCACGCAGTCGCTGCACTGCAACGGGCGCGACGAAGCGCTGGCGCTGCCGACCGAGGAGTCGGCCGCGATTGCCCTGCGGACGCAGCAGATCATCGCCTTCGAGAGCGGCGTCGCCAACACCGTGGACCCGATGGGGGGATCGGCGGCGATCGAAGAATTGACCGACCGCATCGAGCGCGAGGCGCGCGCGCTGCTCGACACGATCGACCGCCTCGGCGGGACGCTCGCCGCGATCGAGTCGGCCTACATCCAGCGCGAGATCCAGGACGCGGCCTATCGCGCCCAGCAGCGCATCGACTCCGGAGAGTCCGTCGTCGTCGGCATGAACCGCTACGTGGAAGATCACCCATCGGACGAGCCGAAGGCTCGTCTCGCCGAAGCCCCGGAGTTGCGAAGGCGGATAGAGACCCTGAAGATCGATCCGGCGATCGAAGCGACGCAGGTCGAGCGCGTCCGCCAGGTGCGGGCCTCGCGCGACCAGGCGGCGTGGCGCGCCGCGATCGACGCCGTCAGCGCGGCGGCGCGCGGGCGCGACAACCTGGTGCCGCCGATCGTCCGCGCGGTGGAGGCGCACGCCACGGTCGGCGAGATCTCGGACGCGATGCGCGCGGTCTTCGGCGAGCACAAGGAAATCGATGCCTGACAGTCCGAGGTCCGGGGCCCGAGGTCCGAGGTCCGGCGGCGGAGAGGCGACGGCTGCGCCGTCTTCCGGCGCCGCAGGGCGGTCTTCGGTCGACGGTCCTCGGTCGTCGGTCTCTCTCCTCACCGTCGAGCGCCTCAACACCGTCTTCGACCTGCCGTCGGGCGTCGCGCCCGCGGTGATCGACGTCAGCTTCCACGTCAACGAGGGAGAGACGCTCTGCCTCGTCGGCGAATCGGGCAGCGGCAAGTCGGTGACGGCGCTGTCGCTGCTGCGGCTGGTGCAGCGGCCGGGGCGGATCGCGGGCGGACGCATCGTCTTCAAGGGGCGCGACCTGATGGCGCTCGGCGAGCGCGAGATGCAGAAGATCCGCGGCGCCGGGATGGCGCTGGTGTTCCAGGAGCCGATGACGGCGCTCAATCCCGTCTTCACCATCGGCAGCCAGATCGAAGAGACGCTGCAGGTGCACGGCGTCGCGCGCCGGCGCGCGGCCCGCGAGCGCGCCATCGAACTGCTCGAGGCGGTCAGCATTCCCGAGCCGCAGCGGCGCGTGCACGACTATCCGCACCAGCTCTCCGGCGGCCTCCGCCAGCGCGCGCTGATCGCGCTCGCCTTGTCCTGCAATCCGTCGCTGCTCATCGCCGACGAGCCGACCACGGCGCTCGACGTCACCATCCAGGCGCAGATCCTCGATCTGCTGCGCGATCTGCAGCAGCGCTTCAAGCTCTCGATCCTGCTGATCACCCACGATCTCGGCGTCGTCGCCGAGATGGCCGATCGCGTCGCGGTGATGTACGCCGGACGGATCGTCGAAGAAGGGCTGGTCCGCGACCTGTTCCGCGATCCGCGGCATCCCTACACGCGCGGCCTGCTCGCCTCGATCCCCGGCGGGACGCGCGGGGCGCGGCTGCAGGCGATCCAGGGCACGGTGCCGCCGCTCGGCCAGCTTCCGCCCGGCTGCGCCTTCGCGCCGCGCTGCCCGCACCGGTTCGAGCCGTGCGACAAGGCGGTCCCGGGCATGACGCAGATCGGCGATCTCGTTCCGCGCGGGTTCCGCTTCGAGCCCGGCGAACACATGGCGCGGTGCTATCTCTATTCCCCCGCGATCGAGCCGCAGGTGCTGTCGGAAGTCAGGCGCGAGAAGGATCGACGCTGATGGCGCTGCTCGAGGTGCGTCATCTCACCAAGGAGTTCTCCCGGCGCACCGGGCTCTTCGGCAAGACGACGAGCCTGCGCGCCGTGGACGACGTCAGCTTCACGATCGCCAGGGGCGAGACGTTCGGCCTGGTCGGCGAGTCGGGGAGCGGCAAGACCACGACGGGACGCTGCATCCTGCGGCTGATCGAGCCGACCAGCGGCGACGTGATCTTCGACGGCAAGGACGTGCTCAAGCTGTCGCGCGGCGACATGCGCCGGCTGCGGCGCGACATGCAGATCGTCTTCCAGGATCCCTACTCGTCGCTCAATCCGCGCATGCGCGTCTCGGACATCGTCGAAGAGCCGCTGATCATTCATCGCCTCGGCAGCAGAGCGGAGCGGCGCGAGCGGGTGCGGCAGCTCTTCGAACTGGTCGGCCTGAACCCGGATCACCTGCGCCGCTATCCGCACGAGTTCAGCGGCGGGCAGCGGCAGCGCATCGGCCTCGCGCGCGCGCTCGCGCTCAACCCGTCGCTGGTCATCGCCGACGAGCCGGTCTCGGCGCTCGACGTCTCGGTGCAGGCGCAGGTCGTGAACCTGCTGATGGATCTGCAGCAGCAGCTGAAGCTGACCTACCTGTTCATCGCGCACGACCTGCGGCTCGTGGAGCACATCTGCAGCCGCGTCGCGGTGATGTACCTCGGTCGGATCGTGGAAATGGGAGAGACCGCGAAGCTCTTCGCCGCGCCGCAGCATCCCTACACCCGCGCGCTGCTCTCGGCCATCCCGGTCCCCGATCCGGACGCGCCGCGCCGCCGCATCGTCCTGGATCCCGCCTCGTTCGACAGGAGCGCGCCGCTCCGCGAAGTCGCCGCCGGGCATCTGGCGGCGATCTAGGGTGCCAGCCACCTCAGGGGGACGGCACGGAAGCTGCTGACTACCCGCCTTTCCGTCGAAATCCCGGCAGCCACTGACGAAAATGTTCTCCCAGGTCCGATTCGCGACACGCGGGCTGATCCGCTGGCGTGGCGGCGCGCTTGCCGCCGTGGTGACGCTGGCGATCGGCATCGGCGCGGCGACAGCGCTCTACGGGCTGGTGCAGGTCATCCTTCCGGGCCTACCCGGCGTACCCGACGTCGATCGGCTGGGGCGCATCTACGCGTCCAGCCCGGAGCTCGGCGTCGAGCGATCGCCCATCGCCATCAACGAGTTCGACGACACGCTGTCGAAAACGCGGTCGTTTGCCGCGATCGGCGCCTACGCTGAGACGGACGCGGCAATTGGCAGCGGCGCGGACGTGCAGCCGGCGACCGCCGCCTATGCGACGCCGGCGTTCTTCACCGCGATGGGAGTGCCGCCGGCGGCCGGGCGGGCGTTCACGGCAGCGGACCTCGGGCAGCCGGTCGTCATCGTCAACGAGGCGCTGTGGCGGCGGCAGTTCGGCGATCGCCGTCTCGAGGGGGCGGCGATCACCGTCGACGGCGTGGAGCGTGCCGTGGTCGGCGTGATGCCGCCCGAGTTCGCCTACCGCTTCATCGGCATTTCCGGGGATCTCTGGATTCCACTCGGGCGCGCCAGCATCAAGGCGCCGGTCATCGTCTCGATCTATGCGCGCCTTCGCACGGGCGTGGACTGGACGGCGGCAGCCTCCGAGCTCTCCGCGCTGTCGCGCGGCGAATGGAAGTGGCGCGCCATTCCCGTCGACGCCGACATGCGCAGCCGGGCCACGATGGCCTACGCGTTCACCCTCGGGCCGGCGCTGCTCATCCTGCTGATCGCCTGCGTCAACGTCGCCTGCATGCTGCTCGGGCGCGGCCTGCAACGCGAGAAGGAGCTCAGCGTGCGGCGCGCGCTCGGCGCGAGCCGCGCTGCGATCGTCCGCCTGCTGCTGGTCGAGAACCTGGTGCTGGCGATCGCCGCCGGAGCGATTGGCGCGGGGCTGGCGATCTGGATTCTCCGCGCCGCCGCCGGGGTGTTGTCGGGGTTGCAGCCGGGCGTGGCACGCGTGGTTGCAGACGCCCGTCTGCTGCCCTTCGCGCTCGGCGCCAGCGCGATGGCGTGCCTGCTGTTCGGCATGGTGCCGGCGCTCCGCCTGTCGCGCCGCGACGTCGCGGCGTCGCTGAACGGCGTCCCGCCGGAGCATCGCGTCGAGATCGCGGGATACGGCGGGCGCGACGTCATTGTCTTCGCCGAGATCGCGTCGGCGGTCGGGCTCATCGTGTGGACGGCGATGCTCTTCACGCTGTTCGGCGAACTGCGCGCCATCCGCTTCACGTTCCCGGCCGATCGCGTCGTGGCGATGCGCGTGCCGGCCGAGACCGCCGGCGCCGTGGCCTCGCGTGTGGCGTCCGTGCCCGGGGTGACCGGCGCGGCGATCTCCTCGGGCATGATGGGAGGCTCGCGCGTGCGCGCGCAGGCAGAGGGGCCCCTCGGCGCCGCTCGGGGCGGCCTGCCGGCGGCGGTCGTCTCCCGCCTTCCCGTCGGCCGCGGGTTTTTCGAGACCGTCGGCCTGGGACTGGTACGCGGCCGCTCGTTCGATGCCTCAGAGGTCGGTCCGGGCGCCGCGGTCGCGGTGCTGAGCGAAAGCGCCGCGCGCGAGCTCGCGCCGGGCCGCGATCCGATCGGCCTGCGGCTGCGTTTCGCCGGCCGCGGCGCCGCCAGCGTCGTGATCGGCGTCTGCCGCGACGCGATCGACTACGGCGCGCTGGCGAAGGCCGGCGCATTCGCGCCGGCGCAGGTGTACGTGCCCTACCAGGCAGAGGACGTGGAGGCGGTGGTGCTGGCGCGCGTCTCGGCCGAGCCGCACGCGGCGCTGCGCGCGATTGGCGCGGCCGCGCAGCCGCCGGCCGGCCGCCGGCCGCCGCGCCCGGTGGTCCTCAGCGACGACATGAAGGATCACAGCCGCGACAGCGGCGTCGTCGTCGCCCGTCTCACCGGCGCCTTTGCGCTCCTCTCGCTGCTGCTCGCCGCGAGCGGCGTGTTCGCGGTGACGAGCCAGTCGGTCGCGCAGCGGACGCGCGAGTTCGGCATCCGGCTGGCGCTCGGCGCCGCGCCGCGCCGCGTCCTGCGGATGGTGCTGGCGCGCGAGGCGAAGCTGATTGCCATCGCGATCGCCGTCGGCCTGGCGTTCACAATGGCGCTCACGCGCGCGCTCTTCGTCGAGCTCGCGCGGCTCTCCGCGATCGTGCCGTCGATGTGGATCGGGGCGCTGGCGCTGTCGGGCGGGATCGCCGCACTCGCGGTGATGCTCGGAACCTGCCGAATTATCCGCTTAGAGCCGGCCGCAGTGCTCCGCCGGCTCTAAGCGGCTGTCAATTCCACAACGCCACAACGCCCAACTCCCAACTCCAACGCCCAACTCCCAACTCCAACTCCCAACTCCCAACGCCCAACGCCCAACTCACGTCCAATCGCGAACGGCGTTTGGGAGTTGCGTAGTTGTGTAGTTGGGAATTGACGCGGAGGCAGCCTAAGCCGCCTGACGGACGTCCTTCTCGACCAGTCCGTCGCGGATGTAGATCACGCGGTGCGCGTGCGCGGCGATGTCGGCTTCGTGGGTGACCAGGACGATGGTGTTGCCGGTCTGGTGCAGGCGCTCGAAGACCATCATGATTTCCTCGCCCGTCTTCGAGTCGAGGTTTCCGGTCGGCTCGTCGGCGAGGAGGATCGACGGGTTGTTCACGAGCGCACGAGCGATGGCGACGCGCTGGCGCTGGCCGCCGGACAGCTCGTTCGGCCGGTGCGATCCGCGGTCGGTGAGCTCGACTTTCGCCAGCGCCTGCCTCGCGCGATCGAGGCGATCCTTGCCCGAGATCCCGGCATAGACCAGCGGAAGCTCCACGTTGTGCAGCGCCGTCGCGCGCGGCAGCAGGTTGAAGGTCTGGAACACGAACCCGATCTCTTCGTTGCGGATCCGCGCCAGGTCGTCGTCGTTCATCGCCGCGACTTCCTTGCCGTTCAGCATGTAGCTGCCCTTGCTCGGCGTGTCGAGGCAGCCGACCAGGTTCATCAGCGTCGACTTGCCGGAGCCCGACGGGCCCATGATGGCGACGTACTCGCCCTTCTCGATGTTGATGGACACGCCGCGGAGCGCGTGAATCTCCTCGGTGCCCATGACGTATGTCTTCCAGAGATCCTGCGTCGTGATCAGTCCCATGCGTGCTTCTCTTACGGCGCCGGGCGCCGGTGCGTTCCCTACTGCCGTTCGTCCTTCAACCGCTGAATGACGCTGCGGACGGGCGCCGGGGTCTCCGGCGGAAACAGGGCCTCCCAGTCTCTCACATCGACCGGCACCAGGACGGGGCCGCCGGTCGTCCGCCCCTTGCGGCGCTGCTCGCTGACGGCGCTCGCCAGGTCGCGCGCCGGCGCCATGCCGGGGCCCACCAGTAAGACGCAGAGTGTCGCGTCCGCGGCCTGCGCCTTGGCCGCCCCCGGCCAGACGCTGGCCACGGCCTCGGCGTCCACCTGGGTGACGAACTTGGCGAGCAGGCGGACCTTGTCTTCGGCTTTCTTGAACAGGCCGCGCTTCGGGTTCGACGCGACCGCGATGTCGAAGCCGGGGGCGGCGAACGGCTCGGCGCCGCTCAGCACGTCGCCGATCGCTTCGCGCAGGCGCGACAGGCTCGCCTTGCGCACGAAGTCGATGCCCGCGGCCGCCGGACGCCGGGCCTGCCCCGCCGGTTCGGCAGGAGGCGGCGGCGATGGGGGCGGCGGAGCGGGCGCGTCTGGCGGCGACGCGGCCGGTGACGGCGCGGCGGCCGGCCGCGGCGCACCACCGCCGCCGGACAGCTCCTCGTCGTACCTGCCGCGCAGTTCCGGATCCATCAGGATCCGGTAGGCCTCGGTCAGATCCGCCGCGATGCCCGACGCCATCTCCTGGAACTCCTGTCCCAGGTGCTGGACCTTGTCGGGGTGATAGCGGGCAATCTCCCGCCGGAACGCCTTCTTGATTTCGTCGGCCGGCGCGTCGCGCGCCACCGACAGCATGTCGTAGTAGTTCTTCAACGACCCGTGTTCTTGAACTCAGCGACGTTGCTGGCCGGCAGCTCCGGCTTCTTGCGCGCATCGCGGAGCTGCTTCTTGCTCGGTTTCCCGCTCGTGCTCGTCGTGCAGTAGGGGCAGAACTGCCAGCCGGACTGCAGCGCGCGGCCGCACTTCTGGCAGCCGGCGTTCAGGCGGGTGCCGCAGTGGGGGCAGGCCATGAACTCGACGCCGACCGCGGCCGAGCACGACGGGCAGAGCGTCCGCACTTCCTTCACTTCGGTGACCACGCGGAAGAGCTCTTCGGCGCTCGTCAGCCCCGACTTCACCTTCGACAGCGCGTCTTCGCCGAGCGTGATCATCCCGTTGGCGATCGCCGCGTCGCGGACGATGTCTTCGCTCGCCTTCTGCGCGATCAGGCGGCGGACCTTGTCGTTGACCCGCATGACCTCGTAGATGCCCATGCGGCCGCGGTAGCCGGTGTGGTTGCACTCCTCGCAGCCGACCGCCTTGTAGAAGGCGAACTGCGCCGCCGACGCCTCGCTCATGTTGAGCGCGCGCAGCGTCTCGGGCTCCGGCGTGTACTGCCGGCGGCAGTGCAGGCAGAGCCGCCGCACCAGCCGCTGCGCGACGACGCCGACGAGCGCCGACGCGATCACGTAGGGCTCGAGATCCATGTCGGCCAGCCGCGTCACCGTCGACGGCGCGTCGTCGGTGTGCAGCGTCGAGAGCACGAGGTGGCCGGTCTGCGCCGCCTGGGTCGCGATCTTCGCCGTCTCGTTGTCGCGGATTTCGCCGACCAGGATGATGTCGGGGTCCTGCCGCAGGATGGCGCGCAGCGCACTGGAGAACGTCAGCTTCGCTTTCTCGTTCACCTGCGTCTGGTTGACGCCGGGGATCTGGTACTCGATCGGGTCTTCGATGGTGATGATGTTGGTGCGCCCCGACTTCACCGAGGTGATCGCCGAGCTCAGCGTCGTCGACTTGCCCGATCCCGTGGGACCGACGACGAGGATCATGCCGTGCTGGTGCTTGAGGAAGTAGCGCAGCTCCTCCATCGCCGCGGCGGAGAGGCCGAGCTCTTCGAGCGGCGGCGCCCCCTTGCGGTGATCGAGGACGCGCAGCACCATCTTCTCGCCGTAGAGCGTGCGCAGCGAGGAGACGCGGAAGTCGACGTCCTTGCCTTCCTCCGTCTTCACGCGGATGCGGCCGTCCTGCGGCAGCCGCTTCTCGGCGATGTCCATCCCCGCCATGATCTTCAGGCGGGCGACCAGCCCCTCGTGGACCCACTTCGGCAGGTCCATCACTTCCTTCAGGATCCCGTCGAGACGATGGCGGACGAGCACCCCTTTTTCCGCCGGCTCGATGTGCACGTCGCTGGCGCGGCTGGTGATGGCGCTGTTGACGACGAGATCGACGAGGTCGATGATCGGCGCCGAGTCGCTGCCTTCGCGCCCGCCGCCGGCCGCCGCCGGCGCCTGCTCGAACACCTCGACGTCGACGCGCGGCACCAGCGCGCCGCCGGTGGTCGTGTCCGCGCCGCGGCCGGTCTTCGGCGGCGTGGCCGTCACGGCGAGCCCGGCGCCGCCGCCCGCATACCGGGTCAGCGCCTTGTCGGGATACCCCGTCTCGATCGCCTCGAGAATGTCGCTCCTGGTCGCGACCACCTGGCGGATGCGATAGCCGGTCTGGAACTCGAGATCCTGGACCAGGCTGAACAGCAGCGGATCCGACATCGCGACGGTGAGCAGGTTCTTCTCGAGCTTCACCGCCACGCAGATGCGCTTGAGCGCGAGGTCTTTCCCGATCAGGACGATGGCGGTCGGATCGGGCGGATCGTCGGCAAGGCTGACGTACGGGAACCCGAGCTGGTAGGCGAGCGCCTTGGTGATCTGCTTTTCAGTGGCGAGGTTCAGCCGGACGAGAACGGCGCCGACGCGTTCGCCGGTCTTCTTGTGCTCCACCAGCGCGACCTGGAGGTCGGCGTCGGTGATGAGCCCGGCCTGAATCAGACACTCGCCGATCTTCTTACGCACTCGTCCCTCTGAGGTACGTACAACCGCCGTCCAAGTTGTTGCCGGGGTCTTCTAGTTTAGGTTCTTTCCCCTCTGGCCGCAACAGGATCCGGGAATTAGGGACGACCCTTATTGGCCGCCCGGGCCGACGCTCAGCACGCGGCCGCCGAGGCCGACACGGATCTGGAGGCCGGACGGCTCCCGGAAGACGACCGACCGCTCGTCGATTGCGACGACGGTACGCCGGCCCAGTATGTCGCCGATCCCCACGATCTGTCCGCCATCTACGGTCGCATACCGCCGTTCTCCCGACACCAGTATGGTGGCGATCCGGGGCACCGGGTCGCTCAGCCGGGGCGGAAGTGGCGGCGGAGGCGCGGCAGGCTCAGCCCTTCCGGGTTGCTCAGCGGTGGTCCGAACCGCCGGCTGAGCCGGCCTCGCAGGAGGCTTATCGGCAGGAATCGGCGAGGTGTTCACCGCCGGCGGCATCCGCGGCGCGTCCACCGGCGAGCGTCTGGTTGTCGACGACGTTGACGGTGGCGGAGTCGGGATCGGGGTCGGCACGGTCCGCGGCGCGGGCGTTTGCCGGACCGGCGGCTGCGGCGCTTGCGCGGAAGGGCTCGACGCCGGAGGCTTTGCAGCAGGCGCCGATGGCTGCGGTCTGGGGGGCTGCGGCCTTGCGTCCTCGGGGGACGGCCGCGTCCTCCCGGACGTCGGCGCCTCGGCGGGCGGCGGCTGGAGCGTCGACTCCGTACGCGGCGGCGGCTGCGCCGACGGTTGCGTGCGCGGCGTTTGTGCGGGGGGTTGGGCCGGCGCCGGGGCGCGATTCTCGAACGGGGGCGGCGCCGGCCGATGCGTCCACGCATACCAGGCGTACCCCGCCACGGCCACAGCGACGATGGTTGCGGCGTAGAGCAGCGCACGCTCCGCGCGCGACTTCCATTTCCGCGAGCTGTCCCACGGACGCGAGCTGCGCGTCGCGGCCCCGGCGCACGCCAGCCGGATCGCTGGCGCGAGATCCGTGAGGCGATCCGCGGCGTCCTTCTTCACCACCAGCCCGTCGAGCGAGTCGAGCGTCTCGACTTCGACGTCCAGCTCCTCGATGAGCGGCATCGTCAGCGAGCGCAGATCGGGCAGGTTGCCGCAGGTGACGATCGCGTCCACCGGCGTGCCGTGCTGGCGCGCGACGGCCATGGCGCGCTTCACTTCCGGCGCGAGAGACGCGACGAGCGTGTAGCGCTGCAGCAGGCGCGCCTGGCTCCCGGTGTTCCCGAGCGTCGAGTCCCAGGTGAACGAGTGCGAGTAGAGCTGCTTGCCGGGGCGCACCACGACGATGGCGACGCCGCCGCGGTTCACGGCAAGCCAGCACGTCGCGTTCTCGCCGCGCGAGGTCTTCAGCCGCGCCAGCGCCGCGAGCGCGTTGCACGGCGAGACGACGCGCTCGACGTGGAAGCCGGCGCCTTCGATCGGCGCCAGCCGCGGCTTGACGGACGGATCCCTGCGGCTCGCCCCTTCGGGGATCCCCCAGAGCACGACGCGGCAGCGCCGCGGCAGCTTGAGTTGTTTCCTCGACGACCGCAGCGCCACCGTGAAGGTGCCGCCGCCGGGGAACGCGGCAGGATCGAGCGTCTCGGCGGCGTACACGTGCACGCCGTCGGCGTGCACCGCGGCACGCGCCAGTGCGCAGATGTCGGCGCCGAGCTCGACGGCGGTCAGGACAGCCACGGGATCACTCGAAAAGTCTCATTAGCGCATCAGTTTACGCGACTGTAAACCTGAGCCGTAACCGTCCGCCGTTATAGTAGTGAACGGCCCATGGAGGACTTCGTCTCGACCTCGGGCGACGTGCGCAGTCGCACCAGCGCGTTGATCCGCGAGCGCCAGGAGGCGCTGGCGGGCGACGTCACGGCCGCGATCTCGCGGGTCGGCGACCTGCTCGACACGCACGGGTGGCACGGTTGCGCGGAACTGCTGCTGCGCCTCTTCGCCGCGAGCGTCGACACCGGGTCGCTCGACGCGCACTCGGCGGCGATGCGCGATCTCGCGCGCTACTCGCCGCCGCTCAACACGCGTCAGCTCGTCAACTGCGTGCACCAGGCCGAGCGGGTCATCCTCGACGAGCTCGCGCTCGACGCGCGTCTCGGCGCCACCTCGGAGCCGTGGGCGGTCGTGGCGCACATGATCCGGCGCGCGACGCTGGAGATTCTCGGCGCCCACGCCGAGCAGATCGCCGGGCGCAGCGCCGCCGCCACCGTCCGCGATCCGCTGACGACGCTGATCACGTCGCCGGTGTTCATGCTCGCGCTCGAACAGGAGATCGAACGGGCGCTGCGGCATCAGCATTCGCTGGCGCTCCTCCTCTTCGACATCGACGACCTCGCCCACATCAATCGCGACCAGGGCTGGGGCGTCGGCGATCGCATCCTCGAGCGCATGGGCATCCTCGCGCGCCGCTTCTTCCGGATGCACGACTGGGTGGCGCGCCACGCCGACGACGCCATCGCCGTGCTGCTGCCCGAGACGACGGTGGACCAGGCGGCGGTGCTGGCCGGCCGCTTCCGCGAGATGGTGCAGGACCGCCTGGTGCAGCAGGATCACAAGACCAACACCACCAAGCTGATCACCGTGAGCGCCGCCGCGGTCGGCACCGATCACGTGCAGTCGGAGATCGACGCCGCCGTCGTCATGCAGGAGGCGGAAGCCGCGGTGCTGCGCGCCAAGTTCTACGGCCGCAACCGCATCGAGCGGGTCGCGCTGCTGCCGACCTCGGTGACCATCTTCGGCGCGGCGACCATGCTCGAGCAGACGCCGCACGACGTGTCGCGGCTGGTGCGCAGCGGCCGTCTGAAGGCGACGCGCCGCGGCCGCCACTATCACATCGAGCGCGACCAGATCGACGCGTATCGCAAGCAGGCGCGCCAGGGCTAGCCTTCTTTTTCCTCGTACTCGTGCTTCAGTCTCGCGACGACGGTGGGATCGGCCAGCGTCGTGGTGTCGCCCAGCGTCTTGCCTGCGGCGATGTCGCGCAGCAGCCGGCGCATGATCTTGCCCGACCGCGTCTTCGGCAGGTCGGCGGCAAAGAGGATCTGATCGGGGCGCGCGATCGCGCCGATCTTCTTCACCACGTGATCCTTCAGCTCCGCCGCCAGCGCGTCGGACGGTTGGTTCCCCTCCTTCAACGTCACGAACGCCGCCACCGCCTGCCCCTTGATCTCGTGCGGCTTGCCGACGACGGCCGCCTCGGCGACCTTGGGATGATCGACGAGCGCGCTTTCGACTTCCATCGTGCCGAGACGATGGCCCGCCACGTTCAGCACGTCGTCGACGCGTCCGAGCAGCCAGTAGAAGCCTTCCTCGTCGAGGCGCGCGCCGTCGCCGGTGAAATACGAGCCGTCGGTCCACTGGCTCCAGTACTGCTTCACGAAGCGCTCGGGGTCGCCGTAGATGCCGCGCAGCATGGCCGGCCACGGTTTGGTCAGCGTGAGCAGCCCCCCGCCGCGCTCGACGCGGCCGCCTTTCTGATCGCGGATCTCGGCGCTGACGCCGGGAAACGCCTGCGTCGCGGAGCCGGGGCGCGTGTGCGTGATGCCCGGCAGCGGCGTGATCATGATCATGCCGGTCTCGGTCTGCCACCAGGTGTCGACGATCGGGCAGCGCTCGCGGCCGATGTTCAGGTAGTACCAGATCCACGCTTCGGGGTTGATCGGCTCGCCGACCGATCCGAGCAGCCGCAGCGAGCCGAGGTTCCGCTTGGCCGGCCACTCGGTGCCCCATCGCATGAAGGCGCGGATCGCGGTCGGCGCGGTGTAGAAGACGGTGACGCCGTGGCGCTCGATGATCTGCCAGAAGCGATCCTTGTGCGGCCAGTCCGGCGCCCCTTCGTACATCACTACGGTTGCGCCGTTGGCGAGCGGGCCGTAGACGACGTAGCTGTGGCCGGTGACCCAGCCGATGTCGGCGGTGCACCAGTAGACGTCCTCTTCACGCAGGTCGAACACCCACTTCGTCGTCGCATAGGTCCCGGTGAGATAGCCGCCGGTGGTGTGCACGATCCCCTTCGGCTTTCCCGTCGTCCCGGAGGTGTAGAGGATGTAGAGCATGTCCTCGGCGTCCATCGCTTCGGGCTCGCACTCGAAGGGCGCGTCCTGCATCAGGCGGTGATACCAGTGATCGCGCCCTTCCTTTATCTCGACTGGGAACGGCGCGCCGGCCTGGCGCTGGACGACGACGACGTGCTGGATCGACGGCGTGTCGCGCAGCGCTTCGTCGGCGGTCTGCTTGAGCGGCACGATCTGGCCGCGGCGATAGCCGCCGTCGGCGGTGACCAGCAGCACCGCCTTCGCGTCGTTGATGCGATCGCGCAACGACTCGGCGCTGAAGCCGCCGAAGACGACGCTGTGGACGGCGCCGATGCGGGCGCAGGCGAGCATCGCGATGGCCAGCTCGGGGATGAGCGGCAGGTAGAGCGCGACGCGATCGCCCCGCTTCACGCCGAGGCGCTTGAGGACGTTGGCGAAGGCGCCGACCTGCCGATAGAGATCCCAGTAGGTGAGCGTGCGGCGGTCGCCGGGCTCCCCTTCCCAGATGAACGCCGCCTTGTTGCGGCGCGGGCCGCGGACGTGGCGGTCGATGCAGTTGACGCTGACGTTGAGCTTTCCGCCGACGAACCACTTCGCGTACGGCGGCGTCCACTCGAGCACCCGCGACCACGGCGCGATCCATTCGAGCTCGCGCGCGAACGCCTCCCAGAACGCTTCGGGGTCGGCGGCGGCCCGTGCGTAGACGCCGGGATCGTTGACGACCGCGTCGCGGCGGAACGCGTCCGGCGGCGCAAAGCTCCGGTCTTCCTTCAGTAAGGCGTCGATTTCCGACATGCGGCTATTCTCGTGGCTTCCGCCTTCAGGCGGAAGGACTGGTTCAGGCTTCTTGCGGAAGACTACTTCATCCGTCCCTGAAGCGCGGCGATGCGGGTGCGGACGTCCGGCGCGTAGCCCGACTGGTCGGGGCCGGCGTACTGCAGGAACTGGCGATAGTGATCGAGCGCCGGCGCCGCCTCGCCGCTTTCCTCGAACTGCCGGGCGAGATTGTAGTGCGCGGCGGCGTTGCGCGGATCGAGCTCGAGCGCGCGCCGCAGGCTGAGTTGCGCGTCGCCCGCCTGGCCGGCGGCCTTCTGCGCCAGCGCCAGGTTCACGTAGGCGGCGCCGCTCTTCGGATCGAGCTGCAGCGCCTCGTGCGCCTGCGCCGCCGCCGCGTCGAAGCGACCGAGCGCGTAGAGCGCCGCCGACAGGTTGACGCGCGCCGTGACGTACCTCGGCTCGATGGCGATGACGCGCTGGAACTCGCGCGCCGCCTCGTCGGCGAGCCCCCTGCCGAGATAGAGGTGCCCGAGGTTGTTGTGCGCCTCGACGTTCATCTCGTCGCGCTGCAGCGCCGCGCGGTAGTGCATCAGCGCCTGCTCGAAATCGCCGGCGCGCTGGTAGTAGAGCCCGAGTTGGAAGTCGTCTCGCGGTGCGGGGGGCGAGGCGGGAGGAGCGGGGGGCGAGGTGCGAGGTCCGGGGGGCGAGGCGGGACGTGCGAGGTGCGGAGTGCGAGGTGCGGAATCGGGAGTGCGGGGTTCGGGACTCGTCGTTCGTGGTGCGACGTCCGGAGCCGGCACGACCGACGGAGCCTCGGTCTTCGCGATCGATCCTCGACCGTCGATCGTTGACGCAGTTCGCGCCTCGCTCCTGGCGCCTCCCAACTCGCTCTTCGCGCCGCTCTTCGCGCTCCGCGCCTCGCTCCCGGCGCCTCGCACCTCGCTCCTCGCGCCTCCCCACCACAGCCACAGGCCGACGGACGCGACGATCAGCGCCGCGACGGCGACGGGCAACCATTCGCGCGAGCCGCGGCGCGGCTCGGCCCGGTAGCCGAGCGCGGCCAGCACGCCTTCGGCGCGATCGCCCTCACGATTCCTGGCCGCCGCGGGGCGCGCGGACCGACGGAGCGCGTCGTTGATCAGGCTCACGGGTCCGGCTCAGGGGCGGCTGGCGACAAGCTGCACCATCACCGCCGCGAACTCGCGATAGTGCCACAGCGTCGCGCCGCCGGCGGTGAGCAATCCGGCGACGGTCATGCCGGCGGCGAAGGCGGCGAAGCGCTGACGCAGCCAGGTGCGGACGGCGACTCTCGGCCGCTCCAGCTCCAGCGCGCTCGCGGCGGCGTCGACGTGCGCCGGGGTGATGCGGTTGGTGTGCGCGGAATAGCCGGCGAGCAGCGCGCGATCGCAGAGCAGGTTGATGAGGCGCGGAATCCCGGCCGTGAAGCGGTGCAGCCGCGCCAGCGCCTTCGGCGCGAAGGCCACCGCCGCGCCGCCCCCGGCGACCGACAGGCGGTGCTGCACGTACGCCGCGGTCTCTTCCGCCGACAGCGGCTTCAGGTCGTAGCGGATCGACACGCGCTGATCGAGCTGCCGCAGCTCGGGCTTGCGCAGCAGATCCTTCAGGTTCGACTGGCCGACCAGCACGATCTGCAGCAGCTTCTCCTTCTCGGTCTCCAGGTTCGAGAGGATCCGCACCTGCTCGAGCACGTGCAGCGGCAGGTTCTGCGCCTCGTCGACGATCAGCAGCGCCTGCGCGCCGAGCGCGCGCAGCGACAGCAGGAACTCGTTCAGCGTTTCGATCAGCTCCTGCTTGGTCACGCCGGCGAGCCGGCCGCGCTTGATCTCGTCGCGCGAGACGACGCCGAACTCCTGCAGGATGAGCCGCAGCAGATCTTCTTCGGCGAGGAAGGGGTTGAGGACCAGCGCGGTGAACGTCTTGCGATCCACCTGGTCGAGCAGCGCCCGGCACAGCGTGGTCTTGCCGGTGCCGATGTCGCCGGTGATCACGACGAAGCCTTCCCGCCGGCGGATCGCATACTGCAGCAGCTCGAACGCGTTGGCGTGCGACGCGCTCTTGTACAGGTACTTGGGATCCGGCGTCAGGCTGAACGGCTTCTCGGTAAACCCGTAGTACTCCTCGTACATATCGTCTCCGTTATTTCGTGCCCAGCGTGACGATCGTCGGCCGGATCAGCACGACCAGCTCGGCGTGTCCCGGCCGCTTCGGCGTCGATCCAAAGATGGTCCGCTCGCCTGCCGCGGCCACCTGCTGTGGGCGCAGCAGGCCGGCGATCACCGCCGTGTGCCCGTCGAGCACGCGCATCACCGTGTCGGACTCGGTGACGCGCGCCATTTCCTCCCACGCGTGCGACACGCTCAACTGGACGACGCCGTCCGCCGACACTTGCGGCACCACCGTCATCGTCAGCGACGGGCCGCCCGCGGTGGCGATGCGCACCAGGGCCGGCTCGTTGTTGAGCGCGGTCACGTCCGGCGCCCACAGATCGCGAATCTCTCCTTCGGCGGCGAGCGCGGCTCGCAGCGCGCGCGGATCCGCGGCCATCCCCGCCGACGCGGCGTCGGCGGGCAGCCCGAGCCGGCCGCGCACGGCGCGCCAGTCAATCGGCGCGGCGCCGGTGAGCGTCACCTCGAAGACCTGCGACTGCAGCCGGACCTGGCGTCCGCTGCGCTGCTGCAGCGTCTCCAGGTAAAGCGCGACGCGCTCGAGGCGCTCCGGGAAATCGGTGACCTGCACGAGGCCGGCATGTCCGTCGACGTGCACGCGCCCCGTGTCCGACAGCAGCGCCTGCACCCCTTCGACGACGCCGTCGATCGTCTGGTCGCGCCCGGACGTCGTGGCGATCGACGCCGCCGGACCTGTCCCGAGCGCGGTCGAGGGGCCGCTCGTGCGCTGCAGCGTCCGCTGCACCGCGGGCAGGTTCAGATCGAACAGGCGCGTCTGCGGCTGATGCTTCGTCACGCGGATCACCGTACCCTGCACCTCGAAGTCGAGGCCGAGCGGCGCCAGCAGCGCCGTGAGCGCCTCACGCAGCGTCAACTGCTTCAGCTCGCCGCGGAACGAGCCCTTGACCTCGCCGTCGATCGCCAGGCTGAACGGCGTGCCCATCACGAGCAGCTGCAGCGCCTCCTCGATCGGCTGCGGCTCGGCAAACGTCAGCGTCAGCCGGCGCGGCGAGTCGAGCGTCGTCTCGCGCTGGTCGATCTCGGTGACCGCCATCGGGCGCAGCTGCTGGCCGTCGGCCGGACGGACCGGTAGCATCCCCTGCGGCCCGCCGAGGGCCACGACCGCCGCGACAAGCGCCACATGGCGAAGCATAAGCAGTTCTGTATCAACAGGTTGCCGGCAGCGCGCGACCGCGTTCGCGGAAGCGCGCACGGCTGCACACTTTTGCTGTTAGAGATTTCGGAGCGGAATGGGAAGAACGATAGGGGTCGGCGAACCGCGAACCGCGAACCTTAGAACCGCAGAACCTTAGAACCCCTCAGAACGACGTGCCGCCGTCAGGCGGCAGCACTTCGACCGTGCCCGGAGGCGGTGGCACATCCTTCTTCTTGAAGAGCGCGACACCGAGCAGGCCGCCGAGCATGGCGATGACGGCGTAGATCGCCATCATGAAGAGGCCGTTGAAGATGTGCCCGATCAATCCGCGGCCGCCGGAGTTTTCCAGCATCGTGCGGAACTGGGGGGGAATGTCCGCCTGCGTCGAGTCGAGTATCCGGAGAATGAGGTTGCGCTGAATCGGCTCGAAGAGAATGTTCAGCGGGATCGCGACGATGCCGCCGAAGAGTCCCGCCAGCAGTCCCGTCAGCGCACCGTCGGCAGCCGTCACCGGGTAGGGATGATTGCTCTGCGCAATCCACAGCGCGATGGCCCCGCCCAGCACCACCCAGAGGCAGCAGCACGTGTTCAACCAGCCGACGATCGGGAGCGCCGACAGGACGCCGATCAGTGCGCCGCCGAGGAGCGCCGGTTGAAGACGGGGAGGCTGTGGCGTCATGTCAGTCGTAGTACTCGCGCCCGAGGTGCGTGATCAGCTCTTCGCCCTGCATGTAGCGCAGCGTGTTCTTCAGCTTCATCAGCTGGATGAACAGGTCGTGCTCAGGATAGAGTCCCGCCGCGTGCATCGGGCTCTTGTAATAGAACGACAGCCATTCCTGGATGCCGCTCATGCCGGCGCGCTTCGCCAGGTCGAGGAACAGCGCCGAGTCGAGCACGATCGGCGCGGCCAGGATGCTGTCGCGGCAGAGGAAGTTGATCTTCAGCTGCATCGGGTAGCCGAGCCAGCCGAAGATGTCGATGTTGTCCCAGCCTTCCTTGTTGTCGCCGCGCGGCGGGTAATAGTTGATGCGCACGACGTGACAGAGCTTCTCGTAGAGCTCGGGATAGAGGTTCGGCTGGAAGATGTAATCGAGGACCGACTTCTTGCTCTCTTCCTTGGTCTTGAACGACTCGGGATCGTCGAGCACTTCCCCGTCGCGGTTGCCGAGGATGTTGGTCGAGTACCAGCCCTCGACGCCGATGAGGCGTGACTTGAGCCCGGGCGCGATGATCGTCTTGATCAGCGTCTGGCCGGTCTTCAGGTCCTTGCCGGCCAGCGGGGATCCCGTCTGCTGCGCGAGCTGGATCAGCGCGGGGATGTCGGCGCTCAGGTTCGGCGCGGCGTTGGCGTAGGGGATGCCTTCCTTGATCGCCGCGTAGGCGTAGATCATGCTCGAGGGGATGGTGTCGTCACTCGTCTCGAGGGCCTTCTCGAACGCCTCGATGGTGGCGTGCGCGGGGGACTCGGTCAGGTACACCTCGGTGCTGCCGCACCACACCATGACCATCCGGTTCAGGCCGTGGTCGGCCTTGAACTTCTGGATGTCGGCGCGCAGCTGCTCGGCGAGATCCTTCTTGTTCTTCCCCTTCTTCACGTTCGGCCCGTCGAGCCGCTTGACGTAGCGGCGGTCGAACACCGCGGGCCACGGCTTGATCTTTTCCAGCTCGGGGCGAATCTGGTCGAGCAGGTCCTTCTCGAGCACGCCGGCGGTCTTTGCCGCCTCGTAACAGTTGTCCTCGAAGATGTCCCAGCCGCCGAACACGACGTCCTCGAGTGCGGCGAGCGACACGAAATCCTTGATGCGCGGCGAGTTTTTCTCGGTGCGCTTGCCCAGCCGGATCGTGCCCATCTGCGTGAGCGAGCCGATCGGCTTGGCCAGTCCGCGGCGGATGGCGATCACGCCGGCGATCGTGGTGGTGCTGACCGCACCGAGCCCGACCAGCATGATCCCGAGCTTGCCCTCGGCCTTCTGTATCTTCTGCGGATTCTTCACAACCTACGGACTATATCACCCGGCATTTGGTGATTTCCCGATTTCGTGATTTGGTGACATCCGATGTTTCTCGGGAATCGGGCGTCGCGCGGTCGGGAGTTTTAGCGTGGGCTGGTTCAGGCGATCGGCGCCGACCGAGCCGCTCGCCGTGACGATGGCGGGGGTCAAGCTTGGCGATCGGTTTCTCGCGATCGGCGTGAGCGACGCGCCGCTGATTGCCGCGCTCGCGGTGAAGTCCGGGCTCACCGGCCAGGCGCGCGCGATCGATCCCGACGCGGCGCGCGTCGAGAAGGCCCGCGTGGCGATCGAGCGCGAGGGGGCGCTCGTGGAGGTCACACGCGCGCCGTGGGGGCTGTGGCCGTTCGACGCCGAGAGCGTCGACGTCGCCGTCATCAGCAACCTGCTGCCGTCGCTGCCGGCCGAGGCCCGTTCGCGCTGCATCGGCGAAACGCTGCGCGTGCTGCGCCGCGGCGGCCGCGTCATCGTCATCGAGCCGGCGCGTCGCGGCGGCTTCGGCGCGCTGCTGCACCGCGAGCCATTCGACGCGAGCTATCCCGGTCCCGCGCAGGCGCTGAAAGACGAAGGCTTCGTCGCCGTACGCGAACTGGCCGAAGCCGCCGGCACCCTTTACGTCGAGGCCATCAAGAAGGGCGAGTGATCGATCGACCGACCGGGGGTCAGGTCTGCAAACCGTCGCTTCGCGGTGCCAGGCCGGCGCTGCGATTCGGGGGTCAGGTCTGCAAATTGTCGCTTCGCGGTGCCACGTCGGCAGCGGGTCTGACCCTGGATTGGCCTTTTTGCAGACCTGACCCCGAAGCGCCGAAGCGCCTTTTTGCAGACCTGACCCCCGGGATCGGACGTTTTGCAGACCTGACCCCCAATCCCGCGCCGCTAGCGGGCGCAGGTGAGGTGACGGCCGCCGTCGATCGAGATCGTCTCCCCGGTGATCCAGCCCGCCCGGTCGGAGGCGAGAAACGCGATCAGGTCCGCGATTTCGTCGGCGTCGCCGGGACGGCCGAGCGGGTGCGTCTGTTTCGAGCGCTCGAGAAAGGTCGCGTAGGACGGTTCGTCCATGCCGCTGCGGCGGTGCAGGTTGGTGACGACGACGCCGGGGTTCACGGCATTCACGCGGACGCCCTGCGGCGCGAGCTCGAGCGCGGCGCAGCGGGTCAGCTGATCGACACCGGCCTTGCTCACGCAGTAGGCGAGGACGCCAGGAAAGGCGCGCAGCCCCGTGACGCTCGACACATTCACCACTGACGCCGCCGGCGTCGGTGTCGCGGCGCGTGCGGACGCGACGAGGTGCGGCGCTGCCGCGCGCATCAGCCGGAACGGCGCGCGCAGGTTGACGTCGATCATGTCGTCCCACGCCGCGTCCGACGTGCTCTCGACCGTGCCCGACGCGATGATCCCCGCGGCGTTGACGACGGTGGTGAGGCCGCCGAACGCGGCGATCGCCGCCGCCACGATGTCGCCGGGTGCGGTGGCTGCCGTCACGTCGGCCTCGAAGGGCTCGCAGCGCCCGCCGGCCGCCTGGACTTCGCGAGCCACTTCCCGCAGCGCCGCCGCCTTACGACCGACGGCAAGGACCGAGCCGCCGTCCCGGCCGAAGCGGATCGCCGCGGCCCGGCCGATGCCGCTCGAGGCCCCCGTCACCACGACCGTTTGCATGCGCCGGTTGTAGCACAAGTTGAACAGTTGTCCGTGGTTAGCGACAGGATGCCGTAGGCCGACGGCGCAGATCTGGCCCAGATCGGCCGAAACATCGATGGAACGCCATTTGCGGCCGCACAGGCCGGCCGCGGTATCCGCGGAGTACGCGGAATGCAGCAGACCCCCCTGGAACACCCGGACGTTTTTTCCGCGGCCGAGATCGCCCGCGTCGCCGGTGCCGGCGTCCGCGACGTGCTCGACCTGGTGGCGGCCGGCGCAATCCAGCCGGCCGTTCCCGACGGACGCTTCTTCACGGCCGACCAGGCAGTTTTCGCGGTCCGTTCGCTGCGCGGCCAGGCGCCGGTCACCGACCGGCCGCTGTTCCGTCCCGCGTAC
>Ga0134122_10000866_pt1 | contig 21220 bp, 9 predicted proteins | sample KB302_FD_96461 | JGI IMG/M metagenome (GOLD analysis project Ga0134122, IMG submission 96461) | Terrestrial soil microbial communities without Nitrogen fertilizer from Kellogg Biological Station, Michigan, USA - KB3-0-2 | ecosystem: Environmental > Terrestrial > Soil > Unclassified ... | reverse complement strand
TGTGGTGCCGCTCATCGCGCGGCCCGACCTGCTGCAGCTCGGCGTGAAGCGCCAGGCCAACCACATCACCAACTCGAAGCACCTCTAGTACGACGGCCAGATGTCGGTGACGCTGGACGAGTTTCCGAACGGCAAGCTGATCCCGCCGCACGACCACGGCATCTGGGAAGCGATCATCGTGTGCACCGGCCGGCTGCGCCACACCGTCTACGAGCGTACCGACGACGGCAGCGTAGAGGGGCACGCCGACCTGCGCGTGGTCGAGGACGGCGTGTTCGTGCCGCGCGAGATCGCGATGGTGGTGCCGCCGGCTGAGATCCACAGCTTCACCGCGCTGGAAGAGCGCACCTTCGTCATCACGGTCGTGGGCGGGGAATACAAGCCGACGCGCCACTACTATCACCTCGAAAGCAAGACCTACCAGGTGCGCGCGCCCAAGGCCTTAGCTCTGTAGTTCGATAGCGACAGCGGCGCCGGGGTACGCCCGACATACCCCACGGGCGGGTTTTGTCAGAATGCCTGCACCAATATGAGCTTCAAATCCAGGGGGAAGGTGCAGCCGTCGGCTGCGGCGTGGCTCGCCGGCGGCGGGGAGATGGGCAAGCTGATCCGCGCGCACGACTGGGCGAAAAGCCCGGTCGGCGCGATCGAAAGCTGGCCGCAAAGCCTGCGCAGCGCGGTCAGCATCCTGGTGCCGTCGAAGGCCCAGATCATTCTGTTCTGGGGTCCCGAACTGGTCGCGATCTACAACGATGCCTACCGGCCGGTGCTGGGCGCGAAGCACCCGGACGCGCTCGGCGTGCCGGCGCGGCGCCTGTTCAGCGAGGCGTGGCACGTGCTCGAGCCGCTGTTCATGGGCGTGGTGAACACCGGCGAAGCGTTCTGGGCGAAGGACCACGAGTTCGCGCTCGAGCGCCACGGCTTCCTCGAGGAGACCTATTTCGACGTCTCCTACGATCCGGTGCGCGACGAGACCGGCCGCGTCGGCGGCCTGTTCTGCATCGTGAGCGATACCACCGGCCGCATCGTCGGCGAGCGGCGCCTGGCGGCGCTGCGCGACCTCGGCGGCATCGGCGCCGGCGCTGCCACCGCGGCAGAGGTGCTGCGCAACGCCGGCGCGGTGCTCGAGCGCTACCGCAAGGATCTGCCGTTCGCCGCGCTCTACCGCGGCACAAATCTGGAGTTGTCGTTCGGCATCGATGACCCCGCCCACCGCCCCTGGCCACTGGGCGGCGAGGAGGATCTGGTGCGGGTAGGCGACGCCGCGGTGCTGAAGATCGCCACCCCGGGCCGCGACCCCTACGGCACCCTGGTCGCGGGAATCAACCCGCAGCGCGGGTTCGACGCCGCCTACGGCGACTTCTTCCGACTGGTCAGCGCCAACATCGCCAGCGCGATCGCCGGGGTGCAGGCGCTGGAGGACGAGCGCAAGCGCGCGGCCGCGCTCGCCGAGCTCGACCGCGCGAAGACCGCGTTCTTCGCCAACGTGAGCCACGAGTTCCGCACGCCGTTGACGCTGATGCTCGGGCCGCTGGAAGACCTGCTGGGCAAGGAGCTCGCGCCGGACACCCGCACGCAGCTCGAGGTGGTGGGGCGCAACGGCCAGCGCCTGCTCAAGCTGGTCAACACGCTGCTCGACTTCGCGCGCATCGAGGCCGGGCGCACCCAGGCCGCGTACCAGCCCACCGACATCGGGGCGCTGACCGCCGAGCTGGCGAGCAACTTCCGCTCGGCGTGCGAGCGCGCCGGGCTGCGACTGGCGGTCGATTGCCCGACGCCGACGGAAGCGGCCTATATCGATCCGGAGATGTGGGAGAAGATCGTCCTTAACCTGGTCTCCAACGCCTTCAAGTTCACGCTCGACGGCGCGATCGAGATTGCGCTGCGCGAAGCCGGCGGGAATTTCCAGCTCGAGGTGAGCGACACCGGCGTCGGCATCCCGGCGGACGCGCTGGCGCGCGTGTTCGAGCGCTTCCACCGCGTGGAGGACGCGCGCGGACGCAGCCACGAGGGCAGCGGCATCGGCCTTGCGCTGGTGAACGAGCTGGTCAAGCTGCACGGCGGCTCGATCGCCGTGCGCAGCACGATGGGCAAGGGCACGACTTTCAGCGTGACGATCCCGAAAGGGCGCGCGCACCTGCCGGCCGAGCGCGTCAGGACCGCGCGCGCGGCGCCGAGCGCATCGCGCGCCGACACCTACGTCGCCGAGGCGCTCGGCTGGCTGCCCGGCGCGGAGACGCCGAGCCGACCGAAAGGCAGCGGGCCGCGCGTGCTGCTCGCCGACGACAACGCGGACCTGCGCGAGTACGCGCGCCGGCTGCTCGCCGAGCACTACGAGGTCGAGGCCGTCGCCGACGGCCAGGCCGCGCTCGAGGCGGCGCGCGCGCGGCCGCCGCAGCTCGTGATCTCCGACGTGATGATGCCGCGTCTCGACGGCTTCGGCCTGATCCGCGAGCTGCACGCCGACCCGGTGCTGGGCAAGGTGCCGGTGATCCTGCTGTCGGCGCGCGCCGGTGAAGAAGCGCGGGTCGAGGGCTTGGACAAGGGCGCCGACGACTACCTGGTGAAACCGTTCAGCGCGCGCGAGCTGCTGGTGCGAGCCGGCGCGCTGCTGCGCTCGGCCGAGGCGCATCGCATGGCCGACGCGGCGCGCGCGCAGTTCGAGACCCTGCTCAACGAGGCACCGCTCGGCGTGTACCTGGTGGACGAGGATTTCCGCATTGCCGCGGCGAACCCGGTCGCCAGGCCCGTGTTCAGCGGCATTTCCGATCTGATCGGCTGCGATTTCGACCAGGTGATCCACCGCATCTGGCCGAAGGACTACGCCGACGAGATCGTGCGCGTCTTCCGCCGCACGCTGGATACCGGCGAGTCGCACGTGGTGCCCGAGCGCATCGAGCAGCGCCTCGACAGCGGCGTGATCGAGTACTACGAGTGGCAGGCAAGCCGCATTCCGCTGCCCGGCGGCCGCAAGGGCGTGGTGTGCTACTTCCGCGACATCTCGAAGTCGGTGCTGGCGCGCGAAGCGCTGCGCGAGGCCGACAGCCGCAAGGACGAGTTCATCGCCACGCTCGCGCACGAGCTGCGCAACCCGCTCGCGCCGCTGCGCAGCTCGCTCGACATCCTCCGGCTCGCCGGCGCGCCGCAGCCGCCCGCCGACCAGGCGCTCGAGATCATGGACCGCCAGCTCACGCACCTGGTGCGCCTGGTCGACGACCTGCTGGAGGTGTCGCGCATCACGCGCGGCAGCGTCGAGCTGCGCAAGGAGCGCGTCGAGCTCGACGTCGCGCTTCGCAACGCGGTCGAGGCGGCGGAGCCGCTGACGCGCCGCGCCTGTCACCGGGTTCATCTGTCGCTGCCGCCCGAGGCGATCACGCTCGAAGCCGACCCGGTCCGCCTCGGGCAGATCTTCGGCAACCTGCTGAGCAACGCGGCGAGATATTCCGAGGATGGCGGCGAGATCTTCATCGAAGCGCGGCGCGAAGGCGGCCACGCGGTGGTGGCGATCACCGACAGCGGCGAAGGCATCGAGCCCGAGCAGCTCCCGCAGATCTTCCGCCTGTTCGCGCGCGGCAACCGCAGCGCCGGACGCAATCAGAGCGGCCTGGGGATCGGGCTGGCGCTGGTCCGCAGCCTGGCCGAGCTGCACGGCGGCAGCGTCGAGGCCGCGAGCGACGGCCTCGGCAAGGGCAGCCGCTTCACCGTGCGCCTGCCCGCGACCGCGGCGAAGCCCGCGGCCCCGACGCGCGCGCGCGTCGAGCATCCGACCATCCCGGCGGTCACCATCCTGCTGGTCGACGACAATCGCGACGCCGCCGACAGCATGCGCATGCTGCTCAGGGAAGCGGGCGCGGAGGTGCGCGTGGCGCACGACGGCGCCGAGGCGCTGGAAGCCTTCGAGGCCTGCCGGCCGCGCGTAGTCCTGCTGGATATCGGCATGCCCGGGATGGACGGCTACGAGGTGGCGCGTCGCCTGCGTGCTTCACCGCGCGGCGCGCACGCAGCGCTGGTCGCGCTCACCGGCTGGGGCCAGGACGAGGATCGCCGCCGCGTGCGCGAGGCCGGCTTCGACCACCACCTGGTGAAGCCGGCCGACTTCGACACGCTGCAATCGCTCATCGCATCCATCCAGACCGGGATGAAACGACCCCTGGCGAGTTAGAATCGCTGTCCTCCGGAGTGATGCCCGAGTGGCCGAAGGGGGCGCCCTGCTAAGGCGTTATACCGGCTTAAACCGGTATCGAGGGTTCGAATCCCTCTCACTCCGCCAGTTTCCTTCATGGATCTGAACCGCACCGCCTGGGCCGCAACGCTGCACTGCCTGACCGGGTGTGCGATCGGCGAAGTGCTCGGCATGGTGATCGGCAGCGCGCTCGGCTGGAGCAACGGCGCGACTATCGCGCTCTCCGTCGCGCTCGCGTTCTTCTTCGGTTACCTGCTCACGCTGCGGCCGCTGCTGGCGCACCTGGGCTTCGCGCGCGCAGCCAGGCTGGCGCTCGCCTCCGACACCGCGTCGATCACGGTGATGGAGATCGTCGACAACGCCATCATGCTGGTCGTCCCCGGCGCCATGGATGCCGGGCTGGCAACGCTGCTGTTCTGGGCGAGCCTCGTGTTGTCGCTGGTCGTTGCCGCGGTGGCGGCTTTCCCGGTGAACCGCTGGCTGATCGCGCGCGGCAAGGGCCATGCGGTGGTCCACGCGCATCATCATCACCGGCATCATTGACACGCGAGCGCGCCTAGAATAACCGGCGATGCCTAGAGGTTTCCTCCGCCTTCTTGCGGTCCTGCTGCTGACCGTGACCATCCCGGTGCAGGGCATCGCCGCGGTCACCAAGGCGCAATGCATGTCGTTCGGGCATCACCAGCACAGCCAACACCAGGAGCATCACGATCATGGCAAGGCGCCGGCCGGGCCGCATTGCGGTCCGTGCGGCGCGTGCTGCGCAACCGTGGTAACGGCTGCATCCGTGTTTTCCGCGATCGTCGGGCCCGTTTCCTCTCCCCCCTGCTGCGCTTCCTTCCCGCTCGCGAGCATTTCGCTCGATACGCCGGACCGACCTCCGCTCGTCGGCTGATTCCGTAGCTGTCTTAGCCCGGCGCATCGGTTGCGCCGTCCCGCGCTATCCGCGCGTGAATTCGAATGGAACCAGCAATGAACAGAATTGTTTTGGTCGCGGCCCTGGCGGTATCGCTTTCCGTGGTGGTGAAGGCGCACGCGCATGACGAGCACCAACACCACGACAGCGGTCAGCCGTCTTCCAAAGAAGAAACCGCGTTCGGCCGCGCAGGCGATCCGGCCGGGGTCGCGAGGACCATCCTGGTGGAGATGCGCGACTCCTATCAGTTCTCGCCGAACCAGATCGACGTGCGCACCGGCGAGGTCATCCGCTTCGTGGTGGTGAACGCCGGCCGGCAGATGCACGAGATGGTGATCGGCACGTTGAAGGAGCTCGAACAGCACAACGAGCTGATGCGGAAGAACCCCGGCGGCATGCATCATGACGAGGCCCACATGGCGCACGTCGCGCCCGGCAAGTCGGGCGTGATTACCTGGGAGTTCACCCGGCCCGGCGAGTTCTTCTTCGCCTGCCTGGTCGACGACCATTTCGAGATGGGAATGACCGGGAAGATCCGAGTCAGCGGGCCCGCGGTTGCGGCGAGCGGCGCCGCCGCAGCGCATGGCGAGCACGGCCACGCCATGCACGAAGGCATGAGAGCCTGGTATGGCCCCTACGGCGCGAGTCGCGAGTCATCCGGTACCAGCTGGCAGCCGGAGTCTTCTCCCCACCAGGGAATCCACGCGAAGTACGGCGCGTGGGACACCATGACGCACGGCTTCGCCAATTTGATCTACGACGACCAGGGCGGGCCGCGCGGCGACAGCAAGACGTTCGTGACCAGCATGCTGATGGTCATGGGCAATCGTCCGGTGGGCGAATCCGGCACGTTCGGGCTGCGCGCGATGCTGTCGGCCGATCCGGCGTGGGGGAAGGGCGGCTATCCGCTGCTGCTGCAAACCGGAGAGACCGCGGACGGGCAGACGCCGCTCATCGATCGCCAGCATCCGCACGATCTCTTCATGGAGCTGGCGGCGTCCTACAGCCACCGCTTGTCGCAGAACAGCTCGGCATTCGCGTATTTCGGCCTGCCGGGCGAGCCGGCACTCGGTCCGCCCGCGTTCATGCACCGCTTTTCCGGTGAAGACAACCCGGAGGCGCCGATCACGCACCACTGGCTCGATTCCACGCACATTACGTTCGGCGTCGTGACGCTCGGCTATGTGCTCGGCAACTGGAAGCTCGAGGGCTCGGCGTTTCGCGGGCGCGAGCCGGACGAGAACCGCTACGACATCGAGACCGGGAAGCTCGATTCGGCCTCGGTACGGCTTTCGTGGAACCCGACGAAGGACTGGGCGCTGCAGGTGAGCCGCGGGCACATCGCGAGTCCGGAGCAGCTCCATCCCGACGACGACGTCGACCGCACCACCGCGTCGGCCATCTACCACCGCGACTTCGGTTCGACCAAATGGCAGACCACGCTCGCCTGGGGGCGAAACTCGCCGAGCCACGGCGAAGCCACGGATGCCTGGCTGCTGGAATCAGCCGTAGCGTTCAGCAACAAGCACACGATCTTCGGTCGCGCCGAAAGCGCCGACAAGAACGAGCTGTTCGTCGATAGTCACGAGGCGTTCCACGTCGGCAAGCTCACGGCGGGATACATCTACGACTTCTCCGCCCAGCGTTACCTCAAGTTGGGTGTGGGCGGACTGGTGAGCAAGTACTCGATGCCCGCCGAGCTCGATTCCGCCTATGGAGGCAATCCAACCTCGTTCATGGTTTTTGCGCGATTGAAAATCCAGTGACGCTATTCGCGCTGCCCGTCGCGGGGCTGCTCGCCGGCGGTGAGGCGCCCACGCCCGACCCGCGCGACGCGGCGCAGCTCGGCTTTGGCATACGATAGCGGGGGTAGATGAAGCTCTGGATCGCTCCCGCCATTGTTGCTCTCGGGTTGAGCCCCGCTTTCGGCCAGCACACGCATGGAAGCAGGCCGGCGGACGCTGCGACGGCCAAGGAAACCACGTTCGGCCGCGCGGCCGATCCGGCGAAGGCCGGCCGGACCGTGCAGGTCGAGATGACCGACCAGATGCGCTTCCAGCCGGCCGAAATCACCGTGAAGCGCGGCGAAATCGTGCGCTTCGTCCCGGTCAACAAGGGACAGGTGATGCACGAAATGGTGCTCGGCACGATGCAGGAGCTGAAGAAGCATGCGGAGCAGATGAAGAAGCATGCGCACATGCAGCATGACGAGTCCAACATGGCGCACGTCGCGCCGGGCAAGCAAGGCGTGATCGGCTGGCAGTTCACCAAGGCGGGCGAGTTCTTCTACGCCTGCCTCATCCCCGGCCATTTCGACGCGGGGATGATCGGCAAGATCAAGGTCGTCGCCGACTCCGCCGACCTTGGCCCGGCCCAGGAACATTCCCCCTACGCGGGCCAGCACACGCGGCCGATCAAGGCGCTGTCCGACGACGAAGTGCGCCAATTCCTGGCGGGAGCGGGGATGGGCTACGCAAAAGCGGCGGAGCTGAATGGCTATCCCGGCCCCATGCACGTGCTCGAGCTGGCGGACAAGCTCGAGCTGAGCACGCAGCAGCGCGAGCAAACGCGCCGGCTGATGGAGAGCCACAAGGCAGAGGCGCGAGCCCTGGGCTCGAAGCGCGTCGATGCCGAGCGACGGCTCGACGCTCTATTCCGCCCGGGCAGGATCCTGGAGAGCCAGGATTTGGCCGAGGCGGTGAAGGCCGCTGCAGCCCTCGAAGCCGAATACCGCCTGTCGCACCTCGAAACCCATCGCCGCATGCGCGCCTTGCTCACCGAGGAGCAAGTCAGCCACTACGCTGCGCTCAGGGGCTATTTGCCGCCGGTCTCGCCGACGATATACAAGTAGGCGGTGCACCAGCTGCCGCAGTCGCCTTCGGCGGTACCGGTCTCCTTGGCAGTCCAGCCGTCGATCGGGAAGGCGTTGACCACGATGCGCGTGCCGGGCTTCATGCGCTCGAACTTCGGCTTCAGCTTCTGCAGGTTGTCGGGCAGCAGGAAGAGCGCGAGCACCGTCGCGGCGGAGATGTCGGCCTCGAACATGTCGCCCTCGACGAAGCGCGCGCGCTCGGCAACGCCGGCTTCGCGCGCATTCCTGACCGCGGCCTGGTACAGGCTGCGGTCGTATTCGACGCCGAGGGCGCGCGCGCCGCGTTTGGCGGCGGCGATGACGTTGCGGCCGTCGCCCGAGCCGAGGTCCATGACGTAGTCCTGCGGCGTGACGCGCGCCATGTCCAGCATTTTCTCGACCAGCACCTGCGGCGTCGGCACCCAGATCACGTCCTTGCCCGGCTGTCCGACATACGGTCCGGGCTGCGCGAATCCGGCGAGGGAGAACAGGGCGGCGAACAGACCGAACGCTAGATTTCTCATCTTGGCTGGAGAACATTAGCAGCCGGACCCGCATTCCGGGCGGCAGGGGGTGGCGGGTACCCTTTTTGCATGAAGGATGGCCATGCCCAACGGTAAGGATGTCTTTCGCGTAGGAATTACCGGTTCCTACGGCGGGATGAACCTCGGCGACGAGGCGATCCTGCAGTCGATCATCGCGCAGCTGCGCAAGGATGTTCCGCAGATCGAAATCTCGGTGTTCTCGCGCGACGCGGAAGACACGAAGAAGCGCCACCAGGTCGAGCGCGCGATCCCGGTGCGCAAGCTCTCGCGCGCGGAGATCGCGCCGGAGGTGGAGCGGCTCGACCTGCTGATCGTCGGCGGCGGCGGCATCCTTTACGACGCCGACGCGCGCGTCTACCTGCGCGAGGTAGTGCTCGCGCACGAAAAGCACGTGCCGGTGATGACCTACGCCATCGGCGCCGGGCCGCTCGACAATCCCGACGTGCAGGTCTGTGTGCGCGACGCGCTCGAGCACGCCGCGGTGGTCACCGTGCGCGAAAAGCGCGCGCAGCGCGTGCTGGAGAACGCGGGCGTGCATCGCGAGATCATCGTCACCGCCGACCCGGCGCTGCTGATCAAGCCCGAGCCGCTGCCGCGCGGCCTGCTCAAGCGCGAAGGCCTGGAAGGCCGGCGCCGCATCATCGGCATGTCGGTGCGCGAGCCCGGCGTCGCCGCGCCCGGCCTCGACGAGAAGGTCTATCACAGCCTGCTCGCGAACGCCGCCGACTTCATGGTCGACCGCTTCGACGCCGACGTGGTGTTCGTGCCGATGGAGCCGGTGCTCGACACGCAGCACAGCCACGCGGTGATCGCGAAGATGCTGCGCGCGCAGCGCGCCACGGTGCTGAAGGGCGAATACACGCCGGGGCAGCTGCTGTCGTGGATCAGCAAGTTCGACTTTTCGCTCGGCATGCGGCTGCACTTCCTGATCTTCTCGGCGATCGCCGGCACGCCGTTCGTGGCGCTGCCGTACGCGGGCAAGGTGAGCGGCTTCCTCGAAGCGCTCGACCTGGTCGCGCCGCCGCTCAACCTGGTCAACCCCGGACGCCTGATCGCCTACCTCGACGAATCGTGGGACCGGCGCCGCTCGATGCGCACGCGCATCGGCGAAACGCTGCCCCCGCTTCAGGAGCGCGCGCGAGAGACGCATCGCATCGCGCTGGAGCTCCTCACCGGAGAAAAAGCGCGTGCCCACATTAAAGCGGCCTGACGGCGCCCCCACCATCGAGCTGCCGCCGCGCGAGGCGCTGCTCGCGGGCGACACCGACGTGCTGGTGGTCGGCGGCGGCCCCGCCGGCATCGGCGCCGCGATCGGCGCGGTGCAGGCCGGCGCGCGCGTGATCCTCGCCGAGCGCTACGGCTTCCTCGGCGGCAACGCCACCGCGGCGCTGGTGATGCCGCTCATGTCGTTCCACACCCAGATCCCGCAGAAGGAGCGGCGCGGCGCGACCACGCTGCTGCCGACCGACCATGGCCCGGGCGAGCCGGTGGTCGGCGGCGCGCTGGCCAAGCTGCTGCAGCGCCTGGTTCACGTGGGCGGCGCGATCCCGCCGACGCTCGCCACCGGCTACGTGGTGCCGTTCGACCCGGAGTGGTTCAAGCTGGTGGCGCTCGACCTGCTCGACGAAGCGGGCGTGCAGCTCCTGTTCCATGCTTTTGCGAGCGGAATAATCGGCGATGGCGCAGTAGAGGGAGTCGTCTTTGAAACCAAATCCGGACCGCTCGCCATCAAGGCGAAGGTCACCATCGACTGCACCGGCGACGCCGACATCGCGGTGCAGGCCGGCACGCCGACCGAGGTCGGGCGCGCCGACGGCCTGGTGCAGCCGATGACGCTGATGTTCCGCATGGCGGAGTTCCAGCGCGCGGCGTTCGAGGCGTACGTCAAGCAGCATCCGCAGGAGTGGCGCGGCGTGCACGGCCTGTGGGACCTGGTGCGCAAGGCCACCGCGGCGGGCGAGCTCAAGCTGCCGCGCGAGGACATCCTGTTCTTCGCCACGCCGCACGAGGGCGAGGTGAGCGTGAACAGCACGCGCGTCACGCGCGTGCTCGGCACCGACGTCTGGGATCTCTCCTATGCGGAATGGATGAGCCGGCGCCAGATGCGCCAGATCGCCGAATTCCTCAAGCAGTACGTGCCGGGCTTCGAGAAGTCCTACGTGATGCAGAGCGGCGTCAATGTCGGCGTGCGCGAAACGCGGCGCATCATCGGCGACTACCAGCTCACCGTCGACGACGTGCTCTCGGCGCGCAAGTTCGACGACGCGATCGCGCGCGGCGCGTATCCGGTCGACATCCACAACCCGACCGGCACCGGCACCGTGCTCAAGCGCCTGCCGCCGGGCGAGGCCTACGACATCCCGCTGAGGTGCCTCATGCCGCAGAACGCCGAGGGCCTGATCGTCGCCGGGCGCTGCATCTCCGGCACCCACGAGGCGCATTCTTCCTACCGCGTGATGCCGATCGTGATGGCCACCGGCCAGGCCGCGGGCGTCACCGCCGCGCTCGCCGCGCGCCGCGGAATCGGTCCCCGGGAAACCTCCGTCCGGGAGGTGCAGCACGAGCTCGTGCGCCAAGGTGCGAGCTTGCGAAAAGAATTGCGTCCCGCCAAAGCGGCCTAGACGGATAGATAAACCGTCGGGTCAGCGACTTGCAGCCCGAGCCTCAAGCGAAGTCGTAGGTGTGACAATGACATAGCGTCGCGATAGTCATGACATCGCCTTTGAATTGGTGGAATATTCGGCACTCGGGGGCGGTGGCAGCTAAGAAAAAAACGGTGGCACTGGTCTCCCCGAGGGCGCGACCCATTTCGAGGGGGATGGTCGAGTGCTTGGTTTGTGGGGGAATGGCAATGGTCGTGGGGTTCGCGCGCGCGGGCGCCCGCAAAAGCCCCCCTTCCGCCGCAAGCTGCTGTTCGAGGCGCTCGAGCCGCGCCTTCTCCTCTCCGCCGATCTAAATCCGGTCGAACAGCAGGCCGAAGCGCCGCTGGTTCAGAATTTTGAATCGGAAACCCAGGTCGACATGGCCGCGGTGCTGCAGCAGCAGCCCGCGCCGAAGGCGATCGTCTTCCTCGACCAGTCGCTGAGCCAGTACCGGTCGCAGCTCGGCGATGCCAACGTCGTGCTGCTCGATCCGGAGCGCGACGGCGTCGCGCAGATCACCGAGTTCCTCGACGGCCAGAATGACATCTCGGCGCTGCATGTCATCACCCATGGCAGTGCAGACGGCGTAACCCTCGGCAACGCGCGGCTCGGCGCCGGCACCCTCGACGGCTACGCCGACCAGCTCGCAGAGTGGAGCGAGGCGCTGACGAGCGACGCCGACATCCTGCTCTATGGCTGCAGCGCCGGCGCCGACCAGGCGTTCCTCGCCGGCCTTGCCGGCGCGACCGGCGCCGACGTCGCCGCCTCGACGGATCCGACCGGCAACGGCGATTGGGACCTGGAGGCGGCGTGCGGAGCGATCGAGGCCGCGCCGTTCGCCCTTGGCTATGAAGGCATCCTCGACGCCACGCTGAGCGGCGATCCGGACTGGGTCGAGCAAGGGCCGTCCACCATCCTGCCGGATCTCGACGAGATCCTCGGCAGCCTGCCGCCGGAGGTCATCGGCGGCGGCGAGGGGCAGGGCCCCACCGACACCGATTCGACGCCGCCGGTCAACTCCGGATCGCTGATCACCGGCATGGAGGCGCAGGGCAATCCGCTCGCGGGCGCCATCACATCGGTGGTGGTCAGCCCCGCGGATCCGAACACCATCTTCATCAGCACGGTGAACGGTGGCGTCTGGGTGACGCGCGACGCCAGCGCCACGAAGGATGTGGACGTCAATACGATCACCGATCCACAGCGCGGCACGGCGCCGAAGAAACCGGCGCTCGACAGCCAGGCCGTGGCGGCCGGCGCGCAGCTGGAAGCGAAGACCTACGAATACAAGGTCACTTTCTACGATTCGGAAACCAGGACCGAGAGCAACGCCTCCGAGACTTTCAGCGTCGAAGTGACGGCGGCGGGCAGCAAGGTCAAGCTGAAGAACCTCGAGCTCGGCCCGGAAGGCACCACCGCCCGCTTCATCTATCGCCGCGAAGCCGGCACCGACCAGTTCTTCCGCAAGATCGGCGAGGTCAGCAACACCGCGTCGGTCAAGACCACCTTCGAAGACCTCGGCGCTCCGCTGACCGATGCCAACAAGGCACGCATTCAGAAGGTGCTGTACCCGCATTGGGAACCGCTCACCGACAGCTGGGAATCGCTCGCCACCACCACGTTGGCGTTCGACGTGGGCGCGCCGATGCTCGACGGCACCACGCTGCTCTCCGCCATCGGTCCGAACGGCGTGCGCACCATCGGCGGTGAGGCCGGGTATGACTTCCGCCTCGTCCTGAGGGACGGCACCACCGTCAACGTCAGCCTGGAGGCCGCGACCCGCATCGACGACGTGGCGGCGATCCTCGAGGTGGAGGCGGCTATCTCGCCTCCGGACAGCCCAAGCTCGCGCTGACCATCGAGGACGGCAAGCGGCTGGTGCTGACCGACAACACGCAGCCCTTCGCCATCACGCCGGTCAGCGGCCTGGCCGCTTTCGACCTCGGACTGACGCAGCTCGCCGACGCCGCCACCGGCAAGAATATCGCCGGCGCGGCGAGAAGCGTGGCCCTGTCCGAGGCCACGCTGCTCGCCGACATCGGCGCCACGGGCGTTCGCACGACCGCGGGAACCAATGGCAAGCATCTGCACGTCACGCTTTCCAACGGCAGCCCGGCCTTCGACGTCGATCTCACCGGCGCGCTCACGCTGGCGGACGTGTTCGACAAGATCAAGGTCCAGTCGAGGACCGACGCCAACGATGCCAACAGCTGGCGCGTGTCCGGATCGGTCGAAGCGGGCAGCAAGATCGTCCTGACCGAGAAAACGCCGGGCAGCGCCGGCTCGTTCGCGATCACCAATTCGCCGAGCGCGAACGCCGGCACCGACCTCGGCATTGCCGCCACCGGCGCCGCGGGCAAGATCACGAGCACGGACCGCACCGTGTACCTGTCGGAGGCGACGCGGCTCGCGGACCTGAACTCCGGCAGCGGCGTGCGCGCGCGCGGCGGCGCCTCGACCGACTACGACTTCACCATCCACCTGAACAGCGGTCAGGCGCCGTTCGCCGTGAAGGTGGGCGGCCCGCAGACCACCGTGGGCCAGCTGCTCGCCGCGCTCGGAGCGCTGGGCGGCGGCGGCAAGATCGAGGCGAGCGTGGGCGCGCGCGGCTTGCCGGCCGAAGCGAACCGCATCCTGCTGAAAGACCTGACCGCCTTCGCCTCGCCGTTCGAAGTCGAGAACCCGGACAACTCGCAAGCGCTGGCCGACCTCGGCTTCACCAGCCTCGCCCCGACCGGCAAGGTGCTGAAGAGTGACAACCTCACCACCAGCCTGCCGAACAACCAGACGATCTACGCCGGCACCGGCAACGCCAGCAGCTCGCGGCAAGGCGGCGAGGGCATCGGCCTGCTCAAGTCGAGCGACAACGGGGTGACCTGGTCGCTGAAGGGCGAGACCGAGCTGGCCGGCAAGAAGATCACCTCGATCGTTACCACCTACGACGCGGGCCAGCACGTGCTGCTGGTCGGCACTCGCGACGGCCTGTACCGCAGCGTCGACGGCGGGGATCATTTCCAGCGCATCCGGGCGGGCGACGTCACCGACCTCAAGACGGTGCGCGACCCGGCGCACCCGACCACCAACACCCTGATCTTCGCGGCGTTCGTCGGCGAAGGCGTCTACCGCAGCGACGGCGACGGCGTGGCCTGGACGCGCATCACGGCAGCCTCGGGCGCGAGCGCGGTCCCCGACCCGACCAGGGGCGGCAACCTGAACCTGGCTACGCACCCCACGGAACGCATCCTGCTCGCCGTGCACTCGAATGCCGACGGCACGGTCGCCACGCTGTACATGGCGGTCATCAACGCCAATTCGGCGGCGCTGACCGAAGCGCAGCGGCTGCGGCTGCAGGGCATCTATCGCAGCGTGAACCCCGGCGCCGGGGCGCCGACCTGGACCTTCGTCGCCGACACGCCGGGCTCGCGCGAGGTCGTCAAGGGCGCGAACACGTTCACCGGCCTGCTCGCCTCGGGGCAGGGCGACACGCATTTCTCGTTCTTCGCCGATCCCGACAACGCCAACATCGTCTACATGGGCGGCAGCATCCAGCCGGTCATCAACGCCTCGATCCACAACCAGGGCTTTACCGCGCGCCTGTTCCGCTTCGACGCGTCGGTGAACTACGGCCAGCTTGGCTACGTGACCCAGGTCGTGGCGACCGAAAAAGCGCGCGGCACCCAGCTCACCGACGACGGCGCCACCGGTCCGGCGCCCGCGGTCCGCTCGCCTGACGCGTCAGCGACGACCGGTGTCGGCACCGACGCGGCGAATGCGCTGGCGGCCGGAACGATCAAATACAAGATCACGTTCGTCGACGAGACCGGCCACGAAAGCAATGCGTCCGACGTGGTGTCGGTCACGCTGACGAATCCGGGCACGGTCCGCCTGAGCGGCCTACCGATCGGTCCCGGCGACGTGGTCCAGCGCAACATCTACCGGCTCGGCGGCGACGGCAAGTATCACCTCGCCGGCTCGGTCGACAATCGCACCGCCGGGACCCCGGCGGTGTTCGACGACAACGGCAGCCAGTCCGGCGCGGAGCTCGACGCGACGCGCGACAGCCTGGCGAGCGCCGCCGGCGGCGGCAGCCTTTCAGCCGGCGTCTATCACTATCGCATCACGTATGTCGACGCGACCGGCACGGAAAGCAATCCGTCCGACCCGATCGCCGTCCGGGTCGGCGCCAGTGGCAGCGTCAACCTCGTCTTGCCGGAGGGCCCGGAAGGCACGCAGAGCCGCAAGGTCTACCGCACCAAGGTCGGCGGCACCGCCTACTTCTACGTCGGTGCGAAGCTTAACGACGCCGCGAATCCGACCCAGTTTCCCGACGGCAAGGCGGACTCGCAGCTCACCCGCGCGAAGCAGTGGCCGACCACGCCGGGCAGTGCGCCGCACGCCGATTCGCGCTTCATTACGCAGGACGCCGACGGCAACCTGATCGAGGCGGACGACGGCGGGTTGTATCGCCTTGCCAACCCGACCGGCCTGCCCAACGCGCGCTACTGGGAATCGCTGATCGGCGACCTGAGCATCACCGAGGTCAACGGGCTCGACTACGACCCGGTCAACGACATCATCATCGTCGGCACCCAGGACAACGGCTCGCAGCAGCAGACCGCGCCCGACAGCGGCACCTGGCGCGAGATCGTCGGCGGCGACGGTAATACGCAGCAGGTCGGCCTGAAGAATCCCGCAGCGCCGGGCGGCTCGGTCCGCTACTACCTGGGCAACAACTTCGACACCTTGTGGCGCCGGGAATACGGGCCGGACAACAAGCTGATCAGCAACACGTTCGTCCAGTTGGGCGGCCTCGATTCGAGGGACGAGGGTGGCGGCTTCCGGGAAAACATGCCGATCGCGGTCAACGCCGCCGACCCGATGAAGATCGCGCTCGGCCGCAATAGCCTGCATGAGAGCAAGAACGGCGGCGCGACCGTCAGCATCATCAATACCCCTTCGGCGCTGGGTGGCTTGATCACGGCGATCGCGTACGGCGGCTGGGACCACGGCGCCGTCAAGGACAAGGTGATGTATGTCGGCACCGAGGGCAGGATCCTGGTGCGCGATGCCAACGGCCACTGGGGCGCGCCGGTCAGCATCGGCGGCGCGAAGCAGATCGTCCTCGACCCGGAGAACTGGCGCATCGCGTACGCGGTGACTGCCACCCAGGTATTTGCCACCACGGACGGAGGCGCGCACTGGAACGACATTACCGGCGCGACCACCGGCGGCGGCGTCCTGCCGGCCAAGGACCTGCTGACGGTCGCGATCGCGAAAGCGCCCGGCCTCGACCTGCGCATCAGCCTGCACGACGGCGAGAGCTTCGACGTAACCCTGAAGGACGCGACCACCCTCGCGCAAATCAAGTCCGAGATCGAAGTGCAGTCCCGCACGGTGGCGAGCGATGCCGCGACCACCCGGGTCACGGTCAGCTTCGACTCGTTGACCGGCAAGCTCAGCCTCCAGGACTGGACCGAAGGCGGGAAGGAATTCACCGTCCAGGCGCTGTACGGCTCGAACGCCGGCTCGGATCTCGCGCTGCTCGGCCTGACCGCGGCCGACGACATCATCCAGGGCGGAACGCTGGCGGCCAGCCTGCTCGGCGCGACGCGTCTCGCCGACATCGGCGCGGGCGGCGTCGACCTGACGCCCGGCACGGGCGGCAAGCACCTGCATTTCACGCTGGGCGACGGCAGCGTCTCGTTCGACGTCGATCTCACCGGCGCAGCCACCATCGGCGACGTGATCGAGAAGATCCGCGAGCAGTCGAAGTCCGCCGGCACGGTGCGCGTCGACGCGGCGATCGGCCCCGGCAACAAGCTGCTGCTGACCGACAAGACCTCAGGCGCGACCTTCACCGTGACGAATGTGAACGGCGCCAGTGCGGGCACGGCGCTCGGCATCGTCGGCGGCGCGGCAGTGGCCGCTGGCTCGACGATCACCGGCGGGGCGCTCACGATCGTTCTGCATGACGCGACCCCGCTCGCCACGCTGAACGGCGGGACGGGGGTGCGCGCGCTGGGCGGCAAGGATGTCCTCCTGGTCGGTGGCCGCGAAGGCGTGTACCGGACGTTCAACCCGGTCGGCGTTCCCGGCGAGGCGAACTACGGGCGCGCGATCACCGCGCAGCCGCTGGCCAGCGCGACCATCGTGAGCCCGGGCGCGAATAACGACCTGGTGTTCACCGCGAAGACCACCGGCGCGAACCTCGACAACATCACGATCAGGTTCGCGGACTCCGGTGGCGCCGCCGCGTCGGTCAGCCTGCTGGCCCCCAACCTGGTCGAGTTCAAGGTCAGATCGAACACCAAGGCGAACGACATCATCGCGCTCGCCGCGGGCAACGCCGCCGTCAACGCGGCTTTCCTGGTGACGCTTGATTTCTCCGAGCAAGGCGGCAACGACGGCACCGGCGTCGTCGCCCCCGCGGTGCAGGCAGTGGGCGGCACGATTACCAGCCGCGTCCAGAGCGTCGAGGTCAGCGCCGCCACGCTGCTGAGGGACGTGGGCGCCGCGGGCGTGCGCATCAAGGGCAGCAACCTCGACGACTTCGAGGTGACGCTCGGCGACGGCACGTCGAAGTTCCTGGTGAAGCTGCATGGACTGCCGGCGACGGCCACCATCGCCGACGTCATCAAGCGCATCCAGGACGCCTCGAGGACCGGCGCCGACGAGCCGGCGCGCGTGACGGGTACCGTCAGCAGCGACGGGCGGCTGGTGCTGACCGAGCTCAACCCGTCGGGCAACGAGCGCCTGAAGGTCACGGCGAAGAACGGCTCGAAGGCGGCCTCCGATCTCGGCATCGAGGCGACCGCGACGCGCGCCAAGCGCAGCGAGATCACCGGCAAGGTGCTGACCGCGCGACTCTCGGCCGACACGCGGCTCGATGCGCTCAACCATGGCGATGGCGTGCGCTTCGCCGGCGGCGTGCCGGCCGACTTCTCGCTCACGCTGCGCAATGGCGACACGGTGCGCGTCAGCCTCGACGGCGCGCAGACCATCCGCGATGTCGATGCGAAGATTCGCGCCGCAACCAATTCCCGCGTCACGCTGGCGGCGGGTACCGCCGGCAACCTCAACCGCCTCATCCTCGCCGATTCGACGACCAACGGAGCGTTCAGCGTCGCGGGGCTGAACGGCTCGCTGGCGCTGCAGGACCTGGGCCTCGCCACCGGCAAGGCGGTGACTTTCGGCGGTGCTCTGGCGCAGGGCGTTGCCTCGACGATCCGCTGGACAGAAGTGGGCGGCGAGCTGCCGAACGCGCCGGTGGCCGAGATCGACTACACGCCGGCAATGAAGAATGGTGCCGGCGAGGACATCGGCGACGTGTTCGTCGTCGGTACGCGCGGCCGCGGCGTGTACAAGATGGAAGACGCCATCGGCAAGCTCACGCAGCCTTCCATCCTCGAGGTGAGCGGTGACGGCCAGGCGAACCTGATCACCTTGCGCCTTTCGGGCGACGGCCAGGAGCGCGTCGAGGTCTATGTCGATCGCGAGCTGGCCGGCTCCTATGCGATGGCGGCGATCGATGCCATCCGCGTCTACGGGCTCGGTGGCGACGACGTGCTGCAGGTCGACGGCGAGCTGCGGGTGGCGGGCGGCGTGACCTTCGACGGCGGCACCGGCGACAATACCCTGATCCTGCCGGTGAAGGCCGGCAGTACGGCGCCGGTGATCCAGCGCCAGGGCCAGGCCGGCAGCATCACCATCGGCGGGGCGCCATCGGTCGATTTCAGCAACGTGCTGTTCGTCCAGCCGCTGGTGCGGACCGATGCGTTCGCTTCCGCCACCACCGGCCTGGCCGCGCTCGCCAAGTCCGAAGCGCTCAACGCCGCGTTCCTGCAGAACCCGACGGTCCTGGGCGACGCCGCCATTTCGCGCATTCTCGGCGGCGCGGCGTTCCACCCCGCAGCACCGGTGGGCTTCCCGGAGGGCGAAGGAGAGCCCGAAGGCGAGGAAGAAGGCGAAGCGGGCGAAGAGGACGCCGGCACCGAATCGATCCTCGCCCGGCTGCTCGAGGAAGGCACCGGCTTCCGGCTGGAGGACATCGGCACCGAGGCGATCCCGGACCTGGCCGCGCTCGAGCAGGTGCTCAGCACGATCGGCGACCTCACGGTCACCGTGGAGGGCGACACCACGCTCTTCGACCTGCGCATCTCCGACCGGGAGGTCGAGGGTGCCGCGGAGCTCGACATCGATGCGCTCGGCGGCGGGCTGTTCCTGCACGGCGATGTCGAGATGTCCGCCGTCATCGACCTGCACCTCGTGTTCGGCATCGACAGCAACGGCTTTTTCATCATGGGCGCGGGCGACGGCGAGCCGGAGCTCACGGTCAGCGAGCTGGAGGTGGTCGGCGAGATCGAGGCCGGCGGCCACCTCGGCCTGGTCGACCTCGAGCTCTCCGACGTCGCGGTCGACATCGACGACGACGTGCGCATTGCGCTCGACATCGACGATGCCGCCGGGCGCATCTACCTCGGCAACTTCGGCGCGCTGGCAGACGCGCTGCACGTGCAGCTCACCGGTGACCCCGGCGGCAACGATGTCACCCTGACCGCCACCGCGACGCTCGGCGTCGCCGGGTTCTCGCTCGGCAGCCAGGAACTCACCCTGAGCTGGGCCGACATCGCGGATCCGTCCAGCCTGGTGCTCGGCGACACGCCGGTCATCACCGAGCTGCAGAACAAGATCAAGGACCTGCTGAAGGGCGGCACCGAGCAGCTCGACACCATCAGCGACCTGATCGGCTCGATCCCGGGCTTCAACCAGAAGATCCCGGTGATCGACAAGAGCGTCGCCGAGCTGCTGCCGGTCAGCACGATCCTGGAGCTCGGCCAGGCCGCGGCCGACTACCTGAACGACCCGAATCCTGCCACGACGGGCGAGTTGCCCACCATGCGCGGCCTGATCGACGCGCTGGCCGCGAAGCTGAAGGCCGCGCTCGGCAACAGCGCTCAGGGCGGCACGGCGGCCGGACCGTTCTCGATCAGCGGCGGCTATTTCGCCGATACCAACGAGCTGCGCTTCGACATCGTGGTCGACGCGGGCTACGAGCAATCCTTCACGCTCGACGGCTCGAGCTTCGGCGTCGACGCCGCGGCGATCGGGCTCGACTTCCAGACCGAGCTCGACGTCGACGCGGCGCTGACCGCGGCGTTCTCGATCGGCCTGGACTTGAGCAAGCTGGACGACCCGGCCGAGGCGTTCTTCGTGCGCGTGACCGATCCGCTCGCGGCGAGCGTGTCGGTCTCGGGCTCGGATCTCAACCTCGGCATCACGCTCGGCGATATTGCCGAGGTCGGCATCGCCGGCGGCGTGTTCGATCTCTCCGCGCTGCTCGAGCTCGAGCTCGAGGACCCGAACGACGACGAGCGCGTGACGCTCAGCGAGCTCACCGGCACGCCGTTCAGCGAGCTCTTCATCCTGACCGCCGAGGCGTCGCTCGACGCCGAGCTGCCGCTCACCGGCACCTTCGGCGGCTTCGACGTCACCAAGTTCGGCACGCCGACCATCCTGATCAGCGCGCCGCAGCTGATCGCCGGCCAGGTGCCGGACCTGCTGTTCAACGCGCCCGAGATCACGGTCAATATCTTCCTCGACGATCCCGAGGTGCAGGCGAACATCCTGAGCCTGCTCGACGACCTGCGCACCGGCGGCTTCTCCTCGGTCGGCTTCCTCGACGACGACCTGCCGGTGATCGGCAAGTCGATCAACGACCTGGTCGGCCTGACGATCGGCGACGCGCTCGACCTGCACGGTGCCTTCCAGAGCTACTTCGATTCTCATCTGGAAGGCGGGGTGAACTTCGGCGAGCGAGCGGATCTCGCCGGCGCGATCGACTGGGTGGTCGACTACATGATCGCGCACCTGCAGGAGCAGCTGCAGGGCGATACCCAGGAAGGCCCGTTCCAGATGAGCGGCGGGCTCGACCTCGCCACGCACGAGCTGCGCTTCGACGTGGCGCTCGACCTGCGGCACACCGAGGACCTGAGCTTCGACATCCAGGACCTGCTGCCCGACGTCGACTTCATCGACCTGACCGGCTCGGTCGAGGCCGAGCTGATCGCGCGCCTCACCGCCGGG
>Ga0134122_10000865_pt1 | contig 21232 bp, 16 predicted proteins | sample KB302_FD_96461 | JGI IMG/M metagenome (GOLD analysis project Ga0134122, IMG submission 96461) | Terrestrial soil microbial communities without Nitrogen fertilizer from Kellogg Biological Station, Michigan, USA - KB3-0-2 | ecosystem: Environmental > Terrestrial > Soil > Unclassified ... | reverse complement strand
CGCGCGCTGGAACGAGTCGTGCGCCTGGCCGTACTTGTTCTGCTTCAGGTAGATGTAGCCGAGGTTGTTGTAGGCCTGCGCCTGCTCCTGGTTGAAGCGGATGGCCTTGATGAAGTCTTCCTTGGCCGTGTCCAGCTGGTTCCGCTTCAGCGCGATCAGCCCCTTGTTCACCCACAGGTCGGCGTACTCGGGGGAGAACTCGAGGCCCAGGTCGCAGTGCACCTCGGCGCGGTCCAGCTGGCCGCCGGAGATGTACTGCGCGCAGAACTCGTTGTTCTCCAGCGCGCGCTGGTGGACCTGGGCGCGCGGGAGGCACGCGCCAGCGAGGAGACAGGTGGCGGACAGGATGAGGCGCAGGCGCCGGGAGGAGGTGCGCATGGGCGTGCGGAGTGTAGGCGCGGAGGCGCCGTGGGGGCTAGGGTTCCCCGCCAAAACGCCTCGGAGGGAGCACGCATGCCCGTCATTCGTCAGTGGGGTCTGGCCCGCATCCTGGCGCTCTGCGCCATGCTCGGCGGCGGCGCCGCTCACGCCCAGTTCGCCAACCGGAGCCTCGGCTTCTCCGTGGGGTACATCCAGCTCAACGACAACATCATCAACCGGGGCGTCCCCTTCGGGCTGATGGGGACCGCCTACCTGGAGGACGGCTGGGAGGCGACGATCCACGTGCACGCGTTGATCGTCACCCTCCAGCTCACCGGGCTGCAGTACTTCGCGGTCGACGGCGGGCTGGGGCTCCGCTACCTGTTCCTCCAGGAGCAGTTCCGGCCCTACGTGGGGCTGGACCTGTCCTACTTCCAGCTCCTGAGCGACGCGGCCGGCGGGCTGCTCAACTACGTGGGGGTGTCCCCGGCGCTCGGGTTCGACGTGATGCTCGGCTCGCAGATCTCGCTGGGGCCGCGGGCGCAGGCCAACGTGTACTGGATGCTCAACCGGAACCTGAACGTGGCCTGGGAGGCTACCCTGGAGCTCGGGTTCCACCTCTGAGCGGGGCGCGCGGCTTCTTCTGCTGCTCGCCCACCAGGGTGGAGACGACCCACAGCACCAGGTTCTCGTCGGAGAGGTGCGGCGGCTTCTCGAGGGAGAGCTCCCGCTGCAGCCGGTCCGACAGCGCCGCGAACAGCTTCAGCCGCGCCTCGTTGGCCAGCTCCTCGCGGCGGAGGGCGGCGGAGATGAGCAGCTCCCGCTCCTCGGAGGAGACGCGGCCCAGCGCCGCCCGCCACCTGGGGTCCGCGCCGAAGGGGGAGTCGGCGGCGGGGCGGACGATGGAGGCGGGGAGGCGGGTGCGGCGCTCGCGGATCACCACCGTGCCGGCCACCATGTCGCCCAGCCGCTGGCCGGAGCCGGAGAAGACGGCCACCGCGCCGCCCAGCAGGTACAGCCCCGGGCCCACCAGGAAGATCGCCGGCTGCCGGTCCACCAGGCGCGCCAGGTTGCGCAGCACGGCCTGGAGGAAGCCGATGCGGACGCCGCTCTGCTGGATGACCCGCAGCCCCAGCGCCCGCTTCCCCACCGTCTGCCCGGACCAGAACGTCTCCGTGCAGATGCCGTAGCCCCAGTCGATGAGGAAGAAGGCGACGAACATCACCGCCTGTCCCAGGCCGGGGAAGAGCGCGAACACGTTGCTCACCAGCATGGCGGTGGCGAGGGTGAGGCCGAGGATGATCAACAGGTCGATCGCCCAGGCCAGGAAGCGGGACATCAGCCCGGCGAGCACGAAGTCGAACTCCACGTACTCCGGGGTGAGCACCCGGTGGACGCCGTCCAGGAGCGGTGGGAGCGCTTCCTCGGCCATGCGCGGGAGCGTAGCGCACTGGACGGAGGCCGCGCCCTTGGATTGAAGTGGCGGTCGCGATGGAGATCGCCGAATTCGTGGACGCGCGGCGGGCGCGCTGGCAGGAGCTGGAGACGCTGTTGCAGAAAGCGGAGGTCCAGGGCCTGCAGCGGCTGAGCCTGGAGGAGGCGCACGCGCTGTCGAGGACGTACCGGTCCACCTCCGCGGACCTGCTCTGGGTGCGCGCGCGGGGGGCGCAGGTGGAGGTGGCGGACTACCTCAACGACCTGGTGGGGCGGGCCTACGCGCTGACGTACCCGGGCCGGCGGGTCCGGGGGGCGGCGGTGTGGCGCTTCTTCGCCAGCGACTTCCCGGGGCTGATCCGGGTGGAGTGGAAGGCGATGCTGGCGTCGTTCCTGCTGTTCTTCGCCGGCACCGGCTTCGGCTGGCTGGGGATGGTGTTCGACCCGGAGGGCGCCCGCTACCTGGTGCCCGAGCAGCACAAGAAGCTGGACCCCACCAAGCGCGCCGAGGAGAAGGCCAAAGAGGACGTCGCCTCCGCGCAGGAGCAGGCGGCGTTCACCAGCTTCCTGTTCACCCACAACATCACCGTGGCGTTCGTGGCCTTCGCGCTGGGGGTGACGCTGGGCATCGGCACCGCGGTGATGCTGTTCATCAACGGGATCATGCTGGGGTCGCTGGCGCAGGTCTACGCCGCCAAGGGGCTGGCGGGATGGTTCTGGGCGTGGATCCTCCCTCACGGCATCCCGGAGATCACCGCCATCTGCATCGCCGGCGGCGCCGGGCTGTTGCTGGCTCGCGGGCTGGCGGCGCCCAAGGGGCTGTCGCGCGGCACCGCGTTGCGCAAGGAGGCGGTGCCCGCGGTGAAGCTGCTGCTGGGCACCACCGCGCTGTTCGTGCTCGCCGGGTGCATCGAGGGGACCATCTCGCAGATCCACCCGCCCCGCTTGCCGGTGTGGTTCAAGATCGGCTTCGCGCTGGTGGTGGGCGCCGGCGTCTACGCGTACCTGTTGAGCGGGTTCCTGTTCAAAGGGCGCCGCGCGCCTTGATGTCCAGGTAGCGGTTCACCGCCGTGAGCGAGAGCTGATCCGGCGCCACGTCGAACAGGCGCACCCCGTCGCGGCTGACCGCGGTCTTGATCTGCTCGCGCTCCAGCAGCGCCTCCGAGGCGGCGGCGAACTGGAACGCCTCCTCCGGGCCCGGGGGCGGCTCGCGCAAGAGCTTCTGCAGCGCGGTGTCCTTCACCGACAGGCAGAGCGCCACGTGGCGGCGGGAGAGGCGGCGGAGCGGCGGGAGCACGGCCTTCGTCTGCTCCTCGTCGATGAAGTCGGTGAACACGCAGAGCAGGGTGCGGCGGAGCAGCTTCACCGACAGCTGGCGGAAGAGCGCGCCGTAGTCCACGTAGGTCAGCTCGGGCTTGGCGCCGTAGAGCGTGTCCACGATGCGCCGGTACTGCTTGCGACCCGCGTCCGGCTTGAGGAACGCCTTCACCTCGTCCGAGAAGACCGCCAGCCCGACGCGGTCCCCGTTGCGCACCGCCACGAAGGCGAGGAAGAGGGCGGCGTTCACCGAGTGGTCCAGCTTGGACAGCCCGTCCACCTTGGCCGCCATCGCCCGGCCCGCGTCCACGCAGATCAGCACCGACTGCGACCGCTCCGACTCCATCACCCGCGTCACCGGGCGGCCGCGGCGGGCGGTGGCCTTCCACGCCACCTCGCGGACGGAGTCCCCCTGCGCGTAGTCGCGGAGGCGGGCGAACTCGGTGCCGCGCCCGTCGCGCCGCAGCTCGCGCAGGCCCAGGTTGACCAGGTCCAGCGCCGCCCCGGAGAGCAGGAGCCTGGAGGCGCCGCGGAGGTCCGGGTACACCGCGACGCGGGCGGGCGCGGCCACCCGGCGCTCGTGCCAGACCAGGCCCAGCGGGCCCTTCACGCGCAAGGTGAGGTCCCCCAGCGAGAACCGCCCCCGCTTGTGCGGCGTCACCCGGTAGGAGGCGACGGCGCGGGTCCTCCCCTCCAGCCACAGGTCCAGGGGGTCCGGCACCGCCTCCAACTCGTCCGGGAGGTCGTCCCGGAGCATCAGCTGCACCCCGCGGCCGGACCGGTTGTGCAGGTGGAGCTGGATGCGGTTGGGCGCGCCCACCGACAGCCGCGCCGGCAGCTCGCGCCGGGCGCCGATCACCGCCCCCCGCGCCACCGCCACGTCCAGCAGCGCGAGGGCCAGGAGCAGCAGGTCCAGCCCCGCGATGGCGGTCCACAGGTCGGGCATGAAGCCCGCCGCCACCGCCGGGAGGCTGAGCGCGCACAGCGCCACCCACAGGCGCTGGGTGGGGATCACCTGGGGACCTCGACCGCGTCCATCACTTCCTTGAGCGCGTCCGCGGTGGTGGCCCCGTCCAGCTCCGCGTCCGGGGAGAGCAGCAGGCGGTGCTTGAGCACCGGCCCGGCGAGGAACCGCACGTCGTCCGGGGTCACGAAGCCGCGCCCGCGCAGCGCCGCCAGCGCCTTGGCCGCGAGCAGCAGGTGCACCGCGGCGCGCGGGCCGCCGCCCAGGCGGATGCGGGGCGACGACCGGGTGGCCACCACCAGCTTGCGCAGGTAGGTCAGGACGGGCGGTTCGATGCCCACCTCCTGCACCGCGCCGCGCGCCGCCACCACCTGCTCCTTGGTCACCGCCGGCCCCACCCCGGCGCGCCCCAGGTCCCCGGCGTCGAAGCCCTGGTGGACGGACTGGAGCAGCGCGTCCTCCTCCGGCTCGGTGGGGTAGCCGACCTCGATCTTGATCAGGAAGCGGTCCAGCTGCGCCTCCGGCAGCGGGTAGGTGCCCTCGGACTCCACCGGGTTCTGGGTGGCGAACACGGTGAAGACGGGCGAGACGAGGATGTTCCGCCCCTCCAGCGACACCGACCGCTCCTGCATGGCCTCCAGCAGCGCGGACTGCGTCTTCGCCGGGGCGCGGTTGATCTCGTCCGCCAGCAGCAGGTCGGTGAAGATGGGCCCGCGCACCAGCACGAAGGACTGCGTCTTCAGGTCGAAGATGCTGGTGCCCAGGATGTCCGCGGGCATCAGGTCCGGGGTGAACTGGATGCGGCGGAACTCGGCGCTGATGCTGCGCGCCAGGGCCTTGGCCATCAGCGTCTTGGCCACGCCCGGCACGCCCTCCAGCAGGATGTGGCCGCCGGCGATCAGCCCGCACAGCATCAGCTCCAGCACCTCGTCCTGGCCCACCACCGCCTTGCGCACCTCGCGGAGGACGGCCTCGCGGAGCGCGTGGGCGGCCTGGACGGCCTTCAACTGCACGGGGCTCTGGGTCAGGTCGGTGGGGTGGATGGCCATGGGGGTGGTTCCTTTATCAGGTTCCGGACAGGCGCCGCCTGGCGAGCGCGGCCGCGCGGGCGGTCCGCTCCAGGTCGCGCTCGGTGGTGGCGAGCTCCGACAGCACGTGCACCTCGTTGAGCGCCGCCGCCAGGTCCTTGCGGCCGCGCGCCTCCAGCGACGCGCCGACCGCCTTGGGCCCGTCCTGCGGCCGCCGCCCGGCGACGGGGGCGAGGTCCTGCAAGAGGCCCTTGAGGATCTGCTGCGCGGCGTGGGCGCGGTGCTTGCCCTCGCGGTAGATGCGGCTGATGGCGGAGAGCGCGTCGGTGGCCGCCAGGCGTTCGTCCTCCGGCGGCTGGCGCGGCCGCCCGAACCGCCGCAGCGCCGCCCCCCACAGGCACAGCCCCAGGAGCAGCTGGCCGATGGCGAAGTGCAGCCCGTAGCGCGTGGCCAGCTCCGCCACCGATCGCTCGGCGGTGAAGCCGTGGTGGTACTCGTCGAACGTCACGCGGCCGTTCTTCGCCATCGCCCCCAGCGTGCTCAGCCAGAGCTGGGCGTTGTCCTCCTTCGCCAGCCACTGGTTGGAGGCCAGGTCCGGCGCGGTGAGCACCACCACCTGGCCCTTGCCGTGGGGCACCAGCGCCATCACCACCGCGCCCTCCTCGTCGTCCAGGAGCGGGACCGCGGACGGCGCCATGTCCAGGTAGCCGCGCACCGGGGCCTCCACCATCCCCACCTCCGCGGTGTAGGGCGACGGCAGCGCGGGCTTGAGATCCACCGGCTCGGTGCTCTTGGACGGCCAGGCGACGACGCCCAGCTCGTCGAGGAGCTCGTCGCCCTTCATGCGGGAGGGCGCGTAGAGCAGGGTGGCGCCCCGGGAGACGTGGTCCAGCAGCGCCTTCCGCTCCTCCTTGTGGATGGGGACCACGAAGAGCGAATTCAGGCCCTCGCGGTCCAGGCGGTCCCCCGCGTCCGCCTCGGCGCCGCCGTCCGGGGTGGGCCAGAAGGTGGCCACCGCCTTCAGCCCGCCGTCCCGCCGGTACCCGCCGTCCTTCTCGTCCTCCAGCAGCTCCTCCAGGTCCGGCGAGCCGTCCACCGCCAGCAGCACCAGCTGCGCCTTTTCGTCCACGATCTCCAGGTCGCGCTGGTTCCGGCGGACGGGGATGCCGCTCTCCTCGGCGAAGAGGTAGAGGCCGCGGGCGCCGCGCGGGTCGGAGCGGTAGGTGGAGAGCGCGTCGGCGAAGTTGCCCCGGTCCGCGGCGCGGATGACCACGGTGGTGACGTAGCCCAAGAGCGCGACCCCGGCGATGACCAGGAGCGGGAAGTGGTCGCGCGCGACGGGCGCTCGGGAGGCCGGTTCGCTCATGCGGTGGGGGCGGCGGGGTCCAGCAGCGGGCGCGAGAGGGCGCGGAAGTCGCGGTAGCCCGAGGCGCTGGCGCCCACGTTCCCGTAGAAGACGAAGTCGAAGCGCAAGGTCAGCTCGCGGAAGGGCGGCTTCCACGGCGGCGGGCCCTTGTAGCGGCGCACGTGGTCCCAGTTGGACAGCGACGGGTCGTAGTCCAGCGCGCCTTCCCGATGCAGCCGGCTGAGCGCCGCCAGGTACAGCCCGCGCACCGCCTCGCGGTACAGGCCGCGCGCCGCCAGGTCGTCCGCGAGCGCCGCCCAGCCCTCGGGCGGGCGCGAGAGCGCGCTCTCCTGCACCGCGGACGGGGCCAGCGGCGCGGTGACCACGTCGAGCGCCTCCTCGGTGCTCGGGCGGCGCGGGCGCCGGAGGATGAGCACCGCCAGCGCCACCAGCACGCCGGCCACCAGCACCACCGCCAGCCCGTTGGCCACCGCCTGGCCGCCCACGGGCGCGATGTCCACCTCCTGGGGCCGGGTCGTCTCGCGGCGGGGGCGGAGGAGATCTCGCAGCCACTCGCCGAACCGGCGCCAGAAGCGGTCCCAGGCGTTCTCGCCGTCTTTCTTCGGCTCCTCCTGGGGCTTGGCCTTCCTCGGCGGCGGCTGCTGGAACTCCGGCCGGTCGAGGATGGCGCGCGCGCGCACCGACGCGGACTCCGGCCCCTGCGAGGCGGCGGGCGCCACCTGCACCTGGTCCAGCCCGTGGAAGAGGAAGGTGCGGGCCTCGGTGCACTCGTCGTCGTCCACGTACCAGGCGAGGCGGTCCAGGAAGCGCTGGTAGGCCAGCCGCTGGTTCTCGTCGAGCCGGGTGAGGACCTCCAGCTTGGGCTGGATCTCGCTGGCCTTGACCTCGCAGGTGTGGCCCAGCTTGAGCGTGGCGGCGGCGAGCTCGGCGGCGCTGGCGGGGTGGGCGTCGTCGTCCTGCGCGCGGGCCACCCCGGGCGCCGCGAGCGCCAGCAGCGCCACCAGCGCGGCGGCCGCGGCCGGCTTGGGGCGGGCGCGCGAGGGGAGTTGCTCCACCGCGGAGAGGAGGTCCAGGCCCTCCTGGCGGACCCGCCCGTCCAGCAGCAGCAGCGTGCCCAGCGCGGCGCGCACCGGCTCCATCAGCGCGAAGGTGAGGACCGCGAGGGTGAGGATCCAGGTCGGGTTGTCCGGGGACGCGTAGCGCTCCGCGAAGGTGACCTCCAGCCCCAGGATCGACTGGGCGAGGTCGAGCCCCAGCTTCGCCGCCAGGTGCAGGTTGATCGCCAGCACCCACACGGACCAGAGGCTGATCCGGATCCAGACCCGGCGGTTGAAGGCGCCCTTCACCGGCCCGAGCAGCTTGCCGGTGGTGCCCCAGATGGCCAGCGGGTGCCCCTTGCCCTGCATCACCGCGGCGATGCCGGCCATCTGCGACGTGAAGACGAACACGCCGATGCCCAGGGTGAGCACGGTGGTGAGCAGCGCGATGGCGGTCATCATCACGGTGCCGATGATCAGGCTGGGCGCCCGGTGGAGCGTGGCGAGGAAGGAGCGGGCGGCGCTGGCCTCGCCGGGGCCGATCAACAGCTCCTGGGCCCAGTGCGACGCGGCGCCCTGGCAGATCACCCGGAAGAACCAGGCGCCGGTGAGGAGGAGCGCGGGCTCCCAGGTCTCGTCGCCGCCCCGGTAGGCGTCGAGGAAGTGGATGGCCGCGATGGTCAGCGCGGCGCTGCCCGGCACGGTGAGCACCCACAGTCCGGTGGAGCGGCTGGCCAGCCGGATGGCGGCGTCGATCAGCGCCACCGCGGAGCGCGGGCGGAGCTCGTTGGCGGCGATGGCCACGCGTCAGGTCCTCGCGATGGCCAGGGCCACCAGCCGGACCACCCCCGCGACCACCGCCACCGAGACCAGCGCCAGCAGCACGTTGCCGAAGGACCACTCCTTGCGGTCGCGCAGCGTGCGGACCTTCTTCAGCTGGGCCTCGAGGCACCGGGCGCACCGGTTGATGCCTTCGAACTGGGTGGTGCACTCGCGGCAGATGACCTGCCGGCACTCGACGCAGATCCCGAGCCCGGCGCGCTCGGGGTGGTAGTGGCACCGGCCGGAGGTGGGCATCATGGCCCGGCCAGTCTAGCGCGGCGCGCCCTAGAGCTCGTCCAGGAACTCGTCGTTGTAGGTGTAGCGGGAGAGCCGCTTCACCAGGGCCTCCATCGCCTCCACCGGCTTGACCGCGAACAGCATCCCGCGGAGCTTCTTCACCTTCTCGTACTCCTTGAGGGTGAAGAGCTTCTCCTCCTTGCGGGTGCCGGACTGCGGGATGTTGATGGCGGGGAAGACGCGCTTCTCCGCCAGCATCCGGTCCAGGGTGACCTCGCTGTTCCCGGTGCCCTTGAACTCCTCGAAGATCACCTCGTCCATCCGGCTCCCGGTGTCGATCAGCGCGGTGCCGACGATGGTGAGGGTGCCGGCCTCCTCGGTGGAGCGGGCGGCGCCGAAGATGCGCTTGGGGCGCTCCAGCGCCCGGCTGTCCACGCCGCCGGTCATGGTGCGGCCGGAGGAGTCGACCTCCTTGTTGTAGGCGCGCGCCAGGCGGGTGATGGAGTCCAGCAGGATGAGCACGTCGCGCCCGCCCTCCACCATCCGGCGCGCCCGCTCCAGGGCCAGCTCGGCGATCTTCAGGTGGTCCGCGGTGGGCCGGTCCGACGACGACGCCAGCACCTCCGCCTTGGGGAGGCTGCGGCGCATGTCGGTGACCTCCTCCGGGCGCTCGTCGATGAGCAGGACCATCACGTGGATCTCGGGATGGTTGGAGAGCGCCGCCTGGGCGATGCGCTGGAGCATGATCGTCTTGCCCGTCTTGGGCGGGGCGACGATCAGCGCGCGCTGGCCCTTGCCCAGCGGCGCGATCAGGTCGAGCACCCGGGTCACCATCTCCCGGTGGTTGTTCTCCAGCTTGATGCGCTCGATGGGGTCGATGGAGGTGAGGTCGTTGAAGTGGGCCAGGCGGGGGGCCGACTCCGGCGGGCCGCCGTCCACCGACTCCACCTTCTGGATGATCCCCTTGTTGCCGCGCATCTGCGCCAGCGCGGTCAGGTACTGGCCGGTGCGCAGGCGGAGCTTCTGCACCATGTTCTTGGGCAGCTCCGGGTCGTCCGGCGTGCCCAGCAGGTTCCGCTTGATCTGCCGCAGGAAGGCGTTGGGGCCCTTCACGTCCGTGTCCAGCACGCCCTCGACGAGCTGGAGCTGCTGCTGGGGCTGCGGCTGCTGTGGAGGCTGCTGCGGCCGCTGGCCCTGCTGCATCTGTTGCTGGGCCATCCGCTGCTGGTACTGCTGCAGCTCCTGGGGGGTGAGGAAGACCTGGGATTGCTGGCCGTCCGGGCCGGCCACCATCCGGTACGCCTGCCCCTCCGGGGTGAAGAGGACCTGGGCGCCACGCCCGCGGCGGCGGCGGCGGCGGCGGCGGCGGCCCTGGCCCGGCTGGCCGGGCATCCCCGGCATGGGCGCGGCGCCGGGGGTGGGTGGGCCACCAGCGGCGGGTGCCGCCTCCTCGTCACCGCCCTCGTCTTCGCCTTCGTCGCCGCCCTCGTCGAGGTCGGGCGGGGGCGCGGCGGCGGCCGGAGGGGCGCCAGGGGTCTGATCGGGGATGTCGTTGTCGTTCATGCGTCGTTCGAGCGCACGCCTGCGGCGGGCTCAGATCCGAGAGACTGCGATGTGGGACAGGAGACGCGTTCGACGGGGCCAGGCCAACCGACGAGGTTCCTGAGCGCTCGGCCGCGACCCGACCGGGCCAGGGACCAAAGCACGAAGGACCCTAACAGGAAGGGCGTCCGCTGTCACCGCAATCGCCCGTCGGATGTTCAGTCCCTGAAACCCAGGGGATGCCGAGGTCGCGGCCTACGGCCGCCACCTCCGGGCTCTCAGTGGACTGTCAGGTGAACCGGCTCCAGCGCGAGCACCTTCCCGCCCAGGAGCACCTCCGGCGCCACCCCCAGGTCCAGCAGCCGGGCGAGGGGCGGCGGCGCGGCGTCGGGGAGAACGGCCCGGGCCGCCTGGACCAGCACGCCCTCCTCGCCGCCCAGGGCGGACAGCGCGGAGTGCGGCCCGCCGAATTCGACCAGGTCCACCACTTCCCCGGCTGGGATGCCGGCGCGGCGGCGAGCGGCGGCGACGGCGTCGTGCAGCCCGCCCAGCTGGTCTACCAGCCCGCGCGCCTTGGCGTCCGCGCCGGACCAGATGCGCCCGCGCGACACCGCGTCGATGCGGTCCTTGCTGGTGCCCCGGCTCTTCGCCGCCTCGGTGATGAAGCCGTCGTAGAAGGCGTCCACCCAGCGCTGGGCGATCTGGCGCTCGTCCGGGGTCCAGGGGCGGAATTCGTTGGAGAAGTCGGCGTACTTGCCGCGGGTGAGGACCTGGGAGGTGACGCCCAGGGTGTTGAGGAGGTCGCCCACCGCCGGCTTGATGAAGAAGACGCCGATGCTGCCGGTGAGCGTGGCGGGGGAGGCGTAGATCTCCTGCGCGCCCATGGCCGCGTAGTACCCGCCGGACGCGGCGCGGTCGCCCATGGAGGCCACCACCGGCTTCTTCTCGCGCGCCTCGAGGACGGCGCGGTACATCAGGTCCGACGCCAGCCCATCCCCGCCCGGCGAGTCCACCCGGAGGACGATGGCCGCGACGTGGCCGTCGTCGGCGGCCTCGGCGAGCGCGCGGATGACCGTCTCCGCCCCGGCGATGGAGCCGCCGGAGAGGCCGTCCTGCCGGCTCTTCCCGCCGGCGATGCTGCCCACCACCGGGATGACGGCGATCTGCCGGCGGCGGCCCCAGGCGGCGTCGCGGCGCGAGAACGGCTCGTAGCTGCCCTCGAAGCGGGCGCCGGGGACGAGCTCCTGGAGCTTCCGGTCCAGCGCCTGCGGGGAGATCACCTCGTCGGCCAGCCCCATGTCGCGCGCCTGGGTCGGCGGGATGAGCGCCGCCTGCATCGCGCGGGTGAGCTGGTCCGGCGAGAGCCTCAGGGCCACGTCGGCCTCCAACTGGTGGAAGGTCGCGTCCAGGTAGGCGTTGAGCGCCTCCTTCTGCTCCGCGGACATGTCCGTGCGGGTGAGCTGGTCGGGGGAGCTCTTGTACGCGCCCACGCGGGCCACGTCCCAGGTCACCCCCAGCTTCTGCATCGTTCCGCCCAGGAACTCGGTGCGGGCGCGGAGGCCGTCGATCTGGAGGACGGACTGCGGGAGCAGGTAGATGCGGTCCGCGGCGGTGGCCAGCAGGTACGTCGGGTCGTCCGCCTTGAGCACCACCGCCACCACTTTCTTCCCCGCGCGGCGGAGGCGGAGGATGGAGTCGCGGAGCTCCTCGATCTTGGCCAGGCCGGTGTCGGGGAGGTCGTCGATCTTGAGGACGACGCCGCGGAGGGTGTCGTCCCGCTCCGCCGCCTCCAGCAACCGGGTCAGGCGGAGGAACGGGTCCTCGCCGCGGCCCAGGCCGAGCGCCGCCAGCGCGCCGCCCTGGCGCAGCAGGTCCGGCAGGTCGAACAGCGCCACCGTCCCGCCGGCCTCGGTGAGGTCGGGGCCGCGGCGGCTGGACATGCGGAGCAGGGCCTGGTGGGAGAGGCCGCCGCCGGAGCCGCCCACGGCGTAGGTGAGGCCGGTCCCGCCAACGTCCAGGGTGACGCCGGCCTGGATGAGCAGCTCGTCCGAGGGGGCGAAGCCGTGGGAGACGCCGGCGGAGACGCGCAGGCCGCGGAGGACGTCCACCTGCGCGGTGTACTGGAGCCGGCCGCCCAGGAGGTCCGTCTCGCGGAAGAGGTAGTCCACGCCGAGGGTGACGCGCTCCCCCAGCGGGCGCACGCCGAGCGCGGCTGTCCAGGTGCGGGGGGAGAGCGAGGTGGAGGGCTGCTCGGTGTTGCGGGCGACCAGGCCCAGCGAGAGCTGCGGCAGCGGGCGGGAGAGCACGCCCACGTCCAGCCCCCCCAGCCCGTCGAGCGCCGGATCCGCCGAGCCGATCCAGTGGTAGCTGACGCCGAGGGACAGCAGCTGGCTCCCGGCCGCGAGCGCCCAGGAGAAGCGGCGGTGGTCGCCGGCGCCTCCCACCCACTCCGCGGTGAGCGCCGAGCCGAGGCCGCCGCCCCCCATGGACAGGAAGGCCCCGTGCGCCGTCTGCGCGCGCGCCAGGCTGCGCTCGAAGGCGTAGTCGAGCTGGAGGCCGGAGGCGTGCGTCAGCCCGGCCGGGTTCACCGAGGCGGCGAAGGCCTCGTCGGCCAGGGCGGCGGAGGTGGGCGGGAGGGTGGCGCCGCGCTCCGGGTCGGTGGAGGTCAGCGAGGCGGTCTGGGCGAGCGCGGAGAGCGGCGCGAGGACGAGCAGGGCGGTGAAGCGCATCCGCTCACCATTCTTCGGTTCCGCTCACGGAGTCCAGCGGGTCCTTGCCGCCCTTCTTGGGACGTGTCTTCTGCTGTTGAGTGGACTGGTCCTCGCCGCCCCAGTCCTCCATCCCCGACTTGCCGTCCAGCGGGTCGGCGGACTTGCCCTGCTTCTCGGTGCCGGAGGAGGTGATCAGGCCGGTGACGACGCGGCGGACCTCGGACTTGAGCTGGCCGAACTCGTCGCCCTGGAAGGTCAGCTTGCGGAAGGAGAGCTTCTTGCCGGTGTGCAGGTCGTACAGCCCGAGGAGGAGCTCGGTGGTGTGCTGCTCGTCGATCTCCTTCACCACTCCGACCAGCGCGCGGTCCAGGCCCAGGCTCTTCCCCAGCGCCGCCAGCGCCGGGCCGGGCCGGTCGCGCGCCACCTCCGCCGCCACCTTGTCCAGGAGCGCGTCGTAGGAGCGGTAGGACTGGGACGGGCTCATCTCCGTCTCCACCTCCAGCTCCTGCTCGGGCCCCAGCTCCACCAGCTCGCCGTAGGGGCGGAAGCCGGGGCGCTCCACCCGGACCAGGTGCTTGCCCACCGGGAGGGTGTTCATGGTGTGCGGCGTGTAGCCCTGGAAGTCGCCGTCCAGGTAGACGCGCGCTCCCGCCGGCTTGGTCTTCACGTGGATGTTGCCGCGCAGCTCGCTCTGGCGGCTCTTGGCCACGGTGGCGCGGAGGGCGAGGAACTCCTTGCGGAAGCGCTTGGGGGTCAGCTCCAGCGCCTTGTCGAGCGCGTTGAGGTCGATCAGGTACTGGCGCGCCTCGCCCTGGTCGCCGCGCTCGAACGCGCAGGCGGCGTACATGGCGAGCGACTCGCAGAGGTGCCCGCAGTCCGTCATCGCCGAGCCCGCCTTCTGGTACTCCAGCAGCGCCGCCCGGAGCTTGCGCTCGGCGTCCGGGTACTGGTGCGCGTCGAAGGAGGACCGCGCTTCCTCGAAGCCGTGCTCGGCGCGGCGGAGGGACATCTCGGCCGCGTCGTCCGGCGGCGTCTCGAACAGCTCCTCCGTCTTCTTCAGCTGGAGGTTCCCGTAGGTCTCCAGCGTCTCGTTCATGTACGTCTCGATCATGAGCGAGCTGGCCTCGGCGCCCTGGTCCATGGCGATGAGGAGCGGGCTGATGCGCTTGATGGTCGGCGCCGGCGATGCGACCGCCAGCGCGGGGAGGAGCACGGAGAGCAGGGGCCACTTCACAGCGGCGTAGCGTACACCCCCTCGCGGGGCGAACGAGTGTGCGCAACCCCGCATGATCACTCGGGCCGGTTTCTAGACAGGCCTGTCGCCACTGCTACAGTCCGCCGCCGATGGCGGCCAAGGCCCTGAAAAACAAGGTGAAACCGGTGGCGAAGGCGAAGCCTGCGAAGCAGTTGAGCCTGCTGAGCGCGGAGCGTTCGGCGCCCCCTCCGAAGTCGGTGAAGCTGAAGGCGGTGGAGGCGCCGCCACCCCCCCCGCCGGAGCCGGAGTCGGCGCCGGAACCGCCCAAGCGGCGCGCCACCGCCGAGCAGATGGCCAGCAAGCAGCGGGAGATCTCCATCTCGGAGTTCTTCACCAAGAACCGCCACCTGCTGGGGTTCGACAGCCCGTCCAAGGCGCTGCTCACCGCGGTGAAGGAGGCCGTGGACAACTCGCTCGACGCCTGCGAGGAGGCGGGGATCCTCCCGGACGTGACGGTGGAGATCAAAGAGGCCGGGCCGGACCGCTTCGTGATGGCGGTGGAGGACAACGGCCCGGGCATCGTCAAGGCGCAGATCCCGAAGATCTTCGGGAAGCTGCTCTACGGGTCGAAGTTCCACCGGCTCAAGCAGTCCCGAGGGCAGCAGGGCATCGGCATCTCCGCCGCCGCCATGTACGGGCAGCTCACCACCGGCAAGCCCATCGTGGTCACGTCGAAGACGGGGAAGGGGCGCGCCGCCCACCACTTCGAGATCCAGATCGACACCCGGAAGAACGCGCCGGTGGTGGCGAAGGACGACGAGCTGGAGATCCCCAAGGACCACGGGACCCGGGTCGAGATCGAGATGGAGGCGGACTACCGCAACGGCAAGCGGTGGCTGCTGCGATACCTGGAGCAGACCGCGCTCGCCAACCCGCACTGCCGGCTGGAGTACCGCCGCCCGGACGAGGAGGCCCTGGTGTTCCCGCGGGTGGCGGAGACGCCGCCGCGCGAGGCGGTGGAGATCAAGCCGCACCCGCACGGGGTGGAGCTGGGCCAGCTCATCCTCAAGCTCAAGGAGACCAGCGCCCGCGACGTGCGCGGCTGCCTGATGCACGAGTTCTCGCGCGTCTCCCCCACCGTGGCGGCCGAGATCCTCAAGGCGGCGAGGATCCACGGGGGCACCAAGCCCAAGGTCGTGGCCAATGACGTCAAGATGGCCGAGGCGCTCCATCGGGCCATCCAGGCGACCAAGATCATGTCGCCGCCCACCAACTGCCTCTCCCCCATCGGCGAGGAGCTGATCCACAAGGGCCTGGTGAGCTTCCTCGCCGTCACCCAGGAGCTGGCGCAGGCGGAGGAGCAGGAGCAACTGGAGCTGCAGGCCCAGGCCGGCAGGGGCAAGCGGAAGGAGGAAGCCGCCAAGCGGCTGGAGGAGATCAAGCAGCGCCTGACCCAGTCCGCCCAGGAGCCGAAGGAGGAGGGCGAGGAGATCGTCGCCGGGCACAAGTTCTTCATCACCTCGGTGACCCGCCCGCCCAGGGTGTACCGGGGGAATCCCTTCCAGATCGAGGTCGGGCTGGCGTACGGCGGGCCGCTGCCCGGGGACCGCCCGGTGGAGCTGTACCGCTTCGCCAACCGGGTACCGCTCCTCTTTCAAAGGGGCGCCTGCGGCGTGACGGAGGCGGTGCTGCGGACCGACTGGAGGAACTACGAGCTGTCCCAGCCGAAGGGGTCTCTCCCGGTGGGGCCGATGATCCTCTTCGTCCACATCGCCTCGGTGTGGGTCCCCTTCACCTCCGAGTCGAAGGAGGCGGTGGCGCACTACCCCGAGATCCTGGGGGAGATCCGGCTCGCGGCGCAGGAGTGCGGGCGGCGGCTGGCGGCGTTCGTGCGCCGGCGGAAGAGCGCCGAGTACGAGCTGCAGCGCCGGTCCATCTTCGAGCTGTACATCGACGAGATCGCCGGGAGCATGAAGAAGCTGATCGGCGTCGATCCGGCCCGGGTGAAGCAGGACTTCGGGAAGCTGGCGAACAAGATCACCGGCGGCGGGATGACGGACGCCGTCCTCAAACAGGCGTCGGAGAAGATCGCGAAGCGGCCTCGCACCGCCGAGCGCGAGATGGAGGGCTGATGGCGAAGCGAGCGGGGAAGACGATCCACAAGCTGGAGGGGATGGCCAAGGACACCCTCCAGATGGTGAAGGCGGGCAAGAGCCCCTACCTCCAGGTTCCCACCCGGACCCTGGCCAACGTCCGCTTCAACGAGAAGTCCCGGCTCATCGAGCTGAAGGGCGACCGGCAGAAGCGGTTCTTCTTCAACGTGGGCCAGGCGAAGAAGTTCATGCAGACCTTCCTGGTGGCGGACGCCTGCAAGGAGCTGATCGAGAGCGGCAAGACGACCAGCATCCGCGACCTCTACTACATGACGAAGCACACGCTGGGCGAGACCCGGCAGAACACCTTCGAGGAGCAGGACGAGTCCGATCCAATCATCGAGGACCTGGAGGTCACCATCGACGCGCTCCGCGAGGAGCTGCACCTGTTCGCTTCGAACAAGGGGTCGATGGTGGGGGAGATCACCATCGTCGACGACGGGAACGTCATCGACTGCCGGCGGATGGGGTCGGGCGGCTGGTCGGTCCCCTCCATCGTCGAGGACGAGATCATCCAGTTCCGCAAGTGCGACGCGAAGTTCGTCCTGCTGGTGGAGAAGGATGCCGTCTGGCGCCGCCTCAACGAGGACAAGTTCTGGAAGCGGCACAAGTGCATCATGCTCCACGGGCAGGGCCAGCCGCCGCGCGGCGTCCGGAGGCTGTGCCGGAGGATGACCCAGGAGCTGAAGCTTCCTCTCTACGTCCTGGTCGACAATGATCCCTGGGGTTTCTACATCTACTCGGTGGTGAAGCAGGGCTCGATCAACCTGGCCTACGAGTCGATGCGCATGGCCGTGCCCGACGCCCGCTTCATCGGCCTGTCGTCGTTCGACAAGGAGAAGTACTCCATCCCGGACAACGTCATCATCCGGATGCGGGACGAGGACAACTCGCGCGCCAAGCAGATGCTGGGGTACCCCTGGTTCCAGCGCAAGGAGTGGCAGCGCGAGATCACCCAGATGATCAAGACCGGGGTGAAGCTGGAGCTGGAGGCGCTCTCGCGCCGCGGCATCTCCTTCATCACCGAGGAGTACCTCCCCAGGAAGCTCCGCGACCGCGACTGGCTGGCGTAGCCCCGCCGCCGCCCGCCCGCATTGCCAGAAACCCGCAACACCTCGCCCCCGCCCCGTGGGTTCTCCGAGTAGGCGTGTCAGCCCCGCGTGCGATGTGTTGCGTGTTTCGGGCGCGGGGGGTTGGGCGGCGGCGTTCGGGGGAGGGGCGATGGGGATGGCGTTCACCGCGGCCGAGGCGATCGACGCGGGGCAGACGTACTGGCAGCTCTCCCGGGCGGTCCGGCGGCGGCAGCTCGGCCGGCCGTGGCGGGGGATCTATCTCACCAACCTCTCCGCCGACTGGATGGAGCAGCTCGGCGCGGCGGTGCACGCCTCGGGTGGTGTGGTTTCACACCGGGCCGCGGCGCGCCTCCACGGCCTGTGGGGCTTCGACGAGGCCCCGGTGGAGCTCACGCTCCCGCCAGGGAGGCGCTTCTCCCGGCCGGGCGTCCGCGCGCACCAGGCGGTCGTGGAGGACCTCGCGCCGCACGCCCTGCCGGTGACCTCCCTGGCGAGGACGATCATCGACCTGGCCGGGGTGGTCGACGAGCTGGCGCTGGCAAGTGCGCTCGAGAGCGCCTGGTGCCGGGATCGCCACTTGATGGAGGACCTGGACGAGCGCCTTTCCACCAACCTGCAGGGACGCCGCGGGATGCGGCGCCTCCGCGCGCTGGTGGCCGACGCTCGCCGCCGGGGCCGGCCGCTGGAGAGCCCGCTGGAGGTGCGGTTCTGGCGGCTGCTCCACCAGTGGAAGGTCCCGCTGCCCGAGGCGGGCGTGCAGGTGAATGACGGGGATCCGAAGTGCTTCCGGTTCGACTTCCTCTACCCTGAGCACTCCCTGGCGATCGAGACCGACGGCTTCCGCTTCCACCGCACCTGGGAGGTCTTCCTCTCCGACTGTCGGCGCCAGAGCCGTGCCGCCGCACTTGGCTACCGGGTGATGCGCCTCACCTGGGCCGACCTCGACCATCCCGACCCCATCCGCGAGCGCCTGCTCGTCGCGCTTGGCGTCACCCCCATCCGCCACACCACCCGCTGGGGGGCCTCGGTTCCCTGGCCGAAGGGCGAGGTACGCTGGCGGCCTTCCGGATGAAGCGCTCCCTCGCCGCCGCGCTGCTCTCCGCCGCCATGCTGGCCCAGGAGGTGGTGGCCGGCCGCCTGCTGTCGGTGATCACCTGGTACTCGCTGGGCTACCTGGCGCTGTCGCTGGGGCTCCTGGGGATGACCGCCGGGGCCCTGCTGGTGCACCTCCGGTTGGCGCCGCGCGCGGCGCTGGGCGCGGCCGGCGCCGCGGTGGCGGTGACGGCGAGCGCGCTCTGGCTGACGCGGACGCACCTGGAGCTGGACCCCGGTCACCCGGTGCGCGCGGTGGTCCAGCTCTCCCTGGTGGCCGTCGCCATCGCCTTGCCGTTCGCGGGTGCCGGTGCCGCGCTCACGGCCTTGCTGGCCGCGGCGGAGAAGCCGGGATCGCTCTACGCGGCCGATCTGGCCGGCGCCGCCGCGGGGGCGGTGCTGGCCGGTCCGCTCATCGCCGGGCTGGGGGCTCCGCGAGCGCTGGTGGCGACCGCGGTGGCGCTGTCGCTGGCGGCCGTCGCGCTGGGTGGACGCACGCTGGCGGCGTCGGTGGTTCCGGCGGCGCTGGCGCTCGCGTGGCCGGGAGCGCTGGACCTCCACTGGGCCAAGGACCGCGCGCTCGATACCCGCCCGCTGCTCGAGGGCTGGACCTCGTTCGCCTACGTCCGCGCGGAGGAGCACCGCGACCTGCCGCCGTTCTACTGGGCCGCCCTCGCCTCGGCGCCGGAATCGCCGGTGCACCAGGCGTTCATCCGGATCGACGGCGAAGCCGGCACCGCCGCCTACGCCTTCACCAAACCTCGAGATGTGGACTTCCTGGCCCAGGACGTGACCTTCGAGCCGTTTCGCCTCAGACGGCCGAAGCGGGTGCTGGTCCTCGGCTCCGGCGCCGGCCGCGACCTCGTCGCCGCGCACCTCGCCGGGGCGGAGCTCGTCCAGGGCGTGGAGATCAACGGCCTATTGACCCGATGGTTGCGCGGGCCCCTGGGCGAGCTCTCGCCGGTGCTCCGCCTTCCCGGCGTCTCGGTGGCGACCGACGACGGCCGGGCCTTCGCCGCCCGGAGCCCCGAGACCTACGACCTCGTCCTCGCGTCCCTGGTGGACACCTGGGCCTCCACCGGCGCGGGCGCGCTCAGCCTGACGGAGAACGCGCTCTACACCGAGGAGGCATGGATCCTCTTCCTCCACCATCTGACCGACGACGGGGTGCTCGCCTTCTCGCGCTGGTTCGAACCCTCCCAGCCGCTGGAGATCGCCCGGCTCCTGGCGCTGGCCTCCGGCGCGCTCCGCCGGATAGGCGTGGACCCTCGCGGCCGCGTGGCGGTGGTCGTCCGGGACCGCGTGGCGGTGGTGCTGCTGTCCAGGACCGCCTTCACCGCCGACGAACGGGAGCGCCTCCGCGCCGGCGGCGCGCGCCTGGCGGACGAGCCGCTCCTGACGGAGGTGCTCGCCGCGGACGGAAACGCGCTCGACGCGATCTCCCTCCGCGAGGGCGTGGACCTCCGCGTGCCCACCGACGACCGCCCGTTCTTCTTCCTCCAGGTCCCGCCGTCGGCGCTCCTCTCCCGGCGCGACCGCTTCCTCTCCGGCGCCGGGCTGCTGCACGGCAACGTGCTGGCCCTCTTCGCGGTGGGCGTGGCCTTCGGGGTCTCCATGGCGCTGGCCCTGGTCGCCCTCGCCCTCCCGCTGCTGGCGAAGGTCTCCACCCTCGACGCGATCCCCGCCGGCCGTCGCGCCTCGCTCCTCGCCTACTTCGCGCTCCTGGGGGCGGGCTTCATGCTCTTCGAGATCGCCTCCGCCGAACGCCTGCACGCCATGCTCGGCACGCCCACCTGGGCGGTGGCGCTGGCGCTGGCGCCGCTCACCTTGGGGGCGGGCCTGGGGTCGGCGCTCTCCGAATCCCGCCGCATCCAGCCCTGGCACGCGGCGCTGGCCGGCGCCCTCCTGCTCGCGGTGGGGGCGGCGTCCGCCGGGGCGGTCGAATCGGTGCTCGCGCTCCCATTCCCCGCCCGGGTGGCCCTCACCACCTCCGCGCTGCTGCTGATCAGCGTCCCCCTGGGGATGCTCCTGCCCGCCGGGCTCCGGGCGGCGGGCGCCGCCATTCCCTGGTGCTGGGGCGTGAGCGGCCTGACCTCCGTCTGCGCGTCCGGTGGCGCGGTGCTGATCTCCGTCACCTGGGGGATCTCCCGAGCCTTCCTGGCCGCCGCCGCGGCCTACGCCCTGGCGGCCGTGCTGGCCCCCCGCCGTTGACGGCAAGCCACCCGCAGGGGATTCACGCCTCCATGGCGCTCTACGTGCGGCAGCTCCGGCTGGGACCCATGAAGAACTTCGTCTACCTCGTTGGACAAACGGGCGCCGCCGAGGTGGCCGCGGTCGACCCTGCATGGGACGTGGAGGCCATCACCCGCGCCGCCGCCGACGATGGGAAGCGGATCGCCTGCGCGGTGGTCACGCACTGCCACCACGACCACGTCAATGGCCTTCCGGAGCTTCTCCGCCGGATGGACGTCCCCGTCTACGCCCAGAAGCAGGAGCTGGAGTTCGACGCCGACCTCCGCGCGGTGGGCGACGCGATGAAGGGAGTGGACCCGGGCGACGCCATCCAGATCGGCCCCCTGCCAGCGAAGCTGCTCCACACGCCGGGGCACACGCCGGGTTCGCACTGCCTCCTCACTGGGGATGCGCTCCTCTCCGGCGACACCCTCTTCGCCAACCACTGCGGCCGATGCGACCTCCCCGGCGGCAACCCCGAGGACATGTTCCGCACCATCGACCAGGTGCTGAGGCGGCTCCCCCCCGAGACGCGCCTCTTCCCCGGCCACGACTACGGCGACGTCCCGGTCTCCTCCATCGCCCGCGAGCAGGAGAAGAACCCGTACTTCCAGTACCGCGACCCGGCCTCGTTCGTGGCCTACCGGATGCGGCCTCGCGACGACTAGT
>Ga0134122_10000864_pt1 | contig 21245 bp, 16 predicted proteins | sample KB302_FD_96461 | JGI IMG/M metagenome (GOLD analysis project Ga0134122, IMG submission 96461) | Terrestrial soil microbial communities without Nitrogen fertilizer from Kellogg Biological Station, Michigan, USA - KB3-0-2 | ecosystem: Environmental > Terrestrial > Soil > Unclassified ... | reverse complement strand
GCGCTGCTCGATCGCGCGATGGGCCGTCACACCGAGGCGCGTCAGCTCTACGAGCGTACGCTCAGGATCCGCGAGACGACCCTGCCACCCGATCACATCGACGTGATCTGGAGCCTCAACAATCTCGCAGCGCTCCTGCGTGTGATGGGTGACTACGACGCCGCGCTGCCCCTCTACGAGCGCGCCGTGCCGGTCGCCCGACGGCTCGGCGTCCCGGATCTGCAGTGGCGTGTCACCTTCGGACTCGCGCGGACGTACGAGCAGCGCGGGAAACTTCCGGAGTCGGTGGTGCTCTACCGCGAGTCCGTGGCCACGCTGGAGGGCCTGGCCGGTCAGTTCGGCGACGACACGTTGCGCAGCCAGTACCTGGCGGCCGAGAACCGGCTGCTGGCCTACGACGGGCTGACGCGCGTGCTCCTGGAGCTGCACGGACGCGATGCGAGCAAGGGCTACGATCGCGATGCCTGGGCGGTGCTGGAGGCCCGGAAGGGCCGCGTCGTTGCCGATGCGCTCGCCGGCGCCCGTCCGGCGTTGCGCGACACGGCGGCGCGGCAGGCGGCCGAGCAGGTCCAGGCCAAGGAGAAGCAGATGCGCGCGCTGGAGGCGGCGCTGCGCGAGGAGCAGGAGGCCAGCGCGAGCCAGCCCGGCACGAAGCGGTTCGAGAACCTCACGACGCTCCTGGCCCAGACGAAGGCGGAGTACCTCACGCAGGCGCACGCCTTCCTGGCCCGTTACCCGCAGTACAAGGCGCAGTTCATCGATCAGCAGACGGTGGACCCCAAGGCGCTGGCGAAGTTCGCCGACCGGCTACCCTCCGGGACGCTGGCCATCCAGTACTTCGCCGCGCCCGACACGCTCTTCCTCTTCGTCGTCGCACCCGGCGGCAGCTTCCAGGTGCGGAGCCGGGCGATCGCGCAGGAGGATCTCTACAAGCTGGTGAAGGAGTACCGGCAGTATCTCGACGCCGCCACGACCGAGCGTGTGCCGTGGGTCGATGACGGCTCGGCGGTCTACCGCGAGAAGGTGGCGCCGCTACGCGAGGTCAGCCGCAAGCTCTCGGCGCTCCTGCTGGAGCCGGTGGCGCCCGAGCTGGCCACCCATCGCAACCTCGTCCTGATTCCCAACGACATGCTGCTCTACCTGCCCATCCACGCCCTCACGCTGGCCGATCGTGACGGCTCCGTGCGCTTCCTCGTCGAGACGCACGTGGTGAGCTACGTCACCCAGCTCGAGCTCGTCGATCTGCTGACCCCGTCGGCGCCGGAGGCGAACGTCCCGCTCCTGGCCGTGGCGAATCCCGACGGCAGCCTGCCGGCGGCGAGTCGCGAGGTCCGCGATCTGGCGAGGCTCCGGCCGGGGGCCACTGCGCTGGAAGGTGCGCAGGCGACCAAGGCGCGGTTCCTCAGTCTGGCCGCCCAGTTTCCCGACGTGCACCTCGCGACGCACGGAGTCCTCGACGCCGAGCGGCCCGAGCGTTCGTATCTGCTGCTGGCCGGCACCGACGAGGCCAGCCAGCGGTTGAGCGTGGCCGAGATCGCCAGCCTGAGCCTGGGTCGCAACGGACTGGCCGTGCTCTCGGCGTGCGAGACGGCGCTCGGCGAGCAGGTGCCCGGCGCCGCGCTGACGACCCTGGCTGCGGCCTTCAGCCAGGCGGGCGCCCAGTCGGTCGTGGCCTCACTCTGGAAGGTCAACGACGAGACCACGCGGCACTTCATGGTCGCGTTTCACCGGGCGCTGGCCACGTCAGGGCGGGCGGCCGCGCTCCAGCAGGCACAGCTCACCATCCTGCGTACGCAGGTGACCGCCCATCCGTTCTACTGGGCGCCGTTCATCCTCATCGGCGCGCGCTAGCCGGCCGGCGACGGCGCGCCATGCGCCGCCTCGTAGCTGGCGATGAACGCCGGATCCATCCGGCGCAGATCCTCGTGCGACATCTTTCCGGTCCGACGGAAGTAGCTGTAGGCGAAGGCCAGCGGGTCGAGGTGAAAGATGTCCGCGACGTTCTCGTACCAGAGGATGCTCTTGACCGCCGACTCCTGGAAGTCATCCGAGCCCGGCCGGCGGAGGACCGAGAATTCCTGGAGCCCGGCGGCCACGTCGTCGCCGCAGCGCGCGAGCGCCTCCGCGAGCGCGATGGAGTCGGCAAGGGCCATGCGGGTGCCCGAGCCGATCGAGAAGTGCACGGTGCGGAGCGCGTCGCCCAGCAGGACGACGTTGCCGCGGCTCCAGTGCCGATTGCGGATGATCGCGGCGTTGAACCACGACGACTTGTTCGAGAGCAGCGCGTGGCCGCCCAGGTCGTCGCGGAACACGCGCTCGCAGTAGCGGAGGCTCTCCTCGTCGCTCAGGTGATCGAGGCCGGCGCGGATCCACGCCTGCGGGTCGCACTCGACCAGGAACGTGCTGTGGGTCGGGCTGTACTGGTAGCAGTGGGCGATGAAGATCCCGTGCTCGCTCTGGCGGAAGATGAGTGACAGCGCGGGGATGAGCGCGGTGGTGCCGTACCAGGCGAACTTGTTCCGGTAGCGCTCGAAGGACGGCTCGAACCAGTCGGCGTGCTTGGCGCGAATGGCACTGGCCACCCCGTCGGCCACCACGACGAGGTCGAAGCCCGAGAAGGCGTCGACGTCCTCGGCGCGCGCCTGGAACTCGATCTTCACCCCGCGCTGCCGGCAATGCCGCTGGAGCGTGGCGAGCATGGCGATGCGCGAGACGCGCGCCCACCGGTTGCCCTTCACCGGGACGCGTACGCCCCGATGCCCGATCTCCATCGTATCGAGCTCGGCGCAGTCCTGGCGAAGGTCGGCGTAGAACTCGGCATCGCTGTCGGCCAGCAGGCGCAGCGTGGGGGCGGCGAACACGAGGCCCCAGCCGTAGGTCGCCTCCGGCGGGTTCTGCTCCATCACGTGGATCTCGTGGCGGCGGTCGCGCGCCTTCATCAGCAGGGCGAAGTAGAGCCCCGCCGGTCCTCCACCGATCACCCCGATGCGCATGACCTCAACGGCCCTCGGCCTGCTCCGCGGCCAGCTTGCGGGCGACCTGCTCGCGGAGCGCGGCCTTGTCGACCTTGCCGACGCGGGTCAGCGGGAAGGCGTCGATGGCCTCGATCCGCTCGGGCAGCTTGTACTTGGCGAGGCCGAGCGAGACGAGATAGGCGCCGATCTCCTGCACGGTCAGGAGCGCGTGGCCTGGCCGCATGATCACGTAGGCGCAGGCCTTCTCACCGTAGACGCGATCGGGCATGGCCACCACCTTCACGTCGGCCACGTGCGGATGGCGGCCGATCAGGTTCTCGACCTCCTCGGCGCCGAATTTCTCGCCGCCGCGGTCGATGTTGTCCTTGATCCGGCCCTCGAACGCGTAGCAGGGGTGACCGCCGATGCGCCGCGCCAGCATGATGTCGCCGGTCCGGAAGAAGCCGTCGGCGGTGAAGCTGGCGCGGTTGACGTCGGGCATGCGGAAGTAACCGCGTGTGGTCGACGGCCCGCGAAAGCAGAGCTCGCCCGGCGCGCCGAACGGCACCTCGCGCTCGGTGCCCGGCTCCAGCAGACGGATCTCGTCGAGATCCGAGACCGGGCGGCCAACGGTCTGATGACGGGCCTCGCGCGCGGCGTCGGGTGCGGACACCATGAGGATGCCCTCGGTGATCCCGAAGAGATTCGCGCAGGGGACTCTCAGGTGCTGCTCCAGCAGATCGCAGCGATTGAAGCTCGTCAGCAGCGTGATCGAGGACAGATCGTGCCGGGGCGCCTCCGCGTAGTCGAGCATCTGGGCCAGGGCGGGGCCGATGTTCATGGAGTGCGTCACCCGCTCCCGCTCGACCCACTGGCAGAACACCCGGGGATCCATGCGCGGCATGAGCACGGTGGTGCCGCCCATGACCAGCGCGGGAAACAGGCTCGCGATCTGTCCGGCATTGTGGATGAGCGGCAGCGCGTAGAGCTGGACCACGTTGTCGTCCATGCGCTGGCGTCGGGCCCAGTCGCGCGCCGAGCCCATGTACTCGGCGTGGAAGCGCGGGATGATCTTGGGTACGCCGGTGGTGCCGCCGGAGAGCTGGAAGGTCAGCACGTCCTCCGTGCCGACCGCGATGCCGGCGAGCCGGGCGCGGGCCTGCGCCAGGCTCACGGAGTCGATGAGCGCATCGAAGCTCCGGGTGCCGGGGCGGACCGGCCCACGCGCGACGATGATCTCCCGGACGCTGGCGACCTCGGCCGATAGCTTGGCCGCGAAGCCGGTCAGGTCGAAGGCGCTGAAGTCGGCCTGGACGAAGTAGACGGTGGCCTCGGAGCGTCGGCCGAGCTCGCCCATCTCGATCTCACGATGCTGCGGCAGCGTGCACACCGGGACGAGGCCGGCCTTGAAACAGCCGAACAGCGCGATCGCGGTCTCGACGACCGTCCCCATCTGGAACAGCGCGCGGTCGCCGGGCTGCAGGCCGAGCTCGAGCAGGGCTCCGCCCAGGCGCTCGGTCGCCTCGTCGAGCTCGGCGTAGGTGAGGCGTCGCTCCTGGGCGATCAGCGCCGGCTTGGTCGGGGTCCGCCGCGCCGTCGCGCGCAGCATGTCGCCCGCGGAGCGGTCGAGCCAGGCGCCGCCCGCGCGGTAGCGCGCGGACTCGTCGGCCGACAGATAGGCGACGCCTGGAATCGGGTAGCTCGCGTCCGGCATGTGAAAGCGTCCCGCGAGATTATAGGCGTGACGACGGATGGGGCGTCGTGTAGCTTGAGGGGCCTCGCGCGATCCGGAGACCCGAAGGAGGCGCCCATGGCAGCCTACGTCATCGTCGACATCAGTGTTCACGACGACCCCGGCATGGCGGAGTACCGCAAGCTGGTGCCGGCCACTGTCGAGAAGTACGGCGGCCGCTTCGCCGTGCGCGGCGGCAAGTTCGAGGTCCGTGAGGGCAGCTGGCAGCCCACACGGATCGTGCTCCTGGAGTTCCCCAACGTGGACAGCGCCCGTCGCTGGTACGACTCGCCGGAGTACGCCCCGCTGCTGGCCATGCGCCTGAAGGCGTCCAAGGCCAACCTCGTGATCGTGGACGGCGGCTAGTCGCCCGGCACGCTACTTCTTCTCGAACATCCGCTTGATCTCCGTCTCCGCCCAGACGATCGCGTCCTTGGGCTTGGACGCGTTGGTCACGACCTTGGCCACCATGTTGGGGATGATGTAGCTGTTCGTGACGAGCTGGATGCGCTCGTCGGGCGGGGCCGGCCAGCCGTACAGGTGCGAATACTGGATGACCGACCGGAGCGGCTTGTACTTCGGATCGATGTCCCACACCGGGTGGTTCTCCATGTCGCGCCACACCGGATGGTTGTAGTTGTCTCCCGACATGACCCACTCGTGGTACTGCGCCGGCTCGTAGAACCAGCGGAGGAACTCGCGGGCCACCTCGATGTTCTTGCTGAACTTCCAGATTCCCAGGCTGCGCGGCACCCCGACGGTGTGCCGGCCGGCCGGTCCGGCCGGTGATGGGTGAAAGCCGGTCTGCTCGGCGACCGGCATCTTCTTCTCCTTGGCGACGACGTAGTGGCTGATCGGATTGTGGATCCACGACGCCACGCCGGAGTTCAGGTACTGATTGTTCGAGGCGTTGTCCCACGAGAGCACCGCGGGGTCCATGGCGTCGGCGTAGAGCGTACGCATGTACTCGACGGCCGCCTCGGTCTCCTTGGAGTTGATGGCGATCGTCTTGCCGTCCTCGGCCACGTCCTTGGCCCCGAAGCACCACAGGATGGAGTAGATCGTCGTCACCGAGTCCGTCGTCTGGCTGATGGCGAAGCCGACGGGATGGCCGAGCTTCTTGAGCTTGCGGCCCGCGCGGAGCAGGTCCTCCCACGTCTCGGGCGGACGTTCGCCCACCTTGTCGAACAGGTCGATACGGTGACTGCCAGGGAACGAGGTGTACAGGAGCGGGATGCCGAGCCACTGCCCCTTGACCTGGGCGTGCTCCTTGAGCAGCGGGTACCACTCCCCGTGCTTGCGCGCCAGGTCGCCCGCGATGTCGGACACGTCGACCAGCCCGGGCTGGAAGAGCCACGGGTAGTGCATCTCGAGACTCATGATGTCGTGGCCGGAGCGGGCCATGAGCTCGGCGGAGAGCTTGGCCGGCATCTGCACGCTCTGCACGTGGTTGATACGGACGGTGACGCCGGCGGCCTTCGCGAACCGCTTGCCGAGCTCGTCCAGCTTGACGTCGGAGCTCGGCGCGTAGTTCACGGCGGTCAGGATGCCGAGCTCACGCGCGGCCCAGGACGCCGGCGCCTTGCTCAGGACTCCGGCGGCGCCGACCAGGATGGGGCCGCCGATTCGAAGAAACCCGCGTCTGGTGATCCGGCTCTGGGCCATCGCGCACCTCCAGGCAGCGCTCACCGTAGCCGCCGCGGTGCGCCCGGTCAAGCCGGGTGCGGAGGCCGTCGGCTCAGCGACCCGCGGCGGGCTTGCCCGATCCGCCGTTCTTCTCGTACTCCTGGATGGCCTTCTTCAGATCCGAGTACTCCGAGCAGGGGAAGAAGCACAGCGAGTCGAGCTGGGCCAGGTGCTGCTTGGCGTTGGCCAGGTCGTTCAGCGCGAGATACGCCTCACCGATGTACTCGTGGGCGCCGCGGTGCTTGGGATCGAGCGACAGAGCCTGCTGGTAGATCCCGATGGACTTGGCGGGGTCGCCGTTCTGGCGCGTGGCATAGGCCAGCCAGTTGTAGGCATCGGCGTTGGCTTGATCGCGGGTGACGACCGCCTGGAGCAGCGGGATCGCCTCCGCGTACTTCTTCGCCTCGATGGCCCGGACGCCGGCGGTGTACTGCGGATCCGCGTGCTTGGGGGAAACGCGCGCCGGCTTGGTTCCGCCGGCGCCGCCGTCCGCGCGTGCCGGCGCCGGCAAGGCGACGGCGAGAGCCAGAGCGATGAGAGCGATGAGTTGCAGACTCGGCATGCTGGCCTCACTTCCCGGAGATGGTTCCGCCCCTCTCGCGCTGCGGTAACCCTCGATGCGGAATCAAGGTTCCACCTCGGGCGGGCGCAGCGCAAGGGTCTTCCCTGCCGGGGGAGGCCGAGAGCTGGGTGCAGTCTAGCGGGCGGCGTCGCGCTCGCGGGCCATCCGACTGGCCGGCGAGGATTCCGCCCGGACGATCGCCCATCCCAGCGCGCGGATCTGATTGTCCACGTTGCGCCAGCGCTGATTGGGGATCCGTCCCAGGCCGTTGGGACCCCGGCCGCGGCGGTCCTGGATGACCGTGACGGACGGGTTACCGCTCAGCTCGCGCCCGAGCATCTGGTACAGCTTGGGCTGGTCGCGTCCCACGATGAGCAGATGATGGGCGGCGCTGTCGCGCGAGCCGGAGAGCCCGCGGGCCTCCTCGACCAGCGCGTGGACCGCCCGGACGACGGCCTTCTCGGACGCGTTGCCGATGAAGCGCGACAGCGGCGACCAGGTCTCGCTGCCGCAACCGGGGCACTGCTCGGGCCCGATCTCGAAGCAAACTTCACAATCGACACAGAGGGCGAGACGGGCCAACGGGATGTGAACTCGGGGTGTGGTCACTTGGGCACGGGTTCGCATGGCGCCGGCCTGCGTCGCAAGGCCGATGCCAAATAGAATACCGCATACTTCAAGGGTTCGCGGGCCCGGAGGCCGCGCGGACTGGCACGCCGCAGGCCAAAATGGCGCACGCTTCGTGCCGCGTGGGGCGATTTGCCCTTGACTCGCCGCAGCCCGGAATGATGTCATCGCAGGGCATTGTGAAGTATTCCGGAGCCCCCGGAGTCGGTGCGTGAGTAGCGAAGAGGCCTTCATGGCTGCGATGCGCGCCGAGCTCGTTGACCGCGCCTCCATCGGATTGCGGCTCCGCGACCGGTATCGCATCGTGACGCCCCTGGGCCACGGCGCGCTCGGTGAGGTCTCGGTTGCCGAGGACGAGGTGACCGGCGAGCGCGTGGCCGTCCGGCTCCTGCCCCGTGAGCTGTCGATCGAAGCGGTCCAGCGCAGCCGGCGCTCGATCACGGGCGCCTCGGCGGCGCACCCCGCGTTCGTCCGTGTCCTCGATTCCGGCGAGACCTCCGACGGCCGATCGTTCATGGTCATGGAGCTGGCCGAGGGCCGCGGCCTGAACGAGGTGCTGGCCGAGAACGAGCCGCTGGAGATCGGCGAAGCCCTGCGGCTGGCGCTCGATCTGGGCGGCGCCATCGAGACGCTGCACAACCTGGGCATCGTCCACGCCGCCGTGCGCCCCTGCAACGTGCGGATCCTCCCGCAGGGACGGCTGAAGCTGATGGACCTCGAGATCGCCGGTCTGCGGGGGGCGCCCGAGCTGCACGATCAGCTGTCCGAAACAGCCCCGGCGGACTACCTGGCTCCCGAGCAGGTGCGCGGCGCGCCGCTGAGCGACAAGACGGACGTCTACGCCTTCGGCCTCACGCTCTACGAGCTCCTCTGCGGCGTGCCCCCGTTCCGGAACGACTCCCGCGACGCCGTGCTCTCGGCCCAGCTCGACGAGGCTCCGCCGCGGATGCGCCGACGGCGGAGTGGAATTCCCAAGGGAGTCCAGACACTGGTCTCGCGCGCGCTCGGCAAGCAACCGGAGTCGCGCCCCTTCATGTCCAATCTGCTCAACGATCTCGACGACGCCGCGTCGCGGCCGGTGACGTCGTGGAAGCGCGTGGCCGGCGTGGTGGGCGGCGTTCTCGTCCTGGCGTCGATGGCGATCCCGTTCATGTGGGACGCGTTCACGCCGCAGCCCGACGTGCCGCATCCGCCGGCGGGCTCTCCAGCGGCGGTCGCTCCCGCCGTGCCCGTGGTGCCTCAGCCGTCCGTGACGGACCCGGCACCGGCCGACACACCGCCCACGGCCGCCGCGACGCCGCCCGAAACATTGTCGCCGGCACCGATGGCCACCGTCCCGGTATCTCCCGCGCCGCCCGCACCAGCGGAGACGGTGCCGGCCACGCCGCCGGCTCCCATGGCGACGCTTCCGCCGGCGCCCGCGTCGCCCAAGCCCGAGGTGTCCTTGCCCGCGCCGCCCGCGCCACGGCGGCCGGCGGTGACCCTTCCGCCGCCGGCACCCGTACCGCCGCCCTCGACCGCCCGCGAGACGGCGCCCGTCACGTCACCGCCCGCGGTGCGCGCGACTCCGCCACCGGCTGTCGTGCCCGCGTCGCCACCGTCGTTGCCGGAGCGTCGAGTGCCGGCACCGCCTCGCAACGATGTGCGTCCGCCGGAGCGGTCCGTGGTCACTCCCGAACGGCCGCCCGCAGCGCCCGAACGGTCAACGGCGGCGCCCGAGCGGCGCGCGAGCACGCCCCAGGGCTCGGCGAGCGCGCCCGAGCGCGACGACGCCGACGGTGGCGCGGCCATCGACTGGCTGCTCAAGCGTCCCGGAGACCCCAACCGCTAACCGGCGTGTGGTCCTCGGGTCTCGAAGGAGACCAGGCGGTCAGCGCGTCTTGGCGGCGAGGATGGCCTGGCCGATGACCCGGCCGCCCTCGTAGCACTTCTCGGCCGACTCGTAGCTGAACGCCAGCCGGATGTACTCGTGTCCGCCGCCCTGCGGGAAGAACGAGGGACCCGGCGTGTACTGCGCGCGCGCCTCCACCGCCAGCTCTTGCAGCCGCTTGGGATCGGTGCCGCTCGGCAGGCGGATCCAGATGAAGAACCCGCCCTCGGGACGGCTGATCACCGCATCGGTGCCCGCCAGCGTCTCGTCCAGACCGCGGAGCATGCCGTCGCGCTTGGAGCGGTAGATGTCGATCAGCCGCTTGACGTGCTCGGTCAGGTGATCGCGCAGGTAGTACGTGGCCACGCGCGACATGAACGGATTCACGCCGCCACCGAAGAGAAAGCCCTGGAAGGCCGGGATCATCGCCTTGGGTGCGCACAGCCAGCCCAGACGCACGCCGGCGCCGAGGATCTTGGACAGCGTGCCGGCACGGATCACGCGATCGTTGCGATCGAGCGCGTACAGCGGCGGCAGCGTCTCGCCCTCGAAGCGCAGCTCGCCGTAGGCGTCGTCTTCCAGGATGAGCGTGTCGAACTCGTTGGCCAGCTCGAGGAGCGCGTGGCGGCGGCGCAGCGACTGGCTGGGGCCGGCGGGATTCTGGAAGTTCACGATGGTGTAGATCAGCTTGCAGCGGCGCCCCTGCGCCCGCAGCGCCTGCAGCCGCTCCCGCAGCGCGTCGGTGACGAGGCCCTCGTCGTCCACCGGCACGACCTGGATCTCCGGCCCGTGGCGACGCATGGTGTTGAGCGACCCCGAGAAGGTCGGCGACTCCGAGATGATCACGTCGCCGGGATCGACGAAGGCGCTGAAGGCCAGCGACAGCGCGTGGCCCGAGCCGTTGGCCACGATGATGTTGTCGGGCGAGGTCGAGAACGACTCGAAGCGCTCGTACTTCTCGCAGATGAGCTCGCGCAGACCGCGATACCCCAGCGGATCGCCGTACGTCATGGCGGCGGCGCCCTCGACGGCCATCATGCGCGCCGTGGCCTCGATCATGCCCTCGTAGGGAAAGGACACCGGGTCGGGGAATCCGCCTCCGAACTCATAGGTCGGATTCATGGGCGGGCGCTGTGTCGCCACCGGCCCGCCCCAGCCAATGCGCCCACGCGTCGACAGCAGATCCACAAAGTGTTTGGTCATGCGGTATAGGATAGCGGTCGACCGCCCTCCGCAGCAACCAGCCAACCCACCGAGCTCACCCAGCCAATGTTCCCCGGCGGCTGTCGAGCTCTTTGACTAGTCGACCGGGGGGCGGCGCAGATGCCAGTCGGTGATGCCCTGCCACGCACGGGCGGCGGCCAGCACGGTGTTCTCGTCCCAGGCGCGCCCCATGAACTGCAAGCTCATGGGCCGGCCATCGGCGGTGAAGCCGTTGGGCACGGCGACGGCGGGCAGGCCGGCGAGATTGCCGATGGCGCCCATCGGATCGCGCTGCGGGCGCTGCAGCGCGCTGAAGTCGCGATCGAGGGGAGGCGGCGTGGCCGACCGGCTCGGCGCCACGAGGGCATCGAAGCGGGAGAGCACGCGGTCGGCCTCACGCACCACGACCCCGCGGAGCCGGAGCGCCTTGATGTAGTCCTTGGCCAGGATCGCGTCGCGCGCGTACGCCTGGTAGCGGTCCTCGGGCGCGGTGAGCTGCGCGATCGTGCCGCTCTCGATCATGTCCTCGAATGCGCTGGCCGCCTCGGACAGCAAGATCGTGCGGGTGATCGCCTCGTACGGCAGATCGGCCAGCGTCACCTCCTCGACCGTGGCGATCTTGCGCAGCACGTCCAGCGAGCGCTCGAACGCCTCACGCACCGGCGGCTCCGCCGGCTCGGCCACGTCCCGGATCATGCCGAAGCGGAAGCGACGGCCCACGACTTCGCCGGCGTCGTAGTGGTACGGCCGGGCGGCGGCGGTGGGATCGTGCCGATCGGGGCCGGCGATGGCGTCCAGGACGAGGCCACAGTCGTCGGCGGTCAACGCCAGCGGACCCAGCTTGTCGAGCGTCCAGCAGAGGGCCATCGCACCGTGGCGGCTCACCCGGCCGTAGGTCGGCCGCAGGCCGGTGACGCCGCAATTCGCCGCGGGCGAGAGGATCGAGCCCCAGGTCTCCGAGCCGATGGCGAACGGGACCAGCCCGGCCCCGACCGCCGAGCCCGACCCGCTCGACGACCCGCCGCTCCACGCGCCGCCCCACGGCGAGATCCCCGGCCCGGTGAGGGATGCGTTGGGCTGGCGGTAGCCCATGCCTCCGGCCAGCTCCACCATCGACAGCTTCGCCACGAGCACCGCGCCCGCCTCTTCCAGGCGGCGGATCACCGTCGCGTCGCGATCGAAGGTCTGCGCGCGCAGCGGCGCGGCGCCCCAGGTCGTGGGGATGCCGCCGCCGGTGGCGAGCAGGTCCTTGGCGCCGTATGGAATGCCGTGCAACGGGCCCCGCCACCGGCCCGTCGCGATCTCACCCTCGGCGCGGCGCGCCTCGGTCAAGGCGCGGTCCCGGGTCAGCGTCACGACGGCGTTGTAACGCGGGCCGAGACGCTCCAGTCTTTCGAGGAATGTCTCGGCGAGGGCCACCGGCGACACCCGGCGCTCGCGGACGGCGTCGGACAGCTCACGGAGCGGACGGAAGACGGGATTCATGCGTCGTCGCGGAATGCTTCGAAGCGCTGGAACGGCTCCTCGGCGTTGCCGAGCTTCACGGCGCGCAGCGCCGCCGACAGGCGCATCACCTCATCGACGCTGCGGCGCAGCGCCTCGAGCTCCTCGGCGGTGAGCCGCTCGGCATAGCGACGGCGGACGTAGGCAAAGAGGAGATCGGCCTCGCTGGGGGCCTCGGTGGGCTCGCTCATCGAGGCCGCATCGTACACCGCCGCGATACCCCATGGCGGGTGTTGTGGGGAGCGGTGCGGCCCGCCGGCACCCCGGCTCCGGAGCGGTCGGTGCAACGAAATCATGGTACGCTGCCGCGAGGCGGCGCGGGGGAAGCGATGACAGGAGCGACGTGAAGAACACAGGCAAAAAACGAACGACCCGACGGCGCGGGAGCGCACCACGCCGGCGCTCACCGTCGGCGACCACGAAGGCCCCCGCCACCCCCCTCGAGCCGCTACACGAGGAGCCGATTCCCGAGCCGCTGGCAGTGGCGGTGGCGGCAGACGTCCCGGAGCCGGAGCAGCCGTTCCCCGAAGATCTGGCCCTCGAGACCCCCGAGGTCGAGTTCGCGCAGCGGGTCGCCGCGCGTCCGCCGGAGCCCGAACGACCGTGGCCGGCCCGACGCCGCGTGGTCTTCTTCGACGTCGAGAACACCAGCCGCATGCAGCACATCGGTCGGGTGATCGAACACCTCGCCCTCGACCGGATCGGCGTCCGGACCGACTTCATCGCCGTCGGCAACTGGCGGGTGATCGGGCACGACACCGGGCGCCTGCTCGCGCGTCACGGCGCCCAGCTCGTGCACAGTGCGCCGGCCGTGGGCGTCCGGGACTGGAGTGACTTGAGAATTGCCGTGGGCGCCGGGGTCTGGCTGGGCGCGGCCCGGCCGGGTGACGTCCTGGAGATCGTCTCCGACGACCGCGCGTTCGACGCCGTGGGCGATGTCGCCACGAGCCTCGGGATCGCGTTCCGGCGGCTGTCCTACCGTGGCCTCAGCGATCTCCCCCGGGCGGTCGAGCCGGCGCCGGAGCCCATCATCGCCTCTCGCGAAGCCGGCACGGGTGATCGGCGCGGCGGCCGGTACCGTCGCGGGCGCGGCGGCCGCGGGCGCTACGATCGTCCCGCGCCCGCGCCGATCGTGCACGCGCCGGCGGTGCACGCTCCCGCGCCAGCGCCGGCAGCGGCGGAAGCCGAGCCCCACACGGCGCCGCACGACGAGCTGCTCGGCATCGCACGCGATCTGATCTTCCGGTCGCCGGGCCGCACGGTCACGCTCGATTCGCTGGCGAATGCGTTGAAGGGCCGCGGGTTCAGTCGTACGCCGGGCTCCCCGCGCCTGATCACGCGGCTCCGGCGCATCCGGGAGCTGCAGGTGAATCGCGCGGGCCAGATCACGCTCCTGGAGTCGGAGTCGACGCCGGGCGAGATGCCGCCGGTCTCCGCCGCTCCGCCGAGATCCGTGTCCGCGCCACCGCCGCCGCCCCCGCCCCCTCCCCCGCGGAGGGAACTGACGTACGAGGAGCGGCGCGCGGAGGTCGAGGCGGCACTGCGCGGCGAGATCGTGCCGGTCCAGCGGGAGCCGGTCCAGCATGCGCCGATCCAGCACGCGCCGGCCCATGATGAGCCGGCCGTCAGCGACGAGTCCGCCGATGACGAGGCGCCATCGGAGGCCGCGGCGACCGGCGATGCGCCCCGCCGCCGTCGCTCACGTCGCGGCGGCCGCCGGCGCCGGCGCCACAGCGCTCCCGCAGCCGGCTAGCCCCGTCGGCGCGCCGGCGCCGATCAGCTGAACCGCCACCCATCGAGCCGCGCCGGATTGCTGGGGATGATCCGGAGCGGAAGATCCTGCGGCGCCACCAGCCCGTGCTCGAGAAACCAGGCGAGCGCGGAGGCGCCTCGCGCGTTCGGCACCTCGAACCGCGGCATCATGGCCAGGCGCTCGGCAATCCCGCGCGCGGCGAGCGGAAGATCGACGACGCCGTCGGGCGTGGTCAGGCGAAACGTGCGACGGCGTCGCGGCCCGGCGATCGCCGGGACCTGAGTCCAGAATCGTCGGCGCGAGACCGCCGGGATGCGGTCGACCGAGCCGGAGGCGATGTCCCACGCGGCGAGCGCGGCGGCGCGTGCGCGGTCCCCGCGAACCGGCGCCGTCGTCCACGTGAGCGACAGCGCCAGCGAGCGACCGTGGCAGACGACGTCGTGCGGCGTCCACGGGGGCAGATGAAAGAGCGTCCCCGGGCCCAGCGCGAGCGTGCGCCACGTCCCACGTCCCGCCGCACGGGCCGGCAGATCCTCGGGCGTTCCCGGCGCCACCGGCTCCCCGATCGTGACCGTGCGCCGCCCTTCGAGCTGGAGCCAGAAGGCATCCACCGGGCCGTCGTGATGGAGCCCCATGCCCGTCCGCCCGCGACCTTCGACGGCGAACAGGAACGAGCACTCTTCCTTCCGGGGTCCGAGCAGGCCGGCTCGCAAGGCGACGATGAGCCGCATCAGCCGCGGCAAGACCTGATGCACCTGCGGAAGAAAGACGGTCCCGCCCTCGGCGAGCGCGCGGCGGAGATGGTGCGGATCACCGGTGCGGTCGTAGCGACGCTCGGCGGCGATCTGGAACGGTACCCCGCCGGCGGCCATCGCGATCACCGTGTCGAAGTCCGGAGCGACCGACCGCCAGGCGGAATCGCGCGGACGGAGCACCAGCGGCGCGCGCCCGAGCTTCCGCTCGCGAAACGCGGCGATCGCCTGCGGTCCGCCAAACCACGTGGCCAGAGCCGAGGTGACCTGCGGCGCCGGCGCGCGCCGGCGCGCGGCCGGCGCGGTCACGTGCGGACCCGGTTGCGGCCGGCGTGCTTGGCGCGGTAGAGCGCCTGATCCGCGGCGTGCACGATGTCCTCCGGCGTGTGGTCGGAGCCGTCACTGCCCGCCAGTCCGATGCTCACCGTGACCGCGACGTGCCGGCGTCCCCGCGTGGCCGGAACCGGCTGTGGCTTGGCGGCCGGCCGGCCCGGGCCGCGGACGGTGAACGGCGAGGCTTCGATCGAGCGCCGCAGCGCCTCCAGATGCTCGAAGGCTTCCTTGGCGTCCTTGCCGGGAAACAGCACGGCGAACTCCTCGCCGCCGTAGCGGAAGGCCCGTCCGCCGCCGCCGACCTCGCCGAGCCGCGTGCCGATCATGCGGAGCAGCTGATCGCCGACGTCGTGACCGTGCTGATCGTTGAAGCGCTTGAAGTGGTCGATGTCCACCATGGCCACGGTGTAGGTTCCGCGCAGCCGCGTCACGGCTTCGTCCAGCGCGCGGCGGGCGGGAAGGCCGGTCAGCTCGTCGCCGTAGGCCATGCCGTGCCACGTCTCGATCAACGACAGCACGAGAATCAGGCCGCCCGTCCCCAGATAGAAGCTCGCGTCGATTCCGCCGCCCACGGCGAGAGCCAGCCACGCCGCGATCAGCGCCCACACCGCGCCGCCCTCGAGCGCGGCGCTCAGCACCACCGCGCGCACCGTCAGGACCCCGAGCGCGAGCGCGAACGCGACCAGCGCCGGTAGCGGCAGCACCATCCACGCCGGCCCGGCCAGCAGGAGCTCGAGCGTCGCGCTCAACGGCAGGAACAGCGGCTGGCAGAGCAGCGCCACGAGCGCGATCTGCAGCGCGAGCAGCACGAGCGAGATCCGTCCGCCCACGGCCCACAATCCTCGTTCGGGCAGCCAGGAGAGCGCGGCCAGATCGAGCGGCAGCAGCAGCGCGACCATCGCGGCCACCACGCGGGGCACCTCGCCGGCGGTGTCGCCGGCGGGCTCCGGGATGAGCAGCGATCGTTCGGCGAGCAGCAGGACGAGCAGGCTCAGCACGAGGCGGCTCCGATCGAAGCGCCAGCCGAGCAGGATGCCGCCGCCGAGCACGGCGAGCGGATAGGCGGGCACCAGGGGGGAGACGATCGCGCGCAGTGCGGGTGAGCGCAGGGCGATGATGGCGGCCGCGAGCAGCACGGCGCCCGGCAGCAGGCGGAGCAGGACCCGGCTCACCGTCTGTGGTCCTCCGCGAGGCTCGGGGCGCCCCGGTGAGCTCGGGGCGCCCCGTGCTGTTCGACCGCGGCTAGGCCTTCTCCACCATGTAGACGTGGGGGAACATGTCGACGTAGATATTGCCTTCGACCAGCAGCTCGCCCTGCTTGTTCTTCTCGAGCCCGCGTACTTGAGGCTTGGCCCCGGCCCACCGCGCGACCCAGGCCACCGGGACGTAGCCGCCGTCGGTCTGCATGATCTCCTCGGCCTTGGCGTAGGCCGCCATCCGCTTCTTGACGTCCCGCGTGTCGCGCCCGACCTCGAGCTCCTTGTCGAACGCGTCGTTGACCCAGGCCTGACGCTTGCCCTCGGTCTTCTTGCCGTAGAACGTGTCGAAGTACTCGTTGTGCGGATCCGGATAGTCCATGAACCAGCGGATCCAGACGAGCTGGTAGTCGTTCTTCCAGAGGCCGGCGCGGAACACGCGCTGCTCCAGGACTTCCAGCTCCGTCTTCATGTTGAGGTTCTCGAGCAGGACGGCCTGCACGGCCTCGGCGAGGGGCTTCGAGCCGTAGCCCTCTTCGCGCATGGTCAGGACGATCTTGGGCCAGTTCTTTCCGCCCTCGTACGGCGTGCCCTTGAGCATGGCCATGGCCGCCTTGGGATCGAACTTCTGGATGTCACGGATCTTCTTGTCGTCGATCGCGCCCGGGAAGCCGGGCGGGATCATGGCGAAGGCCGGAATGGCGAACCCATCGGCCACCCGCACCACGTTCTCGCGATCGATGGCGTGGCCCACCGCCCGCCGGACCTTGACGTTGTCGAACGGCGGCTTGGTCACCTGGGGGGTGAGGTACCACGTGCCCGGGAAGGGATAGCGGAACACCTGCTTGCTCGTCTTCGGGTCATCGCGCAGGCGCTTGAGGTCACCCGGCTGCAGCGAGGTCATGTCGAGCTCGTTGTTCTCGAAAGGCAGCGCGCCCGACTGCACGGGGATGATCGGGATCGTGATCTTCTCGAGCGTCACGTCCTTGGCGTTGAAGAAGTGCTTGTTCTTGCGCAGCACCATGACCTTGTTGTGCTCCCAGGCCTCGAGCGTGAACGGGCCGTTGCACACGATGTTGGCGGCCTCCGTCCACTTGTCACCGTGCTTCTCGACCGACGGCCGGTGGGCCGGCAGCGCGGCGAGGTACGCCGAGAGGACCGGGAAGTAGCCGCGCGGCCCTTCGAGCGTGACCTCCAGCACCCAGTCGCCCTTGGCCACCACGCCGACACCGGAGGCGTCCGGCACCTTGCCCTTGTTGAACGGCTCGGCGCCCTTGATGTCGTAGAAGTAGCTGGAGTAGGGATTCTTGCTCGCCGGATCCATCTGGCGCTTCCACGACCACTCGAAATCCTTGGCCGTGCAGGGCGTCCCGTCGGACCACTTGGAGTCCTTGCGGATGTTGAAGGTCCACACCGAGCCGTCCGCGTTGGACGCGATCTTTTCCGCCACGTAGGGAACGGGCTGGAAGTCGGCGTTGAACTTCATGAGGCCGGCCCACAGCGCGCCCACGCCGCTGCAATACAGATCCTTGTTGTAATCGTGGCTGGAGGGGTCGTTCTGCCACCACCCGCCCCCGCCGATCCGCAAATGTTGTTCTTTGGCCAGCTTCTCGCCGGGCGCCAGCGTCGGCGCCGCCGACACCGGACGGGCATTGAAGCCGGCGGTGCCCAGCGTGGCCAGGCCGGCGGCGATCTTGAGGAAATCCCGACGGCCGACGCCGCCGGCGCTCAGGCGCTCGGCCATCAGGTCCATCTGCGCTTCGGAGATATGGGGATGCTTCATCGTGACCTCCTTGGTTGAGGGATGCTTATTTCATCTTCGGGTCGAGCGCGTCCCGCACGCCGTCGCCGAAGAACGTGAATGACAGCATGGTGACCGCGATGGCGATCGCCGGGAACACGCACAGGTGCCAGTACGACCGGATGAACTGCTGGCCCTCGCCGACCATCTGGCCCCACGAGGGCGTGGGCGGATTGATGCCGACGCCGATGAACGACAGGGCTGCCTCCGTGAAGATGGCCTCGGGGATCCCGAAGGTGACGGCCACGACGAGCGGCGTCAGCGCGTTGGGCAGGATGTGGCGCCGGAGCAGGCGGGCGGACCGCACGCCGAGCCCGCGGGCGGCGTCCACGAACTCCTTTTCCTTGATGGCCATCACCTGGGCGCGCGTCTGCCGCGCGATGCCGACCCAGCCGGTGAGGCCGATGGCGATGAAGATGTTGGTGAGCCCGGCGCCCAGCATCGACATGATGAGGATCACGAAGAGCAGGCGCGGGAAGGCGTACATGACGTCGATGACCCGGGTGAGGAAGACGTCCAGCCGACCGCCCACATAGCCCGACAGCGCCCCGATCGGTACGCCGATCGCCACGATGATGATCTGGGCGCCGAGCCCGACCAGCATCGACACCCGAGCGCCGTAGATCATCCGCGAGAACAGATCCCGACCGAGCGCGTCGGTGCCGAGGGGGTAGGCGCGCGAGGGGAGCTCGTTCAGCCGGCCGAAGTTGGTCTTGGTGTACGGCAGCGGCGCCAGGAAGTCCGCGAAGATCGCGACCAGGCACAGCAGGATGATGACGATGCCCCCGGCCATGGCGAGCCGGTTACGGATGAGACGGCGGTAGGCGTCGGTCCACAGGCTGGAGGACCGCACCGAGACCCCGGTGCCGAGAGCGACCGGGCCGGGCGAGCGCACGCCGTCCGGGTCGGCGAGCGCCCGGGGCCCGGCGATCGCGTCAGTACCGGATTCGGGGGTCGAGAAAGCCATAGGTGAGGTCGACGACCAGGTTCATGACCGCCAGAAAGACGCCGTAGGTGAGGACGACCGCCATGATCATCGGATAATCGCGGCCGGTCATGGACAGCACGAAGAAGCGGCCCATGCCCGGCACCCGAAAGATAGACTCCACGAAGAACGATCCGGTTCCCACCGCGGCGAACAGCGGTCCCAGCAGGGTCACCACCGGGATCAGCGCGTTCTTGAGGGCGTGCTTGAAAATGACCGGACGTTCGCTCAGTCCCTTGGCGCGCGCGGTCAGCGTGTAGTCCGCGCGGATGACCTCCAGCATGCTGGCCCGGGTGAAGCGGGCGATGATCCCCATCGGGGCCAGGGCCAGCGTGATCGTCGGCAGCACCCAGTCACCCGGCGAGTCCCAGCCGCCCGTCCGAAACAGGGGAACGACGAACGAAAACAGGATGATCAGGAACACCGCGAGGACGAAGTTCGGCACGGCCACGCCGACCGTGGCCAGCGAGACCGACACGTAGTCCCAGCCGCGGTTCTGGTGGACGGCGGCCAGGATGCCCAGCGTCAGGCCGCCCACGACCGCGACGACCAGCGCCATTGACCCCAGGAAGAGCGAGACCGGGAAGGTTTCGCGCAGGATCTCGGCCACCGTGCGGGTCTTGTAGACGAACGAGTAGCCGAAGTCGCCGCGGACGGCCTTGCTCACGAAGATCACGAACTGCTCCCAGAGGGGCTTGTCGAGCCCGTAGAAGGCCGCCAGGGCCTTCTGGCCCTCCGGGGACAGCGGGTTGGCGCCCTCGGCGATCGGGTCCAGGGGGCTCCCAGGGGTGGCGTGCATCACCAGAAAGGTCACGAGCGCCATGGCCAGCAGAGTAGGGACCAGCCAAAGCAGACGGGAGACGACGTATTGGAACAACCAGACCCTCCGGTTGCCGCGCACCGAGGGGCGCGGGCGAGTGTCCTACTATTTGGCAAGTGGTGGGGGGAGTCAAGTCAAGGATTAACAGGATGTTGACTCAGGGCCCGGCAGCACCGCAGACTCAGCGGGAGCCCTCCTGACGATGACCGCGGAAGAGAGGCGGCTGAAGGAGAACCAGGACCGTAGTGCGCATTGGCGGCGATGGGGTCCCTACCTCAGCGAGCGGCAGTGGGGCACGGTGCGGGAGGACTACAGCCCCCACGGGACGGCCTGGGAGTTCTTCCCCCACGAGCACGCGCGCTCCCGTGCCTACCGGTGGGGCGAGGACGGGCTGGCCGGCATCTCCGACAACCACCAGCGCCTCTGCTTCGCCCTGGCCCTCTGGAACGAGCGCGATGTCATCCTCAAGGAGCGCCTCTTCGGCCTGACCGGTAACGAAGGCAACCACGGCGAGGACGTGAAGGAGTACTACTTCTACCTCGACTCCACGCCGACGCACTCCTACATGAAGTGGCTGTACAAGTACCCGCAGGCCGCCTATCCCTACGCCGAGCTGATCGAGAAGAACCGGCAGCGCGACCGCAAGCAGCGGGAGTACGAGCTGCTGGAGACCGGCGTCTTCGACGGCGATCGGTACTTCGACGTGGTCGTCGAGTACGCCAAGGCCGCGGCCGACGACCTGCTGATTCGCATCACCGCCACCAACCGGGGCCCGGAGGCGGCGCCGCTCCACGTGCTGCCCACGCTCTGGTTCCGCAACACCTGGTCGTGGGAGGTGGGAGCGCCCCGTCCGCGAATGCGGGTGGCCGCCTCCCGCGCCGGCTGGCACGTGATCGAGGCCGAGCACGCCACGGTCGGACGGCGATGGCTCAGCGTGGAGGGCGCGGCCGAGCTGCTCTTCACCGAGAACGACTCGAACAGGCAGCGGCTGTGGGGCGCGCCCAACACCTCGGCCTACGTCAAGGACGCCTTCCACGACTACGTCGTCGGCAACCGGCACGAGGCGGTCAATCCCGCGCGCGTGGGCACCAAGGCGGCGGCGCACTATCGATTGCTGGTCGGCAGCGGCGACACCGCCACCGTCTGCCTGCGCCTGACCGACGCCGCGCCCACGCGCGATCCGTTCGGCAAGGCCTTCGACGCCATCTTCGCCCAGCGGGCGCACGAGGCGGACGAGTTCTACGCGCGCTTCTCGCCGAAGACGATCTCCGACGACGCGCGTAATGTCATGCGGCAGTCCTTTGCCGGCCTGCTGTGGAGCAAGCAGTTCTATCACCTGGACGTCAAGCGCTGGCTGGACGGTGATCCGACCGGGCCGCCGCCTCCGTCCGGACGATGGGCCGGCCGCGATCACGAGTGGACGCACCTCTACAACGAGGACGTCATCTCGATGCCCGACAAGTGGGAG
>Ga0134122_10000863_pt1 | contig 21257 bp, 17 predicted proteins | sample KB302_FD_96461 | JGI IMG/M metagenome (GOLD analysis project Ga0134122, IMG submission 96461) | Terrestrial soil microbial communities without Nitrogen fertilizer from Kellogg Biological Station, Michigan, USA - KB3-0-2 | ecosystem: Environmental > Terrestrial > Soil > Unclassified ... | reverse complement strand
TCGGCGAAGACGCCGTCCTCCATCCCCTGCGGCCGCAGCCGGCCCCGGAAGTTGCTGGTCAGGCCGTTGCCGAAGGAGCCGGGGGCGAGGTCGCGGTGAATCGTAGAGGAGTACGGCGCGAGCAGCCCCTGCACCAGGTAGTTGTAGCCGCGCGAGGTCTGCAGGGCGTCGAGGGAGCCGTCGTCGTCCACGTCGGCGAAGTCGAAGCCGTAGCCCCGCTCGGTGCCGGGGAAGGTGTCGTAGCTCTTGGTGGCGATGAAGCCGTCGTCCCAGTTCCAGGGGTTGCCGAGCGGCGAGGACGGTCCCTTGTTCTTGAACAGCTCGGTGCGCACGCCGCTGAAGCGGTTGCCGCCCACCGGCAGGGCGTCGAGCCAGGAGCTGCCGGTGAACTTGGCGAGCGCCACGGCGTTGGCCCAGTTCGACTCGAAGCCGGTGAACCAGGTGAGGAAGGGGCCAGGGGGCGTCCAGTTGCCGCGGTTGACCAGGAAGAAGACGTTGCTGCCCGTGCCGAAGGCCGACTGGTCCTTCAGGATGTCGCGGTGGTTGACGACGATCAGGTCGAGCCAGCCGTCCGGGGCGTTGCCGCTCGGGCTGAAGACGTCGGCGAGCAGCACCTGCTGGGTCAGCGGATGGGTGACGTTCTGCTCGTTCTGCGCGCCGAGGATCGAGACCATCTTGTCCTGGAAGGTGTTGAGCGCACCGCCCAGGGCGGCGCCGTTCTGGAAGATCTGCATCGGATGGTCCTGCGCGAGCGGGATGACGAGGTCGTTGGAGAAGCCGTCCGAGCCGGCGTTGCCGAGCACGAGATCCGGCCAGGTGTCTTTGTTGAGGTCGCCGACCGCGACGCTGCGGCTGTCGGTCGTCTGGCCGGGATTGAGCGGTACGAGGGTGAAGAAGCCCTGGCCGTTGTTGATCAGCACGTAGTCTTCGCTCTCCGCTCCGCAGCCGGGGCCACGGCGGCAGCGGTTGGCGACCGCCAGGTCGAGGTCGCCGTCCTTGTCGAGGTCGGCGGCGGCGATCTCGTTGGTGGCCGCCGGCGGCTCGGCCGGGATGCGCGCGGCGGTCTGGTCGGTGAAGCAGCCGCTGCCGTCGTTGATCAGCAGGACGTTGGGTGCACCCAGGTAGTTGTCACCGCTCTTGCCGACGTAGAGGTCGGCCCAGCCGTCGCCGGTCAGGTCGGCGAAGACGACGCCGGAGCTGTTGCCGGCCGCTGCGGCGGCCGGGATCCGTGGCGCTCCGCCCGGGCAACCGAGGTCCTGGGAGAGATCGAACCAGCGCTTGTCGGGACTCGCGAGGTCGCGCCACATCAGCCGGTCGCGTTGCGCCTCCTGGGCGAGCCACTGCTGCTCGGAGCTGGGATCGAGGTCGGCGAGCCCATAGCCGATGCCGGCCGTGACGTAGAGGTCGTCGCAATTCCCGGCGGTGTGCGGTGCCACCGGCTGCAGCAGGCAGCCGAAGGCGCCGCGGGTCGCCGAGACGTTCTCGAAGGAGAAGCCCGACCAGGGCACGGGCGGCGTGGTCTGCGGGTTCTGATAGTGGCCGTCAATCGACAGGAAGAAGGTGGGGCTGAAGTACTTCCCGGTTCCCTGCGCGGGATCGATCGTCCGGTTGCTGTAGTTGACATAGAGCTGCAGGCCCTTGCGGGCGACGGATTCGGCCATCAGCTTGCGCGGCTGGCCGTTGTCGATCCCCTCCGGCGGATCGAACTGCGCGGCGTTGAACAGCAGGGATTCCGGATAGGAACCCGACTGGTTGTCGAGCGTGACCAGGTCCTTGGCGAGGACGAAGACGGTGTTGGCCGGATCCTCATAGAACTGCTGCCGGCCCCAGACCAGCGTGCCGTCCAGGTTGCGGTAGAACCACGGCGTGAACTTGGCCGGCGCCGGATTGATCGGTTGGATCGGCAGGCAGAGCGGCGGCCCCGGGTTGACCTGGGCCTGGGCGAGGCAGGCCACCAGCAAGCCGCTGATGACGAGCGAGCGGACATGACGCGTTCTCATAACGCATACTCCTTTCGTAGGACAGCTTCGTGAGCTGGACGCGAGGCCTCGCTGGCAGGCCGCTGGAGCAATGGGGGTGCCAGGCCGGAAGAGGCCGGCCAGGCATGCGCTCAACCATTTGTGCTTAGAGCTATTTATCGATTTGCTGACCCGCTGCGCGTGGGGCGCTGCGAGGCGGGATTCGACCATCTTGTCGCGGGCTCTCGACGTCCTGGTCGAAAGGCTCGGTTTGGTACACTGAGAGCGGTCGTCGAAGTCGAGATCCAACGGAGTCGCAAATGGGCAGAATCGTCGCCAACGTCAAGATTACGAACCTCCTCGAGTCGGAAAAGGTGCTCGAGTGCGACGCCCTGGTCGATACGGGGGCGGCGTACCTGGCGTTGCCGAAGTCCTGGCAATCGAGGCTAGGCGAGCTTCACGCCATCCGCGAGATCGACTGCGAGACCGCGGCCCAGGAGCTCGTCAAAGCGTCTGTCTGCGGTCCGGTCGAAATCCGCATCGAGGGGTTCGATCCGGTCTATGGCGAGGTTCTGTTCCTGGACATGCATCCGAGCGACGGTCTCTACGAGCCGCTCCTGGGCTACATCCCTCTGGAGCAAAGCCAGGCCGCGGTCGACATGCTGGGCCATCGGCTCGTCCACGTGAAGAAGGCCGATTTGAAATAGGCGATCCTCCGGCGGCCGGCCCCAGCGAATTCTCTTTTCCCGTAACATAGCGACCCGGCGCGGGCATCCTCCTCCGCGACGAGGGAACGGAATGACGGAACCCGGCAGGACGATGTTTCCGGTGGCTTCGCAGAGCCCGTTCGCGACCTGGCAGGTGGGCGTCGTACGTCCCCCGATCTGGTTGCGGCCGAGGGGGGGTGGCAAGCCGTCCCGCGTTTGGATCGCCGCCTGCCTGAACGTCGATTCGATGAAGGTGATGACCTCCGAGCCGGGGACGCAGGAGGACCTCCGCGACAACCTGGAGGTGCTGCTCTCGAGGGCCGGCTGGAAGTGGCGGGTCCATCCGGCCCGGGTCCAAGCGACGGACCCGGAGCTCGCCGGCATTCTGGAAAGCCTTCTCGGGGCGCACGGAGTCCAGGTGGAGACGTTCGCCGAGCTGGAGCCGTTGGGCGAAATCCTGGGCGATCTGGCCGAGCGCCTGGCTCCCGACGATGCCCGGCCGAGCCCGCTGACGGGTACCGGCGTGACGGTGGAGCGGCTGCGCGCTTTCGCCCGTGCCGCCGCCCATTTTTTCGCCTCCAGATGTTGGCACCACCTGACGGGCGGAGACCTGATCCGCGTCGAAGCCCCGGCGGTGGAGGACGAGCTCCGTCATTTCAACATGACTCGCACGAGCGGCAAGCCTTCCGGGATGTTGTTTTTCCCCGAGGCCGAGGACTTCGAGATGCTCCAGGATGGTGAGGTCGGCGAGATGATCGCCGCCGGGAGCTGGTTCTGGCACGTCGGGTTCGACCTTCCATGGGAGGCGCCGGCGGCCGACCTCGAGCTCTGGGAGCAGTTCGATCTGCCCTGGTGCGGGGAGGAGCGCTGCCCGGTGGCTCTGTTGCTGGGCGACGACTTCGTCGAGAGGCCGGACAAGAGCAAGCTCGCGTTCTTCGAAGGCCTGCTGGCGGCGCTGGCGGCCACCGCCGAGGCGGAGATCGATGCCGGACGTTGGGAGAAGCGGGTCGCCACGGCGGACGGCCCCATGGATTTCGTGCTCGCCCTGCCGGGGCTTCTGGAGCCGGACGAGGACCGGCGCGCGCCGTCTGCCTTCTCCTGGCAGGTCACCGAGCGCCCGATGCGGCAGATCGGCAAGCTGTTGCAAGGGCGGGACTTCGCCTCGCTGGAGGAGGCGAACGAATTCCTGGCTCGGACGCTGGAAGAAGGGCTCCCCGCCGCCGAGCCGGAGACGCCCGAGGAGCGGGCCGAGGAGCTGATGGACCGGGCTTGGGAAGCTCCCGGCCGAAGGGCCGTGCTGCTGGCGCGCCAGGCCCTGGAGGTCTGGCCCGACTGCGCCGACGCCTACAACCTGCTCGCCCTTCGCGCCGCCGATCCCGAGGATTCCCGGGAGCTCTACGAACGCGGCGTGGCGGCCGGGGAGAGAGCCTTGGGACCGGAGGTCTTCCGCGAGGAGGCGGGCCGTTTCTGGGGCCTTCTCGAAACGCGTCCCTACATGCGCGCCCGTCAAGGGCTCGCGGAAGCCCTCGTGGAGCTGCAGCGCTTCGACGAGGCGACGGAGCATTTTCGGGATCTGCTGCGCCTGAACCCCAACGACAACCAGGGAGTGCGCGACTCGCTGGTGAACCTGCTGATCGCCGCGGACCGGGACGGCGAAGCCGAGGAGCTGCTCGAGCGTTACCGAGAGGAGTCCACGGCGACGATGGCCTATCCGCGCGCCCTCCTGGCGTTTCGCCGCGAGGGCGACTCCTTCGAGGCCCGGGGCCGCCTGACCAGGGCGCTGCAGGCGAACTCGTTCGTCCCGGGCCTGCTGCTCGGCAAGCGGAAGCCCCGGCCGCCCGCCGACACGTACGCTCCCAGGAGCGAGGAAGAGGCGGCGCTCTACCTCATGGCGTCCTGCCGGACGTGGGAATCTACCCCCGGCGCCCTGGACTGGCTGCGAGATCGTACGAAGCTGCCGCCCAAGCCGAAGGGCAAGAGGAGCGCCGAAAAGCGCGGGAAGAAGAAGCGGCGGCGGTAGGTTGCGGGCGGTCTCGCCGTCTATGCCTGCCGTCCGCTTCCGAACACCCCCGTCCATCCCCGAACGCTCCAATACCCCGCCTGATCCCTCCAATCCTATCCAGCTCAACAACTTAGCGCCTGGCGCATCCCTTGCTCCTTCGGCTACCGACCGAGAGGGAGCATCGATCATGGACCGCGAGCTGGATGCCAGTTACAGATATCGCCGCCTGGGACGCAGGGCGGCCTGGGGAGTCGGAGGAGTGGCGCTTGGCGTGGCGATCCTGGTGCTTTTGCCGGGATGGCTGCGGCCGACGGTTGCGCGGGCTGAGATCCGGACCGGGAAGGTCGATCGCGGACCGGTCGAGGGGATCGTCGAGGCGAACGGGGTCGTGATCCCGGCGTTCGAGAGCGTGATTTCGAGCCCTGTCGACGCGCGGGTGGAGAAGGTCCTGAAGCGGCCGGGCGAGGTGGTGCGGGCCGGCGAGGAGATCCTCGAGCTCGACACCTCCACCTCGCGGCTGGAGCTGGAGAAGATCGAGGACCAGCTCGCCAAGAAGGCCAACGAGCAGCGGCAACTCCGCATCAGCCTGGAGAAGAGCCTCAGCGATCTGCACGGCCAGATCGAGCGCCAGAAGCTCGACGCCGAGGCCTTCGCCTACCGTGCCGAGCAGAACCGCAAGCTGCGCGTCGACGGTCTCGTCTCGGAGCAGACATTGAAGACGGCCGAGGTGGAGGCGAAGAAGGCCCAGATCGAGCTCGCGCAGCTCCAGGAGTCGGTCGGCAGCGCCCGCCGCTCGACGGACGCGCAGCTCGAAGGCCTGGAGCTCGACCTCGCGACGCTGCGCAAGGAGCGCGAGGACGCCCGCCATCTTCTCGAGCTCGCCACGACGCGGTCGGACCGTTCGGGTGTCCTCACCTGGGTGGTGCCGCAGGAAGGAGTGACGGTGCCGCGCGGCGAGGTGATCGCCCGCATCGCGGACCTCGACTCGTTTCGCGTCGAGGCCTCGGTGTCGGACGTCCACTCCTCGCGCCTGCACTCGGGGCAGCTCGTGCGCGTGATGCTCGACAACCAGCCGCTCTCCGGCCGGCTCGCGGCGATCGATCCCACCATCGAGAACGGCGTCGTCAAGTTCAAGGTGGATCTCGACGACGCCCGCAACCCCAAGCTGCGCAACAACCTGCGCGTGGACGTGCTGGTGGTCTCCGACGCGCGCGCCAAGACGCTGCGCGTCCCCAAGGGACCGTTCGCCCGGGGCGGCGAGACGGAGCAGGTCTTCGTGGTCCAGGGAGACCAAGCCGTGCGCCGCTCGGTGCGCCTTGGCCTCTCCGGCTACGACTTCTACGAGGTTTTGGACGGCCTGGAGCCGGGAGAGGAAGTGATCCTCTCCGATATGCGGGATTACGACGGGGTGGAGCGGGTGAAGGTGAAGTAGCCCCCTGGGAGCGCCGGCATCCTTGCCGGCATAGATCGCCGCGAGGTGGAAGAAGCAGCCGGCAGGGATGCCGGCGCTCCCAGGCTAGAGGCAATTATTAAGGGAGATAACCCATGATCCATCTGCAAGGAGTCAGCAAGCTGTACCGCACGGAGCGCGTGGAGACGACGGCGCTCGACAACATCAACCTGGAGATCGAGAAGGGAGAGCTCGTGTCGGTGATGGGCCCCTCGGGCTGCGGCAAGAGCACGCTGCTCAACCTGATGGGGCTGCTCGACGAGCCCAGCTCGGGCAAGGTGGCGATCGACGGCAAGCCGATCGACCGCTACGGCGACCGCGAGCTGGCGCGGCTGAGAAACGAGCGCGTCGGCTTCATCTTCCAGCAGTTCCACCTCGTTTCCGATCTCTCGGTGATGGACAACGTGGAGATCCCGCTGCTCTATCGCCGTATGTCGAACAAGGAGCGGCGGAAGGCCGCTCTCGCGGCGCTCGACCGCGTCGGCCTCTCCTCGCGCACGCACCACTTTCCGACCCAGCTCTCGGGCGGCCAGCAGCAGCGCGTCGCCATCGCCCGCGCCATCGTCGGCCGGCCGGGCCTGCTCCTCGCCGACGAGCCGACCGGCAATCTCGACAGCCAGATGGGCGATGAGATCATGGGCATCCTCGAGGGCCTGAACGCCAACGAGAAGACCACCATCGTAATGGTCACCCATGATCCACACCTGGCCGAGCGAACGCACCGCACGGTACGCCTGTTCGACGGCCGCCAAGTGCAATAAGGTTTCGGAGGACACCGCAATGCTCAAGAACTATCTCAAGGTGGCCCTGAAGGTCCTGGCGCGGCGGAAGTTCTTCACCTTCATCAGCCTGTTCGGCATTAGCATCACCCTGCTGGTGCTGATGGTGGTGACCGCCATCTTCGATCACTCCCTGGCGCCGCACGCGCCGGAGACCCGCAGCGACCGCACCCTGGGCGTCTACTTTATGGAGATGAAGGGTCCCGAAACCACGTGGAGCTCCGAGGCCGGCTATGACTTCCTCAACCGCTACGTACGGCCGATGGCGGCGCTCTCCGGAGTGGAGAGGATCGCTCTGGCTTCGACCGCGGGGCCCGTGCTCTCCTATCCCGGCGGCCGGAAGATCGAGTCCGATCTCATGCACACGGACGGCGAGTTCTGGCGGCTTCTCGACTTTCGTTTCCTGGAAGGCGGACCCTTCACCGGCGAGGACGAGAAGAACGCCAACTTCGTCGCGGTGATCAGCGAGTCGACGCGCGAGCGCTTCTTCGGCGGCAAGCCCGCGCTGGGCAAGACGATCGAGGCGGACGGCCAGCGCTTCCGCATCGTGGGCGTGGTGCCCGACGTGCCGATCCTCCGCTTCTCTTCGGCCGCCGATCTCTGGGTGCCTATCAGCACCAGCAAGTCGAGCAATTACAGACAACAGTGGATGGGCGGATTCCGCGCTCTGATCCTCGCCCGCAGCCGCGCCGACTTCCCGGCCATCAAGACGGAGTTCCAGTCGCGTCTGCGCGAGGCCGAGCACCACCTGCCGGATCCGAAGAATTACAAATCGCTCAAGGGCCACGCCGACACGCTTTTCGAGGCCATCTCCCGGCTCGCCTTTCCCGGCGATACGATCGATCTGCGGCCCGAGAAGGTGCGTGCCGCGCTGTTGCTCCTGATGCTGCTTTTCATGCTGCTGCCGACCCTCAACCTGGTGAACATCAATCTCAGCCGCATTCTCGATCGCTCCTCGGAGATCGGCGTACGCAAGGCCTTCGGGGCGTCGTCGCGGACGCTGGTCGGCCAGTTCGTGATCGAGAACCTGGTGCTGACGCTGATCGGCGCCGCCGTCAGCCTCGTGCTCTCCGCCCTGGTGCTTCAGGCGCTGAACGCGAGCGGCCTGATCGCGCACGCCCGGCTGGCGCTGAACTTCAGGATCTTCCTCTATGGTCTCGCCATCGCCCTCTTCTTTGGCGTCCTCTCCGGGGTCTACCCGGCGTGGCGGATGTCGAAGCTCCATCCCGTTCAAGCTCTTCGTGGGAGGTCGGTATGACCCGCCATCTCTTCAAGTTGGTGTGGAACCGCAAGCGCACCAACGCGCTCATCATCCTGGAGATCTTCTTCTCCTTTCTCGTGGTGTTCCTGGTGTCGACCCTGGGGATCTTCGTCTGGGACAATTACCGGCGCCCGCTGGGGTTCTCCTATCAAAACGTGTGGCGGATCTCGGTGGACGCGAAGCGAAGCTCCGACGACGACCCGACCGGACTCGCCGAACAGGTCAAGGTCTTCGCGCGCCTGCTGGGGGAGGTCCGGAAGCTCGGCCCCGTCGAGTCTGCCGCCGGGGCTCTGGTCAGTCCTTACGACCAGGGCGGCATGGGGGGCAACTGGCAGATCGACGGCAAGCAGGTGAAGATGGAGTTGGACATCGTGGACGAAAGCTTCGCCGACGTGCTGGGGCTCCGGCTCGTGGCCGGCCGCTGGTTTCAGCCGTCCGACAACGCCCTGACCTCGGATCCCGTCGTCATCGATCAGGACCTCGCGCGCACGGTCTACGGCGAGCGGAATCCGATCGGCCAGCAGTTCGGCAAGCCGTCCGAGGGCGAGCGGCCCGACCGCGTCGTCGGGGTAGTGAGCGACTTCCGCAAGAGTGGCGAGCTGGCGCCGCAGAGCAACTTCATGTTCCGCTTCATGAGGCTCGATCCGCCGTCTCCGCCGCTCGCCCGCTATATTCTGATCAAGGTCCGGCCCGGCACGCCGGCAGCCTTCGAGGAGGAGCTGACGCGGCTGCTCCAGGGCGTCGCTCCCGAATGGTCGTTCGGCATCAAGCCGCTCACCCAGGTCCGGGCCTCGACCTTCCGCCTCCTGCTGGCGCCGCTCGTCGCCGGCAGCGTCGTGGCCTTCTTCCTGCTCCTCATGGTGGGGCTCGGCCTCATCGGTGTGCTGTGGCAGAATCTCATCCAGCGGACCCGCGAGCTGGGGCTGCGGCGGGCGGCGGGCGCTTCCCGCACGGCCGTCCATAAGCAGGTGTTTTTCGAGCAGGTGATCCTGACGAGCCTCGGGGTGCTGCTGGCGGCGGTGCTGGTGGCCCAACTGCCGATCCTCAACCTGATCGCCTTCATCCCTCCGGCGGTGTACCTCGGCGGGTTCGTGGTCTCGATGACGGCGATCTACCTGCTGGCGACGGTCTGCGCTCTCTATCCGAGCGCCATGGCCGCGCGCGTCCAGCCGGCCGAGGCCTTGCGATACGAGTGACGGCATGATCCTGATCGTCGACGACGATCCGTCAGTGGTGGCCTCGCTGGGCCTCCTCCTCAAGCGCCACGGTCATCCCAACCGCGGGGCGCGGTCACAGGAGGAGGCTCTCGCGATCCTGCGCGGGGAGGAGCTCGACCTGGTGCTCCAGGACATGAACTTCTCGCGCGGCACGGCGGGCGAGGAAGGCCTCGCCCTGCTCGCCGAGATCAAGAAGCTACGGCCGCGGTTGCCGGTGATCCTGATCACGGCGTGGGGCTCGATCTCGCTCGCCGTCGAAGGGATGAGGGCCGGGGCCGCCGACTTCGTCACCAAGCCGTGGTCGAACGCGCAGATTCTGCAGTCCGTCGAGACCGCCCTGTCGCTCGCCGCGCAGTCGGGCGACGGCCGCGGCGGCGCCGTCAGCCGCGAGGAGCTGGATCGCCGCTTCGATTTCCGCGGCCTGATCGGCGCCGAGCCGAGGTTTCTCAAGATCCTGGAGCTGATCGGCCGGGTGGCGCCGACCGACGCCTCGGTGCTCATCACCGGCGAGAGCGGCACCGGCAAGGAGCTGGTGGCGGAGGCGATTCACCGGAACAGCCGGCGCAAGGGCGGGCCTTTCGTCAAGGTGAACCTCGGCGGGATCTCCTCGACGCTCTTCGAGAGCGAGATGTTCGGCCACGTCAAGGGCGCCTTCACCGACGCCCGTGCGGATCGCCGGGGGCGTTTCGAGATGGCTGACGGCGGCACCATCTTCCTCGACGAGATCGGCGAGATCGATCCGCCGGCGCAGGTCAAGCTGCTGCGCGTGCTCCAGGACCGCACCTACGAGGTGCTGGGGTCGAGCGTGACGCGGACGGTGGACGTGCGGGTGGTCTCGGCCACCAACCGCGACCTCGGGGACCTGGTGGCCAAGGGGCAGTTCCGCGAGGACCTCCTCTACCGGCTCAACCTGATCGCCGTGCGGCTGCCGCCCCTGCGCGAGCGGCGCGGCGACGTGCCGCTGCTCGCCCGCCACTTCCTCGACCTTTCCTCCCGCACCTACCGCACGGGACCGGTGGCGATCGCCGACCGCGCCCTCGCCTGGCTGCAGGACCAGCCGTGGCCGGGCAACATCCGCCAGCTCAAGCAGACGATCGAGCGTGCCGTTCTCGTGCTCGACGGCGACCGCCTCGACGCCGGCGACCTCGTGGCCCTCTCCGGCCTCGAGGAGCGCGAGGCGCGTGGCGGCGCCGCGCTGCCCAACCCCGGCTCGATGACCCTCGACGAGATGGAGAAGGCGATGATCGTCAAGTGCATGCGCCACTACGAGGGGAACGTCACCCGCGTCGCCGAAGCTCTGGGGCTCTCGCGGGCGGCGCTCTACCGCCGTTTCGAGAAGTACGGGCTCGACTCCCACTGATGAGCCTGCGCGCGAAAATCATCGCCTACCTCGTCCTGATCCACGCCGTCCTGGCGGCGATCTCGTTCTTCGTCCTGCGCGAGAACCGTCTGTGGCTGACGGCCGTCGAGGCGCTGTTCGTGCTGTCGGTCGTGCTGGGATTTCTGCTGGTGCGGGCGTTCTTCGTCCCCCTGGAGCTGATCCGCACCGGGGCGGAGCTGATCGGCGAGCGCGACTTCACCACCCAGTTCCGCGCGGTGGGCCAGCCGGAGATGGACGCGCTCATCCGGGTCTACAACCAGATGATCGGCCGGCTGCGCGAGGAGCGGCTGAAGCTCCAGGAGCAGCACTACTTCCTCGACCGCGTGCTCACCGCCTCGCCCGCCGGCATCGTGACCCTGGACTTCGACGGCCGTGTGGATTCGCTGAACCTTGCGGCGGAGCGGCTGCTGCAGGTCTCTCCGGAGGAGGCGAAGGGAAAAGACTTGCCGGAGATGGGGACTCTGGGGTCGACCCTCTCCGGCATTTCTGTAGGTGGCTCGGAGGTGGTGTCGCTCCAGGGCGGTCGGCGACTCAAGGTCACGCGGGCCGAATTCTTCGATCGCGGATTCCCCCGCAGCTTCCTGCTGCTGGAGGAGCTGACGGAAGAGTTGCGGGCGTCGGAGAAGGCGGCCTACGGCAAGCTGATCCGCATGATGTCGCACGAGATCAACAACTCGGTGGGCGCGGTGGGCTCGCTGCTCGACTCCTTCCGCGGCTACGCCGATCAGCTCGGGGAGGAGGACCGAGGCGACTTCCTGCAGGCGATCGCGGTGGCCATCACTCGGCTCGAAAACCTGCGCGCCTTCATGAACGGCTTCGCCGAGGTCGTGCGCCTGCCGCCGCCGGACCGCCGGCCCACGGACCTGCGCCAGCTCCTCGACGAGATCCTCCTGCTCCTGCGGCCCGAGCTCGACCGGCGCCGCATCCGCGTCGACTGGGAGCGGTCCGAGCGGATGCCGCCGCTCGAAGTCGACCGCAACCAGATCGAGCAGGTGCTGGTGAACGTCCTCAAGAACGCCGCCGAGGCGATCGGCGAGGACGGCCGCATCTCGTTGCGCCTCGGTTTCGAGGGCGGCCGCAACGGCGGTTGGGATCGCGGCCGGCCCTACCTGTCGATCAAGGACAGCGGCCCCGGCATTCCGGAGGACGTGCGATCCCTTCTCTTCACGCCGTTCTTCTCCACCAAGAAGAACGGCCGCGGCCTGGGGCTGACCCTGGTGCAGGAGATCCTCTCCCAGCACGGCTTCGAGTTCAGCCTGGCGCCTGACGAGGATGGTGGGAAGGAGTTTCGGGTGGGGTTCTGAGGATAGCCGATCTGCTGGAATGTGGCTTCCAGAATTTCTCCGTGCGCTGTAGTATAGTCACCGGTCGGGAGCCTACAGATGATCGTCAGTCACATCAGGATCAAGAACTGGCGTAACTTCAGGCAGATCGACGTCCCTCTCCGGGAGCGGCAGTTCATCGTCGGTCCAAATGCCTCGGGGAAGTCGAATTTTCTGGATGTCTTTCGCTTTCTTCGGGACATCGCGAAACCCGAGGGCGGTGGTTTACAGAAGGCATTGAAGGACCGCGGAGGTGTCTCCAAAATCCGGAGTTTGGCCGCCCGGCAAGATCCAGGGATCTCCCTGGAGGTAGCTCTGGCGAACAGCTCAGACGAGGAGCCGCTTTGGCGCTATGCCCTCGGCATCACCCAGGAAACTCGCGGACGCCGGCTGGCCAAGCTCATCTACGAGAAGGTTTGGCATCGAGAAGAAGAGGTTCTCAATCGTCCGAACAAGGAGGATAAGGAGGACCCTTATCGTCTGACCCAGACTTATCTTGAACAGATCAATACCAACTCCGACTTTCGGGATGTGGCGCGCTTTTTTGAATCCATTACCTATCTTCATCTCGTTCCGCAGCTTCTCCGTTTCGCTGATCCGCTACAAGGGCGCGTTCTGGAGAATGATCCGTTTGGACAGGGCTTCCTTGAACGCGTAGCCAAGACGCTCAAGAAAACCCGGCTCTCGCGTTTAAAGACCATTGAGAAGGCGTTACAAGTTGCGGTCCCTCAGCTACAGCAACTGGAGTTCACGCGCGATGAGGAAACCGGGCGCCCCCATCTCCAGGCGCTCTACTCGCATTGGCGGCCGAATGCCGGCCGGCAGCGAGAGGATCAGTTTTCGGATGGAACCCTAAGGCTCATCGGGTTGCTCTGGTCACTGCTCGAAAGCGATTCTCTCCTACTCCTCGAAGAGCCGGAACTTTCGCTCAATGCAGGAATCGTCGCGCAGCTTGCTCCAGTGATACATCGAATGCAGAAGACCAAGCGGCGCCAGGTGCTTATCAGTACACATAGCGATGACTTGATGACCGAGGAAGGTATTGATGGGAGGGAGGTCCTGCTGCTGATTCCTGCCAGGGAAGGAACCGAGGCGACGGTCGCCGCCGATATTGAAGATGTCCGAAACCTTCTCGAAGCGGGGCTGACCGTCGGAGAGGTGGTCCTCCCTCGCACGAGGCCCGAGGCGGTCGATCAAATAGCATCTTTCGGATAGACAATCGCTGATGCTCCTTGCTGTCGAAGATCCGCTCAGCGAAGCGGTCGCGCGGAGAGTTCTTGGCGCGGTATTTGTGCATAGCTCGATTGCGCTGTGCCTCGGACTGAAGGGGAAGGGCTATCTCAAGAAAAAAGCCGAAAACCTGAACAAGGCCGCCAAGGGGTCTCCGGTGTTCCTCTTAGCTGACCAGGATAGTCCCAAATCATGCCCCGCGGACTTGATCCGATCCTGGCTCAGGAGTCCGAGGCATCCGAACCTCTTTTTTCGGGTAGCCGTGATGGAGGTCGAGTCCTGGGTGATGGCGGACCGCGAGTCATTTGCGAATTTTCTTTCCATTCCTCGAGAACGGATACCTTCGGACACGGACGCAATCCTGCAACCCAAGGAGTTCCTGGTATCGTTGGCCCGACGTTCGAAGTCGAGACGCCTCCGAGAGGATTTGATTCCGGCTCCAGGAGCGACGAGCATCGTGGGCCCAGCCTACAATCCGCAGCTCACTTTCTATGTGAAGCAGTTGTGGAATCCGGAGGCTGCGGCTACTGTATCCGGGAGTCTTCGGCGTGCAATTCAGCGATTGGGAGAGCTTTCAGCCGTCACGATTCATCCCGCCTGAAGCGGCCGGCCTCTGCGCTTGGTCACGACCGGCGGGACATCTCTTTCTCCGTCATCCGCATCAGGAATCGGAGCGCTTCATTCACGGAGCCGGCATCCGGGAAGACCGCGGCGACATCGGGGGCCAGCGAGATGGTGATCTCCCCGGGCTTCTTACGGCCTGGACCCCGCGCGACGATGCGCAGTGCGTGAAAGTCGTATTCGGGCCGGAGGCCGTCTTCGAGATCAGGCTTCTTATTCATAGAGGGTGATCAGCGTAGATCCCGGCGCGCGAAACCGCTTCGTCCGACAAAACAGGCGCGTCGTGGAGCTCGGCGGCGATCTTGTCGAGCAAGGCGGAGAGCGCGTTGGCTTTGGACCGGCGGACGGGATTGCGCATAAGCCCATCGACTGTAGAATCGAGCGCCTGAACCAGGACTTCGCGCACGGCCTGTGCGTCATGTTGGGCGGCGCCAGACCGCAAGCAGCGCTCCTGTTCCGAAGTAAGCTTGAGCGTGATCGTCATGGCCATACTGTAGCGCAGATCGGTGTAGGTGACGATGAGGGTCCTCCAGCATCTTGCGAGGTAGGATCCGACGCCGGAGGCTACTATGACCCTGCATCCCGAACAGCTCCGCGCCCTCGACTATCTGAAGCGCAAGGGGACGGAGGCGCCGGTCGACGAGCTCCGCCGGCAGATTGCGGGCACGTTCCTCAAGATCGAAAAGGCGATCGACGCGGTTCCGGCTTCGCTGCGCGAGGCTTCGCCGGGTCCCGGCAGATGGTCGGTCCACGAGATCCTGGACCACCTCGTCGAGAGCCACCGGCCGGCCCTCGGCCAGTTGCGGTCTCTTCTCGAGGGACGGTCGCCGGAGACTCCCGCGATCCCGGCGAGCCTGCAGTCGGCAGACCCGCTGTCCCGGCCTTGGGAGAAGCTAGTCTATGAGCTCGACCGCATCCACGACACGCTCTGGGACTTCCTGAGGGACGCGACCGATGCCCAGCCCATGGACGTGCGCGCGCCCATGGTGATCGTCTTGAAAGTCACGCGTCCGGACGGAACCTTGGAGCGCCTCCAGTGGGAGGAGCGGCTCGACTGGAAGGCGTTCATCCAGGCCCTACGGGTCCACACGCTCGAGCACCTCTCCCAGATTACGCGCACGCTCGAAGACCTCGGCGAGCCCGCTTCGTCTCAGCCGGAGTGATCAGGCTTCGCCGTAACACGCTCCGGCTGCAAGGTTGGGATCTCAGAAAGGTCTCAAGAGATTCTCCTCCTTCTACGTAGTCGAGGAGTGTTTGTGCAGGTACTCGGGTACCGACGAAGACGGGGGTGCCTCCCAGGATGTTCGGATCAGAGTGGGTGGGCGGCTTCTCGCTCACGGGATCATCCTTCTGGAATCTCGAAAGCCAAGCATCAAATGGCGGTTGGTGGCATCTCGTCCCAGGTACGTCCTTGAAGCAACCGGCCAGCCTGCTTCTTCCTTCGCCCACCCCATTGTTTGAAGAAGAACGCCACCTCTGCCTGCCGGCACTGGTCTAGAATCTCAAGGATCCACCTCTCCTGGACTGGTCGAGCTTGAGGTCCCGACTCCCCGCCGACAATCACCCAATCAATCTTCTCGAGATTCAGATTCGGGAGTGGTCCGAGTAGAGGCTCAAGGGATAGGAACTTCACTTTTGCTCGGGTTGCTCGGAGGTAATCGATGCGATCGATCTGGTCCAAGCCTTCGACGCTGACTCCCATCCAGACGTTGGCCGGCCAATTGAAGAAGGAGTCCAACGCCGACAACCGATCCGCTCGCTTCGTGAGGACCTGGAAGCGATGCCAGTTAGCCTGACGCATGACGTCGAAGACGCGCTGGATGTAATCCAAAGGGACGTCTTTATGAAAGAGGTCGCTCATCGAATTGACAAAAATAGTTTGGGGGCGCTTCCACGTCAGGGGGAGCTCCAGCATTTGCGGCTGCAGGGTTAACTGGAACCCGTTCCGATAATTGGCCTGCCCCATTGCCTGTAGCCGCTCAGCCATCCTTTCGGCGTAGCAGAACTTGCAGCCTGGGCTCACTTTGGTGCAGCCCGTTACTGGATTCCACGTGGACTCGGTCCACTCGATTGCAGACTTCAGTGCCATGACTCAGTCGCTCTTCAGGATATGATTCGCAATGTCCAATGCTATGGCCTGTGCTCTCGGGTTCGGACTACTCACCGCAAAGCAGAACAGATAGAGCGGGCAGTGCGTCGAGTTCATGAGCACCTTGGGGGCAGGGGCGACGCCGGGAAAGGCGCTTTTCAGTCGGTCGACCCAATACCTCCCGATGGCCTCGACACCAGCCTTCACTAGCGTCGTTTCCTCCTCACCGAACAAGTTGGTCGTCGTCTCCGCACGATAGAAGGCCTGATACCAGTCGTCAGAGCCCAGGATCAGGTCCAGCCGGTTGCGCCAACCTGCCGGGATCTCTCCCGAGCGGGGAAGAAGTCTATTCACTCCGATTCCCAGAGGAAAGAGAACCCACAAGTCGATTGCCCCCGTCTTTGCCACCTTCTCGATCGTCGCCCACTCCACATCCATCCCGTAAGGATCGAGAAACAGAACCGCGCGGTGTCGCTCCCAGTTTTTTCGACAGAGATCCCGAATGACTCTGTTGGCTTCGCCACGCCGAATCCGGATGTCTTCCGCCAAGTGAGGAAAATCGGAACGAAGCTCCTCCAACTGGTCACAGCGGTCCGGGTCCTTCTCAATGAAGATGTAGCGATCGAAGCGGGGCTCGACTTGGAGGGCCATCTTCGCTGACCCTTCGAGGAGCTTCTGAGGAGCCTCCTCTGCCAGATCGGGGAAAAGTAGGCTCCGGTCAGTCTCCAGCTGCTTCAAGGTCCGATAGCCCGTGCCAGCGAAGGCATCAATGTAGGCGGTCGTGAACGCTTGGTTCTTGAGCACCTTCGCGTAGGCACCGAGATAGTTCCGCAGAATCTCGAGCTTCTTCGTCGTCCAATCGCCACCAAAGCGGTGATCTTTGGTATCGCTTGCGCCCGGCTTCCGCCTTGTCATTGCGGCGTTATGATGCTCTGTTTCTTAGCACTTGTCGAGATGGTAGGCAGAGACAAGCCCCACCTGTGATATCGTCGCCACCAGTTCATCCCGTCCCAAGGAGACGCTCCCATGCCCCGCACCGGCTTCGCGCATCGGCTTCGCTACGCGTTCGACAACAGCATGTCTCGAGGGGCGATCGCGCTGATCGGCTACCTGGGGCTCGTTTCGGTGGGTCTCATCTTTCTCTTCGCGCTGATCGTCGTGCTCTTCCACATCGCGCCGGCGGGCGGCGACCAGCCGGGCTTCCTGGAGGCGGCGTGGCTCAGCCTCATGCGCACGCTCGACTCCGGCACCATGGGCGGCGACGAGGGGTGGTCATTCCGCGTCGCCATGCTGGGGGTGACGCTGGGGGGCATCTTCATCGTCAGCGCTCTCATCGGCGTCATCAACAACGGCATCGAGGACAAGCTGACGGAGCTGCGCAAGGGACGGTCGTTCGTGGTGGAGCGCGACCACACGCTGATCCTCGGCTGGTCGCCCAAGATCTTCACCATCCTCTCCGAGCTGGTGATCGCCAACGAGAACCGTTCGCGGCCACGCATCGTCATCCTCGCCGAGAAGGACAAGGTGGAGATGGAGGACGAGATCCGCAGCCAGGTGGAGGACACGAAGAACACCCGGATCATCTGCCGCACCGGCAGCTCGCTCGACCTCAAGGACCTGGAGATCGTCAATCCGCGGCAGAGCCGATCCATCATCATCCTCGCACCGGAAAGCGAGAACCCTGACCCGGAGGTGATCAAGACCATCCTGGCGCTGACCAACAACCCCGACCGGCGGCCGGAGCCCTACCACATCGTGGCGGAGATCGAGAATACGCGGAATCTGGAGGTGGCGCGCATGGTCGGCCGCGACGAGGTGCAGCTCATCGCGACGGGCGACCTGATCTCGCGCATCGTCGTCCAGACGTCGCGGCAGTCGGGCCTCTCGGTGGTCTACACGGAGCTGCTGGATTTCGGCGGCGACGAGATCTACTTCCAGGAGGAGCCGAAGCTGGTGGGCCGGACGTTCGGCGAGGCGCTGCTCGCTTACGAGGATTCGTGCATCATGGGCTTGCGGCACGGCGACGGCCGCGTTCGCGTCAACCCTCCCATGGACACGCGGCTCGAGCCCGGGGACAAGGTCATCGCCATCTCGGAGGACGACGACACGGTGCGGGTCTCCGACGACCTGGAGCCCTGGGAGACGCTGGAGGCGCGGCGCGGCGTGTCGGCCGACGCCATCCGCGAGGGCCGGGCGCGAGCGCCACGGCCGGAGCGCACGCTGATCCTGGGTTGGAACGGCCGCGGCGTGGCGATCGTCCGCGAGATGGACCGCTACGTGGCCGCCGGGTCGAGCGTGACGGTGGTGGCGGACGCGGCGGGAGCGCGCGAGGTGATCGAGCAGGAGTGCGGGGATCTCGCGAGCCAGACGGTCTCCTGCGTCGAGGCCGACACGACGAGCCGCCGCGTGCTCGACGGGCTCGGGCTCGCCGACTACGACCAGATCGTCCTGCTCTGCTATTCGGACACGCTGGACGACCAGGAGGCCGACGCGCGGACGCTGATCACGCTCCTCCACCTGCGCGACATCGCCGAGAAGGGAGGGCACGACTTCCGCATCGTCAGCGAGATGCTGGACGTGCGCAATCGCGAGCTGGCCGAGGTGACGCAGGCGGACGACTTCATCGTCAGCAACAAGCTGACGAGCCTGATGCTTTCGCAGATCTCCGAGAACCGGGACCTCAACGCCGTCTTCGCCGACCTCTTCGACCCCGAGGGCTCGGAGATCTATCTCAAGCCGGCCGGCGACTACGTCGAGCCCGGACGGGAGGTGAGCTTCTACACGGTGGCGGCGGCGGCCCGGCGGCGCGGCGAGGTGGCCATCGGCTACCGGCTGAGCGCTCATGCCTCCGACGCGGCGAAGGCGTACGGCGTAGCGGTCAATCCGAAGAAATCGGCGAAGGTGGCGTTCACGGAGAAGGACTGGGTGATCGTGCTGGCGGAGGATTAGGCAAAGAACTCCAGCAGCCGCCGGTTCACCCGCTCCGCCTCCTCGTGCTGGATCCAGTGGGTGGCCTCGTCGAAGAATTCGAGGCGGCCGTCGTCGCAGAGGTCGATGCTGGGTTGGGCCAGCTCGCGGCCGAGAAAGCGGTCCCGCGCTCCCCAGAGGAGGAGAGTGGGCACGCGGACGCGCGGCGAGGCGGGCCGTTGCGGCTGCGAGCGCAGGGCGGCGCGATACCAATGGATCATGGAGCGGACGGCCCCGGGCTGGGACCAGGCCTGGCGGTAGAGGTCGAGGTCGGCGTCGCTGAAGGTGCCGGGACGGCTGGTGCGCTGGAGGGCCTTGGCCGCGTAGGCGAAGCCGTTGCGGCGGAAGGTGCGCTCGGGCAGCCAGGGGAGCTGAAAGTAGAAGATGTAGGAGCTCTTCCGCCGCTGCCGGGGGCTGGAGAGCAGGGCGCGCCGCATCACCCGCGGGTGGGGAGCGTTGAGCAGCGCCAGCCGCTCCAGGCGCTCCGCATGCTTGACTCCGAGCCACCAGCCGACGAGACCTCCCCAGTCGTGCGCTACGACGCAGGCCTTGCCGGCTCCGGCCTCGTCGATCAGGCCCACGACGTCCAGGGCCAGGGTGTCGAGGTTGTAGGCCGAGACGCGCCGCGGCTTGTCGCTCGAGTTGTAGCCGCGCTGGTCCGGCACCACCACGTGAAAGCCGGCGGCGGCGAGCGGCTCGATCTGCTTGCGCCAGCCGTACCAGAGCTCGGGAAAGCCGTGGAGCAGGAGGAGGAGCGGCCCGCCTTCCGGCCCGGCCTCGACGGCGTGGAGACGGACGCCGTTGGTGGCGATCGTACGGTGGCGGGGTTGCAGCTCGGTCTCCATGCCTGCCCTCCTGCCCTTGTGACCTCACCCCAACCCCTCTCCTAAAGGAGAGGGGCTCTGGACGGTTCGATTCCCCCTCTCCTTTAGGAGAGGGGGTCAGGGGGTGAGGTCGCGCTGGCAATTCTCCTCCAGATTCCCCTCTATAATCCGTCCTTCCCTCGCAGGAGAATCCCCTTTGATGCCCTCGCAATCGTTCCGGATCGTCGTCCTCAGCCTCCTCGTGCTCTCCTCCGCCGGCGTGCTGCGCGCGGAAACGGCCCCTGTGCCTGCCTTGCCGGAGGGGGTGGCACCGCTGCCGGCCGAGAGCGCGAAGCATTTCCAGGAGCTGCTGGAGGCGGCGGAGAAGTATCGCGGCCTCGCAGCGCTGCGGTCCGTTCCCGCCGGGACGCTCGCGGAGCCGGAGCTGCGCAAGAAGATGGCGGAGTCGCTGGCGGAGGACCTCCCTCCGGACCAGCTCGAGGCCGCCGAGGTCGCCGCCAAGGCCTTCGGGCTCATTCCGGAATCCCTGGATCTCTCCCGCTATCTCCCCGAGCTGCTGACGAGCGAGGTGGCAGGCTTCTACGACCCGCAGCGGCGCTACATGGCCCTGGTGCGCCGCGGCAAGGAGGCGGTGGCAGGGGTCGAGGATGTGATCATCGTGCACGAGCTGACGCACGCCCTCCAGGACCAGCACTTCGATCTGCGGCGGTTCGAGGAGGTCGATCCGATGTCGGACGAGTCCACCGCCCGTGCGGCGCTCGTCGAAGGCGACGCGACGCTGACCATGACCAGCTTCCTGGCCGGAGCGAAGGTGGAGGACGTCCCCGGCATCGGGAACGCGATGAAATCGTTGCTCGGGGACCCCCAGGCGCTGGCGGGGGCGGCCGTGGGCGCCGAGCTGGCGAAGGCTCCGGCCTGGATCCGCGACTCGCTCCTGTTCAGCTATGCCCAGGGCTTCACCTTCTGCCTGGAGGCTCGGCGCGTCGGCGGCCAGAAGCTGCTCGACTACGCGTTCACCACCGATCCGCCGCTCTCCTCGGAGCAGATCCTGCACCCCGAAAAGTGGCATGGCAGACGCGACGATCCGGTCGTCCTGCAGTGGCCGGATCTCGCGGCGATTTTGCCCGGCTGGAAGAAGATCTCCGAAGGCGAGACGGGGGAGGCCACCATTCAGACGCTGCTGCGGCAGAACGGCCGGGATCGGGAGAAGGCCAACACGGCGGCCGCGGGTTGGGGAGGCGACCGGTTCGGCGTCTACGAGAAGGACGGCCGGCGGCTGCTGATCTGGTGGACGGAGTGGGACAGCGAGGCCGACGCGCGGGAGTTTCAGACCGCGGCCCGCGGGCTGGGCCACGGCTGGCGGGTGGAGGCCGTCGCCGCTCGGCGGGTGCTGGCGCTGCGCGGAGACTTCGACCGGAAGCAAAGGGCGGCGGTCCGCGCTCGGCTGAC